>BNJU01003074.1_pt1 | contig 169664 bp, 217 predicted proteins | sample 8539281 | NCBI WGS metagenome assembly BNJU01 (sample SAMD00202456, study PRJDB9452) | human saliva metagenome | isolation source: human saliva | place: Japan | reverse complement strand
ATGGTTTCGAGGATATGCTCAATATGCCTCGAAATCTTGAAATTGAATTTTTAAAAAGACTTCTGTAAGATTAGACATAATCATGTCTTTGATACTAGGTTGTTTTAACAACAATTTATTAAATATAAAAATTTTTACAAACCTGAGATTTAATTTTTATCTATATCGTGCGTATACCACTTATCTAGTATTTTTATTGAAATCACCTGTATACGCTATTACATATTTAAAGGATGCCATCTCCAGTTCAATATCATACTCACTTAAAATACTATTAATTCATATCCCGGAAATATCGTTTTATTAGTTAAAATAGTTATCTTAGAATTATCCAATTCAAAAATACCTTAATATTATATTTGATAAACCTAAGATTTTCTCCAAATTTCTACATTTTCATAGAAATATTTAACTTTCTCCAATTATTGAATAATTTTCCTTACTTGTTCTAACACAGTAACCATAGATGATGAATATAAGACGGATCGCTTGAAAATTTCATGATTTTCTGAGTTTTTTTAACACAAATTTTTGTCTGAAATAGAAAGGTTGTTTGAGGCGACATTAACGTTTTATGTACCTGAATCGGAATATCAGCAACTGAGTTGAATAGAGGACTTAGTAATTATTTTCCAAAGTCCTCTATTCAACTCCGGGTGCTGATATTACGATTCAGAGTTTACATAAAAACGTTAATGTCCCTTACTCAAACAGCTATTTTACATATTTCAGACAAAAATTTGTATTCAAAATAAGAAAATCACTTGAAATTTTCAAACTTCAAGTCCATCTTATATTTTAATGTCATCTATGGATTACTGTATTAGAAGCTATAGAACAAAATGGGGAAAATTTATTCAATAATTGGAGAGAAAATTTTAAAGTATTTCTATGAAAAATGTAAAAATTTCTGAAAATCTTAGAGTTTTATCAAATATAATATTAGATGACATTTTGAATTGAGCAATTTTAAGATAACTATTTTTAACTAATAAAACTGATATTTCGGGACATGAAATTAATGAATATTTTAAGAAGTGAGTAGGATATTGAACTGAGATGGCATCCTTTAAATATGTAATAGCGTATACAGGTATTGGAATTTCAATAAAATCTTTTGGATAAATTAATTTATGCACTTTTTGATATAGATAAAAAATTAAATCTCGGAGCTGTAAAAATTTATATTTAATAAATTGTTGTTAAAACGAAAGCTAAGCATCAAAAGACGCAGTTATGTCTAATCTCACTGAAGTCTTTTTAAAAAATTCAATTTCAAAAGATTCTAGGAATATGTATAAGTCATCCTCCGGGAATACCTATTTTAACCCTGGAGAGATTATAACTGAAGAAGTCTTAAATTTATTTCAAAATGACAGAGAAGAAAATAGATTTAAGATTTTTCAAAATCAAATGTAATGATAAAATTAATATCATAAATAAAAATAAAGGAGAGAACTCATGTCAGAATAAGAACATTAAAAGACAAGAAACTTACATAATTCAATAGTTGAGGGTGGATGTGAGAATGTCAAACATCTTGTCAAAGTGCATCTAAAAACATCATCAGGAGTTGCAAATCAACCTGTGAATCAGTTATAGAATAAGAACATTAAAGACAAGAAACTTACATAATTCCAATAATTGAAGGTGGATGTGGAGAAGTCAAACATCTTGTCAAAGTGCATCTAAAAACATCATCAGGAGTTGCAAATCAACCTTGCGAAAGATGTAGATATAGGATACATCAGTATAAATTAAACGGATATAACATTGTACTTGATGTTTATAGTGGAGCAATTCATGTAGTTGATGAAGTTGCTTATGACATTATAGAACTCTGAAAATCATCTAAAGAAGAGATAATAGAGATTATTTGTGATAGATATAAAAATATTATAGAGAAAGATGTTAGGGAATGTCTTGAAGATGTTGAATATTTAAAAGATAATAAGCAATTATTTACTGAGGATATTTTCAAAGGAATTAAACCTAAAATTAAATCAAATTCGTCGTAAAAGCACTTTGCTTTTATATTGCTCATACTTGTAACTTAGCATGTGAATATTGTTTTGCAAAACAGGAACATATCACAGGAAAGATGCAATTACGACTTTTTGAGAGTCGGTAAAAGCGATAGATTTTTAATTGAACACAGTGAGCGAGAAAGAATTTAGAGGATTGTTTTCGGAGGAGAACCACTTGTTAATTGAGAGTTGTAAAAGAAATTGTAAATTATGCAAGAAGTATAGAAAAGAACATAATAAAAACTTTAGATTTACTCTTACTACAAATGGAGTTCTTTTAAATGATGAGTAATTGATTTTTGTAAATAAAGAAATGCATAATGTGGTTTTATCTCTTGACGGAAGAAAAGAAACCTAATGATAGATTTAGAGTTAATATAAAAGGTGAAGAAGTTATAATACAATAGTTCCTAAATTTCAAAAACTTGTTGAAAAAGAGGGATAAGGACTGGTCACATAAGAGGAACATTTACGCATCATAATACAGACTTCACTAATGATATTTTTCATATGGCTGATTTAGGTTTTACAGAATTGAGTATGGAGCCAGTTAGTTTGCGGATTTTGAGTTCACCTTCTGCCCTAACAGAAGAAGATTTACCTATTTTATTTGAACAATATAGAAATTTTGGCAAAAGAAATGTTAAAAGAGAAAAAGAGAATCAATTTTCTTTTTATAATTACACTATAAATCTTGAAACAAGCCCTTGTATTCATAAAAGATTGCAGGTTGTGGTTCTGGTACAGAGTATATGTCTGTAACTCCGACAGGAGATTTATATCCTTGCTATCAATTTGTAAATGATAAAGAAATGTTTAGGGAATGTTTTTGATGGAATAAAAAGAGAAGATATAAGGGATACATTTGGCCTTGTAATATATATTCAAGAAGATTGTCAAGATTGTTGGGCAAACTTTATTGTGCAGGAGGTTGTCCTGCCAATGCATATCTATACGCATAAAGACATCACAAAAATATATGAATATGGTTGTAAACTCTTTAGAAAAAGAATGGAATGTGCACAATGATGGATGCTGCAAGTGAAGAATAAACTTATTTTAAATTTAAGATTGAAATAAAATTTTTCAATCTTTTATGTTGAATTTTAATTTAGATTATATTATAATTAGTATGTGAATTATAAAAATTAGAAAGATGATTTTATGGGATTGGATAAATTAGTTTTTAATATCAACTATTAGAATAACAGATATTATAGATATATTTCTAGTCAGTTTTATGTTTTTATAAGTTATTTGCTTTTAATAAGGGGAACAAAGAGCAACTCAACTTATAAAAGGGAATACTATTTATTTTTATTGCTTCAAAACTTAGTGAATTTTTAAACTTTTATACTACTAAGTTTGATTTTAAATAATGCTGTTACAGTAGGGTTTATTGCTATTTTAATTGTATTTCAACCTGAACTTAGAAGAATTTTGAAACATATTGGAAATAATAAATTTTTAAAAACCAGTTAATTTTTGAAGGATCAAGAAGTAATGTAAATATTATTGAAGAAATTGTAAAGGCAAGTTTTTCTTTAGCAGATATTGGTGCATTGATGGTTTTGGAAAGAAAGACGAGGGCTTAGAGATATTATTGAAACAGGTATTTCTTTTAAATTTACGAAGTTTCTATGAATTACTTATGAATATTTTTATTCCTAATACTCCTTTACATGACGGAGCTGTGGTTATAAGTCAATCATATTATTGCAGCATCTTGTTTTTACCATTAACGGATAATAAACAAATTTCTATGGAGACTAGGAACAAGACACAGAGCTAGGGTATTGGTATTTCTAGAAAAATCTGACGCCATAGTAATTGTTGAGTGAAGAAACGGGATATGTGTCTATTTGTGAAAAAGTCAAAAATAAATAGAAATGTTTCAAAAGGGTACTTATTAAATTATTTGGTTGAAAATTTTGTAGTCGAAGAAAAATACTAACATTTTGAAAGAAATTTTCAAAATTTATTTGAGAAACAAAGAAGCTTCATGATGTAAATAAGGAAGAAACTTAAAGAAGAAGTAAAGAAAGGAAATAATGGAAGATATAAAAAGAAGAAGTTAGTAAATAGTTTGAAAATCAAGGTGATAAAATTGTTAAAAAGATTAATTTATAAGAGTATAATTGAGATTTATCAAAAAGATTTTTAAATTAAAATTTTGATTTCAATTTGCTGTTAGGAGTTGTTATGTGGTTTTTAGTTATAGGAGGAGTTAATCCTGTTGTTACTAGACAGTTTCATGATGTTCCTGTAAGTTTTAAAAATCAATCAGTCTTTAGAATCTAGAAAATTAATAAGAGTTAGCCCTGAAAAATCCAACCGTAACAGTTACTATTACCGGTAAAAGAAGTGATGTTTATTCTGTAAATAAGAGTGATATTATTGCAGAGGTTAATGTACAAATGGAATAACATCTGGAGCTCATAGATTATCTATTAATTATAAAGTTCCATTAATGTTCGAGTTTAAATCAGGTTCAGAAAATGATTTACTTGTAACTTTGGATGAAGAAGTAACTAAGACTTTTAAAGTGGAAGTTGATACTGTTGGACAGATAAAAATAAAAATCAAGTAGTAGCAGAGCCTGCAGATTCAGAAGTTGTAGTTAAAGGTCCTGTGAGTTATGTAAATAAAGTAAAGAAAGTTCTTTGTGTAGTTGATGTAACTAATAAAAGATAGCGATGAAGTGGTACAATCAAAAATAGTTCCAGTTGATGAACTTAATCAAGAAGTAAAAAGGTTAATCTTAGTAAAAACAGACACCAATGTTTCTATCGGATTTAAGAATTTCAAAAAGTTCAAATAAAATTAGTTGAGATTAACTCGCCACCTAGTGATGTTAGAGTTTTAAAAGAAAATATAGTCTCTAATATAGTTTCTATAGTTGGTAATTTAACGAGTTGTAGAACAAATTTCTCAAATAAGCACCAAGCCTTTTGACTTATCTCAAATAAAGGAATCTGTTCGTTTAATTTAAACTTAGAATTACCTTCCGATGTTACTCTTGTAAATAAATGATCTTAAAGTCGTTATTAATATTGATGTTGATATTGAAAAAGTATGGGAAAATAGATGCTTCAACTATTGAAATAGAGAACGATTCAGGAAGGATATTATATTAGAAAGGGCTTCAGATCGGATAAAAGTTACTGTAAGAGGTTTTCGAGTCTGACTTAGCTAAGCTAAGCGCAGAGGATATAAAACTTTATGTTTCAGTAAAAAGAAGATGTTGGCAAAAATGTTCAAATAAAAGCTAAAAATATTGAAAAATATTGAAATTGTAAAAATTTCAAATGATATTGTTAAAGCTATTGGAAAATAAATTTAATTACAATGGTAAACCCATTGCTTTTTATAGATAAGTAATGAGGTTATGTATGGATCTGTTAAAAAGGATTAAATAATAAACAATTAGAGGCTGTAGAGCATTTTGGATCTCCACTGCTGATTCTTGCGGGAGCAGGAAGTGAAAAGACAAAGGTATTGGACTACTAAAAATAGCTATGCAGTTTTAGAAAATGTAAGTGAGTATGAAATTTTAGCTATTACTTTACAACAAAGCAGGAAAGGAAATGAAAGAGAGAATAGAAAATATCTTTAAAAGAGATATTTCTAGTATGTGGATAGGGACCTTTCACTCAATTCTGTTCTCAAAAATTTTAAGATTTAATATAGAAAAATAGGATATTCAAATAATTTTACTATTTATGATAGAGACGATCAAAAGTTAGTTTTTAAAAGAGATTTTTAAACAAAAATCCTACTTTGGGAAAGTGTACTTGGAGAGTTTAAAAATGCAGTTATAGGAATTATAGTGATGCTAAAGGAAAAATGTTAAATCTAACGAATTTTCAAAAATATTTTTCCTTTGGAAATAATACTGATGTAGTAGAAAAAATATATAAAAATATGAGGAAATCTTAATTAAAAATAATGCTTTAGATTTTGATGACCTTATCTTTAAAACGATTGAACTTTTTAAAAATGCCCTGAAGTTTTAGATTATTACTCTGAAAAATTCAAATATATTTATATTGATGAATATCAAGACACTAATGATGCCTAATATGAGATTATAAAACTTTTAGCATCTAAATATAAAAATGTATGTGCTGTTGGAGATATCGACCAATCAATTTATGGGTGGAGAGGTGCAAATATTTCTCAAAATATTTTGAATTTCGAAAATGATTTTCCCAATTCAGAAAATAATTTTACTTGAAGAAAATTATCGTTCAACACAAAAGATTTTAGATTGTGCTAATGAACTTATAAAATAATGTAAATAGAAAAAGAAAAATCTCTGGACAAAAAGAGGGCGGAGATGAAATAATTTATAAAAGCTATCAAAAATGAAAATTATGAGGCTATAGAAGTTGCACAAAATATTTCAAATTTGATTTTTGAAGGTTATAATTTATCAGATATCGCAGTTTTATATCGTGCAAATTTTCAATCTTTTGCAATTGAAAATGTCTCTAAGAAAAATTCTATTGCGTATAGAATGGTTGGTGGTCTTAAGTTTTTACGATAGAAAAGAAAATCAAAGATATTTTAGCTTATTTAAAACTTATTGCAAATCCGAAAGATGATAATGCTTTTTAGAAGGATAATCAATTATCCTAAGCGTTCTATTGGAAATGTAAGTTTACAAAAATTGGAGGATTATTGCAATTTAGAAAATATTAGTCTTTTTGATGGACTTTTTAGAAATGAATTTTTGAATTCTGTAAGTAAAAATTAAGAACTGAATTTGAAAAATTTTAGAGATATGATTTTGGTTTTATTACTTTGTGTTGAAGATACAGAAATTGAAATTCTAGTTAAAGAGCTTTTTAGAATCAATCAAATTTATAGATTATTTAAGAGAGAATGAAAAGAAAGAATATGAAAAGGCTGAAAATATAAATTTATTTTTAGAAGAAATTTCTAATAATTATAAAATGTAAAATTATTAGAATATCTAGAAACTAATAGCCTTTTGTCAGATATAGATAGGCTGAAGACCCAGATGATACAGTTACTTTTAACGACTATTCATTCAGCTAAGGGCTTTGAATATAAAGTTGTATTTATTATAGGAATGAATGAGGGAATATTCCCCAAGTGAAAGGTCTATTAAAGAGAGAGATGATGGGCTTGAAGAGGAAAGACGTCTTTTTATGTAGCTATTACAAGAGCAAAGGAAAAACTTTTTATTTCATCAACAAAGAGCATGACTATGTATGGAAATTAAATATTTATAGAGTTTCATGCTTTGTAGATGAAATAATAAATTATGTTGACGACAAAAAGTATTAATCTTGAATTTAATTTTGATGAAGAAAGAGTTGCAACTTCAAAAATTAGAAATGATGCTTATACAGATTACTCTAGAACTATGTTTCTAATGCATCTTGGAAGAACAAAATTAGATAAACCATTAAATCATTATCAAAAAAACAACTAAGACTTCATCTAAAGATATTTATAAAGTTGGAGAAAAGGTTATACATGAAAAATATGGTGAAGGAACTGTAATAAAAATACGAAAAAGGCAGGAACAAAGGTAATGCTTATGGTTGCATTTGATGGAGAAGGAATTAAATTATTTGATTTAAAGAAAGACAAGCGTATAAAGAGGGCTTAATAATGGATAAAATGAAAGAAATTGTAGAAAAATTAAATCTTTGGGCTTATCAGTATTATACATTAGACGAACCTATTGTAAGTGATGTTGAATATGATAAACTCTATGATGAACTTTTACAATTAGACAGGCATAATCTTGCCAAATTCTCCAACTCAAAAAGTAGGTGGAGAGTTTTAGAAAAATTTGAAAAACATACACATTTAAAAGAGCTTTATAGTTTACAAAGGCTCAAAGTTTTGAAGAGCTTGAAGATTTTCATAACAGATGTACTAAACTTTTTGAATGAGTATAATTCTATCAATGATACTAAAAACTTTGGAATATTATGTTGAATTTAAATTTGATGGACTTACAATTAATCTAACTTATGATAAAGGGATTTTTAGTTTCTGCATCTACTAGAGGAAATGGAGTTTATGGAGAAGAAGTTTTGAACAAGTAAAGACAATAAAAAGTATCCCTGCTTGAAATTGATTATAAAGGTTTAATTGAAATACAAGGAGAGGCTATTATGCCACTTTCCGCTCTTTGTAAAAATATAATGAGACTGCTGAGGTACCTTTAAAGAATGCTAGAAACGCGGCAGCAGGAGCGATTAGAAATCTTGACCCCAAAAAGACAGCTAGTAGAAATTTAGATGCTTTTTATTTACAATGTTGGCTTTAAGTCTGATGAGCAATTTAAAACTCAAGAAGAGATGATTTCGTTTTTAAAAAGAAAATAAATTTAAAGTAAATGAATATGAGAAAAATGTCTTAATCTAAAAGAGATAAAAGATAAAAATAAGAGAAATAGATGTTTTAAGAAAAAGTTGATTATTTGACAGATGGTGTTGTAATTAAAGTTAATGACTTTGAACTTAGAGAATTTTGGATATACTAATAAATTTCCTAGATTTGCAATAGCTTATAAATTTGAGGCAGAAGAATATAGTACACTCAAAAGAAGTTGTTTGGAATGCAGTAGGACAGAAAAGCTACTCCTACAGCTATTTTAGAACCAGTTGAAATAGGTGATGTAACTGTTCAAAGGGCAACTTTAAATAATTAGATGATATTTTAAGAAAAAGTAAAAAAATCAATTCAAGAGTTTTGATAAGACGTCTCAAATGATGTTATTCCTGAAATTCTTGGAACAATGGATGAAGGCAATGGAAATGAGATAGAAATTAAAATGCCAAACTACATTGTCCTTATTGTAATAGTGAATCACTAGAGATGGTGTACATTTTTCTGTAGCAAATACTCAGCTTGTACTCCACAATTAACTTCTTCACTTGTTCTTTTTCAAGTAAGAATGCAATGAATATTGAAGGACTTAGTGAAAAACAATTGAATCATTGTTTGACAAATTAGGAGTTGATAAAGTTTATAAAAATATACGACTTAAAAATATGATGAACTTATCACTCTAGAAAAATTTCTAAAGATAAAAATAGCACATCACTAAACTCAATAAAAAGAGAGTAAAAAGGTAAATTTAGAGAACTTTATTTATGCACTTGGAATTAAAAATAAAGTCGGAATTAAAACTGCAAAAGATTTAGCTAAAAATATAATTTAGATAATTTAAGAAATGCAACTGTTGAAGAACTACTACAAATTAATGATGTTGGAGATATTGTAGCTAATTCCATTTTTGAATTTTTAATGATGAATACAGTAAAGATGCCTTTAGATAAATTACTTGAAAAAGGAATGAAAGTAGTTCCTTATGAAGAAATTTCAAAAAGTGAATTTACAGATAAGAAAATAGTAATAACAGGAACTTTGAGAAGTATAAAAGAGAAAGATTTAGAAGATATTTTTCACAAAATGGACTTATAGTTCAAATCTGCGGTAGCTAACCTACGGACTTTTTAGTTGTTGGAGAAAGGCTGGTTCAAAATTAAAGAAGGCACAAGAGCTTGTATAAATATAATATCAGAAGATGAGCTTGAAATATTTATGAGAAGATAAAATCAAAATAGGAGGTTATTACGGATGAAAATAACAAAAACGAAAATTACAAAAAGTTTTGCTAGATATTAAAAAGTTTTCAGAAGAAGAAAAATAAAAATTTTGATGTTGGAAAATACTCAAAGATTTCTTTAAGTGATGTATCAATAGTTGGTGCATTATTGCTTCTTCAATAAGAGAAAAAGGGCTAGTTTAAAGTTACTATGAAATCTGGTGGCAAATTGATGGAAGCAAAAGAAGGGGGATTTTTATACTGCTGTTTTAAAGGATGGCAAAATTGTAGAACAAAGCTAGATTAATTCCATCAAATATAAATTATCCAATGATATTTGCTGCAATTATTTTAAAATTTATTGATAAAGAAATTGATACTATTCTAAAAGAACTCAAAAGAAATATTAAATTTTAGAACAGGATAAAATATCACAACTTAAAAGCAGATTCAGATATTCTATTAAAAAGTTTAAAAAGATTTTTATTATAATTATGATAAAGAAACATTTAAAAATTCTGAAATTATTATGATTAATGATATTTATAGAAATTCTAATTAAAGATATTTCATCTTATAAATGGAAAATAAAAGAATTTTTGCAAACAAGATGAGTCTCGAACGAAAAATTTTGAAATTAATAGAATTTTGGAGCATACAGGTTAGCATTATATAATTATTCTTTTCTTTATTTTAAAAATTTTATTTATTGAAAATGTTAATTTAGAATATTTTAATGAACATATTAAAAACATAGAATTTGAATCTAGAGAATATAAAAATATATGGTGAGCATTATGATGATGTAAAGAACATTATTGATAAAGATAACTATATAGGTAGTTTCGGAGATTTTCAATGGAATTGGTATTAACAGTTCTGTAGATTTTTAACATATCAGATGAGATAAAAAGTACAATATATGGTTGATAATTTTATAAATGTAAAATAGATTTAGTGGAATAGAGTCTGATAGACTTAGAAAGATAGCAAAAATGTGTAATGAGCCTATAGAACTTGTTTTATAAAGAAAATAATTTGTATATTGAAAATAAATATTTTAACTAAATAATTATACAGGATATTCTCTGTACCCTTGGTCTCACATCAATTGTACTCACAACAATATTTTTGACTAAATAATTTTGCAAAGACTTGCAAAGACAAGAGTTCTACGATATAATACTAATGTTAAATTTGAGTTTGTAAAAGGGAGGATGAAAATGTCAAAAGATGTCAATTTGTGATAAAACAAAATTATTTGGAACAAAGCAACTTTTTCACATAGAAAGAGCAGTAGCATCATGGGGAGCAAAATATTAGAAAAAGTTAGAGTTGTTGTTGACGGTTCTGTAAAGAGAATTAATGTTTCTACCACATGTTTAAAGAGTGGTTTGTTGAAAGACCTTCATTTACTTCAGCTGAATAATTATAACATGATTTTTGGGAAGATTTTTATCTTCCTATGTTATTTTATTTAAAAATTTTTACAATTTTACATAAGAAATTTTATTTAATAATATAAAAACATATTTCTACAATTTAATGATATTATTTTAAATGTAAAAATTCAAAAATTAAATCACAAAAATTTGACTAAATGCAAAAATATTTTATACTTATATGAGTTAAATTATTAAGTTCAAGGTAGTGATTTTTATAAAAATAGCAGTTATTGGTGCAGGTGCATCAGGGTATTATGAGTGCGATATTTTCCAAAATGAAAAATACTGAGGTTTTTGTTTGATGGAAATGAAAATTGGAAAGAAAATTTATATCTCCGGCAAAGGAAGATGTAATATTACAAACTCAAAAGAAATTTATGAATTTTTGATGAAATAAATAGAAATAAAATTTTTATATAGTAGTTTATATTCTTTTACTAATGAAGATATTTTTAAGTAATGATAATGGACTGAAAAACTAAAAGTTGAACGTGGGGAAGAGTTTTTCCTTTTTTTCTGATAAATCAAGTGATGTTATAAAAGTTTTGGAAAAAGTATTAAATAATAAAAGGCATAAAAATTATTTTAAAATACTGAAATTGAAGATGTAAAACTTATTGAGAAAAATTTCAACTAATATGCAATAAAGATTATGAACTCTTTTTGATAAAGTTATATTTACATTGGGGTAAATCATATCCTTTTACAGGTTCTAGGGAAAGGGACATGAAATTTTTAAAGAAGTTAATACAGTAACAGATTTAGAAAAGCTGGACTTGTTGGAATTGATGTAAAAAGAAAAATATTAGGAAATATTCAGGAGTAAGTTTAAAATTTGCAGATTTTAAGATTTATAATGCAAATAGAAAGCTTTTTACATTCTGAGTTTGAGAAATGCTTTTTACACATACTGGTTTTTAGTGGACCAATTGTTTTAAAAATCAAGTAAGTATTTTTGATAATTCAAAAAGATTTTCTTGTTTCTAATAGATTTAAAAACCCAAACTTGATGAACATACATTAGATCTTAGATTACTAGAATTTGATGAAAATAAGAATAAAAATTTAAAAATGTTCTTTTGAATGTTCTAATAGGGTCAATGGTAGAACTTGTTTTTAGAAAAATCGGGAATTAATGGAGAAATTTCTGTTAATCAATTAAGTAAAAGATATAGAAAAACTTATAGAAACTATTAAAATTTAGAATTTAACTTTAAGAGCTTGATGACCATTATGAGGCAATTATTACTATTGGGGCGTTTTAGTTAAGGGAAAGTCAATTTCTTTCTACTATGGAAAAGTAAGCTTGTAAAAATTTATATATTGTAGGGGAACTATTAGATGTTGATGCAAATACTGGTGGATATAATCTGACTATTGCATTTTTCAACTGGTCATTTAGCTGGGGTTTCCTGTATAGAAGGAGAGTAATTATGTTATAGATATAGCAATAGATGGACCTTCAGGAGTTGGTAAGAGTACCATTACTTTCTAAAATTTTAAATATTAATTATATAGATACAGGAGCAATGTATAGAGCAATTGCATTTAAACTTATTTCTAATGGTATTCCTTTTAGATAACCATGATAAAATAAAGGAAATTCTTGAAAATACTGATTTTACTTATAAATCTAATTATCTTTATATGGATGGTATAAAATTAGGAAAGGAAATTAGACCGATGAGATTTCAAAAAGGCATCATTAGTTTCAAGTTATGATTATGTTAGAAAAACTTAGTTTCAATTCAGCAAAAATTGGAATGGAAGCCAGTTGTGTACTAGGATGGTAGGGATGTTGGAACCGTAATTTTTCCAAAAAGCTGATTTTTAAGTTTTATTTAACTGCTTCTTCAAAGGAAAGAGCAAAAAGAAGATTTCTACAAAGTGAAAGAGGTCTTAATTTAGAACATGTTAGAGAAAGTATAGAAAAAGAGATTTTCGATGATATGAATAGAGAAGCATCTCCACTCTAAAAAGGCAAAAAGATGCAATTGAAATAGATTCTACTGATAAGACTCTTAAGGAAACTATTTTAGAGTTTTTATCCTATATTAGAGGAGATAATAATGTATAAATTTTTACTCGTGATAGTTTCTAGTTATTATAAAAATAATTTACAGAGTAAGAGTTAATGGAATTGAAAAATTTTAAAGACGATGAGCCTATTATTATAAGTGCTAATCATACTCATATTTTGATCCAGTAATTCTTGCTACATTAACTAAAAACAAATATTTTTCTTGCAAAAAGAACTTTTTGATAAAAAGATTTTCGGCAAAATTCTTTTTCAAAAACTAGGTGTTATACCTATAGATAGAGAAAAATACTGATTTAAAAGCAATAAAGTCTTGTTTTTAGAGTTATTAGGATTAGGAAATATGCTTGGAATTTTTCCCAGAAGGTACTAGAGTTAAAACTATCGACATCAACAATATGAAAAAGGTGTAGCTTTGATTGCTTTGAAAAATAAAGTAAATATTTTGCCAATTCATATTGAAGGAACTATAAGATCTAAAATAACTGTTGATATATATCCTATGATTGAAATTAGTGATTTTGAAAAATATGGAGGATTCTGAGGCTATTGATAAATTAACAGAAGAATTATTTAAAAAATTTATCAAGGAAAGTATGGAGATTTATATAGCAAATAATGCAGGTTTTTGTTTTTGGAGTAAAAGCGAGCTCAAAATTAGCCGATAAAACTTTTAAAATGAAAATCATAATAATGAAAATGTGTATTCTTACGGAGAATTAATTCACAATCCACAAGTTGTTGAAAAATTTGATGATAAAAAGGACTTAAAATAATAAAGGAGTTTGAAGAAGAAACAAAGGAACTATTGTTTTACGTCTCATGGAATACATCCTAGTATAAAGATGGTGGAATATGGACATAAGTATATTGACTGTACTTGTCCGGTTTTATTAAATATATATAGAAAAATTGAAAAGAAAGTTGAAAAATGGATAGTGAGATTATAATTATCGGAGATAAAAATCATCCAGAAATTAAAGCTATGGTTGGTTATTGTGGTGATAAAGTTTGTGTAATAAATACAAAAAGAAGAAAGCCGAAACGATAAAAATAAAATTTATATATTATTTCACAAACAACCAATTTAGTAGAGAAATTTTTCAATTTTCTGATATAATAAAGGATAGGAATGAAAATGTTATAATTGAAAATACAATTTGTGATGCAACTTCAAAAAGACAAAATTTTTGCGGAAGAAATTTCTAAGAAGGTGGATTGTATGATAGTTATTGGGGATACAGTAGCTCAAATACAAATAAGCTTTTTATGATGTCGCCAGCATTGTAAAATGTATATAGAATTGAAACATTTTTAGATTTGCCATTGAAAGATATGGTAAAATATAAGAAAAATAGGATTAACTGCCGGTGCTTTCAACCCGGATTAGTTAATAGAGGAGGTAGTTGAAGGTATGGAAATTTTAAGCAAGGATGAATTTTATGGAACAAATAGAAGGGAGTATTAAGAAAAATTTATCCAAGAGACATAGTGAAAGGAACTATAATTTATGTCACTGAAACTGAAGTTATGGTAAACATTGGTTATAGAAGTGATGGGATTATAAAACTTGATGAGTTATCTTCTGACGTTACTAAAAAACCTAAAGATTTATTTCATGAAGGACAAGAAATTGACGTTTATGTAATTAAACTTGATGATGGAGAAAGGTAATGTTGTTTTATCAACTAGAAGAGTAGATCATTAAAAAGATTGGCAAAATCTTGTTGAAAAATTCAATAATAAAGAGTTGGTAGAAGCAGAAGTAGTAAAAAGAAGTTAAAGGGGCAATGATTAGCTACTGTTGATGGAATTAATGCTTTTTATTCCCGCAAGTCATATTACAACTAGCTTCTGTAAAAAGATTTTACACCATATATTGGTCAAAAATTAGAATGTGCAATAATAAATATTGATGAAAGAAAGAAGAAAGTTGTTCTTTCAAGAAGAGAGTAGAAGAAAAAGAATTAAATGAAAAATTAGATTTAGCTTGGAGCAAATTAGCTGTTGGTGATGTTTTTAACAGGAACAATTAGAAAGTTAACTGACTTTGGAGCATTTGTAAATTTAGGAGATGTTGATGGTTTAATTCATGTTTCAGATATTTCTTGGAATAGAATTAAAAACCTTCTGATATTTTAAATGTCGGAGATGAAGTAGAAGTTGTTATTTTAAAAACTTAACAGAGAAAGAAATAGAATTTCTTTAGGTTTAAAACAATTGACTAAAAACCATTTGAATTATTCTTGAAAATAATTCAGTTGGAGATGTAGTTACAGGTACTGTAATTAATCTTGTTGATTTTGTGCATTTGTTAAGTTAAAAGAAAATGTTGAAGGTTTAGTTCACATTTCTCAAATTTCTATGACCACATTGAAAAGGCTTCAGATGTATTAAACATTGGTGATGAAGTAGAAGTAAAAATTATAAATATTGATGAAGAAAAATCAAAAAAATTTCTTTATCAATAAAAAGAACTTTGAAAAACCAGTTGAAGAAACAGTTGAAGAAGAAAAGAAGTAGTTGTAGAAGAAGAAAAAGAAGCAAAAATTTGAAAAATCAAGAATTGGACAATTCAATCGGTGCGTTACTTGATATAGAATTATAATTTTTAAATTTTTATATAGCTGTCGAAAAATCGACAGCTATTATTTTTGCTCGCATTGAAATAAATTTCATTAAGGTATATAATTTAGTTGGAGTGATTTTTTTATGAATATAAAAATTTTTTTAATAAAAAGTTCTGATGAACGACGAAATATGATTCTTAGTGAAAAAGTATATAAGACCATAGTTATTTTTAACTATACCTATTTTATGATGGGTTTGGTGCAATCTTTTTAATTCCTATTACAGATGGATTATTTTTAAATAATAAAGCGGGTTATATTATAGCAGGGAGCTATTGGATTTTCTCAATCTGTTATAAACATTTTAAATGCATTTTTCACAGGGCTAAGTGTAGCTGCTTTCAGCAATGATTGGACAATTATATGGTAAAGGGAGATATAGAAAACTAAACAGGCTTCAGTACAAATTTTAGTTTTATCTTTTACAATAGGATTGATTTTGTCACCACTTTGTATAGTATTATCCTATGTAATTTCAAGAGGAGTAAATGAAGAAATTATCAGTACATGTTTTTCAGTATCTTGACTATATTCTTTTGTTTTTACCTTTTCTTATTTGCGGCAGCAATATTTTAATTCTATTAAAAATGGAACGGGATCATCCGAAGCTCCATTTTCGGATGATTATTTTGATTTTTAAAGTTATTTTTAATACAATATTTTTGTCAATACTAGATTTAGGTGTTTTTGGTGCAGCATCTGCCTTTATGTCTTACTTTTTAATTGAATTTGGATGTATTATGATTTGTTTATAAAAATCTGATATGCAACTTTCTTTACTTTAAATTTGACTTTGAGTTTATTAAAAGACGATGAATTTAGCAATTCCTAGCATATTATCATATATTTTAGTATATATCCGATTCTTTTTAATTAATAAAGAAGTAGTAAAATATGTCTATTGCACTTAATGCTTCTACCATTGCTTCTAATATAAATTCAATTTATTTCATTTTTGCCAACAAGTGTTGGAACTACAGTTACAACAATGATTAGTATGAATAGGAAACGAAATGTAAAAATGCATATTTTATTATGAATTTTATTTTCTTTGATGATAGTTTTTGCTATTATTATAATTTTTACTCCCTTTAAATCCTTATATTGTAGAGTTATTCCAAAGAATCCTGAAAATTACTACTATAACTAATAAAGCTTTAACAATTTATATGTATTCTGTAATTGGATTTGGAATTTTACAGATTGAACAAGGAGTATTTACTGGTTTGGGAAGAACGAAAAAATGCCTTTACTACTGGAATAATGAGAATTTGGCTACTTAGATATATTTTATAGTATTTACAGAAAAATATTTGGGTGTATATTCAATATTCTGGGGGTAATTTATTTTCAAACTGTATGGCTGCATTTATATTTTTTCTTTTTGTTATGAAAGTAAAAATGGAATCATGCAATTAAAGATTTATAAAAATCTTGATCTTAAAATTTGATATAGTAATCTATATACTTATGTATAAATTAGGAGGTTTTTATGGAATTTAATAATAAATTAGGTAAAGTTTCTATTAATCCTGTCGTGATTAAAAACAATTTTAGTAGCTACGTGTTAAGAGAGAGCTATGGAGTTAGTGGATTGGCTAATGTTTCTCCTAAAGATGGAATTTATCAACTTTGCTGGGATAATTCTGGTAAAGGCGTTCATGTAGTACTGAAAGAAAATAATATTTTTATAGATTTACATATTGTTACTCAATACGGATAAACAGATATCAACAGTCTGTGAAAATATAATAGAAAATGTAAAATAAATGTTGAAAACTTGACAGGATTAACTGTAGTCATGTTAATGCATGGAATAAAATTAGAAGGTACTAGGAGGAAGTTATGATAACAGTGAACAGTTGCAAATGGCATTTGAAGAGCTCGTAATTATCTTGAAACAAATAAAGAGATAGTTAATAGCTTAAATGTGTTTCCAGTTCCTGATGGAGATACATGGTACTAATATGTCTTTGACTATTAAACTCAGCAATAAAGAATGTAGAAAATTCAAAAATTAATAGCCTGGCAGATGTTAACAGTGCATTAGCGATGGTGCATTGATGGAGCAAGAGGAAACTAGGAGTAATCTTATCTCAAATTTTAAGGGGATTCTATTTAGAAGTAAAGAAAAGTGTAACTCTGATGTTGAAACTATTAAAAAGCAATGTTTTTGTAAATGCTTATAAAGGTTGCTTATAAATCAGTTATAAAACCCACTGAAGGAACAATTTTAACAGTTATAAGAGAAATGGGTGAGTTTGCAGAAGCCAACTACACTCATTATAATGATGAAATAGAATTTTGCAAAAGAAATTTTAAAGGAAGGTTTTGAAGTTTGGAAAAACTCCTGAAATTTTTACCTATTTTAAAAGAAGCAGAAGTAGTGGACGCAGGCGGTCGTGGATTGATGTATCTTCTTGAAGGTGCATTAGGAGATGAAATAGTGAAATTAAAAATAATTACGAATTTAACAGACCTGCAAGAATTGAACACTTAGCTGCACAACAAGATGAAGATATTAAATTTGGATATTGTACTGAATTTATGGTTTACAAGTGATTCAGAAGAATATGGAATATTAAGAGATAAGCTTTCAGTATTGGAGATTCTTTAATTGTAGTTAAGTGAGATAATATTATAAAAGTTCATGTTCATCCAATCATCCTGACAAGCAATTGAATGGGCATTAGAATTTGGACCTTACATGATTTAAAGATTGATATTACATGAGAAGACAACATAATCATTTACATCATACAGACAAAGAAGTAGCTGATGCAAAGAACTCTGAAGAAGTAAAAGAACATAAAAATATGGATTTATTTCTATTTCAACGGGAGATGGTATTGACGAAATCTTTAAGAGTATGGGTGTAGATGAAATTATTACTGGGGACAAACAATGAATCTTTCAACTGAAGATATATTAAAAGCAGTTGAAAAGATTAATGCTGATGATATTTTGTTTTCCCTCATAATAGTAATATTATACTTGTTTCAGAACAAGCAGCAAAAATTTCAAAGAAAAGACTTCATGTTATAAAAACAAAACAAATCCCCACAAGCATTTAGTTCATTATTTAATTTTGATGAATCTCTATCAGTTGATGAAAAATATTGAACGATGACTGAAGCTATTTCAACATTAAAGTTGGTCAAATAACTTATGCTCTGAGAGATACCGAAATTGAAGGAGTAAAAATCAAAAAGATGACTTTATGGGCTTTAAATGAAGGTAAGATAACTGTTTCTAGAAAATAGAAGATACATTTAAAGAACTTATCGATCAGTTTGTTGATGAAGATTCATCATAGTAAGTCTTACTATGGAGAAGATGTAAAAGAAAAAGATGCTGAAAAATTAGTAAAATTAATTGAGATATAAAGATATTGAAGTTGAATTGGTATATGGTGGTCAACCATTATATTACTATTTGATTTGGTTGAGTAGAAAAAGTCCGAAAGGACTTTTTGTAAGGATAATTATGGAATTAAAGATATTAAGGGAATTGAGAAGAAAATTGCTCTTTTTAAATAAAACTTGAATTTTTACACAGTTAATAATGATTAGAGTATTTCCATATTCTTTATATTGATACAACAAAATTTATTTCTGAAATAATCAAGAAGGAAGTTATTCATATAGATTGAAATTATTTCTTTTTAATGGAAAATAGAGAAATATTAGAGTTACAAAATTTTTACAATGGATGAGGAAATGAATTATTGCACTAATTGTATATTTTTAATAATATCTTATTTCAAAAATTTAAAAGATTAATAAATGTATATGAAATGTATGGAAGGGCAAAATTATTTGCATGTTGAAATTAGTCTCCTACAATGCAAAATAAAGCTAATATTATTGAAGTATAATCTCTACAATATCATTTGTGTAAAGGAATTTTCTAATCACTTTAGTTAAGATTATTCAAAATTATTAGAATTCATATGAAGAACTACCTGGTAATATTCTCAATGAATTAAACTTAGAAAGCTATGACAATGCAATTAGAAACATACATTTTCCAAAAAGATAACGAAAGTTTTATTAGAGCAAAGAAGACTTGCTTTTTGATGAGATTTTTACTAACTCTCATGAAAAATTAAAGAGAAATAATGAAGATGTTATTAGATTTTGAGATAAAAGATGAAACATTTGACTTATAAAACCTTGAGTTTTAAAATTGACTAATTCACACAAAGTATTAGATGATATATATAGTATGTCTAATGACAAACAAATGAATAGACTAATTCAAGGAGCTGAAGGTTGTGGTAAAACAACACCCTTTTTATTGTTATATGGATGTTATAAAAATGGATTTCAATCAGTTTTAATGGTACCAATTGAAATTTTAGCTAGACAGCACAGGAGAGTTCCAAAACTTTTCAAAATCATAATATAAAAAGTTGAGTTAGTTGGAAGTTTAAAAGAATCGGAAAAAGAAAGCTATTAGAGAAAGATTGAAAATGGGAGTTGATATTATAATGGAACTCGCGTAGTTTTTCAAGAGTTGTTTACAAGAATTTAGGTTTTGTTATTACAGATGAACAGCATAGATTTGGTGTTAAACAAAGACTTTACTTTTCTATCGAATAACTGATATTAGTTATGAGTGCAACTCTATACCTAGGGACTGTTGGTCTTGTTATGTTCTGTGATTTGGATATTTCACTATTGATGAATTGCCTAGTGGTAGAGGAAAGGTAAAGACTTATTTTGTGGATGAAAAATTATGAAGAAAGATATATTAATTTTATAAAAACATGCATATCAGAAGGACGCTCGGTATATATTGTTTGTCCACTTGTCGATGAGAGCTGATACATTGGAATTACAGTCGTTATAAATTTTAGTATGAACGTCTAAAAAGAAAGATATTTTCAAGACGTTGAAATTGAGTTTATACATGGGAAGATAAAACCCGTTGACAAAGACAAGATAATGAAAAAATTTTGAAAACGTGAAAAATAAAAGTTCTAGTTGCAACTACTGTAATAGAAGTTGGATTAATGTTCCTAATTCAAATATAATGGTAATTTACAATGCAGAAAGATTTGGTCTTAGTCAATTACATCAACTAAGAGGAAGAATAGGAAGAGGAAATTATGAAAGTTTTTGCATTTTTAGTTAGTAATAATAAAAGTACAAAATGTAAAAAGAGAATGGATATAATGTGTTCATCAAATGATGGTTTTTATATTTCTGAACAAGATTTTTACTTAGAGGATATGGTGATATCTAGGATATCGATCAATCAGGAGAAAGCCAGATTTAAAATTTTAAATATTCAAAAAGATTATGAGCTTTTAAAATCTGCATACAAAATATGTTGATGAGATTTTTGATGGATGATTTTAATTTTGACAAAGAAGAAAAATCAAGTTTTTAAAAAGAAATGTTGATGAGTTTATCCAAAGTTTAAGTAACAACATTATTATGAATTAGATTTTAAAAGTTACTTCATAGTGTAACTCAAAATTGCAATTAGTATTAAATGATGTTATTGATGATAGAGAGGATTTTTGATTAGAAAATATATAAAATTATTAATTTTAATTATTTTACTCATATAGTAATTTTTACCGTTTGTCTATTAACTTCTGTTTGTCAACTTCTTGTTTATGTTTATACTAAAAATAGAGTTGATAAATTTATAGAATTAAATAGTATTTATTACTTTTGATGTTAAAAATATTTATGTGCTTATTGTTTTGCTTTTTGTTATGAATACCTTAAAAATTTTGTTTTCAGTTATTGCTATAAAGCTGAGAATATAAAATTTGAGTAAATATATTTTTAAATATAAAAATTTTAAAAGAAGAAGAATTAAATAATTCCATTGTTGTCATGGATAGAATTTTCAAAATTTATAGATTTTCTAGATAATAATTAAACAGTCTTATTTATACACCTTTTTCATTTTATATTTTACTTTTTGGGAATTTTTTGATTGATAGATGACTCATATAGTAATTACTACCAGTTGTTATAACTACAGTGTTTATCGACTCTTTTGCTAACAGATAAACTGATATATTCTTACAAAAGTATTATAGAGAATATAGTGAATGTATAAATTTTCAAAAAGAGATGTCGAAAAATAGAAAAATATAAAAATTAATAGTCTTGAAAGATTATGTTGATAGTTTACATAGACAAGAAGAAATTATTGAAATCTAAAATTATCTCACATTTAGAGAACAAATTTCCATATTCCTGCACTATTAAAATGAATATTTACCAACTATTATATTAATTTTTATAGCAATTTTTAGAGTAAAATATTCTCCTATGAGCTATGGATCAGTTTTTGCACTACTTAGTATGGTCGTTGGGATATCATTACCTTTTACGAAATTTTTAAGAACAATCACTAATTTGAAATCAATAAGTGTTTTGTTGGATGACATTGTAAAATACAGATTCAAAAAGATTGTCATATCGTTAAAGAATAATTTTAGTTCAAGCCTTTACTGATAATACACAGTAATTAATGTTAAAAATTTAGATTTTAATTATGGAGATAAAATTATTTTTAGGGATGTAAATTTTAGTGTAAAGAATGGTGAAAAATTTCTACTAATTGGTGAAACTGTCAGGAAAGTCTACTTTGATAAAAATTATTTTAGGATTATATGACTTAAATGAAAAACAAAAATAAATATTTTTGATTTGATGTTAATAATGAGAGAAAATTTGGGAAAATATTGATATGTTGATAATAATACTATTTGTTTGATGGGAGTATAAATTATAATATTACTTTTAAAATGATTTAACCAATTCTGAATTTAAAAATTTTAGAAAATATAGCTTTAATGCTTGATATAAATTATTTATTAGATAAAGAAATAGATGTAAAAGCAATTTTGGAACAAATCTATCTGGAGGAGAAAATTGAAAATTTAGCCAGAGCATTATTTAGAAACCAAGTCTTTGATTTTAGATGAACCCACATCTGCACCTGATGATTACAGGAGGATTTATTTTGGATTTGTTAAAAACATTAATGTTAAAACTATATTGGTTACACATAGACTTAGGATATGAGTGATAGAATACTAAAATTTCAGATAATAAAGTTTTTGAAATAAATATGAGAGGAAATTAATGTTTATTAATTTAGTAACAAAAAGTTTTAATTTACTCTAGAATTTCATTTCTATTCACGCATTTCAAAGTGTTTTTGCAGATTTTTCTTTTGGAATATTATATTTTAATTTTGAAAAATTGTATTATTGTAAAATAGAATATCCATTTTTAATGTTATTAACATTTTTAGTTTTTATATTTTGTGTTTTCTTTTAACCTTTGGGACATCATATGGGAAAAGGTGTTAATATATATACTAAAATTTAACTAATTTAGTTTTTAAAACAATTTTAATAGAGATAATGTTGTACATTCATCTGAAAAATATTACTTTTAATTCAACATGATGTAATAAATGATTCAAAGATATTAGGGTTGAATCTGTAGTGCTTTTTCGTTGATTTTATCAGGTATTATATCAACTATTGTTATTTTTAATGCTCATACAAAATGTTACTATTCCTTTTACATTTTAGGTTTAATTGCAATAATATTAAATTTATTTTTATAAAAATTATAAAAATTAGATGTGTAAGATACTGAGCTTTAAAAATAAAATATGTATCTGATTATGTTAATAATTTAATAATAATAAATATTTTTGGATTATGAATCAGTAGAGTGATATTTTAAGAGTATTGGAGGAAGTTTATAAACAAAAATAAAAATAAAAATTTTACGAGACGATAACTTTTTCATAGACAATATAGTATATAAAATTGGATCTGAATTAATAATAATTATATATGGAATGTATCTTGTTTCAATAGGAGATATAAATCTTTGATATTTATTGTTATGTTTTTCTATGGTTGAAGGATAATTTTTCTTTGAGTTATACAGGTGAATATATATCTATTATTCAAAAATATTTATAAGTATTTCAGTTAACACTTTTTATATTCTAAAAAGAAATTCTGGAAATTTCGAAATTTGTTTTAAAGCCTGTAATCTAGGATAGAATTAAGGATGTATTTTAAATTTTTGACAGTAAAGAGTATTTAATAAATGGATTAAATTTAGAATTTGACTTTTCAAATAACATATAATTTGTGGTAAAAACGGTATTGGTAAAAAGTACAATCTTTAAATTGATATTTGGTATTTTAAAACCTGATAAAGGGAGCATTAACTTTAATTATTGTAAATTAGAAAATAGCGGAAATCCTGTTTATGTATCTCAAGAGCTTTGATTTTTCGGGCACTGTAAGAGAAAAATATATCACTTGATAAAAGAAATGTTAGTGATGACAAAATATATAAAGCTTTTTACAAACAGTTTGTTTAGATAATTGGGCAGATTCTTTTGGATGATGGACTTGACTTTATATTGATGAAAAAGTAAGTGTTTTATCTAAAGGAGAAAAGATGAGATTAATAATAGTAGGCGTTAGATAACTAACCCTCAAATACTTTTTAGATGAACCTGATGCAAATTTAGATGTTGAAACAATAAAAATTAATTATAAACAATATAAAAATTATATAAATGTAAATTTATGATTATTTCACATCTAACAAAGCATAATATTTATGATGAAGAATTTAAAATAATTGAGTTGTAAAAAGAAATGTTGACAAGTTTATTAATATATATTATGAATTAAAGAAAAGAGATAGAGTTGATTTTATCTCTTTTAGTTTAATTTAAAAATAATAGTATAAACTTTATTATCTGATATTATTTATAAAAATCAAATTAAAATAATATCATTATATTAAATTTAGTTACAAAAAGATTGAAAAAATAATATGATACACTTATTGTATAAAAATTAAAGGAGAAAGACTATCTTATGGATTTAGATTTTAAAAAGAGTAGTTATTAAGCTTTAGTGGAGAAGCTTTGTCTGGTGGAATTGGACATGGACTCCATGATGAACAATTGAAAAATTTGTAAATCAGTAAAAGATGTATATGATTTAGGTATTCAAGTTTGTATTGTAGTTGGTGGTGGAAATTTTTGAGAGGTCGTTCATGAAAAATAGAACGTTCAACTTCGATCATATGCGGGTATGCTTGCAACCGCAATAAATCTTTAAGATTACAAGCTACACTTGAAAATATGGAGTACCTACAAGAGTTCAGACAGCACACTACTGTTCACGAAGTAGCAACCTTTCATAAAAAGAGAAAAGTTGAACGTCATCTGAAAAAGCGAAGGATTGTTATTTTCGGGCAGGAACAGGTATGCCATATTTTTCAACTGATACTACTGCAGCTTTAAGGGCAAGGGAAATGCAAGCAGATGTAATTTACTTGGCAAAACAGGAACTGATGGCATATATGATAAAAGATCCAAATAAATTTAAAGATGCAAAGAAATTTGAAGAGTTAATATATATGAAATTTTAAATAGAGGATTAGGTATAATGGATGCTACTGCTACTTTTCTTTGTATGGATAATGATATTCCACTTTGTTGTATTCGGAATTGACAATCCAGAAAATTTAGTTTCAGTAGTAAAGGGGCGAAAAGGTAGGAACAATAGTAAGGGGAAATAAAATGCATAAAGAAATAATTAATGAATTAGAAAGAAAAATGTCAAAATCAATAGAGTCTTATGAAACAGAATTAACAACAATAAGAGCTGGTAGAGCAAATCCTACAACATCAATTTACTGTTGATTGTTATGGTACAGAAACACCAATTAAAACAAGTTGCATCTATTTCTGTTCCAGAAGCAAGATTATTGGTAATTCAACCTTGGGATGTTCTTTGATAACTCCTATAGAAAAAGTTATTTTGAGCATCAAATTTAGTATAACTCCATCTAATGATGGAAAAGTTATAAGATTACCTTTCCCAGCTTTAACTGAAGATAGAAGAAAAAGAATTAGTTAAGGTTGTAAAGGATATGGAGAAAATGCCAAAATTGCTATTAGAAATTTGAGACGTGATGGACTTGATAAATTGAAAAACTAGAAAAGATAGCGAAATCAGCGAAGATGAATTAAGACAAGTTGAAGAAGAAGTTCAAAAAGTTACAGATAAATTTATTAAAAAGTTGAAGATATTACAAAATTAAAAAGAAAAAGAGTTAATGGAAATTTAATGAAAGATATAGATTTTACAAATATACCAAAACACATTGGTATTATTATGGATGGCAATGGAAGATGGGCAAATAATAGATTTTTGCCCAGAATTGCTGGACATAAAGAGGGAATGAATAGAGTAGTTGATATTGTTGAAGAGTGTTGTAAAAATAGGGTTAGAACTCTAACTTTGTATGCTTTTTCGACTGAAAATTGGAAAAAGACCTGAAGATGAAGTTAAAGGTCTTATGAATATTTTGGTTATTTATATAAATTCTCAATTAAAAAGAATTTTAGAAAAATAATATTATTTTTAGAGTTATTGGAGATTATAGTAGATTACCAAGTTCAATAGTTAAGTTACTAGACAATAGTATAGATAAGTCAAAAAACAATACAGGAATGGTTTTGAATATCGCCTCAAATTATGGCGGTAGGGGCAGAAATTATTTCTTCTATAAAAGACTTATTTGATGATGTTTCAAAAGGTAAATTTCTCAATAGACGATTTGAATGAAGAAAATTTTAGAATTATTTACATACAAAAGAAAAATTCTGACGTTGATTTAATGATAAGAACTGGAAATGAAAAGAGAATAAGTAATTTTTAATTTATCAGTTAGCTTATTCTGAGTTTTATTTTACAGATACTTTGTGGCCTGAATTTTATGCTAATGATTTGTATGAGGCTATATATGATTTTCAAAATAGAAATAGAGATTTGGGGGAATTTAATGACTAGCTTTATCAATAGAACTATAAGTGGAGTATTGATGTTAATAATATCTTTTATATGTATATGGCTTAAAGGATATGCACTTATAGGGTTACACTATGACTATTACAGTTTTATGCTTAATTGAATTATTTAGGACATTTAAGTTAAATGATTTTATTTATAATTTCTTTTAGTATATTGTTTTCTATAGCAATGATGTACTCTATAGGTATTTCAAATAAAGTTTAGTATTAACTTGTTTTTCATTGTATTTTTCTTGCTGTTTCTATTTATTATTTATTTTTTAATAAAATTAGTATTGAAAACTTGGGAAAATTGTTATTCTCTTTATATATATTTCCAGTTCCTATGGGAGTTTTCTTAAGACTTGGAGAAAATAATCTTCTTTGGGCTGTATTTTTAACTTCTTGGGGAACTGATACATCTGCTTATCTGTTTGGAACATTTTTGGAAGGCGAAAGTTATATCCTAGTATAAGTCCAAAAAGACGGTAGAAGGTTCTTTAGGTGGGATTTTTGGGTCTCTTATATTGTTAAATGTATTTAATTTTTGTTTTTAAAATTTGATATTGTTTTTATAATTGTTTCAGAATAATTTTTCTATTGTTGCTCAATTAGGAGACTTATTTGCATCGAAAATAAAAAGAGAAATAGGAATAAAAAGATTTTTAGTAATATTATCAAAGGACATGGTGGATTTTTAGATAGATTTGACAGTATAGTGTTTATGACGCTTTTGGTTTATATTATTTTTTTGTATATTTGAGGTAGTATTTAATGATTATAAAAATAATAGTAGCACTTTTAGTATTTATGGTTGTGGTTGTAGTTCATGAATTTTGGACATTTTGATTTTTGCGAAAAGAGCAAAAGATAAAAGTTAATGAGTTTTCTGTTGGAATGGGGCCAAAAATTATTGGCAAAACAAAAAGTGATACATTATATCTCAAATCAGAGCTCACCATTAGGTGGTTTTTGTGCTATGGAGGGTGAAGATGAAAACGAAGAAGAACAGGATTTAGATTTTTCAGAAAGAGGACACTTTAATGGTGCAACAATAGGCGGAAGAATTTTAACTATATTTGCTGGACCTTTGTTCAACTTTATATTGGCATTTGTTATTCTTTTCTCGCTGTTTGCAATTAGAGGACATCAAACAACAACTGTAGAGAGGCCAAAAAAATTTGTTGCTCTTAAATGTGGGATACAACTGGGAGATAAAATTATAGGTATTGGAGATTATGAAATAAAATCTTGGAAGGATATTCTACAAGCTCTCAAAAATTAGATAAGCAAGAAACTGGTGTTAAAGTAATAAGAGGAAAATAAAGAAATAGATATTTTTAGTAAAATTTGAAAAATTCTGGTGAAAAGTTTTTAGGTGTTACATCAAAATTAGAAAGAAGTTTTACTAATGTCAGTGAAAGAAAGTTTAAATACATTTTTTATTTTATAAGTTCTATGTTTGATATTTTTAAGACAATTATTTACTGGAAAAGTTGGAGTAGGGACAGTATCTGGACCTATAGGAGTAGTTGATAATCAGTAGTGCTGCTAGTAATGGTATATACTCATTATTATACATTACTGCTTTTTCTAAGTGTGAATTTAGGAGTTATAAACTTGTTACCAATACCTGCTTTGGATGGTGGAAGATTAGTTTTCTTGTTTATAGAATTAATTTTAGGTAGACCGGTTTCAAGGTCTAAAGAAGGTTTAATTCATACAATAGGATTTATATTTTTAATGGGTCTTATTTTTATTTGTATCATTTAAAAGATGTAATAAGACTAGGAATTTTTGGAGCAAATTAATGGAAAGAAAAATAACTAAGAAAAATTTATGGGGAACGTGCCTATTGAGGTGGTTCTCCTATTTCATACAATCAATGACAAATACAATAACAAAGGATGTTGATTCAACTGTAAAAGCAAATTAATCAATTTGCAACAGAAGGTTGCGACATTAGTCGTTCAGCGGTTAATGATTTAGACGACGCTTTAGCTATTAATAAGATAAAAATCTTAACTCTCAATACCTTTTATTGCAGATATTCAATATGATTATAAACTTGCAATAATGGCAGCTGAAAAATGGAGCTGATTGTTTAAGAATTAATCCTGAAATATTGGTGAAAAAAGAAAGTAAAGTTGTAGAATGTTGCAAATATCATAATATTCCAATAAGAGTTGAGCATTCTGATCTGTAAATCAAAAATTTATTGATAAGTTTCATGGAGTTAATAAAGAGTCTATAGTTTATAGTGCCTTAGATCAGGTTGAGTTTTTAGAATCACTAAATTTTTGACCAAATTAAAAATATCAATAAAATCAAGTAATGTTCTATTTGTGTTGAATCTTATGAACTTTTAAGTAGTTTATGTAATTATCCACTACATTTAGGAATTACAGAAGCTGGTCCAAATTTTTAGAGGAACCATAAAATCTTCTAGTAGGACTTGGTATTATTTTTGGCAAAAGGAATTGGTGATACTATTAGAGTGTCTTTGACTGGAGATCCAGCTGAAGAAGTTAGAGTCGGAAAAAGAAATTTTACGTTCATTAGGACTTTTAAAAAGATGGAATTGACTTAATCTCATGTCCTACTTGTTCAAGGACAAAAATTGATTTAATTAATACTGTAGAACAGGCAGAAAAGGAATTAAAACATATTAAAAAACTTTAAAATTGCAATAATGGGTTGTCCTGTAAATGGTCCTGAGAAGCAAAAGAAGCAGATTTAGGAATTGCAGGTGGAAATGGAAAGAGGGTTAATTTTCAAAAAGGACAAATTATTAAAAAGTAGATGAAAAAGACTTACTTAAAGAATTGATTAATGAAATTAATAAATTGGAGGAATAGTATGTATAGGAGTTTAAAAAGTTTTTATTTTTCACAACGAAAAATTACAGCTTATCAGAAGATTTTATTATTGATGAGTTTGTTTTTGGTGATAAAAAATAGATTTTTAGATTACTTACAAACTCCGATGAAGTTGGAATAGAAGAATTAGTAGTTTTAGATAAAGAACTACATGAGTTATTTAATGGTAGAGAAGTGGCTATCTCAGTTCAGAGTTTTTCAAAATCAGAATGTCCATATGATTATTACTATTATATAAACTATGATGAATTTGTAAATGAAGTACAAAAATTATTGGAAAAATCATGGTTTTACTCTCTACAAATAATGATAGAATAAATTTTTTAGAGGATTATATAGAAACATATATATCCGACTCTATTTGTAGATTTAAACTAATTTTCGAATTCATTTTTAAATGATTTAAAAATCATTTATTTCAGAAAAATACAATAAAGATATTGAAATATTAATGCTAAATAGTTTATTTACAAGAGAAGAAAAAGTTCTGAAAAATTGGAAAACAAATTAGAAAATAAAAGAAAAGAAATTCAAAAAAGAAAAAGATAATAAAACTGGAAAAAGTTAAAGTAATTAAAGAAATGATGAATCAAAAGAAAATTTAAAATTGGTAAAAATTTCAGATAAAGAACCAATTTTTAGAAATTTCTGATTTGGGATCAAAATAGTGGTTTTTGTAAAATTCAGGAAGAGTTTATTCTTTTAGATATTAGAGAGTCAAAAAGTGGCAAAAATTAGCTTTTTATTTGGATATTGAAGATGAAACTTCGCAATGAGTTGTAAATTGTTTTTAGATGATAAAAACTACAAATTTTTCTGATAAAATAAATTTAAATCAATCTCAAACGGAATTTATGTAACAGCAGTAGGTAGAGTTGAATATGATCAATATGCAAAAGGAATTTCTATGATGATTGATGGAATGGAAGAAGCACCACGACATATATTTGTGGATAATGCTCCTGGAAAAAGAGTTGAATTACATTTGAATTACAGATGAGTGCTCTTGATGGATGTGTAAATTTGGAAGTACTAAAGTCAAGATTACAAGAAATTGGACATACTGCTGTCGGAGTTACTGATATCGGAGTTGTTCAAGCGTATCCACAAATGATGGATTTGTTCAGTAATGGAGATATAAAGGCCTTATATGGTTTAGAATTAAATTTGTTAGAAGATAATCCAAGAATTTTTATATAATTATAAAGATGGAGTAAATTTTGATACTTTTGTAGTTTTGATATTGAAACAACTGGTCTTTCACATTTAAAAACAATATTACAGAAATAGGAGTCAGTTCGATGCTGAAAATGGGAAAGTTGTTGAGTATTTTAATGAGTTAGTAAATCCAGAGCAAGAAATAACTCAAGAAATAACTGAAAATAACTGGTAATACCAATGAAATGGTAGATAGTTTTGATAGCCAGAATTATGCCAAAAATTTTTTAGAATTTTCTAAAAATGCAGTTTTTGTTGCACACAATGCAGAATTTGATATTTCATTTATAAAAACTAATTGTAAAAAGATTAAATCTGAATTTGATCCCACTTTATAGATACAATGGGTTTGCTAGAGCTGATACCAAATTTAAAAATCATAAACTCAATACATTATGTAAAGAATTAGGGGTAAAATTATTAAATCATCATAGGGCAAGTTTTGATGCTGAAGCCTGCTCAGGAATCTTTTTAGAACTTATAAAAATGATAGAAAAAGATGGAAAAGTATTTGATGAAAAATATAAACTAATATTGAAACAAAATGGCCTATCGCAAAAATATTTCATATATTCAATAATATATGTATGGAAGCCGTAAGCGGGATTTTATAAGATGGTTTCAGAAGGACTGATGAAGTATTTTGAAGAGTCGCAGGTTTTCCAAAATCAAGATTGAAGGAATATAGAGATGGTCTTTTTAATAGGTTCAGGAAATTGGGATGGAGAACTTTTCTGAGCATTCATAGAAGAAAAAAGTGAAGAAGAAATATTAGAAATTGCCAAATTCTATGATTTCTTTGAAATTCAACCAATTTCTAATTTAAAAACATCTGTTTTTAGAGGAAAAAGTTTTAAAGCATAGATGATTTAAAAGAAATAAATAACAAGATTTATGAGCTCGAAAAGAAATTAGATAAATTAGTAGTTGCAACTGGAAATGTTAAATATCTTGATAAAAATGACTATATTTTTAGAAATGTAATCTTATATGGTCAAGGAAAGAAAAATCTTTGAAAAGAAGGTTCTTTTTATTATAGAACTATTGAATGAAATGCTAGGTGAATTCTCATATTTAGGGAAGATGAAGCATAGGAGGTTGTAGTAAAAATACTAATATTTTAAAGATACGCTTGATGACATTTTGCCAATTCCTAATGGGACATTTCCACCTTTTTATTGAAGGCGCTGATGAAAGAATTAAGAAAAATATGTTATGATAAAGCCAAATCTATTTATATGAAAAATTTACCTAAAATAGTTGAAGATAGACTTGAAAGAGAATATGGATCAATCATCAAAAATGGGTTATGGTTTTATATATAATTGCTCAAAAATTGGTTTATGTTTCAATGATGATGGATATTTAGTAGGTTCAAGGGGTCGGTAGAGTCTTCTTTTGCAGCTACTATGGCTGGGATAACAGAAGTTAATCCACTAATTCCACATTATATTTTGTCCTAAATGTAAACGATTCAGAATTCCACGATCAATATAGTGGACAATCTGGAGTGGATATGCCAGATAAAGAATGTCCAGAATGTAAAATAAATATGATGAAGGAAGGTCATGATATTCCATTTGAAGTATTCTTTAGGTTTTGATGGAGATAAAGAACCTGATATTGACTTAAATTTTGCAGGAGAATATCAATCAATTTGTCATAAGTATACAGAAGAATTATTTGGATCAGATAAAGTATATAGAGCTGGGACTATTGGGACTGTTTCTGACAAGACAGCATTTGGTTATGTAAAAATATGTTGAAGAAAATGAACTTCACTTACAGCAGGCAACATTAGAAGATATGTTAGAAAGATAGTTGAGTAAAAAGAACTAGCGGTCAACATCCGGGTGGAGTAATGATAGTGTACCACATAATAAAGAAATTTATGATTTTACACCCATACAATATCCTGCAGATGATTCAACTTCGAAACAAAACAACACATTTTAGTTATAAATCAATAAGTGGGAGAATTTTAAAACTAGATTTACTTGGCCATGATGTTCATACTGATTAAACATTTAGGAGATTTAACAGGGTGATCCTTTTGATATTCCTATGGACGACAATAGTGCGCTATGAATATATTTATATCAACAGATAGTTTGAAATTATTGATGATAAATACAAAAGATGGAGTTGAAACTTTAGGAATACATGAACATGGTACGAATTTTTGTAAGATAGATGTTACTTGATGAGACCAAAAACTCTAACTGAACTCATATTAGAACATCAGGACTATCACATGGAACTGATGTATGGATAGGGTAATGCACAAGAACTTATTAAAAAGGAATACCTTTTAAAATGAAACAATTTGTACTAGAGACGATATAATGACATTTCAATTTTTAAAGGCCTTTGAAAATAAACGTTCATTTAAAATAATGGACAAAGAAAAGGAAAAAGTCTTGATGAAGAAACTGAAACATATATGAGAAATAATGGATACGAATGGTATAGAGATGACTTTGTAAAAGATTAAATATCTATTCTAAAGCTCATGCGGTGGCTTATGTAATGATGAGTTATAGAATTGCATATTTTAAGGTTCATTATCCTGAAGCTATGCCATATTTTACAACAAAATAGACAACTATCCTGGTAATTTAATATTTAAAGGGCTATCTGCAATACAGTCTAAAAATGAAAGAAAATAAACGAATTAGGAAAATCTGCATCTCAAAAGAGCAAGATGTATATGACATCCTTGAAGTTGCAGAAGAAATGTACTTTTAGGGGGAATGATGCAAAGTAAAAGTGAGATTTGAAAAATCAAGTTCTCATGGTTTTAATTGATAGTAAAGGTAAATTTACCACCATTTAGAGCTTTTAGATTTTGTAAGTGATGTCAATTCAACTTCTATATGATGAGATAGAAATTACCATTTATATCTAACAAGAAGATTTACTCAAGAAAGAACAAAATAACAAAATGCATTAGAATCCTTAAAAGAAACGCCTGAGATCGCGCAAATTAACAAACAAACGTCAAGTAAAGTTTATTTGACTGTATAAAGACTAGAGATTTTATTATCTCAGTTATTCTTAAATATGCAGCTCACAGATTAACCCAATTATTTAAAACTTTATAGCCGCATAAAATCATATGCTCTGCAGTATAATATTACTGTTATTTTTGAGGAGGTGAATGAGATGGCAAATAATAAAGTCAGATAGCACTTGAGAGAATTGATGTTACTACAAACTGCTTAGTAAAAGTAGAAATACTGAATGAAAGAACTTATATTAAAAATGAGATCAGCAATAGAAGAAAACAATTTGGGAATTAGCTTCTAGAGGTTGATAAGAAAGATTGATAAAAAGACTTAGAGCAAGCTTACTGCACACAGTGTTTTTCATAAAAATGCGCTTCCAGAAAAGTAAGTCAAATCAGTAAAGAATTACATGATGCTTCATTTGAAAAGCGCATACATAGCGTGTATGAATCACAACACACACTACCTGCTCCGTGTGGAGCTACATTTATTCATGTCAAATGTATTATAATATCAAAAAGACCCATTCCATGGATTATAAGTGCTAGTATTATATGAGAGTTATAAATCGGAAAGACACTACATTTAATTAAGTCAATACCCTTCAAAAACAGGTAGGAGGTCTATTTACGCAAGTATATAAAAACTTCAAAGCTATGAATTTTACCCAAAAGGTTCTTTATGTGCTGTAGAATGAGAGATGATATTGTGGAAGTTAATTTTTGATGATTATAGAAATTACTCAAAATTTAAAAGTGAAGAGGTGCCATTTCCAGTGGTCGGAATGAGTGATAATGCTCATGATACCAGATCGCACCTTTCAAACTGGTTGCAGAAACTAGAAGATATATAAACATGTTTTATAAATAAAATAACAAATATCATTGAAAACTTTCAGACCAGATAGGCTTATTTTACAGATCATCTCTATATAAGCGAGAAAGCATCCTATTGGCTGCAAGTCTTGATTTAAAAATGTAAAGTTTTTGCGTTTTTGTCATGGAACGGATTTCAGACAACTTTATAAACATGCATCATAAAAAGTTTATTTAGACAATATTCCCATACTAATGGAATTTTTGCATCAGAAAAGCAAAAAGAAGAAATTATTAATGTATTTAATTATAATAAAGATAAGTTTGATGTTATTGGTGGGGGATATGATTTGATTTTTATTATACAGAGTTTTATAATAAAACTTATTCTAAAAGATGCTAAAATAAGACTAATATATGGGAAAATTTAGTAGAGCTAAAGGAATTATATATTTACTTAAAGCTTTTGAAAAATAAAGGATAAATATAATGTAGAATTGATTTTTGGCTGCAAGTGGAACGAGAAGAATATGATGAAATTATTTCTATTCTCAGAAAAGTCTCAGATAAAGGTTAAATTGTATGATGGATATGGATACATAGAAGTAGCTGATTTTATTTTAGATCTCTTGGATATCTTTCGTTATGCCTTCATTTATATGAAGGACTTCATGTAACAATGAAACAATGACATGATTTTAAGAGTTGTTATGAATGAACCTGAAAATTTTTATGGATTTTGTCGAGATGATAGTAATAATTCTACATAGAATTTGTAAAAATGCCACTGTTTGACGCTGATAAAGTTGTGAAAGAAGAAGTAAAGTGATTATATTCAAAGATTAAGCATGGCTAGAGCTCAATTACACAATTTAGACACACACTTTTGAAAAGATCATCATAAATAACCCAATTGTTGGGAAAATATGTAATAACATATAGTGATACTAGATTTATTATCATAGTTGTATTAATAAGAAAAATTATTTTACTTTATCTTTAAATATATGATATATCTCATGTGATTCTAAAATTTAGGAGGTAGAAATTAATGAAAATTATCAAAGAATATTTGGCACTGTCATTAATCACTGCAACAACTTTGAGTGAGGTTGTGGTTCTAAATCTGACAATACGAGCAAAGTGATAAAAACAAACTGAAAAGAAAGATGAAAAGAAATCATCAGATTCTAATGAGAAGGTGAAACTCTATTAGAAGAACAAAAGAAGAGGTGCTTACTGTTATGAGATGTTAGAGTTGCAGACCAATACAGAGAGGACATATTAAAAGATGCCATAAATCTTCCTTTAGAAACAATTGAAAAGAGATATTGCATCTAAGGTACACAAGATACAAAATGTCTATATTGCACACTGAAAACAGAAGCGGGCAAGCATTAGAAAAGTTATTAGGTTACATACTATGTGGCAATGCACAGGTGCTTAGCAAAACAATATAAATAATGTATCTTGTCAAAATAATTTAACTATCTTTTTAAAAGCGGTGAGGATTCATCCGCTTTTGTTGTAAAATAAAAAGTCACCCAATCTCCAATCGGCATAGAGGGTAGGATTCTTTGTTATTATTTACTGCTGTAAATTTTATTATAAAGTATGGAAAATAAATTTTCCAAATGTAGTACAATATAGTTCGAGGTGAAATTACAATCAAAACAAATTTCTGTTATAATTTGTTGCAGCGGTTCTTCAAATAGACGAATGACACAAATAAAATGAACATACTTGGGCGTTCCCCACTGGAAAGAACAATTCTCGCTTTGTCGACTACTAGTACCTGGATATATTGAGATTATTTTAGCAACTAAAGAAAGAATGGTGAGTTTTAAAATATAATTAAAGATATTTTTAAATATAAAATTAATTGAGGGAGGCTCTTCAAGAGGAGTCTACTTTTGATGGACTTTAAAAGTATCTGATATGAGACCCAAAATGTAATTTGTCACGATGAGACTAAGACCACTTGTTAGTAAACAAAATATTTTGAAATGTACGTAAATCGAATCGATGGATTATAAAGCTGTTATTACAGGAGTTAAAGAGCTCAGATACACTGAGAGTCGATATCTTCTGATCGAAGTTGTCTCCTAACTCCGACAGATCGTCTCGTTGTATAATATTCAAACGCCTCAGGCTTTTGAAAAGAAGCATATAGATGGATACAAAAGATATTTTGAGAAGGATGTGGCTTTGTTACCGACGATTCTTTCTGTTGCTTAGAAAAAGTTGAATGTTAGAGTAAACTGTCGAGGGAGAATACTCAGTATAAAATTACAACTATAGAAGATATATATTATGCAAAATTATTATTAGAGAGGCATGTAATATGAGAATAGAGATTGGTTTTGATGTTCATGCAGATTAGTGAAGTTGCCAGGTGATTTAATAATTGGTGGAGTTAAAATGGGTCATGAAAAGGTCTTTTAGGCCCATAGTGATGCAGATCGTGGTTCATGCTTCTCAAAATGATGCAATTATTACTGCAGTATGTTTAGATATTGGAGTTGACACCTCGATGCGATCTCGAATACAAGGATATTAGTTCTTTCGCAGTTATGACTAAAGGGAGTAAAGTTTAGGCTCATGAAAGAGAAAAGGAATACGAGAATTGGAAATGTTGATGGTACTGTCAATATCACAACAGCCCTCAAACTAGCGGGACATATTTTGTGATGAGGAGAAATATTGTACACGTTTTAGAAACAGAGATAAATATAGCATAAAAGCCACTACAGCTTAAGAACGTTTGGGTTTTGAAGGCATTTGAGAAAGAAGGTATTTCTTCAGGCGGTGGCACTACGAGAAAATATAAGGAGGAAAGATGAAAAAGTTTTATTTTACATCCTGAATCAGTAACTGAGGGTCATCCAGATGGAAGGTAAGTGATCAGGTTTCTGACGGAATTTTAAGACGAAATTTTAAAGAGGTCGATCCAATTGCAAGAGTGAGACTGTGGAGGACACTTTAACAACAACTGGAATTGTAATGGCGTGTTACAGGTGAAATTACAACTTCTCAATATGTTGATATACTAGAGTATAGTTAGAAATGTTTTAAAAGGTGATCGATACTACTAGAGCTAGGATTTGGTTTGATGCTTCAACATGATTCCGGTTATAACGATGCAATGAACAATCCAAAGAGATTTCTTATTTAGTGATTGCCAATGCGCTAACAGGAATATAAGAGATGGTAATGAAGATAGAGTATGAATTCTGTCGGAGCTGGAGACCAGAGGTATGATGTTTGGTGTCGTATGTACACAGAAACAGGCTAGTTTCATGCCATTACCAATTAGCTAGCTTGCATAAATTGTCAGAAAAGATCATGCTATATGTTAGAAAAATGATATATTAAGGATATTTGGACACCTGATGGTAAAAGTCAGAGTTATACTGTTGAGTATATGGATGGAGTTCCTTCAAGAATAGAGGCAATGGTTGTTTCTGCTCAACATAACTTTTCAGTTAAATTGAGCAAATTCAAAAGATATTAAAGAATTTGTCATTGATGAGGTTATTCCGTTCTTTAATTGATGAAACATTAAGATTTCTGTAAATCCTACAGGTAGATTTTGAGTTAAGCAGGACCTATAGGAAGTTACCTGGATTGACGAGGAAGAAACATGTCTAGTGGATACTTATAAAGGTGGTTGCAGTACGTGGGGAGCTTTTTCTGGTAAAAGATCCGCTAAACGTAGCAGATGGGATACGGAGCCTATATGGCAAGATATATTGCATATTGTCACAGTGGAATCTATGAAAAGTTAGGAAATAGGAATTTCTATGCTATTTAGGTAGCAGCGCACTTTTATTTATGTGATACTTTTTGCACTGGAAAAATTTCAGATGACAAAATTATTGAAATAATTAATAAAGTATTTGACTAAGACCTGCTGTAATTATTGATATTTTAGATTTAGAGACCAATATATCGTCAAATTGCTGCTTATGGTCACTTTTGGAAGAGATGATTTAGATACCTTGGGAAAATTGGACAGAGTTTGAAGATATTAAAAATTAATATAAATTAAGTAAACATATAGGAGATGTTATTATGGGAAGATAAGGAGATTTTAATGAATATAGACGAAAATTCACATGCTGGAAAAATGGAATAATATGGTTGCTGCAAGCACCTAATAACGACATTCAATTTTATCAATGTCTCATAGCTGATATGGAAATTTAAAATGTTGTGATGATATTAGAAGCATTAAAAGAGCCAATATCAAATGGAGTAATAGGATAGACTGCTCCTTGAAAAGTCATCATTTATCAAATGGCAAAAGGAAAAACAATTGGGATATTAAGAAAGAATGGATTGTCTCTGTTCCAGGAGTAGTACCGGAATAGCAAATACTATCTTGCATAATACAAAAGTGGAGACGCTGTTATTATAAATCACCGGTTTATCCACCTTTTCTTTAAATGCCATAACTCTAAATGATAGAGTCGTTGTTGAAAATCCATTGATTGAATTAGAAGATAAGTAGTATATTGATTTTGACGATTTTGAAAAAGAAAATTATTGATAATAATGTAAATTAAGTGTATTATGTAATCCACATAATCCAGTCGGAAGAGTTTGGACAAAAGAAGAATTAGAAAAATATGGAAAAATTTGAGAAAACACAATGTACTAATGATTTCAGATGAGATTCATGGAGATTTAATTCTTAAGGATTACAAACATTTACCAATTGCATCTCTTTGATGACGACTTTTTATATAATACAGTTACTTTAACTGCACCTAGTAAAACTTTTAATATTGCAGGTCTTGCTCAATCTGTTGCTATAATTCCTAACGAAGAATTAGAAATAGATTTATAAATGGACTTGTGGGATATGGAATTTTTCCATATGGCAAGTTTTGCAGCAGTTGGTTTTGTGGCAGCTTATACTTATGGTAAGGAATGGCTTCGAAGAATGTATAAGTTATATTGAAGATAATATTGATTTTGCCATAGATTTTTATAAATAGAAATACCAAAGGTAAAAGTAAAAAGACCAGAAGCAAGTTTCTTATTATGGTGAGATCTTAGAGCTTTTGATATTGACCATGATGAGTTACATCAAAAAGTTAATTAATGATGGAAAACTATTACTTAATTCAGGAATAACTTATGGAGAAAATGCAAGGCTTTTTCTTTAGAATGAATATAACTTGTAACAGAGAAATGCTAACAGATGGGTTAAACAGATTGAAAAAGTCATAGATAGCTATGAAATTTTAAAGACTGCTTGAGGCAGTCTTTTTAGATTGTAAATATTTATAATCTATGGTAAAATATTTCTATGATTGGAGGTGTTTTTGAAACTTGAAATTTTTCAATTTTTAGAAAAATCAATAGAACATATGGATAAGAATATGGATTTTATTTCTAATTCATCTGAGTTATTAAAAAATTCTTTAACGATATGAATTGTGATTTTTATAAACACAACTGCAAGAATAAAAAGTGAGGATAGTATCAGGAAAAATTATTGAGAAATAATTATTATTATAGATATCTAATCATAAAGCCGCAATAGAAAATCTTCCAGATTTAATAGGTATTAGAGTTGAATCTGATTTATTGATGATGAAAAAGAAAATTTTTGATGAAATTTCCAAAATTTTACTATTGAATTGGAGATGGTTTTTATAGGAGTGAATTAAATGCTAATATAGAATTAAAAACTTAGTGAAAAAACAACCTACAGTTCATGGTTTTTGAAATATATAAAATTGATGGGAGATATGTTGTAGAAGGTGATTATTTTGTAAACTTTGAGTTGCAAATTAAATCTTTAGTAAATATATTTTGGGGTGAAATTGATCTAGAGTGTATTGTATAAAATTTTAATTATATGATAACAGAAGATTTTATTCGTTCTATAATGTTTTCAATTAAAAGCCAATTTATCTATGATGATAATCAACTCCAAAGTGTTTATAATCATTTTAAAAATGTAGAAAATAAAAATAATTACGATTCTTCAAAGATTCATTTAAAAAACTATTGTTTCAAAAATGGTTCATGATTTGTATTCTGTTAAAAATTAAGGAAAGTACAGGATTTGTTGTTGATTTTAAAGATTGTGCCAATATTATTGTTGATTATATTTTTCAATAAATTTCATAATTCTATGCGATATGAAGACTATTTTGTTAGATTTTTAAAATAGACTTAGTGGAGCAAACAATAGGACTATTGTTATTGGAGAAAACTTTTGAAATTTGTGATACAATTGAGTTTAAAAATGATTTGTGCAAGAGATTTGGAACAGGCCTTGAACTGGTAAATAAGGATTTTTAAATGGAATTTGATTTTTCTGTTATTCAAGATATTGAAGAAAAATGAGTTCTGTGAAGAATTTGTTTTGTTTTAGAATTTATTGATTTGCGGTTGTTAAGAGAGTAAAACGTGCCGTTGATGACCTAAATATTTCGAATGAAGACAAGTCCAAATTAAAAGTAGGATATTTTTCATAGTAGTCATGGAATTTATTTTGTAGTTCATATGCAATCTAATTTAATTACTTTTAAAAGTATGAAAGAAATTGAGAATAAAAATTAGAAATTTCTTAAAAATGTGGAACAACCTGAAGAAATATTAGCTGAATTAGAAGATTTATATAGTTCATTGGAAAATAATTTTGTAGAAATGGATGAGTTTGAATAATGATAGAATAGATATTTGTAATATTTCAAGATTTTCAAATATGAAAAATTTGGATAAGTTTTTAAAAAGATATTTTACAAACGAAGAAATTGACTATATTTTAAATACAGGAAAGAGAGAGTGAAACTATAGCTGGGATTTTTCATTAAAGGAAGCTTTTGTTAAAGCGATTGGTACAGGTTTTGGAAATATTTCACCTATTGATGTAGAGATTATACATAATTTTCTGGGGAAACCTGATTTAATAATTCATAAATGAAATATTATTGAAGAAATCTCTTGCTCTGTTTCTCATGATTCCGATTATGCTATTTTGTAGTAGATGTCAAATTTTTAATATATCAATAGATACTAAAAAAGTTTTTGAACATAAAAATCTTATATTGAGACAGAAAAGATGATGGACATAAGGGTGATTTTGGGAAAGTTGGAATAATTGGTGGAAGTATTGGAATGTGTGGAGTGTTGATTTATGCTAAAAGCTTCACTTAGAACAGGAAGTGGACTAGTGTATATTTGTCCTAACTCTTTCTAGATATATTACTAAATAAAAGCTGTTGAAAATATTGTTTTACCTATTACTGAGTGATAATAAAGGTTATTTTATTCTTAGGTATGCAGATGAAATAATTGAAAATAAAAATTTTAGATGCAATAGCTATCGGATGTGGCTAGGAAGAAATGAAGAAAATTTAAAAATTTTTGGAAAAATAATTAAAACATTTTTCAAGGACCAATTGTGATGATGCTGATGCTGTATTTTTCATTAATAATATTAAACCAGAGATTTTAAATAGGAATAATATAGTAATAACACTCATGAAGTTGGATTTTCGAGGTTTTCATCATATGATTTAAATGAAATTAGTAGATTAGAAAGCAGTGAATAAATTCTTTGAAAATAATTTAAAATATACTCTTGTGTTAAAAAGGATACTATAGTTAAGTCTGACACAAGAAATATATGCTAAATAATACTGGGAAATTCAGTACATGTGCAAACAGCAGTGAGATTGCAATGCGGGAGATTATTTTATCTTCTGGTCAAAGGGCTAATGCTTTAAATTCCATGCAGCTTAGGAGTGCTTTTGTTCACCGGGTTGGCAGGAGAATTTTTGCTAAGGAAGAATTAGGAAGACTCTTTAATAGCATCGAGATGTAATTAAATTTTTACCAAAGCAATAAAATATATTAGGGGTGACATTATGTATGAGAATCAAATCGATTGATTTTGTAGAGTTTAGATAAATTAAAAATAACTTTTAAAAATAAAGAAAATCCAATGCAAAAGGTGTTGAATAGTTTTAGAGCTAAATGCTTATGGGCTTGGAGCCTGTACTGTTGCTGAATTTTTCAAAAGTATGGGGTAGATTATTTTTGTGTGTGCAAACTTTTCTGAAAGAATGGAGCTTTAGGAAAGAAAAAGAAATAAAATTGCCTATTTTTAATTTTAGGTTATGTTCAATGCATTATTTGAGAAGTTAATAAAAATAATGTAGATTTAACAGTATATAATATAGAAAATGATAAGAGAGTTAAATGAAATTTCAGAGAAATGTAGAAAAATGTAAAATACATATCAAAAATAGATACTGGAATGAATAGACTTGGATTTTTAATAGATGATAAATTAAAAGATTATTTAAAAGAAATTTATTCTATGAAGCATATCATTGTAAAAGGAATGTTTTCACATTTATGTGTTTCTGATATTGATGATTTTTCATTTACGAAATTACAAGTCGAAAGATTTGAAAAAGTTAAGCAAATTTTTAGAAGAAGAAAAATCTAGAAAATACCAATGTTACATATTGCTAATGATGGTGGAGCATTGCTTCATGATTACTACTATGATATGGTTAGAGTTGGAATTGGAATATATGGACATTATCCTTCAGAATATGTAAAAGATAATTCTAAAAATAAAAATGGATACTGTTGTGAGTTTTGCTAAGTACTGAGGCAATATAAAATACATTCATAAAGGCGATACTGTTGGATATGGAAGAACTTTCTGTGCAGATAAAACTATAAAAGTTGCTACTATTTTCAGTAGGATATGCAGATGATATCCTTATGAATTAAGTAATAAAAGGTTATGTAATGATAAACAATAAGAAAGCTAAAAATTTTAGGAAAAAGTTTGTATGGATCAAACTATGATTGATGTTTCATATTGATGATGTAAAAATAGGAGATACAGCCTTGCTTTATGGAGAATACAAAGATATGAAACTTGATATTTTTGAAATTGCAAAAACTTGCAAAATACAAATGTTTATGACTTAATTTGTGGGAATAAATATGAGAATTCCTAGAGTTTATCTTGAAGAAAATAAAGTAGTAAGAGTAGTAGATTACCTATCAACTGAAAAATTACTATGAATTATAAAAAGCTCAGTGCTAAAATCCACTGAGCTTTTTAAATTCTAGTTTAATAATTAAATAATTTTTATAGTAAGTATTTACATAAAATCAAGTGGTGTTTTTCACATGATATAGATAATACTATTCCCATTGCGATTAAATTTACTAACTGAAAAAGTTCCTCCATAACTTAGGAATGGAAGAGGAATACCTGTTATTGGCATAAGTCCTATTGTCATTCCGATATTTTCAAAAATATATGCTAAAAAACATTGCGCAAATTCTATAATTAACATTTGATTAAACTATTTGCGTTGTTTTTAGAAAGTTTAACAAATCTACATAACATAATTGTATATAACCTCGATTAAATTGTACCTCCAACAAATCCCATTTCTTCAACAAAAACTGGAAATATATAATCTGTTTGTTTTTCAGGGATAAAGTTAATTGATTTTTGAGGGTCCTTTAAATAATCCTCGTCCAATAAACTTTCCTGACCCAGCAGCAATCTTACCTTGAACTGCTTGATATCCTGTATTTGCAATATCTCGTTCTGGATTTAAAAATTTAGATTCTATTTTTGATATGCAGATAAGTTAATATAAAAGGCAGGCAAACTAGCTATAGCTGCTATTAATGCATAAACTACAAGTCTTAGACCAATTCACCATACAAAAGCATTGAACCAATAACTAGAATAAAAACAAATGCAGTACCAAAAATCTGGTTGCATCAAAAACTAATCCAACTGGAATAAAAAGCAAATATTAAAACTTTTAATAATGTTTTAGGTTGCTTTTAATTTAGAGCTGTTCTTTTCTATAACTGTAGCTAAACAAATAATCATTCCAAGTTTTACAAATTCTGATGGTTGAAAAGAAATAGGACCAAATCTAATCCAACTTTGCACCTACAGAATCTCCTGTACCAATTATAAGTACTAATATCAAAAGGATAATTGAAATTATATAAATTGGTAAAATATAATCTTTTTAAAAATTTAATATTTAATTAATACAAAACATTAAGATAAAACCCAATACTGTAGCTACTATTTGTGATAGCATAAAAATTTCTTTTTAAACTTATTGTCGCACTATATAGTTTACCAATCCTATTAGGATTATTAAAATCAATGATATTAGTATAAATAAGTCTATTTTATATAAATTTTTATTTTTAAAAACATATTAATCACCTCATAATGTATATATTATATTAAAAATTTGTTAAATATACAAATAAAAACAGAAAATTGTTAATAATTATTTTTGATTGGGTATATATATTACATTAAAAATTAGGAGATAAGTATGGACTTTGAATATATTAAGGTTATAAAAAGTGATTTGGATGATATTGATGAGCTGTTTCCTTTATTTTGGATAAAGTTGTCAAGTGTTATTAGGGATGAAGAGTTAATGTTCAATATTAGAATTGTTATAAATGAAATTGTTATCAATAGTTATGAACATGGTAATAAATGTAACAAAGAAAAAGGAATAAATTTAAAAGTCTGTGTTAATATGGATTGTATACATATAAATGTCAAAGATGAGGGACGATGGAATAAATTATATATTTAATGAGAATAGAGATATTAATATGACTACTTCAGGTAGAGGTCTTAGAATTGTTAAACATTTGGTTGATGAACTTGAAATAAATAACAATGAAATTAGTCAAAAATAAAATGTGAAGGAACTGATATTTAGAAATCAATTTTATCAATTGATTTCTTTTTATATTGAATTTTTGTAGAAAGTGATATAATATTATCATACACAGCAGTGTAAATTATTAATGGAGGGTTTAATTATGAGAATGTTACTACACAAACAGTTATGAAAAATTTAGTTGAAAAATAGTATAATTATTATTTTTGGCTGTAGTATTGGTGTTTGGATTCTTTTTATTTTTGTTCCTGTAGGACTTTTGGATTACTGCTCTGTTCAGTGGAGTAAAAGTTAAAATTTCACATCTAATAGGGATGAAACTTAGAAGAGTTAGAGCTTCAAAAATCATTTATCCATTGATTAAAGCTACAAAGCAAATGTTAAAATTAATATTTCGAATTAGAAGCACATTATTTAGCAGGAGGTAATGTAAATAATGTAGTTGATGCTTTAATAGCAGCTCAAAAGGCCAATATTGAATTAACTTTTGAAATGGCAACAGCGATTGACCTTGCTGGACGTGATGTATTGGAAGCTGTTCAAGTTAGTGTAAATCCTAAAGTTATCAATACTCCAAAATACCTTGCAGTTGCAATGAATGGTATTGAAGTAATAGTTATTGCAAAAGTTACAGTAAGAGCAGATATTTCAAGACTTATCGGAGGTGCTGGCGAAGAAACTATCATAGCCAGAGTAGGAGAAGGTATTGTTACTACTGTAGGTAGTGCTGAAAGACATAGTTTAGTACTTGAAAATCCTGATGCTATTTCAGAAACAGTATTGAAAAAGGTTTAGATTTAGGAACTGCTTTCGAAATTTTATCAATAGATGTTGCAGATGTTGATATTGGTAGAAATATGGGTGCTCAATTACAAAGCGAATCGAGCGGAAGCTGATAAGAAGATGAGCTCAAGCTAAGGCGGAAGAAAAAGACGTGCAATGGCTGTAGCTGTTGAACAAGAAAATAAGGCTAAGATTGAGAAATGAAAGCTAAAGTTGTTGAATCTGAAAGTAAAATTCCTCTTGCTATTGCAAAAGCATTTGAAGATGGAAATATTTCAATATTTGAATATGAAAAAGCTTTAAAATTTAAAAATCTGATACTAAAATGAGAGATCACTTTCAGAATAGAGGTGAGTTTCTATGAAAAAGAGAAGGATTTCTATCTTTTTATTGAAGATTTAAAATCAGAAATTGATGATGTAAAATCTCAAATTAATGAAATGGGAAGTGATTTTAAGATGGGGAATACCTTTTAAAAACTTCAAGCAAGCCGAAAAAATAAAATAATGCAAAAATAATAAAAAGCAAAGTTATAGGATTAATAATTTTGAAGATTATGAGAGCCCTGAAGGTGCTAGTGTTATGACTTCTAGTATAGAAGGTAATACTATTGAAAAGATTCTTATGAAGGTAAAGTAGCTATGACGACCTCTATTGAAGGCAAAAAGTATTATGAATACTTCAATGGAAGGTCAAGGTCAAATGTACAATTCCCGTAAAACAGAAAGAGTCGCTGAGAAATGATATTCAACATTTTGATGAATTAATGAGAAAAAACTAAAAATTTGTCATTAAAGGTAAAGAAAGTCTATCAAAAGCTATTCTTTATTCTGAAATTATTGGAAAAACCGAAATCGTTAAAATAATTAAAAAGTAGATAATGTAGACTACTCATATTGATGACTAAGGATCGATGAAGAATCATTGATCCCTTTTTGAAATGTAGAAAAAGAAAAAGTGTTATAATACTATAGTCAAATAATTTCGAATTAAAATAAAATATATAAAAAGCACAAAACAAAATTTATGCTTTTGTCTGTGCTCTGAGGAGACGATGTAGTCTCCTTTTTAAATCAATTTTTCTAATGTTATATAATCTACTCCAGATATTATCAATTTCATTCCAGTTTCTAACTTTATTTCATGCGATTCTTGTAAATTTACAATTTTTATTTCGTTTTTTAATTGAAAACAGTTTTTATAATAGTATCTTTCGTAGTATTTGATATTTTATAATTTCCTGCTTTAATATCACTATCAACATCAAAGATTCCACTAGGAAAATTTTTGAAAAGTATCATATTTAATATTATCTTTAAAGATAATCCCAATAACATTTCCATTAAACTTTATACTTGAATTATCTATAATTTTAATTCGAATATCTTGGTTTTTCATTCTCTTTTCAAAGTTTCCTCAAAAACTATTTTGTTATTACAGAGTATTTAAAATTACCTTTTCAGTTAATTTTATTAAATAGTTTTTATAAGAAAACTCTTTTTATTTAAGATCTATTTTTAGTATTTTGTTTTAATAGTTTTTTCTTCAACTTTTTACATCATTAGAAGATTCATTTTTAAAAATTTATACTTTTTACCGTAAAATTTCTCTATTTCTTTCAAGTTTTTCTAGTATTTTTCTCTCAAAAAGCAATATCTTTTGAAGAATCATTTTTAAATTTGTATATTTTTCTAAAATCTTATTAAAAATCTTTTTATCATCATCAGAAAAATTCTCCATAGGGTTTTTCTAATACACTTATTTCTTCTGTGGTTAGAGAAAATTGTGAAGAAGAATTTTTATTTCATTTGTTGATCTTATCTACATTTTTGGTACCTGTTTTACTGCAAGATGTTAGTATAAAACATTGATAATAAAATCAAAAACAAATTTCTTTTTATATAAAACATTTTGTCTCCTTAATTAGTAATATTGATATAATTATTATACAACATTTTTAACATATTTCAAAGTAATAAAAATTTTTTGTTTTTCATAGGTTACAAAAATCATAGTATTATGGTATAACAATTAACAGAAAAAGAATTCAAAAAGGAGAAAATATGCATAATTTAGGTGAATTTCAAAAGTTGATTATAAAGCGTTTTAAGAATAATGAGCTTATAGGGACTAAAAGATGTAAAGAATGAAAAAAACTTGATATATTATTACCTAAGAAAGAAGTTTTAGAAACAGATAAAGTAGATGATGAAATCGAAGCTTTTTGTTTATAAAGACAATCAAGCAAGATTTGTAGCAACTAGAAAAAGTCCGAAAAATTTCTTTAGGAAAACTAGAAACTTTAGAAGTAATGGATATTTCAAAAATTGGAGCTTTTTAGATTGGGGTCTTGAAAAAGAATTATTTTTACCTTTTAAAGAGCAGATCTATGAAACTTGAAAAGGGAAGGAAATATTTAGTTGCACTGTATATTGATAAGTCAGAGAGCTTTGTGCAACAATGAAAAATAAGAGATTACTTAACATCAGATTCTCCTTATAAAGAAGGCGAATGGGTTGAAGGAATTATTTACTCAATCCATAAAGATTATGGAGCTTTTGTTGCAGTAGATAAAAATATGATGCTATGATTGAAAATAAAGATATTGTTGGAGTTTTAGAAATAGGAGAACCTATTAATTTTAGAATTTCAAAAGTAAAAAAGATGGTCGTTTTGAATTTAGTTTTAAAAAATTTATCTCATATTGAAATAAATGATAATGCTGAAATACTTTTTAATATTATCAAAAGATAGAGGTGGTTTTTAGATTTGAATGACAAAAAGTGATCCAGATAGAATTAAGGAAATTTGTGGAATGAGCAAATCATCTTTTAAGAAAGCTGTAGGAAGACTTTTAAAAATCAAAAAAATTCAATTTGAAGGAAAATGGAATTAAATTAATTTAAGGAGGAAATATTTATGGAAAGTCAAGTAATGGCAATTGTTAATGGAGTAGAAATTTTAGAAAGTGATATTGATAGATTTATTGAACTAATGGGAAATAGTAGCATTGCCTTATAAAAATCCTGAAGGTCGAAAAGCAATTATGTGAAGAATTGGTAAAACAAGAACTTATAATTCAAGATTGTTATAACAGAAAAATTAGATGAAAGTGAAGCATTTGTTAAAGAAATTAATGAAATTAAACGTTCAATTTTAGCAAAACATTTTTTAAAATGAATTATTTGATAATGTTCACGCTACTGATGAAGAAATTAAAAGAGTATTATGAAGAAAATAAAAAAATTTATTTAAGAGTAAATATATTTTTAAAGCTAAACATATTTTAATTGAAAGTGAAGAAAAAGCTAATAAATTAAAAAGAACTTTGTGAAAAAGGAGAAGAATTTGAAGAATTAGCCAAAGAACATTCTATGTGCCCATCTAAAGAAGTAGGCGGAGATTTAGGGAGAATTTACTCAAGGACAAATGGTATTAGAATTTGAAAAAATGCATGTATAGATGCTGAAGTAGGGAAAAGTTACTGAACCTGTAAAAACACAATTTGGTTATCATTTAATTAAACTAGAATCAAAACAGATCCTGAACAATTAGATTTAGAATCAGTTAGAGATGAAATTGAAAAAGTATAATAAAAGCCAAAAGAACAAGTGGCTTATGTGAAAAAAATGGATGTTTTTAATGAAAGATAGTAAAGATAGAAAGAAATTATTAAAATGTATTTTTGAGGTGGATACATAGTGTGGGTTGTTTGTTTATTAGTTTCATCAATTGATTTTGAAAGTATTTAAAAAGAAAAAGAGACAATTAAGATTTCGATTAACAATATAAAATATTATAATTTATTGAATTTTATAATAATTTTCTTAGTAGATTTATATTTAAAATCATTATTCTTTTTATAATGATATATTATATATGATAAATTTACTTTGTTTCTTATGTCTGTACATTTGTGCATTTACTGATATTATTTTGTAAAAATATTTTTATAAATATAATTATGGTTTTTGTAGTTCCAATAATATTATTAAATATATATGGAAATTATATTAAATTAGCTACTTTTAGGGTTAATTTCAGGAATAATTCTGTATGGAACTATTTATATAATATCAAAATTATTCTATGGAAAAGGAAGTATTTGGTACAGGAGATATTTATGCACTATCGTTGATAGGAATTTCAACCGATTGGTATACGGTTTTTTATATTGGACTTTTACTTTTATAATAGCGGGACTTTTTATTTAATAAAGTTAATTTATTTATAAAAGATATAGAAACTTTTAAACATCAAGAAATAGCACTAATTCCATTTATATTATTTAGTTATTTACTTTTTAATTTATTTTTAAGAATCAACTTAAAAATCAATATTTTTAAGTTGATTTTTGCTTGTAAATGTGTTATTATAAGTAGCAGGTTAATTATGAAGTTCGGAGGTGTATTATGCAAGTTTTTAATGGAAATAATATTATTTATTGCTAGTATTGTTATAATAGTAGCAGTGTTAATGCAAGAATCTAAGTCTGACGGCGTTGCGTCTTTGACTGCAGAAACTAATATTTCAGGAAAAGGCGGATCTAAAGATGCTGTATTAAGCCAAATTACTATTATAGCATCAGTTGTGTTTTTATAGTAGCTATTGCTATGGCTGCGATTAAATAAAAAATTTAGGAGGAAAAATGGATACTAATTTGATTTTTTTATTGTGCGATTGCCGTTGGGTGTTGTTGCGCTTGTATTTGCTTATATTAAATATTTAAGCATTACAAAAATTGAACCTGGTAATGAAAGAATGAAAGAAATATCAGGTTATATTCAAGAAGGTGCTATGGCTTTCTTGGTTCGTGAATATAAGTATTTAGCTATATTCGTTGTTGTTGTTGCAATTATTTTAGGAGTAGCTATTAATTTACTTACAGCAGTTTGTTTTTAGCTGGTTCAATTTGTTCAATTTTAGCAGGATATTTCGGAATGAAAGCTGCTACTAAAGCAAATGTTAGAACTGCAAATGCTGCTAAAGAATACGGAATGGGAAAAGCGCTTCAAACTGCATTTTCAGGTGGAGCAGTAATGGGACTTTCTGTAGTTGGTTTAGGTATCTTAGGGTATGACAGTTTGTTACTTCTTAGTAGGAGATGTAAATATTGTAACTGGATTTAGTTTTGGTGCTTCATCGATAGCTCTATTCGGAAGAGTAGGTGGTGGTATCTACACAAAGGCAGCTGACGTTGGGGCTGACCTTGTAGGAAAGGTTGAAGCGGGAATTCCTGAAGATGATCCAAGAAACCCCTGCAGTTATAGCTGATAATGTAGGAGATAACGTAGGTGACGTTGCAGGTATGGGAGCTGACCTTTTGAATCTTATGTAGGGATCTATACTTTCTGGTATTACATTAGGTTCAGTTGCTTTTGGTAAAGAAGGTATTATATTTGCTTTAGCTCTTGCTGCAGCTAGGTATTTTAGCATCATTAGTTGGATTGTTCTGTGTAAGAGGAGACAAAGATCCACAAAAATCATTAAATATGGGAACAATAGTTAGCTCAATATTGACTATTATAGTAACATATTTCTTAAGTAACAGAATTTTTAGGAAATAATTCAGCATTTATTTCTTCAGTAGCTGGTATTTTAGTTGGATTAATTATTTCACAATTTACTGAATACTATACTTCAGGAGATAAAAACCAGTTCAACATATTGCAGAAGAATCAGAAACTGGTTCATCAACAAATATTATTTCTGGTTTAGCTGTTGGAATGAAGTCAACTGCTGGTCCTATTGTTGTAATAGCAATTGGGATTTTAGTATCATATATGGCATCAAATGGATTTGCTAATGCTGGTCAAGGATTATATGGTATTTCTGTTGCTGCTATTGGTATGCTTTCTACTTGTGGTATGACTATTGCTGTTGATGCGTATGGTCCAATCGCTGATAATGCTGGTGGTATTGCAGAAATGTGTGAATTACCTCATGAAGTTAGAAATATTACAGATAAATTAGATTCTGTTGGTAATACTACAGCAGCTATTGGTAAAGGATTTGCAATTGGTTCGGCTGCATTAACTGCGTTAGCATTATTTGCATCATATACTCAAGCAGTAGGATTAGAAAAAAATAGATGTTACAAAACCTCAAGTAGTGGCTGGAATGTTCATTGGTGGAATGTTACCATTCTTGTTCTCAGCTTTGACTATGGAAGCAGTTGGAAACGCTGCAAATGAAATGATTCAAGAAGTTAGAAGACAATTTAAAACAATTCCTGGAATTATGGAAGGAACTGAACTCCAGATTATAGAAAATGTGTTGATATTTCTACAATGGCAGCTTTAAAACAAATGATTATTCCAGGATTATTAGCTGTAGTAGTTCCTGTATTAGTTGGTATTTTAATTGGAGCAGAAGCTCTTGGTGGATTATTAGTAGGATCTTTAGTAACAGGTGTTTTGATGGCAATCTTTATGTCAAATGCTGGTGGAGCATGGGATAATGCTAAAAAGTATATTGAAGAAGGACATCATGGCGGAAAAGGTTCAGATCCACATAAAGCTGCAGTTGTTGGTGATACTGTAGGGGATCCATTTATGATACTTCAGGTCCATCATTAAATATTTTAATTAAGTTAATGACTGTAGTAGCATTAGTATTTGCTCAAGTTATTTTAAACTATGGTGGAATGTTAATAAAATAATTATAATATTATATTTATGTAAAAGTGTATTTATACACTTTTTATTTTTATAAATCTTTATTATAATAATATATTTAATATAAAAATTATATTTGCAATATTTTTAATTTTTGATATAATGCTTTTTATAAATAAATTTTAGGAGGTTTTTATGGATAGTGGACTCGAGGTCTATTTTCAGATTATTATTTTTAATTTTATTAACTTTAGTTAATGCTTTTTGCAGCATCAGAGATGGCAATAGTTTCTATGGACAAGAAAAAGTTATTAACTTTATCAGAACAAGGAAATAAAGAGAGCTATAAAGTTGAAAAACTTTTAAAAGAGCCTTCAAAAGTTTTTTTATCAACAATTCAAGTTGGTATTACTTTTGCCGGTTTCTTCACATCAGCTTCTGCTGCAGTAGGATTGTCAGATAAATTTGGAAAAGTATTAGCAAACTTATCAATTCCTTTTTGCGTATAGAGTTTCCTTTGTTTTAATCACGGTTATATTAGCGTTTTTAGTTTGGTTTTTGGTGAACTTGTACCTAAAAAGAATAGCTTTACAAAAATGCAGAAAAATTTGCTTTGTTTTCTGTTGGGACAATAAATTTTGTTTATAAGATTATGAGTCCTTTTGTTTATTTGCTATCTTTATCTACAAATATTGTTTTAAAAGATTTTTCCGTTCCTACAAGTGGAGTTGAAGCTCAGTTACACTTGAAGAGATTAAGTCGATTGTAGAAGTTGGACAAGAACAAGGTATAATTAATCCTACAGAACGCGAAATGATAGATGGTGTTATATCTTTTGATGATGTATTAGCAGAGGAAGTAATGACAGCTAGAACTGAAGTATTCATGATTGATATTGATGAACCTGATAAAGATTTTGAGACTTTAATGCAAATGAGATATTCAAGAGTACCTGTATATGAGGATGATATTGATAACATAATAGGAATTTTATATATTAAGGACTTTTTCTTAGAAGCTTATAAAGTTGGGTTTGATAAAATAGATATACGTTCTATTTTAAGACCTGCATATTTTCATTCCTGAAAGAAAGAATATAAATGATTTGTTTCTTGAACTTAAAAATTCAAGAAATCAAATGGCTGTATTAATAGATGAATATGGTGGTTTTACAGGAATTGTTACTATGGAAGACTTGATTGAGGAAGTTATGGGCGAAATAGATGATGAATATGATAAGAAAAACTAATCCTTCAATCAAAAAGATAGATGATAGACATTTTATTGCAACTGGTGCATGTGAAATTGAAGATGTTAATGATGCTTGTAATTTAAAACTTGATGAAAAATTCTGAAGATTATGATACCTAGGTGGTATGCTTATGTATCTTTTAGGATATATACCAAATGATGGTGAAAGAAACTTACTGTTGAAGATAATGGTGTTATTTATAATATTTTATCAATTCTTGAACATAGAGTTAAGAAAAGTTAGAATAGTTCTTCCTAAAGAAGAAGTTACAGAAACGAAGAAGATGATAGAAAAAGTTCTGATGAATAATCTTTGAAATTTTTAGTAATTATATAAAAACCGCTAAAGTTATTAGCGGTTTTAAATTTTAACCAAGAATCCATAACAGCTATAAACTGTGGGATTTGTTTATTTAATTATTCAATTCCTAATTTTTCAATAGTTTGTACTAATATGTTACAATCTACATATCTAAAATCTCTTAGTACTCTATCTATCCAAAGAGGTGTTTTTAAATTGTTTTGAAATTTTCTATATGTTTCAATCGCTTCGTCAATAATTATAATTCCATTAACATCAAGCTCTTTTGTTTTAGTTATTAAAATAGATCTGTATGGTGTCTCATTAGGGTTTTTATACTTCCACAAAGTGGATGCGTTGAAAGTTCAAATCCATCTTTGAAGTTTTTCTTTACTATATCCAAAAATATCTCCATAAGAATATTTTTCATCAAATATTATGTCTAAATCTTTTTATTCTTTTACTTTTTCATATAAGTCTATATTATTAGTTATTAGTGTAAATTTCATATCAATTCTCCTTCGTACTATAAAAATTGTAACATAAAAACATAAAAAATATAAAGCGATTAGGTAAAATATATTTAAAAATTCTAAAAATATGGTAAAATCAATAATGAGGTGATAATTTTGGCTAATGATTTTGTACATTTGAATGTTCATACAGAATATAGTTTGTTGAACAATTATAATCCAATGGAAAAAGTTAATAGATAAAAGCTAAAAGAATTAAATTTTTAAAAGCTATGGCCATTACAGATTATAATAATATGTATGGCGTTATTGATTTTTATAAAAATGTAAAAAAATTCAATAAAACCTATAATCGGTTGTGAGCTAACTTTGTCATACCCAAATAATGAATTTTATAATATAATATTATTAGCTAAGAATAATCACGGATATAAAAATTTATGTAAATTAGTGTCTAATTTATATGTTGTTGAAAAATAGAGATAGAGAATTTATAACTTTTGATGAATTAGAAAAAAATTTTTCAAAAACTTAATATTAATAGTTGGGTCTAAAAGAAGTTTTATTAGAAAATGTCTATATTTAGATGATGTGTTAAAGTGCTAAGAATGAAATTTTAAATTTTAAAAGTATGTTTAATAAAGAAGATTTATTCTTGAATTGAATTTTTCATTTTGAAGAAAATGATGAATTGATGATTAATAAATACTTGGAATTTGCAAATGAAGTAAATGTTGAGACTGTCGTAACTAATGATGTTCATTATTTTAGAAAACACAGATTTTAACTTATTTAATATAGCAAGATGTATCTCAAAAAGGCATTTTATTATCAGAACTTAAGGAAGAAACTTTTACTAAAGCAGAATACTATTTAAAAAGTGAAGAAGAGATGTTAAAAATATTTTCTTCAGCTTGAAGATTCTATTTATAATACAAAAACTGATTGCTCAAAAGATGTAATGTTGAATTTGATTTTTCAACATACCATTTACCTGAATATAAAGTACCTGATGGTGTTAGTACTAAGGAAGATTATTTACATAGTCTAATCATAGAAGGTATGAAAAAGATATGAAAAATATAACTGATGAAATCAAAAACGAGTAAATTATGAATTTTCAATTATAAATAAAATGGGATTTACTGATTATTTTCTTATTGTTTGGGATTTTTGTAAATTTTTGCTAAAAATAAAATTCCAGTTGGGACCGGGGAGAGGTTCAGGTGCAAATTCAATTGTTGCATACTGCTTGGAGATTACTGACATCGACCCAATAGAATATGAATTGATTTTTGAAAGATTTTTAAATCCCGAAAAGAATTTCAATGCCTGATTTTTGATATAGATTTTTTTGTAATGAAAGGCGAGAAGAAGTTATTGACTATGTAATTAGGAAGTATGGGAAAAATCATGTCTCACAAATTGTTACTTTTGGTACTATGAAACCTCGAGCGGCCGTGAGGGATATTGGTAGAGTTTTAGGTTATAAATTATCTACTGTCGATAAAGTTGCTAAAACTAATACCAAATAATTTAGATGTTACTTTTGAAAAATGCATTAAGAGATAGTTTTGAATTAAAAATTATATGATGAAGACGTAAATATAAAAAAACTTATTAATACTTCTGAAAAAAATTTGAAAAATTTCATAGACATATTTCAATTCATGCTGCTGGTATTGTTATAACTAAAAGAAGAGCTTACAGAATATATTCCACTATCTAAAAGTGGAGAAAATATAGTAACACAATTTAATATGATTGAGTTAGAAGAACTTGGACTTTTAAAGATGGATTTTTGGGTCTTAGAACTCTGACAGTGATTGATGATACAATAAAAAACTTGTTAAAAAGAATTATAATAGAGATATTGATATCGAGAAAATATCTTTAAGTGATAAGAATGTTTTAAATTTATTTAAAACTGCTGATACAATTGGTATATTTCAATTTGAAAGTACAGGTATGAGGCTGTTCTTAAAAAGATTTAAAAAGCAGATAATTTTTGATGAATTAGTCGCTGCAAACTCCTTTTAGACCAGGGCCGATGAATCAAATTCCCAAATTATATTAAAAACAAAAAGAATCCTAATGGTATTCGATATTTGGACGAGCGTTTAGAAAAATATTTAAAATCCACTTATGGAATTATTGTATATCAAGAACAAGTTATGCAGATTGCAAGAGAACTCGCAGGATATACTTGGGAGGGCAAGCAGATAATTTGAAAAAGCCATTGGTAAAAAAACATATGGATATAATGGAATATAATAGGAAGATATTTATTTATGGTCTAGATGATTTGGATGGAAGTATTAAAATTAAAGGCTGTTTAAGAAATGGTGTAGATGAAAAACTAGCTCAAAACATTTTTGATTTAATTGTCGAGTTTGGTAACTACGCTTTTAATAAATCACATAGTGCTTGCTATTCATTAAATGCTTATAGAACTGCTTATTTAAAATATTATTATCCATTAGAATATATGGTATGTCTTTTAAATTCTGTTATAAATTATGAAAGACAATTTTTCCAATATTTTCAAGAAATTAAAAGAATGGGAATAAAGATTTTACTTCCAAGTGTTAATTACAGTCATTATAAGATAAGTACTGAAAATAAGTGCATGAGAGTTGGTTTCTCTCAAATAAAAAGGATTTAATAGGCTTTTTAGCTAAAGATATTGAAGAAGAAAGAAAAAAATGGAGATTTTTAAAAGTTTTAAAGAATTTTTGAAAGATTAAAAAATTCAAAGAATATGAATTTACAATCTGTAGAGAGCTTAATAAAGTCAGGAGCTTTTGATGAAATAGAAGAAAAAGAATTGAAATTTTAAATTCTTCAGAGACATTATTTACTCAAATAGTATCTAAAAAGTAAAAACGAATTATCTGGTCAACTTTCCTTAATAAGTTCAGATTTTTGCATGAAAAAAATTTTTGTAAAATCTGAAAAATTTCTAAAAAGAAGATTTATTAGAATATGAAAAAAGACATTTTAGGATTTTATATTTCTTCACATCCGTTAGATGAATATAAAAGATTATATAAGTCTAAAAATAGTATGAAGTTAATTGATTTAAAAAGTTTTTAGATAAAAGGTATCTATAATGTAATAGTTTATATTAACTCTATTAAACTTAGAAGAAATAAAAATAAGATGCTAAAAACAATTAATGTAGAAGATTTTTACAAGTAACATAGAGCTTTTTAGATGTTAAAAGATTTAGATATTATCAAAGGTAAAATCTATGAAATATCTGTTAAAGTTTCTGTAAATTCGTTTGGAAATACTAGTTTCACTGTAATTGATGCTAGGAAGTAGATAATATTTATATTAAGAAGTTATATATAAAATTAGATAGTTTAGACTATGATACTAAGAAAAACTTGGAAAACTTTTCGGAAAAAGTATAATGGAGAAAATCAGTTATTTTATATATTTCATCTAATCATAAAACTTTGAAATTAGAAAATAAATTTGATTTGAGAAATGAAAATTTACTTGTTGAGTTGGAAAAAATTTTTGGAAAAGATTGTTTTTGTATTAATTAATGGAGGTATATTTTGAAAAAATTGCTATTCTTACAAGTGGAGGAGATTCTCCTGGAATGAATCCAGTAATAAGAGCTGTTGTAAGAACGTGATATATCATAATGCTAGAATATATGGTGTAAAAATTTGGTTATGACGGTCTTATAAAGGGAGATATCTTTGAAATGAATGTATCTAGTGTTGCAGATATAATTCAAAAAAAGGTGGTACTATATTAGGTAGTGCTAGAAGTAAAGAATTTTATGACTAAAGAAGGGCAAGAAAAAGGCAGTTCAAAGCTAAAGAATTATGATATTGAAGGACTTGTAGTTTTAGGTGGAGATGGTACTTTTCGAGGAGCTAATGTACTAAGTAAATATGGAATAAAGACGATAGCTATACCTTGTACAATTGATAATGATATGGGATATACTGACTATACAATTGGATTTTTTTACTTCAGTAAATACTGTTATAGACGCTATTTCAAAACTTCGTGATACATCTTCTTCTCATGGAAGAGCTAATATTTTAAAGTTATGGGTAGAAAATGTGAGATATTGCCTTAAATTCAGGATTAGCAGGTGGAGCTGAAAGTATAATAGTTCCAGAAGTTGATTTTGATATAGATAAAGTTTGTAATAAAAATAATTTCTGGTAGAAAAAGAGGTAAAATTACACCATATAATAGTTTTAACTGAGGGAATTTTTAAGTCCTTATGAACTTAAAAAGACAGATTCAAGAAAAGGCAAAAATTGATACAAGAGCAACTGTCTTGGACATATTCAAAGAGGAGGACTCCAAGTTCATTTGACAGAATAATTAGCAAGTCAAATGGGAAGTATATCAGTTAAGTTATTGTTGAAAGAACAAACTAATTTAGTATAGCATTTAAAAATAATAATTTGAGTATATTTCTATAGAAGATGCAGTTTCTAGTAAAAATATTTAATAAAAGATTTGTATGATATAGTTGATGAATTATCTATTTAGGAGAAAAATTATGAAAAACAAAAAAATAATATGTACAATTGGACCAGCTTCAGATTCAGTTGAAAATTTAAAAAGAATTAATGCTTTGTGGAATGAATGTTTGTAGATTGAATTTTTCACATGGTAGCAAGGAAGAACATCAAGTTAGGATTGATAATATAAAAAAAGCAAGAGAAGAGTTAGATTTGCCTATAGCAATAATGCTTGACACTAAAGGGTCCTGAAATAAGACTAGGAAATTTAGTGTTGATGAAGTTGTATTAAAAGCAGGAGATATTTATACATTTACAATTGAAGAAGTTTTAGGAAATCAAGAAATTTGTTCTGTTTCTTACAAATTATTACCCAATGATGTTAAAAGTGAGGACAATTTTAGTTGATGATGGTTTAGTTGAAATGGAAGTTATTTCAAAAAAACAGATAAAGAAATAAAATGTCTAGTTAAAAATAATGGGCTAATCAAGAGTAATAAAGGTGTAAATATTCCAAATGAAATAATACATTTACCTTCAATTACAGAAAAAGATAAGTCTGATATTTTATTTGGAATACAAAAATGATTTAGATTTTATTGCCGCTTCATTTGTTAGAAAACCTGAAGATGTATATGAAATTAGAAAGATTTTAGATGAAAAATAATTCTGACATTAAAATTATATCTAAAAATAGAAAAATCAAGAGGGTGTTGAAAAATATTGATAAAAATTATAGAAGCGTCAGATGGAATAATGGTTGCTAGAGGAGATTTAGGAGTTGAAATTAAAACTGAATTTATTCCAAAAATCCAAAAAAAGAAATAATTAGAAAATGTAATTTAATAGGAAAACCAGTAATAACTGCAACACAAATGCTTGATTCAATGATTAGAAATCCACGACCAACAAGAGCAGAAGTTACAGATGTAGCCAATGCAATTATAGATGGAAGTGATTGTATTATGTTATCTGGTGAAACAGCAGCAGGAAAAATATCCAAAAGAAGCGGTTAAAGTAATGAATAATATAGCAATAACTACAGAAAATTCATTTTGATTTTTCAAAATAGTATAAAAAGTAAAAAAATAGACAAGATGTTTTTAAATACTATGAATTCAATAAGTTTATCAACAAAGAGATTGCTGAGAATTTGAGAGCAAAAAGCAATTATTTGTAGCTACAGCCTCAGGAATTACTCCTATTTCAATTTCTAAATTTAGACCATTTGTTGATATTATAGCTGTAACTTATTCTGAAAAAGGTTAGAAGAAAATTACAAATATTTTGGGGAGTTACTACCTTAATTTCTAAAAATCTGAGCATACAGATGAAGTAATTGAACGTTCAATATCAGCAACTTTAAATGCAAAATTATATCAGTGATGGAGATACTGTTGTTTTGACAGCTGGAATACCTGTTGGAGTTGCAGGTACAACAAATTTAATTAAAGTTCATACTGTTGGTAAAAATCTTGATAAAAAGGACTTGGTATAGGAAAAGAATCAATTACAGGAAAAGCATGTTTAATAAACAATGAAGACGATTTAAAAAATAAATTTAAAGATGGAGACATAATTGTTTCAAATTTACAGATAGAGAATATGTTGAATTTATTGATAGAGCATCAGGAATCATAGTCGAAACAGGAGGACTGACTTCCCATGCCGCAATTATTGCTTTACATTTTAATATACCTACTATTATAGAGCTGAAAATGCTACTAGATATGATTCAAAGATGGACAACTGTAAACTATTGATACTGTAGGTGGTTTAGTTTTATGATGGAGATGTTAAAGTTCTTTAATTTTTACTTTATTTTAAATATATGTTATTATATTACAGACGTTTAATTAAGGAGAAAATATTTTGATAAAAATATAAAGATTTACCAAAAAGAATTTCAAAATGAATCTGTAAAAATATTATGAAATAGTTTCAGACTAAGTTTATTTTTAAAAAGAGTATTTGACATTGTTTTTCCATTTTAATTTTTGTTGATTTTGTTAATTCCAATAATTATAATTTCTATAGCTATAAAAATTAGATTCTAAAGGGAAGTATTTTTATAGACAGGAAGAGTTACAAGATATGGTAAAAATTTAAAAATTTTTAAATTTAGAACAATGGTATCTAATGCTGATAAAATTGGAACTCTTGTAACTGTAGAAGGAAGATTCAAGAATAACGAAGGTTGGAAAGTTTTTAAGAAAAATATAGATTAGATGAATTTCAAATTTTTAATATATTATCAGGAGATATGAGTTTTGTAGGAACAAGACCAGAAGTTACAAAATACGTTGAAAGATATTCAGACTATATGTTTGCAACTTTGTTATTACCTGCAGGTCTTACTTCATACTCTAGCATAAATTATAAAGATGAGGATAAAATAATATCAAGTCATTTAGATGATGATACTAGTATTGATGATATATATATAAATTATATTTTTGCCTGATAAAATGAAAGTATAATATTGAGTATATTGAAAGATTTTCTTTTGGTATGATATAAAAATTATGTTTAAAACATTTTTATCTGTTTTTAGGGAGGAAAATAATGAAAGTTAGTATAGGGTAGTTAGCTTAAATGAAGAAAAACTTTACCTTCTCTTTTTGAAGATTTTAAATGCAGACATATCCACATGATAAAATTGAAATAATTTTAGTAGATGGGATTTCATCAGATAATACAAAAAAATAATGCAAGATTTTAAAAGAGAATAATAATTTTTAGAAGTTAAAAATTTTAGATAATCCTAAAAATTCAATCTGCTGGATGGAATATCGTTATAAAAATTTTCACAGGAGATGTGCTTGTTAGAATTGATGCACATTCTTCAGTTCCAAAAAGATTTTATAGAAAAATGTTAGAAATATAGAAGCTGGAGAAGATGTTTCAGGTGGAAAAAGACCAAATATAATAGATGATGATACAGGATACAAAAAGAATGCTTTTAGAAGCAGAATCATCGATGTTTGGAAGTGGAATTGCACCTTTTAGAAATCATCTGGGAAAAAATATGTAAAGTCTATGTTTCATGCAATGTATAAAAAGAGAAGTATTGGAAAAAGTCGGTTTCTTTAACGAAAAATTGTTAAGAACAGAAGATAATGAATTTCCATTATAGAATTAGAAAAGCAGGATATAAAGCTTTGCTATGATGATGATATTATTTCATATCAACATACTAGGAATTCACTTTCAAAAATGATTAAAACAAAAAAGCTAATGGTATGTGGATAGGACTTACGACTTCAGTATGTCCTAGATTGTTTAAATTTATATCATTATATTCCTTTTGCTTTTTAGTTGCACTTTTTATTTCAATTATATCACTATTTTTTTACCAAATATTTATTTCTATTGGTATTTTGGATCCCATATCTAATAGTAAATGTTTTGATGTCTTTGACTTCAATTTTTAAAAGGGAAAATTTAATGTTTATAATTTATTACTTCCAATTGTATTTTTCCTTTTACATATTAGTTATGGATATGGAACATTGATAGGATTTTTAAAAATCCTATCATTTTTCAAAAACATATAATAAGGAGGACTAGACTATGATATATGCAGTATTCTTGCTGGAGGAATAGGTAGTAGGATGAATATTTCAATATTCCAAAACAATTTTTAAATATTGGAGATAAGCCTATTATAATTCATACTATTGAAAAGTTTTTATTATGTAACAAAATAGATAAAATTTATGTTGAGGGTAAATCCTGATTGGAATTCTTATCTAGTTGATATAGATGAAAAGATTATAATTATTTATCTGAAAAAATTGTTGTTGTAGATGGTGGAAAAGATAGAAATTCACAATTTTAAATATTATTTCTGCTATTGAAAAAGATAATGGATTATCAGATGAGGATATTCTTATAACTCATGATGCAGTTAGACCATTTGTTTCAATTAAAATGATTGAAGAAAATATTGATAATTGTAAAAATATAATATTATTGATACTGTAGTTCAGCTTTTGATACTATAGTTTCTTCTGAAGATGGAAAAATTTATTTCATCAATACCAGATAGAAAAACAATGTTTCAAGGACAAACTCCTCAAACATTTAAAAATTAATAAATTTATGGAATATTATAATAAACTCTCTGAAGAAGAAAAAGAAATATTTTAACTGATGCTTGTAAAAATATTTGTGTTAAATGGAGAAAAAGTATTTTTAGTTAATGGTGATTTTTCAAATATAAAATTACTACTGTAACTGACTTAAAAGATTGCAAAAAGCAATGCTTATGGAGATTTAAGATGATAAATAGAATTTTTCAATTGATGAAACCAGGGTTTTATTTCAGTTAAATATGTTGATGAAAGTTTTTGGAGACAAAGTTATTGTAAAACCACTATATGTATCTTTGTGTCATGTTGATCAAAGGTATTATTTAGGAAAAAGAGATCCAAAAAGTATTGGCAAAAATTACCGATGGCTCCAATTCATGAATCTTGTGGAGAGGTTGTTTTGATCCTAAAACAAATACTTTTTAAGGTTGGAGATAAAGTATCTATGATACCCAAACACGCCACCTTGTACTTATGATGAAAGTATATGAAAAACTATGTGAAGGGTTCTTATTTTTCTATCAAGTGGATCATGATGGCTTTTATGAGAGAATTTGTGAAAAATTGCTCCAGATAGACTTGTAAAATTTAATGATATAGATTTACCTGTTGCTTCTATTTTTGGAATTTATTTCAGTTGGATTTCATGCTTATGATAGATTTGTAAAGAATTCTATTGAAAATAAAGAAACAATAACTATTTTTGGAAATGGAAGTTTGGGTTTATTATCGCAAATGTTTTGAAATATAGATTTCCAAATAGTAAAATAGTTGTTGTTGGTAGAAATCTAGAAAAAGTTAAAAATTTTCTCATTTGTAGATGAGGTTTATTCATGATGATATTCCTGAAAGTTTTTCATACAGATCATGCCTTTGAGATGTGCAGGAGGACCAGGAAGTGAAGATGCTATTAATAATATTATAAAATATATTAAAGCCTCAAGGCTCAATTATGTTGATGGGGTTAGAAGGAAAATAAAGTAGCTGTAAATACTAGAGATATATTGGAGAAAGGATTAACATTAATTGGATGTTCCAGATCTGGAAGATATGATTTTTCAAGAGGCAGTTAGAAATGCTTGAAAATAAAAATTCAAAACAGATTTAAATCGATTGTATTTTGAAGATGATGAAATCAGTAGTGTTGATGATATTCATAGATTTTTCAAAAATGACTTTAAATACACCTTTTTCAAAAACTGTTGCAAAATGGAATATTTAATTAAGTGTGATTATATAAATTATGGATGAAATAAATTTAAGAGAGTTACAACTTAAGAGTTTAGAAATGGGAAAATATTTTTGTTTCGTTTTTGTGAAGAAAAATAATTTGATTATGTTATCTTTGTGGTGGTGGAGCAATTGGTAGTTTAAGACATTCAGGATTTATCCCATGGGATGATGATTTAGATTTTTTATGCCTAGAGAAGATTATGAAAATTAGCTTTACTATGGAATGAAAAGCTGATACTAAAAATATTCACTTGTTAAGGCTAATAAAGATTTAGTTGATCATAATCTTTTTATTACTATTAGAGATAATGAAACTACTGCTGTTAAAACCCATATCAAAAAGGGTTTAAATATAAGTCATGGGATAGCGCTTGGATATTTTACCTCTGATGGTTGTCCTAGTGGAAATTAAGCGAAAAATTTCAAATAATGTGGGGATTAATTTATTCTCTTTTTGTGCTCAAGTTTACCTGAAAACATGGTGGACTAAAGAAAAAGTTTCTAAATTATTATTATCAATTTTAAATCTAAAATTAGATATAAAATTTGAAGTTCGCAGAGAATGACTAAATATAAAATTGATAAATCAGAATATATTACAGAACTTTGTTCTGGTCCATATTATATGAAAAAGTATAGAAAAAGAGTGGTTTATGGATAGAAGTATTTTGATTTTGAAGATACGAAGATGTCTATTCCTATTGATATGATGGATATTTCACTGCTTTTGGAGATTATATGAAATTACCTCCAAAAGATAAACAGATACCACATCATGATTTACTATTCTTGGATTTAAAAATAGCTATACAAATTATGAAAAATTTGGAAATAAGTGATTATTTGAGAAATATTATATGGTCCTTTTTCATTAGGGGAGGAGCAGAAAAATATTATCAACAATTGTAAATAATCTTGATAGTGAAAAAAATATGATATTGATATACTGAGATAGAACATTTTTGATAAAGGTTACAGAACCTGTTAATGATAATATAAGAATACTAAAAATCATGGCAAGATTATAGACACGTAAGATAAAAAGAGCTATTTTTATGGAGAATAAGAAAGTTTTTCCGAATTTAGTGAGAAAAATAATGGTTAAAGAAAAATATGATATAGAAATTTACTTATTATAATCAATCCTCCTTTTGAATTTTCAAAGGATAAGAATGTATTTCCTGGATTCATGGCAGTATGAAGATTTTATGAAAGATTCTCAAAAGAGGAAATAATCATAGAAGATATTTAGATGTATCGATAAAATAATTTCTGTATCGGAAAAACTAAAGAGTCCATAATTTCAGTTTATCCAGAATACAAAGATAAAGTCATGACAATTTATATGGATATGATTTTGAAAGTATTTTGGAAAAATCAAATGAGATGACAGATATTAATATTGAAAAAATTCGATTTAGTAATTGGAAGAATTGAGAACATTAAAAGGATTATTTAGAGGTTTATGAGACAATTAAAAATTACACAATTTAAATAAAAAGTATCATTTATATTTTTAGGTACTGGAGAATTGAAAGCTCATATAAAAGAATTAGTACAAAAAGATATTTAGAAGATTATGTTCATTTTTAGGATATCAAAAAGAAATCCATATAAATATATCATGGACTTTTGATGCTTTTCAATGTCAAAACAAGAGGGATTTTCCGGTGCAATAGTTGAAGGATTGGCTTTAGGAATTCTTTCATTTCTACCAGATGTTGGAGGAATTTTCAAACGACATCAAATTTCGGTAAATTCGGTGAAAAATTCTACTGATGATGCTTGTGAATATACGTGATTATTTTGAAAATAATATATCAGTAGATAAAACTCAGAAATGAAAAATTTTATAACTCAATTTACAATTTGCCGAACAAATGAAAAATATAAATGAAATATTAGAATAATGGAGATAATTATATGAATATTACTTTTTAAAGATTTTATTCTTTAATTACGCTATTCTTTTTATTTTTAACTCTGTTACTTGGAATAGGGTTATTTATACAGACAGGTTGGATATATTACTTTTTACATTATTATCTTTTTTATGTAAGTTTAATAATATTTTTGTTTTACTAGATATAAAATATTATATAATACATTATATATATAACTATTTTATATTTCTAGTTTTCAAGACCGACGATAGATTATTTGAGAAGTTATAGCTTTTAATACTTATCAGAAAGATGCTATGTTTTTGCTTTTATTATAGATTATGATTTTCACTTTTTAGGATTATTTATTGAGGAGTAATTTCAAAAGCATTATTAAAAATAAAAATATTAGATGTAGATAGTAATAATAAATTAGAAAATTCTATATGGTTGAAAAATGTGAGAATAGTTTCCTTTTTCAGTATATATTTTAACATATCCATTTTATGCTTTAAGGCTAATTGAAAGATTGATATTTAAATTAAATACATCTTATTATATATATTATGCAGAGTTTAAAAAGCAAGTTGCTTTTACTATTATATATATTATCAGTTTTTACAGTATATTCAATGTGTGTATATTTGGCATCTAAACCAAATAAAAAGAAATGCTACTATAGTTTAGTTAGTAATCTATTTGCAAATGCAATATATCTATTTATTGGAACTAGAAATCCATTTATTTTTAAGTTTAATATTTTTCTTTTATATATTATTTTTATAAGAGGACAGGAAAGATATTATGGATAGGAGTTAAAGGAAAAGATATTAATTTTTACAAGTCTTCCCATAATAATTGTAGGAATGGGACTCTTTAAACTATGTCAGAGACTAATGTTAAAGTTTCTACTTTTAAAATATTTGATATATTTATAGATTTTATCTATAAACAGGGAACGAGTTTTTGGTGTTTTAGCTAAAGGATTCTTATATAATAGTAATATTGTAGTAAGAAGTTTTTACAAACTTTACTTTTGACTCAATAATTGAATATTTTTACTCATGGGAAATTTTTGGTAAATTATTATTCGATACAAAACCATTTACAGCTACAACAAATAGCATGAGTTGGCAATAAAAAGTAATAGTTATGCACATAATCTTTCCTATATAGCAATGAAAGTGATTATTTACAAGGACATGGTTTAGAAGTAGTTTTATAATGGAAAAATTTTTACAGACTATGGATATTTGGTGTATTTCTATTTAGTTGTTTTTAGGTTTTTATTTATAAGAATGTTAAATGTTTCTTTATAGAAAATAAAACTTTGCCATTTGTTTGTACTTTAATAGTATTGAATAATTTATTCTTTATGCCTAGAAGTAGTTTTTCAGAAAGTTTTTCAACATTACTTTACATTCCACTTTTGGTTTATAATGATATTAATTTTGTAGGTTGCAAAATTAATATCGAAGGATAAATTCGTATAGATTTATAAAGCAAGGAGATATAATATGTTTGAAAATTATTCATTTGGAGATTTATTATCCAATATATATATAGAATTTTAAATTAGTAGCATTTCTACTATTTGAGTATTGCTTAGTTTGTCCGTTAGTAACTACAAAACTATTAACAGAAAACAGTAACAAAAAGAAGGAGTTCAATATTCAACTTATGTTGCTATATAAAAGTATCATGCTCCTGAGTGATAATACAAATGCATTGTTTAGTAGAAGAGGATATTCTGATTTTAGTGAAAACTGCTAACTTCTAATCTAAATGGAGCTTATTTAATGACGTAAGTGATAAAGAATTATCACAAAATGGCTAAAGAATTGGATACATCAGCTGTTACTTTTAAAAAATTCTAATGCTGATTATTGGGATAAGAAGGTAGTAATAAATTATATTTCTACTAATTTAGGGGTTTCTGTTAAAATTTTAACTCCAAGTAAAGCTGTAAATGATGTTATTGAAAAAGAAATTTGATGAATTAATAAATAAATATAAAGCTGTTTATAAAAATGTTACTCATTGAAAAGATTGAGTCAAATTATTCTAAAGAGTTAAGCTTCAAAGAAAATGTTAACACTGATATAGTATGAAAAATTGTTAGTGAAAAGTTTTTGCTATTGAAGTGGCTTTAATAATTTTAGTTGCTATTATGAATTTTGTATTGTATATATTTAATCCAACAATTAATAGAGAAGGAGATTATAGAAAAATATAATATAAAAATTTGTTCAAGAAATAAAAACAATAATGATTTAGTAGAAGTATTAAAATATAAAACTTAATTCAGAAAAATTGATGAATTGAGGTACTTAGTTCAAATTCAAAAATTATTAAAAAGTTGAATGATTTAAACATTGATAAAGTAAATGTTTTAAAAATCTAATGAATTAAATAATATAATGAATTTAAAAATGCTATATTTATTGAAGAATATGGAATAACAAGATACTCATCATTCGAAAAATTATTACAAAAATCTAAAAATTATGATAAAAATATTATAGAGTTTTATCATATAAATTATAAAACAAAACCGGCTAATTTTAGCTGGTTTTGTTTTTTAGATATTAATTACTTTTTCTGCATTGAAAAAGAGTTTCATATGTGTACATATTACTTATTTCACCAACTAAAAGTTTTTCTTTTAATCCGAAGTAATCAAGACAAGTTCCACAAGAGATTATTTCACACCTTATCTTTTAGTTTTTGTAAATCGTCAGTACAAGGAGATCCTTCACAGTTAGCTTTTACACCAGAATTAAAGAAAACTAAAGTTTTTAGGTAATTTTTCATATTCACTTGAAGTATAAACAAAACCTTTAATTAATAGTTTTCCTAATTCTTCAGACCCATTTCCCATAAAATCTTTAGAAATTGCAATCACTGTATCTGATGAGTTCTCAACTGAACAAAAAGCAGCAGTTTCTTTTTAATTCTGTATCTGTATTTTTGAAAATAAATACATTAAATTCATTATCTGAAATTTTTCAAATTTAAAAATCTAAATTGATACTTTTAGCAAATTTTTCAAATTTTTAACAGCAGTATCATTGTCAACTATAACTAAAAAAATCTTTTTCATCTGTTTTTTCCAACAGCTTTTTTAGCTAAAATTAAAGGTTGAGGACATACTAAACCTTTTAGCATTATTTCTTTTTCATAATTTACCTCAAAAAATATAATTTATACAATCTAATTATACAATATTAGTATTATCAATACAAGTTTAAAATTATTAATTTATTAGAATACATTTAGTTATATTTAATTTTAATGAGAAGAAAGCTATTAAAAAATTCTAAATAAAGTACAATATTAAGTAATATTAATTTTTTAAAAATATGTTTAAATTATCTATTCAGGGTATAATAAAACTGAAAGGTCAAAGAAAGTCAAATTTATGGAGGAATTTATGAATATAAAGATTATTATAAAAATTTTAGGTTTATGCAACTGATGCAGAAATAAAAAAGAATATAGAAAACTTGCAAAAATATCATCCTGATGTTAATCAAAATGATGAGGCTGGCAAATAAATTTAAAGAAATCAAATGAAGCTTTATGAGGTTTTTGTCCGATAAGGAAAAAGAAAACAATATGATATGTTGGATCAAATTATAATTTTAGTGGTGGAGACAATTTTTGATCCAAGAAATTATGGGTTTTAGTGCTCCTATAGCGGAAGTGATATGAGGGTTTTCTGATTTCTTTAATATGTTTTTGGTGGAGTGGGAAACACTCTTCAAGTTTTAGTGATTTTCAGGATTTTGATGGTTTTACAAATTCTCAGAACATATTCAGGATTTGAAAAGACAACCACAAAGGCAAAATATGAAACAAGCTATAAATTTATCAGTTAAAGAAGCATATTCTGGGATTGAAAGGAACTTATGTTAAATATAAATACTCTCCTAAAAAATAACTGTAAAAATTCCTAAAGGAATAACTACAGGAAAAAGGTAAAAGTCAATGAGATAAATATAATCTTGATGGGGATATTTTTGTGAAAAATTAATGTTATAAGTGATGAATATAGACTTGAAAGATTTAGATCTTAATAAAGACTGTTAGTCTATATCCATGTGGGAAGCATATTTTGGAGTTACAAAAGTGATTGAAAACTTTTAAATGGAAATGTTAGATAAAAATTCCTGCAAAGATAGAAAGTATGAAAAATAAGAATTTCAAATAAAGGATATACTGATTTGAAAAAGGAAAGAAACAGGAGATTTATATCTTGAAATAGTTATAAATAATCCCTAAGAATTTATCAGTGATAAATTAGAATTATATAAAGAAATTAATGGAAAATTAATGATATTATTTTAGAAATTAAAATAATTTATTTATGATAAATATATTAAATTTAATTTTAGAGTTAATAAAAAGGAGGAGTATTATGAATTTAGAAAAATTTAGTAGTGATGCAATGAAAATTGTATGAAGAATCTCAAAGTTTGGCAATTAAAAATGCAAATGTAGAAATATCGATATTCATCTACACAAAGCTTTGATTGATAATGATAACATAATTATTAAAATTTTAAATATTATGAATGTAAATATAGATAGCTATAGAAATGATGTTAAGCTAGCTTTTGATAATTTGCCTTCACAATATGGCGATTCAAACATTTATCCAAATACTGTTTATCAAAGAATTTTACTTAATTCTGAAGATGAAATAAAAGGAACAGGGAGATAGTGCTATTTTACCTGAACATATCTATCTTTCTCTTTTAAAAAGAAAAAATATAAAAGTCTTCAGATATTTTTAGAAAAAGTATAATATAACATACAATTCTTTAAATATGCTTTAATGGGAATTAAGAATATGAAAATGAACATAAAAGAGGAAGTACTAGTGAAGAGTTGTTAAAAATATGGAAGAAATTTAACTGAAGAAGCAAGAAATGGTAAACTTGATCCCTAGTTATTGGTAGAGATGAAGAAATAAGACATTCAATTAGAATTTTATCAAGAAGAACAAAAATAATCCTGTTTTAATAGGTGAACCAGGAGTTGGTAAGACAGCTATCGTTGAAGGATTTAGCACAAAGAATTGTAAATAATGATGTTCCAGATGGATTAAAGAACAAGATAATTTTTCATTAGATATGGGAAGTTTAATAGCGAGCAAAATTTAGAGGAGAATTTGAAGAAAGATTAAAAGCTGTTCTTGAAGAAATCAAAAATTCAGAAGGTGAAATAATTTTATTTATTGATGAAATTCATACTTAGTTGGATGCAGGAAAAACTGATGGAGCTTTGATGCATCAAATATGTTAAAACCTATGCTTGCTAGAGGAGAATTGCACACAATAGAGCAACAACACTAGATGAATATAGAAAATATATTGAAAAAAGATGGCGCTTAGAAAGAAGATTCCAAAAGTTTTAGTAAAAGAACCTACCGTTGAAGATACAATTTCAATACTTAGGGAATAAAAGAGAAATATGAAATTCATCATGGAATTAAAAATAACCGATTCAGCAGTTATTGCCTGTGTAACTCTTAAGTGATAGATATATTACTGATAGATTTTTACCGGATAAGGCTATTGACTTGATGGATGAGGCATCTTCCATGATAAGAACTGAAATTGATTCAATGCCACAAGAAATTGATGATTTAAGAAGAAAAGTTTTACAATTAGAAATAGAAAAAGGCTGGTTTAATTAAAGAAACTGATGAAATTAGTAAAAAGATTACAAGATTTAGAAGAAGAACTTTCAAATGTAAAAACAAATACAATGTTGAACTTGCAAGATGGGAAAGTGATAAAGAAGGATATAAATGAAATAAAAAGCTATAAAAAGCAGAAATTGATTCTGTCAGAATAGATATTGAAAAAGCTGAAAGAGAATATGACTTTGAAAAACTTTTCAGAATTAAGATATGGAAAAGCTTTGCAAATTTAGAATTAAAATTAGCTGAACTTAATGAAAAGAAAAAGAAAAAGAAAGCTATCTAAAAAGAAGAAGTTACAGAAGAAACAATAGCAGAAGTAATTTCTAAATGGACAAATATTCCTATTAAAAAAATTGGTGGAAGGTGAAAAAAGAAAAGCTACTACATCTTGGAGATATTTTTGCATAAAAAGAGTTGTAGGACAAGATGAAGCTATTGATTTGGTTAGAGATTGTATTTTAAGATCAAGAAGTGGATTGAAAAGATGAAAATAAACCTATAGGTTCATTTATATTCTTAGGATCTACAGGGGTTGGGAAAACTGAATTAGCAAAAACATTATGTGAAAGTATGTTTGATAGCGAAAAAATCTTGTTAGAATAGATATGAGTGAATATATGGAAAAACATTCTGTTTCAAGACTAATAGGAGCTCTCCGGATATGTAGGATATGATGAAGGAGGTCAACTTCACTGAAAGAGTTAGAAGGAATCCATATTGTGTAATTTTATTTGACGAAATTGAAAAAGCTCATCCTGATGTATTTAATATTCTTTTTACAAGTTCTTGATGATGGAAGACTTACTGATAATCAGGGAAGAGTTGTAGACTTTTAAAAATACGATTATAATTATGACTTCAAATATAGGTTCAATTTACTTTGCTTGATGGAATTGATGAAAATGGTAAGATTACTAAAGAAGCTGAAAATGAAGTTATGAAAGAGTTGAAAAACCTTTTAGACCTGAATTTTTAAAATAGAGTTGATGATATAGTATTATTCAAAGCCATTACAAAAAGAAGAACTTTATAAGATAATTGATATGACTATTTCAGAAATTGAAGATAGGTTAAAAAGATATTGGAGTAAAAATTAATTTAGACGAAGAATGTAAAAAAATTAATTTTAGATTCAACTTATTCATTTAACTATGGAGCTAGAATAATAAAAAGATACATTCAAAAATATTGAAACTGAGATTGCTACAAAAATAATTGAAGGAAAAAAATTACTACAAATTCAACAATAAATTTTAAAAAAATATAAATGGAAAAATTTGTATTTCATAAAACTATATGTTATAGATATAAGGAGCTAAGAATAAAAAATCTTAGCTCTTTTTAGGCTTTTATAAATTTTTTTCAAAATTAAAATGTGGTATATAATTATTGGTGGTTATGAGATGTATTTTTATAATGTATATTGTTATATAAAATATATAATATATTTATAAGTTAAAATATAATTTTTACCGATAAATTTTTAATTTATTAAATAATTATGGAGGAAGTTATGTATTTGATAAAAGAAAATAGTTTCCAATCAAAAGTCAGGAGTTTGAGCTAATATTGAGGCAGGAAGTCTTAGATCTAAAAAATTTGAATTAATACTAACTAATGATGAATAAATAAAATTTGAAGGAGACGGGAAATTATTTCAAGGATTTGAAATAACCTCCCAAGAGTTTAGTAGATTATATATTTGACAAAATATATTCATGGCAAAAAATGATAAGATTTCAACCTTATTTTTTCAATAGTAACTGTAGTAATAATATTTTTTGTGTTTATTAAGATATTAAGAGAAAAATTGGTTCAGGCATCAGTATCGAAGACTAAATTAATAATTTGTTAATTTATTACCAAAAAATGCATTAATAAATTAAGATTATATATTTTTAAATAGCAAAAAATGTAACGTTTTTATTTTATTTTTAAACTTAATGATTAAACTTTTTGTTTGAAAATTTTAAAAGTGGTATAATAAAAACTGTCTTGAAAAAGAGGCAAATATAGAGGAAAATATTGCATGAGTTTAATTGGAAAGAAATTGAAGAATTTGATAAACCAGCATGTCATGATGGGGACATAACAGAGTATCAAACAAAAGATTTAGAAGGTACTGGAGAGTTTTCTTCTTCTACCCTGGAGATTTTATTATCTCGTATGTCCAACTGAATTGGAAGATTTTAGCAACTGAGTTAAGGATAAATTTAAAGCTATTGATCATGAACTTTATTCAGTATCTACTGATTCTGAATTTCTGTTCAAGGCTGCCAGGGATGGTATCTGAAACTATTAGGAAAATTCAATATCCACGATTTCAGATAGAGCTTTAGCTCTTCAGAACAATTTGCGTTTTGATTGAAGGAGAAGGACAGCACTAAGAGGAACTTTCGCTGTAAACCTCAGTGAAAGATAGTTCTTTAGTGAAGTAACGCTACTGGAATCGGCAGAAACGCTAAAGAATTATTAAGAAAAGTTCAAGTCGCCGAATTTGTTGCAAAACATGGAGATAAAAAGTGTCCTGCAAGATGGGGAAACCGCGATGAAACATAACCCAGGATTAGATTTAGTTGGTAAAATTTAGTTATAAACTCATTTTAGACCGATATTGTATTTCGGTCTATTTTGAAACAACGTGATTTTTAAAGCGATGTATTTAATAGAAATTATTGCAAGGGTATTATTTTTGTTGAAAATTAATTATTTTCGTGTTATAATATATCTAATATTTTAGTAAATAGAAAATTAAATATAGGCATATAAAAGAGGAGTAACTTAAAAGGAATTTTAGAGAGAATTTGTTTGGTGCATTTAATTCGTTTTTGTGAAGGTAGCTTTTTAGCTTTGAAAACGGGTAATTTCGTTATAAATTTAGAGAGTCATTTTTATGAAAATTAGGTGGTACTATGATAACTTCGTCCTATGATGACAGGGTATGAGAAACTAATATAAGTATACAATGTCCAAAACTGCCAGTAAAATTATCATATTAAGCAAGATATTATTATAGAGTACTGACTATTTGAAAAAGTTACAAGAGTAGATTCTGTATAGGAGGTTTTAAGAAAAATTTAGAAAAACTTATAGTCCAAAAGATCTTTGAAAATAAATATATGATAGTTGGTTAGAAGATAAAGATTTTGATGCAAGAGTAAATCCCTGATATACCGTATACTATTGTAGTGCCACCACCAAATGTAACCGGGTAATTTACATTTAGGACATGCACTTAACAATACTATTCAAGACATTTAATTGTTGGAAAAGAACAGTGGTTAGGAGGCACTTTGGTTCCAGGAACTGACCATGTGTCCATATCACAGAGGCAAAAGTTGTTGAAAAATAAAGAAAGATGGTAATTCTAAAGAAAACTTGGAAGAGACGGTTTTTAGAAGAAGCATGGACTGGACTGAAAAATACGGAGAAATATTAGAAAATCAATTAAAACACTAGGCGTTTTTGTGATTGGTCAAGAGATGCATTTATTTTAGATGAGAATCTTCTAAAGCAGTAGAAGAAGTTTTATAAAAATGTACAATGATGGATTAATTTATAGAGGAGACAGAATTGTAAACTGGTGTTGTAATTGTGGGTACTGCTATTTCTGATGCTGAAGTTGAACATATACGATGAAGATGGAAATTTTATCATACAAATACTTTTTAAAGATAGTGAAGAGAGTTTGACACTGCAACAACAAGACCTGAAAACAATGCTTGGAGATCTATGTTGCTGTAGCACATCCAGATGATGAGAGATATAAAGATAAGGTAGGAAAGACTTTAATTTTACCAATTTTTAAATATTGAAATTCCCTTACTACAGCAGATGATTATGTTGATATGGAATTTGGTACAAGGTTTAGTTAAGATTAGCACCATCATCACGATCCGAATGACTTTGAAGTTGGAAGTAGACAGAATTTAGGTACAAAGTTTATTATGGATTATGATGGCAAATTGACTAAAGGATTCGGTAAAATTTTCTGGATTAGAAAGAGAAGTTGCAAGGAAAGAAATAATAAAAGAACTTAAAGAAAATGGATATTTGATTAAAATTGAACCACATAATCATGCTGTAGGACATCAGAGAGATGTAAGACGATTATTGAACCAATTATATCAAAACAATGGTTTGTTAGAATGGAAGAATTAGCAAAACCTGCTAAGTACAAGCTTTATTTAGATGGAAAGTTAAATATTCCAGAGAGATTTGGAAAAGTTTATATAAATTGGTTAGATAATATTAAAGACTGGTGTATTTTCGTCAATTATGGTGATATAGACTTCTAGTATATTATTGTAAAGAAACAGGAGAAGATTGTAAGGGCAAAAAGAACCAAAAGAAGAAGGAAAAACATTTATTAGAGATGAGGATACTTTTAGATACTTGGTTTTCTTCTGCATTATGTGCCATTTTCAACATTAGGTATGGCCTGATAAAACTGAAGATTTAAAATACTTTTTCCAACTAATACTTTAGTTACAGGTTATGATATTCTATTTTCTCTAAGTTATCAGGATGGTATTTTCAAGTTTATATAATCTCAAATGAGTTCCTTTTAAAATGTATATTTTACAGGATTGATTAGAGATGAGCTTGGAAGATGAGTAAATCTTTTAGGGAAATGGAATTGATCCAATTGAAATAATTGATAAATATGGTAGATGCCTTAAGATTTACATTAGTTGAGGAAACACTCAGAAATGAGTATATGAGATTCTATGAAAAGAGAGATCTAATAGAAATTTTGCTAAACAAACTTTGAATGCATCAAGATTTGTTCTTATGAAACTTAAAATGATGAAGAGTATGATATTGATTTAAATAAATAGAAATAGAAGATAAGTGGATTTTGACGAGACTAAATAGAACCATTGAAGAATTAACAGAAAATCTTTCAAAATTTGAATTTGGTTTAGCATCAGCTAAAATTTATGATTTTATATGAATGAATTTTATGATTGGTACATTGAGTTTTCTAAAAACCAGACTGTATGGAGATAATCTTGGTATTGTTGTAAATCTGGTCTTACGTATATGCTTGAATAACATTTTAAAAATTATTGCATCCGTTTATGCCATTTTATAACTCGAAGAAATTTATCTTTTATGCCTAATCTCAGCTGGAAAACTTATTACGCAAATTTCCTGTATATACGATGAAAGAGTATGTTTATTGAAGAAGAAACTGGTACAAAACCTAATTGAAAACAATTACCGCAATTAGGAAACAAGAGAAGTGAAAAGAATATCTCCGCCTTCTAAAGAAATCGGATTTGTATTTTATATCCTCAGTAATGAGGTTACAAAAATATACTCTGTCTCATTGGAACATTTATACAAGATTTCTTAGCATCTTGTTCTAAGGTATTAGTAATGGATAAAGATGAAGAAATTGCAAATTTATGGTTGTAATTTTGTAATAATCAAAAATTTATATTCCATTAGATGGACTTAGAGACTATGAAAAAGAATTAGAAAAATTAAATTCTAGATGCACAAAACATGAAGGAGAGTCTCTCAAACCTTTCAAATGAGAAGTTTGTTAATAACGCTCGGAAAAAGTTGTAAATGAGGAAAAGAGAAAATTGAAAAATATCAAAATATTTAAGACGAAAATAGTGTCAAGTATTGAGAAAAATAAAGAATAATTAGGGTGATTTTATGAATATAGATTTTAATGTTATATTTATGACTCTTTTTAATTATAATACTTGTTAGTATTCAATATACTAAATAAAATATTGATAATTTTAAAAAGAAAATTAAAGATTCCGAAAAGATAGAATTAAGAAAAATAAAATGATAAAAAGTTCCAAAGGAGGATTATTTTGATGAAACAAAAAGAGAGGTTACTAGATTTACAAGAGAAGAAATTGCAATACAGGTAAAAAGAACTTGGAACAAATTTCAAAAGACTATACCGGAAAGAATTAGTGGCTATAGGTCTTTTAAGAGGCAGTTTTGTTTTTCTCGCAGATTTAGTTAGAGAGATAGATAATCCCATAGTTGCTGATTTTATAACGACATCATCCTATGAGCACTCTGAAATTTCAACAGGTACAGTTAATATCCTTTCTGATCTTAGAGAAACATCGAGGGAAAAAGATGTTTTAATTGTAGATGATATTATGGATTCAGGAAATACTTTAAAAATATTAGAGAATATATTTTAACTAAAAAACCAAATAGTGTTAAAACCTGTAATGCTTGATAAACCTGCAGAAGAGAGGTCGACAGAGTTCCGGATTATTTTAGTTTGAAAATTGAAGACTGGTTTTATAGTTAAGTATGGACTTAATTATGGAAATAAATATAGAAATATTCTATATTTTCTTATGAGGATTAATGATGTACGATAAATTTTCTTATATTTATGATGAATCCTATGAAAAGGCAAGTAGATTATGATTTACTTGCCTCTAATGTTATACAAATTTGCGATAAATATGAAATTAGCATATATATTAGAATGTGGAATGGTAGTGAAATTTAACTGAAAATTTTAAAAAGAAAATTGATGTTGACGGTTTTATATTTCAGATAATATGTTGTCAATTGCTTATAACAGTTGCTTTTGACTATAATAATACTATTATTATGAAGGAGATATAAGAACTTTTCCGCTAATAAAAATATAATTTAATATGTTGTGATGTTTTGAATTATCTAAAAGCTTAAATGAAATAGAATTATACAAAATGCTCGAAAACAGATGGATAAAAATTCAATTTTGATGTTTGATATAAATTCAGAATATAAACTTAAAGAATATTTAGGAAATAATACTTTTGTAATTGAAGAGGACAATATTTTTATGTATGGAGAAATTTTTCTTTATAAAAATATATTGATTTTTGAAATTGATTTTTATAAAAACAAAATAATACTTATGATTAAAGAAAGACAAAGGCAATATATTCATTCGGGAAAATGATATAGTAAGATTAATTAGTAAAAATAAATATGAAATTTTTGGAGATTTTAGATTTTGAAACTTTTAAGAACAAGAGGAAAATAGCTATAGAATATTATATGTCTTAAAAATTTCAAGTTTTGACAAAATATAATCAATGAGTATAATTATAGGAGAAGTGAAAAGCATTCCATATATTTTATAGGAGGTATTTTATGTTATATTTTAGCTCAAGAAGTGGCAAAAACAAAAATATTGGTCACTTTATCAAGATAGATAACATTTTAGTATTGTTAGTTATATGCGCAATAGCTGCATGTTCGCATTTATCTTGGAACAAAACTTATAGCTGGGCAGAGCGTTACAGGCTGTATTTTAGCATTGGCTTTGCAGATGGTTTTATCAAATCTAAAATTATCCCGGCAGAAGATACAACAGTATATGATATAGTATGGGGTTGGGTAGTTCTCTTCTGCAATTCCTATGTTACTCTTCAAAGCAGACTTAAAGAAAGTCTGGAAAGAATCAGGAAGACTTAGAGGAATTTATTTGCTTAGTGGTCTTGGAACAATTTTGGGAGCATTTATTGCGTTTTTCTTGTTGAGAAATTTTATTCCGAACTTTATAAACTAAGTGCAATGATGGTAGGAACTTATACTGGTGGTAGTATGAACTTAACTGCTATGGCAGATGCTTTTCCTTTAACTGATAAAGGATTACTTGGTTTTCTCTGCAGTTAGCTGATAACTTATTTATGGAATTTACTTGTAAGTTTAACAATTATTCCTACAATGAAATTTTTCAGGAAACATTATTCACATCCTTAAGGGAAGATGAAATGGAAAAATTAGGTTCCGTAGGAGAAAACAAAGCTGCACAATTTTTGGACTAAAAGATGTTTCATTGTTAGATGTTGCAAAGTTGTTTCTATTTCATTTGCAATAGTTGCAATTTCAACAGAATTAGGTGCGTATATTTCAGGACGTAAGCCTGATACTAAAACAATGGGAACAGGACTAAAGTTCCTTGTTGATTTATTATTCGGTTTGTTAGGTAGTAAGTATTTGTTAATGACTACTATTACAGTTATTTTAGCTACTTATACCAAATTCTTAACTAAAATTTCAGGTGCAGAAGAAATTGGTACATTCTTAATTCATATTTTCTTTTGGAGCAACTGGTGCACCTGCATCAATTGAAATTATTTTGAAGAAAGCACCATGGTTATTGGTATTCTGTATTCTTATTGTAGTTATAAATATATTTTCATCTATGCAAAATTTTCAGATATTCAATCGAGGAAGTCTGTATTGCATCAAATGTTAATATTGGAGATCTCAACAACAGCGCAGCACTTGCTATTGCGAGAGGTTGGAATCAATTAGTTGTTCCTGCAATGTTAGTTGTATTTTAGGATATGTTATCGGTAACTATTATGGTGTATTTATCGGTAATATATTGAAGTTGTTTAGGTGATTTGTAGTATAAGATTAGAAAAATGGAGATGATTTTATCCAGAATGGTCAGGAGATAGTTACACTAGTTTAAAATGTAAAGAAGCAAATTCGGATATATGTCTCCAGGAGCTATGTTTATGGGTGCTCTATGCAGGTTGTAAACTTAACTTATAAAAGTCATCAAAATATTATAAACTGATTTCAAGATTTGAATATTGAAGTTGAAGCGGATGTTGTAAATACTGATAGTGGAGATACCCATTTAAGAACCAAGAATATTCAAGAAAGGACAAAATATTTTTAAAACAGATACAAGTATTGATGATATTGAGAAAGTGATTAAAGCTTTGGAGGAAAAATTTGGACTGTAAATATAGCTGTTGATAAAAATATAAAACAAACACATACAATATATTATAGAATTATTATAGAATTATTTTAAATCACAGATTGTTTAATCTGTGATTTTTGTTTAAAGGAACTTTCACAATAGTATGTATTGATGATATAAATAGCTCATATAAAAAGTTGGATGAAAACATGAAAAATAGATTTTTACTTATGTTAACGTTATTTTGCTTTTGTTGAGCAATACGCAGAACTGAGGGCAAGAACAAAATAATTTGACTGATAATTGTAGAATTTATGAACCATTTAATTTATCTGATACTAAGAATTTGGAATTAACCGAGAGTCGAAAGATAGACTTTTCAGATGCAACTTCAAATGAAAAATAAATTGATGGGATATATAAAGCTAATTATACTCTAAAAAGTACAAATAATGGGAATTCTACTTATGAGGGTTAACATTTAATAGTAGCATTGAAAAATTAAGTAAATTTTCAATTAAGATGGATGGTGCAGATATTCCATATTCTTTTAAATTTTTGAATGATAAATTTAAATCTCCAACAGGTAGTGAATTTTATAAAGAGATTGTAAGTAATATAGATTCTCCGGCTTATGAACCCGTTAATTTCAAAAGATGATGTTGGAACCTTAGGAAATCTCAATTTAGAATCGAATAAGGCTGAAAACTTAAAATATGAGATTGATTACAAATACTCCACAGATAAGACAAAATTATTCTTATCCGGTGGAGAAGATATAAAAGTTGAAGAAAATAAGAATAATAAAACTTTAATTTTAACTCATGAATTTAGCGGAAAGAGTAAAACACCCTATTCTAATACTATTGGAAAAGATGTAAATATAACAACTCAAGGTAGTTTTCAGGAGATAAGCAAGTAAATTCTGGATACAAAGAAAAATATTGAAAAATCATCAATTAATGTTGAAAATTTTATGAAGACTATATTTTTAGGAGAAGTTCCGAAAATGTTCGTCAAAGATTTTCAGAAGATAATTTATATGAAATTTTGTTGAAAACTTTGATAAAATTTTAGGTGGTAGTGGATATGACAGTTTAGGAGTTTTAAAACCAACGGCAGACAAACAAATTGTTGTAACTTTTGAAACTTCAATTGAACCCAAAGTTGAGAAAAAGTTAAATGTTGAATATCCAATTTCTGCAACTATTACAACTGTAAATAATATTAATACGAAATTAAATTTAGAAAGTTCTCCATTTTCTACTTTTGATAGTTTTAAGAATTTTAAATATAATTTATTAGAAATGATGAATGTACAAATATTATAAATTCAAATGTAAAGTATTATAACACCAAAAATGGTTCAGAAATAACATTAGCAAAAAGCCTCAAATAGAAACTTATAATAAATTTAGTTTATAAAAGAAAAAGTATAAAAGGACTTAGCGAAAAAGAATCAAAATCATATACTAATTATGCACTCATTATGTTAGGAGTTGTGGAAATAGTAGAGTGTTATATTTAAAAATGTTTATTTTTAAGAGTAAAAAGTCAATAGAAGAAAAAGATAGAAATCGAAAATTATTTTCGATTTTTCATTATATTGCATTTGCAACATACACATTAAAAATTTTGTTGTAATATTATTTCACTGTTAGGAGGTAATTATGGAAAAATAAATTTTGATGATAAATTATATAATATTTTTAAATGGAAACGAAAAACTTTTTACAGTTTTTATAAATAATGGTTTTTGATCAATTAAAAATGAAAAATGTTAAAAACAATGGGTAAAATGGTTTCTTAAATATGGCTTTTGAAAAGTTAGAGGAATTAATAAAGTCGCTTTGAAGAAAAGCTAGATTTATTTTTGAACGATGAACATAGCACTGTTGATAAAATCACTTGAAGAAGAAAAAATTATTTCAGGGTGATGTTATTGTAAGAGGTGTTTTGCCATGCCCTCTAAAAATTCCAATTTTAGAAGCTTTTGATAAATTTGTTGAAGATGAAAAGACGAATGATTTAACAATTGGATATGAACCAAAAGTCAGCAAATTTAGGTTTAGATTGGATTGAAAATGATATTGATTCCGGAGATATTGACAAGGTTGCAGATATTATGATTTCAGCGGGTTTTGAGTTATTTTTGATAAAGATAAATTTGGGAAATGAAGAGGATAAATTTTATATGACAGCAGATGAATAAAAGACTTTGATAATGAAAAATCTGTTTAAGAGATCCAAAAATATCTGACAATATTATTGCAGTAGTTCCTGTGTATTTTAGTGAATGAAAATAATCTAATGGAAGAAAAATTCCTACTTCTTGGGATGATTTACTCTTTTAGTGGAGAGTATACAGATAGTGTTGCAATTATTATCTGATTTGGATATGTTCAATGCTTTTCTAGTTGTGAATATTTATAAAATGGGGAATTAAAGGAATTAAGGCATTGGCAAAGACTATAAAAGAGTTTACATCCTGCTGAAAATGGTTAAGAAAAAGGAGATTCAAAAACAATCCACTTGTTAGTATAACTCCATATCACACAAACAGGTCAAGAAGTTCAGCACTCAGTTGTTTGGCCAAAGGATGGTGTAATTGTCAGCCCTGTGTTTATATGCTAAAAAGGATAATGAAAAAGCACAAAAAGGTTGTTGAATTTTTAGAAATGAAGATGTTGGAAAATTACTTTCTTCAAACGGAAAATTTCCCTACTACGATATATGGTGTAGATAATATGTTGATAAAGATTGTGGATTTCTATTCTGTGGTTGGGATTATATTCATAATAATGATATAGTAAAGGTTACGGAAGAATCTGAAAGGATTTTTAATGAAGAAATATTAAAAAATAGAGGTTTATATGAATTTAGTAGTATTTTCATTCCTCCTTCATCAGGGAAGACCAGTGCTAATAGTAAAGACAATTGAAAACTTAAAAATAGAGGTATTAAAGCAGAGAGTTGTAAAATTGACTGTCTATATACCGATGACGATTTAATTTATGACAATATTTTAGTTAGAAAAGGACCTATCTTGGTGCTTTGTGTCCAGATCACTTTCTTTGTATCACAATATTGAAGAGGTTGTTCAATGGGAATAAGCAACGACCTGGATATTTTAACAGAATCAGCAGGACTTTGTAATAGATGTTCACCCTATATAAAAATATAAAAAGCTAGTTTGCGTTATTGATAATTTATCAGGTATAAATACACCTATGGATCCGATGTTAAAAGTGCGGATTATGTTGTTATAACAAAAGGAGATATTGTTTCCCGCCGAAAGGGAAGTTTTTCATCAAGAGTTGCATTCTGCTAATCCAAGCTGCTATAGTTATGAATATAAATGGTCTCTACAGACAAGGAACTTATGAATTAAGTACTTTTATTGTATATATATATTTCACAACACAGTTAATGTGATATGGAATTAAATTTCGATGCCAACTGCATTATGTTCTTACTGCTTGGAGAAAAAGAAAAATCGGAGCGAAAATATCAAAATGGGAAATATCATGAAATTGAGGATAATGTAATCTAAAAATTGAAAAATTAATTGAAAAATATCCTTTGTTGGAAGTGAAGAAAATAACTTTGATATTTCAAATAGTAAACATTTATCATTTGCAGAGTATTTACATTCATTTTCTGAAGAAGAAAAAGAAGAACTTGCAATAGACGAAGAATTGCTGTGAATCATTAGAAATTTATAAAACAAATGAAAAATTTTCTTGGAGTTGAAGATGATGAAGTTAATCTAATAACTCTATTATTGCGGTAATAGATATTCTGTAATAGAGAAAATTATAAGAATTTTAAAGTTAATAAATCAGAGATAATTTCAGTTGGACCTACAGGAAGGGAAAAGTCAAGATTATTAGGTGATATTGAATGGTAGTAGACAGAGATACTCCCACTAATAGAAAAATTTTTAATAAATGGAAAAGATGCTGATAAAATGGAGATTATGCAAAATAATAAATTAGTATCTCAACTTCTCTCAAAATATGAATTTTGTTATGGATTTATCCGCTTATGAATTTATAGAACCTCACGCTAAAAGTAGAATGGTTGAAAATGAAGAAGAAGTAATTAACAAAATAATTGTAGAGGCAAATAAACTGCAGGAGAAAATCTGACTCTAAATACTCCTATAACTTCATTAAGTGGTGGACAGTCTAGAGCTTTAATGATTGCAGATACAGCAATTAAGTTCATCTCCGATTGTTTTGATTGATGAGATTGAAAATGCAGGAATTGATAGAAAAAGTTTAGATTTACTTTTAGTAAGTGAAAATAAAATTGTTTTAATGTATAACATACGATCCTGATATTAGCTTTGATTGTTGATAAGAGAATTGTACAATAATGGAGCTATAGTTGCGATACATGAAAACAACTGGAAAGAAAAAGGAATTACTTTTGAGAACTCTGAAAAATGGATAATGTTACTCAAGATTTAAGAAAAGAATTAAGATATGGCAACTCACTTCTTCCAATTTTAAAATAAATTCTAAATGATTGACTTTTTAATTTGTTGTATTATACTATTTCTTTATAAAGTATATATTGCACAGTGAAACAGGAGGAAATTATTATGAAATCGAGAACACTCTGTTTTTATGCATATTTTTGTTTATAATATCATCTTTTAGAAAAATATAATGTTAAATCAAGAGTTTACATTTAATTATTATAGATATATATTAATTAATATAGAGTGAATAAGATATTGTCACCACCTCGAGTATGGTTTGACTCCATATATTTTTACAGCTATTACTTTATCTCGATTTTTGAATTTAATTTTCTGTTCAAAAACAAAATATATTTAATTATAAATCAAATATTTTTGAGTATACATTTTATTCTCAATATATATCCAACAACTATAGGACGCCGGTTTTGAAGATAATATTTCAATGATGTATTTTTACAAATATATTGATAATAATTTTGCTACATCTTATTAATTTATACCAATTTAAACATCTTAAAATTAAGTTTTAATAACAACAGATTTTATATTGAGGTGTTGGTTATGAATATTAGCAAAATTTTTATAAAATATTTATGGATTGCAAAATTTGTTATATTTATTGTTCTGATGTTTATGTTGGATTATGTCGATTTAAATAAATGAGTATATATACAGTGTTGATAAATATTTATTTTCAATGGTTTTGCTGACACTGATGAACTTAATGGAGGGACATTCATTGTCATACCTATTATATATGACATTCTCAATTTGTATAAGATAAATTATAATTTTAATTATAAATTTATGTTATGTAATATTTCAATTATTAGTGATATTGTATTCAGTTGTATTTGGAAAGTCGAATTATTAGGCTCTAAATCAATATTCTTATTTATATATTATAATAATAATTCATTTTATTTTTGATTTTTATTAATACATTTCTATAAAATTTAATTATGATTAAATATTTTTGAAAGGAGTGAATTTTAGATTCTCCTTTTTATAATGATGTGGTATAATAAATATGCTTTACACATTTTTATAAAGATATACTTTATTGTGAGGATTTTATGTTTGAACTTTTATTCCGGCGGGGTCTATGGAACTTTGAAAGCGGAATTCAAAATGGCAGATGCTATTTATTCAAGGGTAGCAGTTTTGGAGCAAGAGTCTGCAACAAATTTTGACAATGATGAGCTTATAGAAGCTGTAAAATATGCAAAACTAGGAATGTTAATATATTTGTCATGGTCAAATACATCTATAAAAGAAAACTGAAATGAAGAATTGATTTCTTATACAGATTTTTATATAAAAATAGTGGATGCAATAATTTTATCTGATATGGAGTTGCAGAAGTTTTAAGAAAAGATATCCAAATATGGAACTATCATGCATCAACTCAAATATTCTGCACATTCATTAAACGACGTTTTAGAATTAAAAAGTTGATTTAACAGAGTAGTCTTGCAAGAGAACTTTAGCATAGAAGAAATTAAGGAAATCTGTGATAATGTTGATATAGACATTGAGGTATTCATTCACGGAGCAATCTGTGTAAGTTATTCAGGACAATGTCTCGATGAGCTCAATGCTTGGAGATCGTTCAGGAAATAGAGGTCGCTGTGCTCAGCCTTGTATAGGCAAAGCTAAATTGATTAACAAGACAACAGGAAAAATTTTATTGACGTAAATGGACATTTCACTTATTGAGTCCAAAGATTTATGTAGTAGAAAAACATTGAAAAATATTGATACTGGTGTTAAATCTTTAAAATTGAAGGAAGAATGAAAAAGACCAGAATATGTAGCAGTTGTTACATCAAGATACAGAAAACTATAGACAATATACGTAAATAATAAAAATTACAGATGATAAAGGCTTTTAAAAAGAAGATTAGCTATTTTATAGAAAATTCGTTAATTAGACACCTTATGACTATAACTCTAAAAATGCAGAAATCATACATAATGATTAGAATGATAATACCATCAGAATAATCTTTTAAAAACATAGATAATATTGCTGCAAAAATTAATATCATAATTATAGGACTTTTGAATTGATTTATGAATATGCCTAAATTTGAAGATGATTTCTTTTCTTCAAAAAAATGTTTTTGTCCATATTTATCAATTCTTTTCTGCTTCTTTACTTGATAATCCGGCTTTTATTAGTTTTTAATCGTTTTAATATATCATCTAAATCATAAGACCAGAATTCTTTCATAATATCCTCCTAGTTGCATTTACAATGTATTCGAAAAATAACATAAAAAATATAACAAAAGTTTTAAATATAATCTACAAAAAGCGATAAAATTGTGTAATACCATATGAATGTAAATTTAGATATTCATAAATAATCATGCTACTTATTTTATAAGAATGAGTAAGTTTTTGTATAGTATTTCTATTAAAATAAAGCACGTTATTTATAGGCTTCTTTTAGAAAAATTATTTCTAATATATTCTAATTCATATACTATCATAGCTATACTTAAATTTCAACTTATTTTACTAAAATTTTTAAAATATTAAGACTATTTTTATTGAGCTGTATCACTGAAAAATTTGAGAATCGCTGTCATAGACATGAAAAATGGCTTGTCTATCTTTAGTCTTAACGGTGATTCTCTTACTTTTTTTAGGTTTAGTAATTAAGATTAGAAAGTAAAAATTAAAAAATGAAATAAAAATTAGAGAGTAGTTTTTGAGTTTACTCCCTAACCTTAGTTACTAAACTATTATTTATTTATAAAGCCACTTTTAACTATTATCAGATCTACTCTTTTTAAAATCTTTACCAATTTTTGTCTCAGTTAGTTATCATAATAGGCTGTAGCCTTTGAAAATAAGACATTTTCTAAGAAATCTGTTCTACTCCCCACCTCTTCTTTTCTACTGTTCAATATATCCAAAACCTTCAAAATACAGGTTTTTAGTTTATCGCATACTGGGAAATTCATTTAATTTAAGCTCGTTTTTGAGATTTTTGCCAGTTCCAGTACCAGTTCCAGCTAAACTTACCATGGAAAATGTTTTAAAAATCTAAAAATAATATCACTAATATTACTGTAAATACGATCTTTTGTAGTTTGCCGATTTCAGGCTTACTAATGACACTTTCAAATTTTTGCTTCCCCTTTAGATTCATTTTCAAACAAAATTTTATCCTCGTAAATCTTTTTGATAACGTTATACGTTTTCTCTAATGATTTAATCTCTAAGACATACGCCAAAAAGATGAAAAACAATGCTATTATGAACCCCATTATCACTAAGCCTTTCTTGTGCTCCTGTTGAACAACATAGATATATGAGAATGTTTGGCTTATCATACTGACTATAATTTTAAAAAGTTCTGCCCCTAAATATCCTAGCCAGGCAAAAGTAATATTAAGTGTTCTCAAAAGCACTATTTTCATTTTTGACAGTACTAATAAATCTTCTTTTCAACTGATTTAATTGATTAAAATAATCATCTGTTTTCTTAGAAATTATCCTGTTATAGGCTAATTTACTGTCTGTAAGTATACCTGAGGTGTCTTTAATATTTCTTTTTCTAATTACTACTTGCCTAACAATATGGAGTTTAACAGTATATGAATCTTTGTACTTTCTTCATCATTAAACATCCAATTATACACTGGATATAAATTCATAGCCTCAGAAGTTGCAATATCAATATCTACTTTGTAATGCTCTTCGTCTGAATTAAATTCTATCTCAACATCTTCCGCATCATAGCTACTCTATTACCGAGAGCAAACATAATTAAAATATCTAAAAAGTCTTGGTTTTCGTGAATTATCCAATATATTATTTAGAACATTTATTGATATATTGAACCTCTAATATCTCCATCTATTACATTATTTTTAGCTACCTCTAGGTACTTATTTAAATCACCAAAAATAGGTTGAATACTTTTTAAATTCATTTTCCTCACTAAAATACACCTTGCTTTTTATCACTATATTCTTTCTATGTGTATTTATTAATCATTGATATTAAATTTTTAGACTGTTCTATAAATTATTTTCATCTATAAAATAATTCTTCTGATTTTCTAATGTGATTCCATCATCATTTTCACGCAAACCAATACCTTCTTGTCTTTAACCGTTTAACAAAACAAGAGTTTGCATCATCAATTTTTAAGGAGGTTCCTTCCATCTCTACTCATTTTTAGTTGTCTCTTAACTTCGTCTAAACATCCATCATCAATGAAAATAGTTATTTTTATTTCTTTTCATCAAATATAAGTTGACTATCTCTAATACTTTCTAAATAATTTTTAGTAGTGATAGTGATTTCATCGAAGTTTTTATTTTCTTTTTGATATTTTTGTTGATTTATCAGATATTTCGAAATCGGAGTCTATCCTTTCTGAATTTGAAGAGAATAAATCATCTTCCTTTTGTAGTTCTATTAATCCACTACTATTAAGTTCATTAAACAAATCCGATTTATCGAACTTCTTATTATCAAATAAATAGTAATTCGTAAATCTCTTTATTTCTCTATAATTTTCTTTTTACATATCTTCCTTTGTAGAATTTATCTTGTGCTATTAAATCTATAACATCATTTGTATTATCTTCTGCAGTTCTTTTTCTTGTTAATTTTAAAAACCTTTTGGTACCAATATTTAGCAGCTGTTTTGTTCTTATCAATTATTTTTATGTCAGAGTATTCTCCTTTAAATGTACAAACCTTAAAATAATCTTTTCTTTTTCCCAGCTCACTCTTAATTTCATAGGTTGCCTTATCAATAACCGTTAATTTCTCGAGTTTCATTATTATAATAGAACTCGAATTTGCTTTTTATAAATAGCAAGCCCTCTCGTATCGTACTGTTTCGGTATTATCCATCTTGCATTCAGCTCGTAATAAATCTTCTGCAATTTGTTTATAATTAAAACTGCTCTTTTCCATCACACTCATTAAAAAATAATATATTGGACCTTCCTTATAATCATCTCCTTCTTGATTTAAATAACAATTTGTAATCAGATGGGTTTCTTTTTACCTAATTCATTAAACAGAGTTTAAAAATATTTTCCCTTTGTTTTTCCATCAATTTCATTTTCATTTAACATCTGTCCCAATATCAAATACTTTATAATATCATTCATGATTATTTCCTCCCAATTTTCAATTATATTGACTATAAAGTTCATCTCTTTAGCCTTTACAATTTTTCTATCGCCACATAATTAATTACATTGTTTTTCATCCACCGCATCATAATCTTTTGTCTTGCCATTCATCACCATTAAACTTATACGCATAACGATATTTTTCTTTCTGTTGCAATATCATTTGTTTTAAGAACATATAGCAGTATTTATTTTGCCTTGTTCATCCTTAAATGACACTCTCTTTACATCATCGGAAAAACACAAGAATATGGGTGATAGAAGTTTTCAACCACGCTGCCAGTATAGTTTACACCAAGCACATTTTTATCAAATGAAGCATTCGTATTTGAAAACAAAATTTGTGATTCCGTTATTTGAATCTGTTGCTCCAATAAATGGTATATTACCATCTTGCATATTTGCCTTTGTTAGTCTTACTCCAGAGTTGATATTACAAATATCTGATGAGAAAAATTCTTTCCAATCACATATCAAAAGTGGTTATACATTATATATATATATTCGTCAAGGTATTTAAGATATGTTTTATCTGTTTTTGCTCAATATGTTTTTAATGAAATTTCTCCATGTAAAACCAGTTTGTAGTACCGCTCTTTATCTATCGGCAAAAGTAGTTTTTCTCTTTTGATTCTTGTGTCATTTATCTCTCTGTTGAAAGAATATTTTTCCAATCTCCCCAAAATAACGGAAATAAACTTATAAACTGTATCGTTCCCTGTTCGGTAATCTCAAAGATGTTACATGATCACTCGGCAATATATTCGTAATTATGATAGAAACAAGCACCCACACTTCCACTATTTGCAAGAGTTAAATCATTGTCTGATTTCCTGATCTTTTCAGTATTTCCAATAAAATTATCACACCATTGTTCAAAGCTGTAGAAGAAAAATAAGGTATTTCTCCATCAATTTGATTTGCCTTAGTTAATCTCTTTCCTCTTTGAACAGTATCAAATACATCTGAAAACGAAAAACTCTCCATTCTACATCTGTTAAACATTTCAGGACAACAACCAAATCAAGCAATCTGCTCTTGTAATACTCTTTTAAGTCGTTCCTTTGCTTGCTTTCTCTTCTTTGATATATTCCTCCATAAAATGCCAATTGGGATTATCAATTTTCATCTACTGGCAACATGATCTGACGCTTTAAATACGGTGCTGTTGACCATCATGATCCATCCATATTTCCATTTACACTATTTTGCTATAAAGATTTGTATAAACAATCCAATTTCTATTAATGATGGATTATCTCTATACATATCTTATTTCAACATGATCAGGTAATAAAAATCTGCACTTGATATGATAATAACCTATGTTTGCACTATCAACGTGATACACCTGCCAGTTTCGGTATGTTTCATTTATCAAAAACCATCCCAGTCCCATTATTACTTGCAGCTACGATGTTATTCTAGCAATAGTTCTTATTTATATAGTTTGGATGATGTAGCCTTTAGTAGTTGCCACACATCAAACATCGTTATCTCCATCAATAAAAATTCCTCCACTCACATCTTTCTACATGATACTTATACATAATCTACATCATCCTCTAGACTTTTAGACTCTGTTTCACTATCTGATCATATTTCTTCATCTATAGCCAAATAGATCCATCGACCATGTGTAATCATGTTCACTTCAAATGTTAAATAGTCTGCAGTAGTTTTTCAAAATCTTCATCACTTGGGATTTCATCATTAAAATAATAAAAGAATGTATCCACTCATCTGTGGCTTCCACAGTAGTAGAAACACAGAATTTTTGTTGGTGCTTCTATTCGTCATTCCACATCACAGAAGATGTTTTTTATCTTTGCACTTCCGTCATCAATCAGTCCCTATATGCTTTACTACAATAGTAACCATCATTTTCGAAAATTTATAAACTTAGCTTTCTTGGTCTTGCTATGAGGATGCCTACTGTAAAAGATACCAATACAAGGATTCGTTCCTACCCATAAAAAGTAATTCTTATTAAGCGTGATAACTCCCTCGAGCGTATGTTTTAGTATTTTAGTCTTAAGGTTTTGCTCATCCTTTAGTTTTTCCTGTGAAAGTCGATTGTGGTACAATCACAGCAACTTTTAGCTCCTCTACTAAACTTTCTAATAAATGATTTACAAAAGTTTTATCTCATATAATTCAGGGTTTTGTTTAGAACCTTTGAGAATACGGTGGATTCATCATTCCGACTAGTACAGCCTTTAAGTTGTATCTTACTTGGATTTTGTATAAAAATCTTGATTTTCTAAATTGCTCTTTTCCATCATCCACGCAAAATCATCATTTGTTGTCGCTATCGTAAAACATATAATCTTGAAGTTCAATACCAAACAGTCTGTTTTCTAATCTCCATCTGCTCAGCTTCATCTTCTGTCTTTGACAACATCTGGATGCATAGCGCAATGAGAAAACCAGCAGTACCACAACAAGGGTCTAAAAACTCTTATCTGAAGGCTGGTACATCACGTAATCTGCAACAGACTATGCATGTCTTGGTGTCTAAAATAATACCTAAACTCTGTCCATCTCCTCAGAATAGACATGATTCACCATAAAATCTGCCGATATAATCTTCTGTAGATGAACTATATTTTTATATTTGTGAAGATGCTGTTATATAGAACCTGTAAAATATCTAAGAAGCTCCCAAGATTGGAATCATTAATTTTGTTGTTGCTTTATTATAATGAATTGATTGCATCTCTCTCTTTAACTCGAGACTAACATTTGTTCTTTTTAAGTTATCTTCTATTTAGTCTTTATATATTTTTGAACCATCCGTTCTATTTTATCGCCAATCAAACGTCAGAGATATCAAAAGTTTTATGTTCAATTTCTGATAATGCAAGTAAATCCTAGAAACAATCAACGGTTTTGTTTTATCTTCTAAATTTCCGTAATTTCTAAATCTTCATGAAGAGAACGCTGAACTTTTAACAATTCTTCTGTTCTATCCATCACTAGTTTTGACTTCTAATATTTCTTTTCGTAATACTCGCATTGATATTATCAGCACTGAAAGAAATAAAAAGTCTCTAACATCAATGTTCCTATATCCACCCTTTCATCAACAAACAGGTGAAATTCACTGATTTTTTCATTGCCACTTACACATTGCGATTATCTTTTTATAAGTTGTATGCTAAATGCTTTCCATAGAATAAAAGCTCCATTCACAGCATAATCTCGTAACAGACTTAACATCTTCAGACTCAAATCGATGTTTCATCTCTATTGAGATGTGATTCAAAGCTTGCTTTTGCTCTTCTATTACAACAAGAAAATCATTTATTACACCAACATACTCTGGAAAACCCTACATTCTCTGTACCTTTCGATGCAGTTGCCAATGCTTCATCTTATTTCTCTTATATTACTTCCTGAGCAGAAAAAACATGTTTTACACCTAATTTCTTTAATCATGTCCATATACCCAAGATCTGTCATTATTTCTTTCTAGCCATTATTTATTTCCTCCATGTTATCAATATTCTCTTTTGCAAAAGCTTTCCAATAGGTATTGACTTTTTCTGTTTGAGTTCTGTTAATCTGCATTTATCTAAGTTAGCATCGTACCTATTATTCACGAAATAAATACATATCAGGTGATGATGTCCCAATTCGTGAATATAAATAATCCATTTTCTCCTATCTTTCAGAATTTGGTTAAGCTCTATCATGATTTCTGTATATTTCAAAACTCGGGCACGTTTATTCCATCTTCAATAGTATTTAAGATTAGAGTTTGATACATCTATAGCTCTGGCAAGTCCACGTTGACTCTCTCTCTTTGCTTTGCGATTAAATTTTATTAACTGTCCAAGCTCTTCTTTCAGTTCTTTTTATTAGCTATTTCTCGATTCAAAATGCTCCTCCTTCCTTTTTGTTCTATGTTCTATAACATAGAACATATATCATATCCACCAACTTATTTTCATCCCTAAAATTAAAGAAACTGATGGCATTATTTTTCATCACCAGTTCTCCAATTCTAATATATTATTTATTTAATTTCTTTGTCCTATTCAGTAATAATGTATATGTCCCACTGTTCCTAGATATTTTTGCAATGTCATTCTTTGTTTCTTTAATATCCGTTTTATAAATTACTCCTGTTTTATTTACTCGCCTTGCAATTTGATTTATGTTATTATTTGCAATCCCCAAAAGAGCTTTGCTAACTTTATAAACGGTTCTAAATCTACAATGTAAATCTCTTTTTCCATAACACATTTTCTGATAAAATGACTCATCGTTCTGCATCGTGTCATCTTCATTTTTTTGTTTCAAAAAGGTTCTTTTCTTCCTCACTCAAATATATTTTAAGCTGGTTGTTTCTACTTCTATTTCCATCATTTTCATCTCCATTCTTATATTCTGGGTTTTAGGGCTTGCCCTAACAAGTTAAAAATTGATATATGGGTAGTAATTGTAAATTCCAAACTTATCAATCTTTGCGTAGATGAGTACTCATCTCACTATGCTTACTAAAGTTAACGTCACATGCATTTATAAAGCTTTCTGCACGATTTTAACTATCACAGGAACACTCTATTCTGCATTTCGGTAAATTCATGAAAGTTGACTATCGCTACCACTACCCCACTACCTTTTCAGTCGGTAGCAAAGTAGCGGTAGGCTTTTTCAAAACTCTCAGAATGGAATTTCCATACCCTCTACTTTTAACAAATTCTGTCTTTTACATTTCGTTTATAAAAATTTCTATTTCACTCTGACCACTCCGTCAATTTTCACCTTTCTTACTTTTTACAGATGGGTCAAGTATCCACTCATCGACACCTCATTTGCCATAAGTTCTGAAAAATACTTTTTCATTTGTTTTCAGGGATACCTGCTTGTAAACTCGGCAGAGCACAACAAATTCGGTGTATCGATTTGTAGATTTCCATTCCATAAAGTCTAAGAAGTTTTGAACATGTCTGTTCTCACTCTTATGCGTTTGAATAACATAATCCCAAATCTAGTTCTTAACTCTTTTCGGCAAATAAAAATCGTGAAGTTTATTTCATAAAGATACACCGCTTCTGCGATAGCTCCTTCAAAATCATGTTCTACAATATTACGTAATGTTCTTCTCTGTGATAGTTTCCAGTACAGGAAATTTTTCTACATCATACATAATTGGTAATTCAATATTTTCGCTATTCACTTTCACAGGTAGATACCTTCTTTCTCCGGAAAAATCTCCTAAAAATGTTGCATCATTTAGTAGTTGCAATCAATATGCAAGTTCTCTTTACATCAGCAGAAAATCTTTCGTATGGAAGTCTTACAGTGCTTGTTCTTGCAGAGATAAACAGCTTTAGCTTCGTCAGCACTTTTCGCATTTCTAAGAGCAACAAATTCTTCCAGTTCACTACAACTTTTCCAACAAGATTGCTGACAGCATCCTTGCCTTTTTGATATTATTTAATGAGCAATACCATTCGGAAAATAATGCCAGCTTCTCTATAAAACTGGTTTTTGCCTACACCTTGAATTCCCGTAAGAATCATCAAAGCTCATCAAATTTGCATCCGGGATTAAAAACTCTTTTTACCATACCAACTAACATATGTTCCATAATCCATGCATTTAATTTTGATCTTCTGCTCCAAGGTATTTTGGAAGCAATTTAAATATATAACTTGCACCATAATACGCAAGCGACTTCATATACATAGCAGGAAGATTTATAGCCCTTTTATGAGCAATAAAAGTTACGGCATCATCCATTCTATTTTTAGAATACTTAATCCCAAATTCCCTTTTCTGATCTCTACACCTAAAAGATTGGTTAAGTGATCGTTCCATTTTCTTATCTCATTTTCTTTCTGCTTTTCACCTTTTAAAGTTCCAAAAAACCTGACCGTCATGCTACAAGTATCAAAGAAAATTGTTCCGTCTATTATCTGCTCTTCTTTGTAAAATAGTGGATTTACTAACACCGTGATGATATTGGTTGTGTTACTCTTTATTTGTCCCTTATCGGTGTATTCTAAATCTCTATTAAGATAATCCGATAGTTCATCGTCATTAAATTTCAACCAATCAATCACGACTATCACCTACACTTTTTCTGTAGATAGTTATAATCCCAATATCTTTGATTTCATACTGGATTGCTTTTTAATACTGTCTTCCAAAGTATCTAATGTAAGCTGCTTCATTCTTTCTTTTACTCTTATCACTAGTTCGATTTAGGCAGATTTTAGAAATATATCTTTCATCAAAACTCCATTACCATGTGTAGCTATTTCAAAAATAGTAGTAGCAAGAAATCATCTTTACTGGCATCACCACTTGATGTAGTTCCTCAAACAATCCTCTCAGCTTTTTGTATTATGCTTGCACATCGTTTCTATGATTTTAGGTGCATCAGGCAGTAAATCATTATCTGATTGATATGCTTTTTATTTGCTCTCTAATGCTCTTTTTTAGGTGCAAAAGTATTCATAGTATTTATCAATCTCATTTTGCTTATCTACGATGTTATTTAACGTTCCATCAAAACTGTTCCCAGTCATAGCAATACATCTGTTATTTTATACATTTCCACTTTCTCAATTTGGTTATTGAAATTATAAGCAATTTTTCCTTTTTGCAAAAATGTGAAGCCCTTTACCGGATTGAGAAGTTTCCAATATATGTATCATGAAATCTCTGCAAACATTTCTCTCATATCATGAGAGTCATTATCCAAGTCGATACAAGAAATGGATCATCTTTGCCTAGTACAAAAGACAATCCATCACAACCACTACTTTCTATATTATTAACTGCTGTTTCAAAGTCTGCCCAGTTTTTCTCTATTATTCCAATCACTTGATTTTCAATGTAATTGGACTTACAGGAAGCTTTTAAGATTTTTTCTCTTCCTTTTCAAATCCATTTTTCTGATTTTCTTAAACCATAACCACTGTTTATACTCTCTTAATTCCATCGGAATATTTTGTTTATACTTTTCTGCTTTTTATCATTTTTGTCCTCCAATCTTTATAGTTGCTGACGGAAGTACAACCTGATAAAATAATCTTGTCAGGGATGAAATACCAAGTTGTACTTTTCATCTTGCCTTTGGTCTTTTGGCTAAAGACTTTTTCTGTTTTGATTTCTTCATAAATCTCTAAAAATATACAGTAAAATATCTTGCTTTCTTCTTCATTTAATTTTTCCCGAACTTTTTAACCACTTTTTGCTAATTGAAATATCTCTTTTGATATAGCATCTAATACTCTGTAGATCAGCTATAATTTTGATTTGATGTTCTCCAAGTAGCTGTATGAAATACTCTGTTTTGATAACCCACTTATTTCAATTTGCTTATTTATCAGATCATATTCTTCCTCTGAAACTCTAAAATTCAAAAATGCGAGTTACGCTTTCTATTTTCTCTCATTCTTTTATATTATTTGATTTAATCTGCTTTTGTTCTTCTTTTTGCAGATGACTCCGGTCTAAACATCATCTTCATCCTCTTTCAATAAATCTTCCCCTAATCATTTTGAGATTTTTGCCCTAACCTGTGTTAGTGAAACCGCCATTTCTTTTTGCTTACTCGGAAACAGATGTGCATATCTATAAGTTATATCAATTGATTCATGCTCTACTCTATCTGCAATAGCAGCAGCAGAAAAATCAAGTTCAATTAGAGGATACATGAGAATGTCTTAAATCATGCACTCTTATTCTTTTTATATTAGCTTTCTTGAGCCTCTATCCATTTCATGATGATAGAGAAACTCTTAGAAAAACTAAATATTAGTCTTTCGGCTTTAATTTATAAAAACCATCCAGATAAATTTTGATTTCCTCTGCTAAGAAATCCAGGCATAACTCTTTCTAATGCTCTTCTTTTGTTTTGGGTGGAGTTATAATATTCTTTCCATCAATTCTTTGCAACGATTCATCAATTTTTATAGTTCCGGTCTTGAAAATTAAATTTTTCTTTGGTCAGTGCAAGAGTTCTCCCCATTCTAAGTCCACCCAATATAAAATTTCAAAAGCATAGAATGATTGAGGTTTATCTTTATCCTAGCTATAAACTTTTCATATTCTTCCTGTGTCCAAAATGACATTTCATCAGCTTTTTTCTCCTAGTGTTCCTACATCTCTGGCAACATTAGTTTTAAGATTATAGTATCTGCACGCATGATTTAGATGCTACTAACTGTAGCATGTATTGTGCGAAGATCGCCGGAGAATAATTTCTACCTCTATCATCTTTGACTTTCATCAGTTCATTTTGCCACTGAATAATTGTTACATTAGTAATATCATTTATCAACCAAGTCTCAATATATGGCATGATTTTTTGTAATTAACGATAGCTTCTTTTTCGTTCGCTCATGTGTTTTTCTCTAATACGTGGTTTTTGTCCCTTTTTATATAGTTCAAAAACTCTCTAAATGTTAATTCACGCTTCCTGCTTGTCCATTTAAGAAACTCTTTTTCCCAAGCAAGCTTCTTTCTTTGTTGAAAAACCGTCTTATTTAACTTTGCCTTTCCAATTCACATAGCTGAACTTGCAATACCAAGTGCCGTTTCTTTACTTTTTCATCTCTATAGCACCCACTTTACCTCTCTTCTTCTAACTTCTATTTCCATAACAATATTTTTCCATGAAGTATTGTCTGTTCACCTTACGTTGCACGATAGCCAAGATTCATGTAACTCTTGATTCATCTCGTTGATAAGTTGATAAGCGAGTTGTTCCTACTTCCAGAAAAATCTTGTACTTCTTTAGCCTTCATGAATACTTTTGCATAACTGTCCTCCTTTCAGATTTAGTTGTCAGGTTCTACATCCATAGCTGAAGTTGGACGAGGCGTCAATTACAAAATAACTTATTCTCTTTTCAGTTCATAAATGAACTATATGGTTTTGTTATAATAGTTCATTTTATGTTCTATCAATAGTGGTTATAAAATTTTCAGCTTTAATATCAGGCTTTATTACAACAGCTATTTAAAATATATACAGAACACTTCTGTTGTGTTCGATTATAAAAATATGGTAAAATATAATAGAATATTTTTAAAAAGAGAGTGTCCTGAAATGATTTCTGGTAGAAATTAAAAACAAATTCGCTTGTTCAGAAAACTAACACAGAAAGAACTTGCTATCATGTCTGGACTAACTGATGCAGCAATTCGTAACTACGAATTAGGAAATAGATCCCCAAATATAGATCAACTAAGAAAGATTGCAGATGCTCTTGAGTGTGATTTATCTGCTTTAATTGGACCATGAACCCTAATTCTATTTTTGAGAAATAATGCATATTATGACTACGAAAAAAGATGAAATTTAGACCACTTGCAGGACAAAGGTGAACCAACTGCCCTTTTTATCTCACTAATCCTCACTTTGATGACTTTTTAGTAGAATGGGATGAAATGAGAAAGAAAACACTATAACAGAGAAATCTCTGATGAAGAATTAGAGGATTGGAAACTGTCGTTTCCTAAGAAATCGAGATTTTTAAAAAACGTTAAGAGCTAGTAACAAATATAACATTGATTAGAATGTAACATGTATCGCTCAGAAAATTTTTGTATGATAAACGACAATGTTTAATTAGAAGGGAGGTATATGGAAGAAAAATATATTAGATCCACATCGTATGTTTAAGCAAGCATGCTTTTTCTGATTGTGCACGATGTTGTGAAATAGAGCCTAACAACATTATTGAATATAGTTTTAATTCTCATACTGTTTCAGGTATTGTCAATTCTGCTTTTCTTGTAGTGTTTATTAAAACACTATTAGTTATTCATGGTGATCTGTTAATAAAAATGAGAGGCAAGAAAGCTTGTGATGGTCATGATTTATTATGGAAATTATTCAAAGAAAAGGATTGCTGAAACAGCATCATTAGTTGAGCTAAAATGCAAGAAATATTTAATTCTAATAATAAAAATATGTTTGATGAATTGCTTGATAATATTTCTAATGCATTCAGTATTGGCGTTATATATACGATAGTGGAAGTATTAATATCAATTTTTAAAATTTTTAGACTATTGCTAAGAAATATGTTTGCAAACAGTATATGATAAAACTTGGGCAGAATTTATAGAATAGTTTTATTAACCACCATTAAATTTCTTGTTATCTAAATGTAATTTACAAAGAGAAATGTCCACTTTTGCTGAAAACACAAAAGACCGTAACAATTAAGCTACGGTCTAATTTTTATTCATTTGTAAAAGCCACTTTGAACTATTATCGGATTTATTCTTTTTGGAAATTTTTACCCAATTTTGATCCCAGTTGTTCATTCTAAAAGGATATAACCCTTGAAAACAAGACATTCTTGTAATAATCTGCTCTATTCCACTCAATTGTTGCTGGTGGTTTTGCTTGTTATGTCATAGACAATTCTGTTTATATTTTTCTACTTCGTTTACTATTCTTACGGAAACTCTGTCAAGTACTTCATAAGGAATTCTCGCCCAGTCAGCTGTCATAAAAGTCTGTTATTGTAACTCCTCTTAATGCTAAAGTGTAGTCATATGTTCTAAAGTCTCCATTACTCCAACTGTTTTTGTTATTTGTTATAACTGCAAAAATACTGAGCTTATATTTTTATCCTCTCCAGCTTTTTGCAATTTCTTCTCTAAATATTGCATCGGCATCTCTTAAGATTTCTAATTTTTTTCCTCTGTTACTTCTCCCATTACTCTAATTCCTAACCCTGGTACCTGGGAAATGGTTGTCTGAAAAACTAAATATTCAGGCATTTTAAGTTCTAAACCTAATCTTCTTACTTCATCTTTGAAATAAATCTCTTAAAGGTTCTATTAAGTCTTTAAAAATCTACAACATCCGGAAGTCCACCTACATTGTGATGTGATTTTATAACTTTTGCATCTCAAGACCTGACTCAATAACATCTGGATATATTGTTCCTTGATGCCAAATAATCTACTTGACCAATTTTTAGCTTCATCTTCGAAAACTCTAATAAATTCTTCTCCAATTATTTTTTTCTTTTTGTTCCAGGATCTCATTACTCCTTTTAGCTTTTTCTAAAAATCTGTCTTTGCATTTACTCTTACAAAATTTAATTCATCATTTTTAAAAAGCTAGCTTCTACCTCATGCCTTCGTTTTTCTCATAAGTCCAGTATCCACAAATACACAAGTTAATTGACTTCCGATAGCTTTTTGAAAGTAATGATGCACAAACAGAAGAGTCAACTCCACCTGAAAAGAGCTAATAAAACTTTTTATCTCCAACAGTTTGTTTTAATTTTTGTATTTGTTCATTCATAAAAGTTTTGCATTGTCCAATCACCACTTGCATTACAAATATCATAAAGGAATGATTTTATTAATTCTTTCCTTCTTCTGAGTGATTAACTTCAGGGTGATATTGAACGGCATAAATTTCTCTTTTTCTTCATTTTCTATTCCGCATAAGGACATGTATCAGTATGTTGAATACAATCAAATCCTTCAGGAAGTTTTACAACTTGGTCTTGATGACTCATCCAAACTGTTGTTTCAGATTTTCATATTTGAAATAAGTTTTAGAATTTTTATCTTTTAATACATAAAGTTTTTCCCAAATTCTTTTTGTCTGCTTTTTCTACAATTCCACCAAATGTTTGAGATATTAATTGCATTCCATAACATAATCCTAAAGATTGGAATATTAAATTCAAAAATTTCTTTTTCAATTTTTGGTGCATCGTCATAAACACTATTAGGTCCCACCTGTAAAAGATTATCCCGATAGGTTTTTATTTTTATTTCATTAACTGCTTTTATTATAAGGAACAACTTCACAATATACATTAAGATCTCTTACTCTTCTAGCAATTAATTGATTATATTGTCCTCCAAAAATCAACAACAAGTATTAATTCATTTTTCATTTAGATAATCTCCTTAATTTTATTTAACAATAATATTATATAATATAGCAAGAAAAGGTAAATATCGATATAAAAGTTATTTTAACTGAAAAAGGAAGCTTTCGCTTCCTTTTGATTAAATAATTTATTTTACTTCTGTAGGTACTGTAATTTTACCGTCAGCAATACTCTTCTTTAATTCTTCAATTTTTGTTTTAATTCATTAGAATTTTAATCTTTAATTGATCTTCTTTTCCATATGCAACGTCAACACTATTTGTTTTTAGTGAAAATTCAATAGTTTCTCCACCTCTGAATTTTTCCTTCATATAAATCTTTACCAACACTCTTAATAGCTTCATTTACTTTTTAATTGTAGAAGCTACAACATATTCCGGTGCTAAGTAAGATTGGTCTCTATCTCACACCAAAACGAATTTTTTTTTCTTTTGCTGATTCGATAACACCATTTCCTGTACCGCCTGATGCATGGAAAATCATATCAACTCCTGATGAGTACATACTATTTGCAATAGCTTTACCCTTAGTTGCATCTCCGAAACTTTCGGCATATTGAGCAACAACTTCTACTTTTTTATTCTTGTCTTTTGCTGCTTGTTCAACACCGGCTCTAAAACCTGCTTCAAATTTTTGATTAATGGAGATGTAATACCGCCAATAAAACCAACTTTGTTTGAAGTAGTTAATGTTCCTGCTAAATATCCAACTAAAGAATGAATTTTCATTATCTGCAAAAATTGTTCCAATAAGTTCTTTTTGGAGTATTTTCAAAGAGAAGAGTCAATGATTACATACTTTTTGATCAGGATTAGCTTTTGCTGCAGCTTCAATATCTTTTTGCAATGCAAAACCAATTCCAGCGATTAAATCATTTTTTACCATCAAGTAAAAGTTTCTAGATTTGTCTTGTAATCAGAAGCTTGTTTACTTTCAACATAAGTAGGTTTTTCAATTATTCCTTCTTTTTGTAATTCTTTTAAGCCTTCATAAGCAGATTGGTTAAATGATTGGTCATTAACACCACCAGTGTCAGTTACCATTGCATATTTGATTGGCTTTTTAGTATTTTTCTCTTCTGTTTTTGTCATCAGGTTTAGAAGAACAACCTGTTAGAATCATAGCACCAACTAAAAGTGCTGAGAAAGTCTTTTTGAATTTCATATAAAACCTCCTAAATTATTTAGTCTAGTACATTATATATCAAAATAACTAAAAATTTCAATACTTTTTATACTAATCTCCAATTAAATTTTCACCATTTTCTGAATTATTGTCATTTTGTTTATCAGATTGAATTTTTCTCCGGATTCAGATTTTATTATCTAAATATTGTCCAATGATATCTCTGACAATTGGTCCACAATATGCACCAGCTCCACCTTGAAATATTACAGTGGCAATAGTAATTTCTGGCTTATTATAAGGTGCAAAGAAAACATTCCAAGCATAATTATCATATGCTTGTCCAGTAACAGGATTTGATTCCACTTTTTGTGCTGTACCTGTTTTTGTACCAATTTCTATCGGTAAATTTTTAAAAATTTTAGAATTTTCAGAAGTTTTTAGATGCCATATTCATTCTTCTAAAATATATTTTAAATTTTTAGGATTAAAAGTTGATTTTTTTCAGTTTCAGGATTATTTTGAAATGACACTGTCTTATTATCATGACTTACTATTTTTTTCAATAACAGACGTTTTTAACTTTTTGTCCACCATTTGCAATCATAGCCATATATCTTGCCATTTGTATAGGGTGTATAAGCATTTTGTCCTTGTCCATTACAGTATTTAATGAGTCTGCATTAGACCAAGAAGCTTGATTTAAATAATCAAACTTTTATCATATCTGCTAAAGTAACTTTTTGAATTTCCAACTGTTTCTTCAGCCTTTTTAGTTCCAATTTTTCCAGTCTTTTAATTACTTCTGTTCTCGAAGAACTGTTTCTTCATCAGCCCAGTTTACAATAGTATCAATTATTTTATTAAAGTCATAATCTTCTTTATTTTTACCATCTAAAGATATATTTATCAATTTCTTTTTCCACTTTTTGCTTTTAACATAGCTTTTAGTTAAAGATTTTTTTAGTATTTGAATCAGGAACAACTCCTTTGCTTTCTCTTTGGTACATTTATCTCAATACCTGTTCTTTCTCCAAGTCCCAATTCTTTTTACAGTTTTAGACAAATCTTCAATTGTAATTTTAGTCCCTGTTTTTTTATTTGATTTAGATTTTCTCCCAATGCCAAAGCATAGAAGTAGTATTACAGCTATCTCTTAAAGCAGTTCTTAAATTTTCATTTCCATGTGTTCTTTTATATTGATTCCATATCCAACAGCCGAATTTAGTATCTCCAACATCCATTACACCCTGACAATTAATATTTTCATTGGGATTTAATCCTTTTTCAAGAGCCGCTAATGCGCTTGCAAGTTTAAATGTAGAACCCGGTTGTGAAATACTTTTGTGTTGCAATATTATATAAAGGTCTAGGAGCAAGAAAATCTCTTGCATCTTCTGGAAATAAACTTATCCAATCACTATTTGAAATCCCTGTTACAAAAAGATTTGGATCATAAGAAGGATAACTTGCAAGTGCTAAAACTTTTCCCGTTTTAACATCAAGCACAACAACTGCTCCACTTGTTGCATTTTTGTGACTTTCATTAGGGTCTATAACTTCCCCACTTACTTTTATACTCACTTCCATTTCTAATAGATTCCAAAGTACGTTTTAAAGACTCTTCTGCTACTTTTTGTAAGTCTGAATCTATTGATAGATATACATTTTTTTCCAGGAACAGCTTGTGTTTCAGAAATTGTTTCTGTTCTATTTCCTCTATTATCAACCATTACTTTCTTAAAACCGTCTTGTCCTTTTAAGAAACTTCTTGACTTTCTTCAACTCCTGTTTTTCCAATAAAAGCTATCCGAAGAATATCCTTATCTTTAGTATATTTTTCAATTTCATCTTGTTGAGAAATTTTTCCCAATATATCCTAAAATGTAGAAGCTAATTCCCCATTAGGATAATGTCTTATTGGTTCCATTGAAACAGTAAATCCCTTATTATTTTCAAACTTTTTCTTTTATATGAGAAACACAAGGTTCAGAAATTCCATAAGTAAGAGTAATAGGAATATAGCTTTTATCTCCTGTAATTCAACTTTTCTATTTAAAACTAAATAACTATATGCAGTATAGTCATCTAAATCTTTCAATAGAATAAGTCTTTTTTTAAATGTGGAAAATAGACTTTCTGCAGTATAATCGTCCTTTACTTTTATATCTATTCTTTATCTCTGTTCGATTTATATTATAAACATAATCAAATGATTTATTTGTTATAGAAATTTTTAAAATAATATTATTTTCAGTATTTACTTCTTGGGCAATGTTTTTTTATATCGTCAGATAAAACAAAATCATAAAGCAAATTATTTTCTTCTGCAAGAGAAATTAAAGTGAGTCAAAGGTTCGATGTCTTTTTCGTTATCCTTTATAATTAAATTGTACTTTTTCTTTATCTTTTTCATCTTTGACTAATGTGTACTCAACATTTGTATCAATATTTTTCTTCTAATTTCTTTAATAAAAATCTCTGCAGGAATTATTTTATTTCCTTTTTATCAACTTTACATAACTCAATAATTTATCCATAGTAAATTTTCTAACCATATTATAGAAAATCATCTTTTGCACTGGTTTCTAAAGTTACTTTTTGAATTTTGTTTATTTAATTCTGATTTTTATTAGTAACAAATTATATCTATTCAAATCAACCAATGGACTTAGCTCAATATTTTTTTAAAAGATTTTTTCTTTAATTCATCATAAACTAATTTTTCTCGCCAAAAGGCTGATCCAATATTTTTCTTATTATTGACTTATCATCCTTTTACTAAATCTGCAACATGCGAATAAATTCCTTTAGAAGATCTTTATCTTTTGCATATTCTTCATATTTTTTTATCTTTAGAAAAACTTATATCTCCACTATCTACATCAAAAATCACTTGGAACATATATTCCTTTAAGTTGTAAATCTCTTATAACCTTTTTATAATATAGTACGAAAAATTTTTGATGAAAATTTTCAATTCTAAGTTTTAAAATATCTTCTACCAATTTATTTTCTAAAATTATATCCAAAAACTTTTTCTTTAGGAGACTTTTGACTCAGTAAAATAATCAACATCAGAAGAATACAAAAATAATTAATTCCTAAAAAAATAATCATCAGTATCCCAACTTGCACCATCTTTATTAAGTATTCTGGTTAATTCTTCAATTTTACTTACTTTCTCATCTTTATTTAATCTATTAAATTCATCTTTTCAAAATTTGAACAGCTGGACTAGTCTTAACTCCTGCTAATAATTTACCATTTCTATCATAAATATTACCTCTTGGAGCTGTTATTTTACATCCTTAAGTCTATTATTATCCGCTTTATCTCTATAGTCATCACCATTCATTATTGTTAAATGAAAACAGTTTTACAACAAGTGCAATCATCAAAATAAATAAAATGGAATAAACTATCTTATATCTCAATTGTCTATCATTAATCTTTTCTAATTTATTCTTATCAAAAATCTTCATATAATTTACCTACTAAAAATCTAAATAAACACTTTTTCTCAAAACATAGTTACATATCAAAGTACAATAAAACATTTAAAAAGCATCTCTATAATTATCGGACCTTTTTAAAATATTTTATAAACCTACTGATGATGAATTTTCCAAAAAACATATAAATTATTGTATTCATAACCCAATAAAACAAAGTTGCTACAACAGTAATTATAGAGCCTGAACGTATGTCTCCTTTTGTTTATGGAGTCTTCATTATATCAACTATAAATCCTATCATATAATATATCAACGCTCTTATCCTATAACTCTTGAAAATAAAATATCTTCAAAAATCCAAGTACAATCCCGGAATATCCAGAAATATAAGAACCAAAATTCATAGCAATTGCAACAACAACTGCTAAACTCATATTTGCTTTAGAGCTAAATATACTAAAATTAGGTAATATCGCTGTTTGTATCATTATACTTGCAAAAACATTAATACAACTTTTAATCTATTCATTGTCTTCACCATTTCCTTTTAATACAAACACTCTAAACAAAGTCGTAAAAGTCTACAGGAGATTTTACACTATCTTTTTCTAAATTATTTTCTGAAGATTTTACCTCGTAACTTCTCCGATGTATAAAGTTTCTTGGAAATACTCCACCTCTACCTGAAGTAACTAATTTGTCGCCAACCACAACGTCAGCATCTGATTTATACATAAAACCGGACAAAGAGATTGTTTTCTTGACCATTTATAGCTCCATATGATTGTGTTCTAACGACATTAAATGAAACATTACTTGCAGAGTCAACTAAACTGAAACTTTACTCCAATTATATCCGACTTCAACTACCTTTTCCAACAACTGCCTTTAATATAAGTATTTTCCTTATCTCCAACGGTTCCTGAACAATAATATCTCCAACTTTAACACCATCTTTACTACCTTTATTTATGTTAAACCTTACAAAACAAACTATTGTTATCTAGAGCAATCACATTTAGCACTAAAAGATTTTCTTTATTTTTAAATACAAATTATATTCATTTTTTTAAAAAATTCTTCTTTAGCATATTATGTTCTCCATACTTATATTTTTCTTTAAGTTCTGCGTTTTTCAATTTTTAGATTTTTTCATTTTCTTCTCTAATTGCTTTTTGATCCAAAATATTCTTAAAAACCCTTTTGAACTTGCGATAGAAGAATAAACTATTCTTGAAATTGAACTAGTAACCGTTCCTATCGCATTTTTCTCCAATATTCATAATAGAAGAGTATTACTGAAAATTATAGAACTTAAAATTATCACTGTTGTAAAAAGAAATTTTCTTTTTACATGCTTTAATATTTCTAAATCTATTCATTATTTTTCTCCCATTATTTTTAGCTTTCATATTATTAGCCAAGATACTTGCTCCTTCACAAGTACAGGTCAATGGATTTTCAGATATATTTATAGCTATTCTCAATTCGTTTTTGTAAATACTCAACACAACCATTAATTTTAGAACAACCTCCTGTTAGAAATATTCCATTTCTTAAAAACATTTCCCTGTCATTGACGGAGAGTCTTTTCCAAAATAACTTTTATTGCGTCAACAACTGCATTAAAAAGCGGAAATAATGAAGATGTTATATCTTTTCCATAAATTGTAGCATTCTAGGGCATACCACTGTTTATATCTCTTCCAAATATTGAAAGACTATTAGTGATATTAGCTAGTTATAAATGAAGATAGATTAATCTTTATAAATTCCGCAGTTTCTTTATCTATCATCAATCATATTTATTTTTTTACGATATTTATGATGTCATAATCTATTGAATCTCCACCAATATCAACAAATTTAGACGCAACAACTCCACCTAAACTAACTAAAGAAACATCTACTGTTCCTCCTCCAATATTAGCCATAATACTTCCTGACGGTTCTAAAGCCGGAAGTCCCATTCCAATCGCAGACGCAACTGCGCTTGGAATAAATTCAATGCTTCTAGCACCGAATAAATTACACAATCTTCAGTAGCTCTTCTATCAACTTCAGAAATACCACTTGATATCGCAATATGCACCTTTGGATGAAAAAAACTGAAAAAGCTCGATTTTGCTTTTTTTAATAAATTTGTTAGCATTACCTGAGCAATTTCAAAATTTATTATCTTCCCACCTTTTATAGGGTGCCAATGTTATTATATTATCTGGAGTTTTTCCTTCCATATTTTTGCTTTTTCTCCAACTGCAACTATTTCATAATTATTTAAATCCACTGCAACAACAGAAGGTTCCATAATTTTACCATCTTTTCTTTTTGAGTATATTAGAGTGTTAGACGTACCCTAAATCTAAGGTCAAATCTTCTCTAAAAATCCACGAAAAACCCATTTTCTACCTCTCTACCTCATTAATCCTTTTTCTTTTAAACTAACATATTTATTATATCCGATTATAATATGATCTAATAATCTTATTCCAACTAAATCTCCAACCTCTTCCAATCTTTTGTTATATCTATATCTTGTGAACTTGGAGTAGGATCCCCACTTGGATGATTATGCAAACAAATAATACTGTTTGCGCTATATCTTAGAGCATATTTAAAAACTTCTCTTGGATGAACTATGGAGAATTTAAATCTCCTTTAGATATTTCATCCCAAGAAATTATTTTTATTCTTAGTATCTAATAAAGAACATAAAAATGCTCTTTCATTTCATCTCTTAGTATATTCATAAAAAATATCAGCAACGCTTTTAGGAGAACCTATAGAAAAATTATCAACACATTCCTCATATTCAATCTTTTTAGAAAGTTCTAAAGCTGAAACTATAGTACATGCTTTTGAAAGACCTATTCCATCAATTTTCATCAAATCATTAATTGTAATCTCACTAATTCTATGAAACTTATTCATATGTTTCCATAATTTTTGAAAGAGTCAAAACATCTTCTGGAACCACTTCGAATTAAAAATATGCTATAAGTTCATATTCTATAAATTTTCTAATCCAAATTTATAAAGTTTTTCTCTCGGTTTATCAGTTTCTTTCAAACTCTTTTATCGAAACAGTAAAAGTTTCATATCTTTCATATTCAATATTTTTAGCTATTTACTTCATTTATTATTTTTCTCCAAAAGATAGATTTTCTTCTTTAATTTCTTTTTCAAAAAATTTTTTTTCTCTTTTAATTTTTCATCGTTTTAAAAATTTTTAAACTCTTTTAAAAATTTTCATAATCATTACTTGACATAATTACCTCTTAAAATTTTATACATATAATTTGAAATAATACCAACTAGATTCGGTAAAAACTCCAATTATACCCTAAAAAGGAATAAAATTAATCAAAGTTCTTGTATTTAAAGAACCATAGAAACCAGTATTTGAACCATAACATGAGAAACAGACCCCTAAAACACTTATTCCTATTAAACTTAAATACTTACTACAAAAACTTATTTAATATATACATAGTAACAATGCTTGTAAATCCTGCTGAAAAATTATATATAAAACTTATTGGATTTCCTAATATTACTAATAAAATCGCCTTTAGAAATGAAAATAAAAATGATTTCTTTAAAACCGAAAAATAAAGATTGAATTTATATTATTATATTTGACAGTCCCTAATCTTACATTTGGAATAGGTATTGGAATATAATACTCTAATAATGATACTATTAAAAGCAACTGAAACAAATAATGAAATTAAAAACTAACTTTTTGCTTTCATTAATTTACCACATCCAAATCATTATTTTGTCTTGATTTTATTTGTATCACAATCTATTAGGCATACAAATAATTGCTTGTCCAACTTTATTTATTTTTCCAAACTTTAACATCAGTTTATCAGGACAACTCGCTTCGATAACTCTAACTCCATCATTATCTACTTCTAAAATATTAAGTCCAAAAGAAGTTCTTATAGGATAAACTTTCTTTTCCTTTCCAAAATGTTATCTGCTTTAATTTCTTCTCCATTTACTTGAACACTTATATATTTATCTTCGGTTGTTATAAAACTTTTATTTATATATACAAATGAAAAAGCAAAAATAATAATTAAAAGTAAAGATAACAATAATATCTCCTTTTTCATATACACTTCCCTATTTTTACTATGAATATCCTATCAATATAACAAATATTAAAAGACAGGATTATCATCTCAACATTAATTTTATCAAAAATTATCTATATTTCAATGTTTTAAAAATTTTTTCTGGAAATGATCCATATATTTATTAACTAAACAAAAAGTAGTATTAAAAATTTAAAAATACTACTTTTTATCTTTATTTTCATTTTTTCAAAAAATTAATTAACTGAATTTATATAATGCCCTTTAAACACATTTTTATAATTAAATTTTTTTTGAATATTTTAAATATTCAACACATTCTTTAAAATTCTATAGACCATATCAGAATCTTCATAAGTAAAATCAAGTCTTACTCTGTCAACTCCAAGCTCAAATATTTCATTTTATATTTTCTCTTAAATCAAGTGTAATATGATTTCTTATTTCAGTTCTACAAAATATATCTTGAAATAATCTAAACTCTCTATTCTCCATATCTTTTAAAAATATAGTCACTTCTTGCACATTCAGCACAAACGCTCTATCTTTGTGACAATCTTTTGTCAAAACACCCATTGCATAGTATTCCGTAAGCATTGCTCTTGTATGTCCATAAATTATCATATCAACATTTGCATTTTTTCTTTTGATTTATTCAATAAACTTTTTATTTCAAATTTATTTATTTCCTGTGAAATTGTTATATCTTCAGCATCAAAAATATTTTTCAAAAATCTCAATGAATATGAGTTATAAATATTAAAATATGTGTCTATATTGAATTTTTAGTGCCAAATTTTTGATTTAAAAAGTTTTTGAACCCCAAGTTGATATTTGAACTTTATTAAAAATTTTCATTATTTATTTTAGATAAATATTTTTTTCTAATATAGAATACTCTTCATTTCTTATAACACCTAAAGCGCTATAAACTAAATTTATCCCAATAGTTTTTAAATTTATTATAATATTCTTCAAGTAAAGTAAAATCTTCAGTATAAATTTCTCTTATATACTCTGATATATCCGGATTTTCTAAAATTTTATCAAGTTGAGAATTTTTATGTACTTTTTAATGTAATCTTTCCATTAAATACTTTTTATCTTTTCAGATAGCTAAAATCCTCATAAGGACATATAATCTTTTTACTTGAAAAATCCAGTCTATATTCCTCATATTTTTTCAATTGCTTTTCTTCTAAGATTATTCAATACTGAAACTGGAACAAAGACATCTTTTATCTACAAATATATTATCAAAAACGAATTTGTAAGGAGTTCCACCAGTTTTAGACAATTTTTCAATAATCTTATCTATTTCAGCTTCTTTTATTATTTGACTTTTTCTACTTTTTCGTCTGAATAAACTTCGATATTTTCTAAAATAAACTTTTGCTTTCTCATCAACTTTAATAAAAAATTTCACATTTTAAATTTATCTTTTTATTCTCAATTCCTTCTATAAATGATTTATTAGCATTATCTACCAATAATTTATCAGAAGTTTTGTAAACAGGAGTTTTAGGTTTTATATTTTCACAAAAATCAATTTCTATAATTTCTCCAGCTACTCCAAAGTCAAAAATTTCACCATTTTTAATTATTCTACCAATACTTTCCTCCACCTAAAGTTAATACCGTCTCCTTTCGAAAGTTGCAGATAACTTTATTTTTCAATTTGTTCTTTTTGGAGTTAGAAACTTAAAACTTCTCCAACTTTTACTCCAACATTATTAAACTTATCTAAATTAATTATATCAGAACCGTTTTTACTCATAAGGTATCCTGATGTGAAATTTTCTATTAAAAATAGCTTCTAAATCTTCTTTTAAAAGCCTTTTTTTATCATCTGTAATTTTATTATTTATGTAATTGTCTATAGTTTTTCTATATCTTGATGTAACAACTGCTACATATTCAGGTCTTTTTCATTCTTCCTTCAATTTTTAAAGATTTAATACCAGTATCAATATTTTTTTCAATGTTTTCTATACTACATAAATCTTTTTGGACTCAATAAGTAATTTCCATTTACATCAATAATTTTTCCTGTTGTCTTTATTTAATCAATTTATAGCTTTGCCTACAAGGCTGAGCGCAACGACCTCTATTTCCTGAACGATCTCCAAGCATTGAGCTCATAAGACATTGACCTGAATAACTTATACAGATTGCTCCGTGAATGAAATACCTCAATGTCTATATCAACATTATCACAGATTTCCTAATTTCTTCTATACTAAGTTCTCTTGCAAGAACTACTCTATAAATCCAACTTTTTTTAATTCTAAAACGTCATTTTAATAGAATGTGCAGATATTTGAGTTGATGCATGAAGTTCCATATTTGGATATCTTTTCTTAAAAACTTCTGCAACTCCAATATCAGATAAAAATGTGCATCCACACCAATTTTATATAAAAAATCTGTATAAGAAATCAATTCTTCAACTTCAGTTTTCTTTTAATAGATGTATTGACCGTAACAAATATATTATACATTCTAAGTTTTTGCATATTTACAGCTTCTATAAGCTCATCATTGTCAAAAATTTGTTGCAGAAGCTCTTGCTCAAAAACTGCTACTGCCCATGAATAAATAGCATCTGCACCATTTTGAATTCCGGCTTTCAAAGGGATTCCATAGAACCCCGCCGGAGATAAAAGTTCAAACATAAAATCCTCACAATAAAATTATATCTTTATAAAAATGTGTAAAGACATGTTTATTATACCACATTTTTAAATTATAAAAAGGAGAAATCATAAAATTCCTCCTTTAAAAATATTTATCATAATTAAATTTTATAAGAAAATGTATTAATAAAAATCAAAATAAAATGAGTATTATTATAATCATAAACAAGAAATATTGATTTAGAGCCTAATAATTCGACTTTCCCAAAATACAACTGAATACAATATCACTAATAATTGAAATATTACATAACATAAATTTATAATTAAAAATTTATAATTTATCTTATACAAAATTGAGAATGTCATATATAATAAGAGTATGACAATGAATGTCCCTCCATTAAGTTCATCAATTATCAGCAAAACCATTAGAAATAAATATTTATCAACACTGTATATATACTCATTATTTAAATCGACATAATCCAGCATAAACATCAGCACAATAAATATAACAAAATTTACAATCCATAAAATATTTTATAAAATATTTTTAGCAATATTCATAACCAACACCTCAATATAAAATCTGTTATTTATTAAAAACTTAATTTTTAAGATGTTTAAATTGGTATAAATTAATAAGATGTAGCAAAAATTATTATCAAATATATTTGTAATAAAGTACATCATTGAAATATTATCTTCAAAAACCAGCACGTCCTATAGTTATTGGATATATATTGAGAATAAAATATATACTCAAAAAATATTTGATTTATAATTAAATATATTTTTTGTTTGAACAGAAAAATTAAATTTCAAAAATCGAATAAAAGTAATATGCTGTAAAAAATATGAGTCAAACCATACTCAGGTGGTGACAATATCTTATTCACTCTAAAAATATTAATTAACATATATCTATAATAATTAAAATGTAAACTCTGATTTAACATTATATTTTTCTAAAAGAAAAAAATGATATTATAAACAAAAATATGCTTAAACAGAAATTGTTCTCGATTTCATAATAATTTCCTCCTGTTTCACTGTACAATATATACTTTATAAAAGTATTATAATACAGCAAATTAAAAAGTCAATCATTTAGAATTTATTTTAAAATTGGAAAGTGAGTTTACTATCTTAATTCTTTTCTTAAATCTTGAATAACATTATCCATTTTTCAAGTTCTAAAAGTAATTCCTTTTTCTTTTCAGTTGTTTCATGTATCGCAACTATAGCTCCATTATTTATTACAATTCTCTTATCAGCAATCAAAGCTAATATCGGATCATGTGTTGCCATTAAAACAATTTTATTTTTCACTTACTAGTAAATCTAAGCTTTTTCCTATCAATTCCTGCATTTTCAATCTCATCAATCAAAACAATCGGAGATGAACTTAAAATTGCTGTATCTGCAATCATTAAAAGCTCTAGACTGTCCCACCACTTAATGAAGTTATAGAGTATTTAAGTCAAATTTCTCTCCTGCAAGTTTATTTGCCTCTACAATTATTTTTGTTAATTACTTCTTCTTCATTTTCAACCATTCTACTTTTAGCATGAAGTTCTATAAATTCATAAGCCGATAAATCCATAACAAAATTCATATTTTGAGAAAGTTGAGATACTAATTTATTATTTGCACTTAATCTCCATTTTTATCAGCATCTTTTCCATTTATTAAAATTTTTCTATTAGTGGGAGTATCTCTGTCTGCTACCCATTCAATATCACCTAATAATCTTGACTTTTCCACTTCCTGTAGGTCCAACTATTGAAATTATCTCTGATTTATTAACTTTTAAATTCATCATAATTTTTCTTTATTGCCAAATTTATCATGTACCAGCTAGTAAAGTTATTGAATTTACTTCATCATCTTCAACTCCTAGACTTTTTCATTTGTTTTATATAAATTTCTAATGAATCACAAAGCAATTCTTCATCTATTGCAAGTTCTTCTTTTTCTTCTTCAGAAAATGAATGTAAATACTCTGCAAATGATAAATGTTTACTATTTGAAATATCAAAGTTATTTTCTTCAAAAAACTTCAACAAAAGGATATTTTTCAATTAATTTTTCAATTTTTAGATTACGCATTTTTATCCTCCAATTTCATTTTTGATATTTCCCATTTGATATTTTTGCTCCCTGATTTTTCTTTTTCTCCCAAGCAGTAAGAACATAATGCTGTTGGCATCGCAAATTTTAATTCCATACCATTAACTGTATTTATTGAATTCTTTTCATCATACAATAAAGTACTTAATTCATAAGTTCCTTGTCCTGTGAGACCATTTATATTCATAACTATAGAGCTTGGATTAACAGAAGCAACTCTTGATGAAAAAAACTTCCTTTCGGCCTGTGAAACAATATCTCCTTTTGTTATAACAACATAATCCGCACTTTTTAACATTGGACCAATAGGTGTATTTATACCAGATAAATTATCAATAACACAAACTAGCTTTTATATTTTTTATATAGGGTGAACATCTATTACAAAGTCCAGCTAGATTCTGTAATTAAAATGTCTAGGTTCATTACTAATTCCCCATTGAACAACTTCTTCAATATTTGGATACAAAGAAAGTGATCTGGACATAAAGCACCAGATAGTCCTTTTCTAACTAAAAATATTGTCATAAATTAAATCGTCATCAGTATATAAACAGTCAAACTTTAACTACTCCTGCTTTAATACCTCTATTTTTAAGTTTTCAATTGTCTTTACTATTACACTGGTCTTCCCTGATGAAGGAGGGACCTGAAAATACTACTAAATTCATATAAACCTCTATTTTAATATTTTCTTCATTAAAAAAATCTTTTTCAGATTCTTTCATAACCTTTACTATATCATTATTATGAATATAATCCCAACCACAGAATAGAAATCCACAATCTTTATCCAACATATTATCTACACCATATATCGTAGTAGGAAATTTTCCGTTTGAAGAAAGTAATTTTCCAACATCTTCATTTCTAAAAAATTCAACAACCTTTTGTGCTTTTTCATTATCCTTTTTAGCCATTATAAACACAGGGCTGACAATTGCACCATCCTTTGGCCAAACAACTTTTAGTGCTGAACTTCTTGACACCATTTGTGTGAAAAAATATGGAGTTATACTAACAAGTGGATTGTTTTTGAATCTCCTTTTTCTTAACCATTTCAGCAGGATGTAAACTCTTTTTATATATCTTTGCCAATGCCTTAATTCCCTTTAATTCCCCATTTTGCATAAATATTCACAACTAAAAGCATTGAACATATCCAAATCAGATAATGGTATTGCAACACTATCTGTATACTCTCCACTAAAAAGTAAATCATCCCAAGAAGTAGGAATTTTTTTCTTCCATTAAGATTATTTTCATTCACTAAAAATACACAAGGAACTACTGCAATAATATTGTAGATATTTTTTTGGATCTCTTAAACAGATTTTTTTCATTATCAAAAGTCTTTATTCATCTGCTTATTTTTCTATATAAAAATTTATCCTCTTCAAAAAAATTTTCCCAAATTTATCTTTATCAAAAAATAACTCAAAACCTGCTGAAATCATAATATCTGCAACCTTTATTAATATCTCCTGAATCAATATCATTTTCAATCCAATCTAAACCTAAATTTGCTGACTTTTAGTTCATATCCAATTGTTAAATCATTCGTCTTTTTCATCTTCAACAAATTTATCAAAAAGCTTCTAAAATTGGAATTTTTTTAGAGGGCATGGCAAAACACCTCTTACAATAACATCACCTGAAATAATTTTTCTTCTTCAAGTGATTTATCAACAGTGCTATGTTCATCATTCAAAAATAAATCTAGCTTTTTCTTCGAAAGCAGCTTTATTAATTCCTCTAACTTTTAAAGCCATATTTAAAGAAACCATTTTACCCATTGTTTTTAACATTTTTCATTTTTAATTGATCAAAACCATTATTTATAAAAACTGTAAAAGTTTTTCGTTTCCATTTAAAATATTATATAATTTATCATCAAAATTTATTTTTCCATAATTACCTCCTAACAGTGAAATAATATTACAACAAATTTTTTTAATGTGTATGTTGCAAATGCAATATAATGAAAAAATCGAAAAATAATTTTCGATTTCTATCTTTTTCTTCTATTGACTTTTTTTACTCTTAAAATAAACATTTTTAAATATAACACTCTACTATTTCCACAACTCTAACATAATGAGTGCATAATTAGTATATGATTTTGGCTCTTTTTCGCTAAAGTCCTTTTACATATTTTTCTTTATAAACTAAATTTGTTATAAGTTCTGTTGAGGCTTTATTCAATGTTATTTCTGAACCATTTTTGGTGTTATAATACTTTACATTTGAATTTATAATATATTTGTATTCATCATTTCCTAATAAATTATATTTAAAATTCTTAAAACTATCAAAAGTAGAAAATGGAGAACTTTCTAAATTTAATTTCATAACATTAATATTATTTACAGTTGTAATAGTTGCAGAAATTGGATATTCAACATTTAACTTTTTCTCAACTTTAGGTTCAATTGAAGTTTCAAAAGTTACAACAATTTGTTTGTCTGCCGTTGGTTTTTAAAACTCCTAAACTGTCATATCCACTACCACCCTAAAAATTTTTATCAAAAGTTTTCAACAAAAATTTCATATAAATTATCTTCTGAAAATCTTTTGACGAACATTTTCTGGAACTTCTCCTAAAAATATAGTCTTCATAAAATTTTTCAACATTAATAGATGATTTTTCAATATTTTCTTTATATCCAGAATTTACTTGCTTATCTCCTGAAAACACCTTAGTTGTTATATTTACATCTTTTCCAATAGTATATAGAAATAGGTGTTTTACTCTTTCCACTAAATTCATGAGTTAAAACTAAAGTTTTATAATTTCTTATTTTCTTCAACTCTTTACATCTTCTCCACCTGATAAAAATAATTTTGTCTTTATCTGTAGAATATTTTAATTGTAATCTCATATTTTAAATTTTCACATGTTATTAGATTCTAAATTAAATTTTTCTAAAGTTCCTACATCCTCTTTTTAAAAGTTTACTGGTTCATAGGTTGGAGAATCTATATTATTTATAATCTCTTTATAAAATTCACTACCTGTTGGAGACTTTAAATTTATCATTTCAAAAATTTTTAATGAATGTGGAATATCTGTCCATCCATTTTAATTGAAAAATTTACTTAATTTTTCAATACTACTATTAAATGTTATCTCCCATCTTTAAAGTGTGAATTATCACCGTTTGACTCTTTTAAGAGTATAGTTGCTATATACATTCCATCTAATTTATTTTCATTTGGAGTTGCATTTGAAAAGTCTATTTTCAGATTCTCCAGTAGCTCTAAATTTTTAGTATCAGATAAATTAAAAAGGTTCATAAATTCTATAATTATCAGTTAAAATGTATTTTCTTACCGCATATTTCTATACATGTTTCTCCATAAAAACAAAAATATCGTTAACATGAGTAAAAATTTTATTTTTCATATTTTCCTCCGACTTTTTATGATGCTATTATATCATTTATCATATTCTAGTTGTAAAGATTATGAACTTTAAGATCACAGATAAGCATTATCTGTGATTTTAAAATATTATAATAATTCAATTTGTATGTGATTTGTTTTTATATTCTCTATCATCAGCTATATTTACGGTACATATTTCTTGTTTGCAAGATCAATCACCTTATCAATTTCATCGATACTTGCATCAGTTTTTAAAAGTACTTTGTCCTGATTTCTGAATATTCTTGATTTTTAAATAGGGTATTTCTCTATATTATCAGTATTTACAAACATCAGCTTCAACTTCAATATTTAATTCTTCAAATTTTATTTTTATAATATTTTTGCAGATTTAATAAAAGTTAAAACTTTACAACCGCAAGAGCTCCCATAAACATCAGCTCCTGGAGACATATATCCAGAATTTACTTCCTTTACATTTTTAAAACTATGTGTTATTATCTCTTGTCCATTACTGGATAAAATCATATCTCCATCTTTTTCTAATCTTATACTACAAATCATAGCTAGAACAACTTTCAATATATTACCGATAAATACACCATAATAATTACCAATAACATATCCTAAAATACCAACTAACATTGCAGGAACAACTAATTGATTTCCAACCTCTTGCAATAGCAAGTGCTGCAGCAGTTGATTGGACTCCGATATTAGCATTTGATGCAATACAAACTTCTTCAATTGAATATTTTGAAAATCTTACCGAAAAATAAATGAAACAATCATATTTATAACTACTATAAGAACATAGAAATACTAATAACCATGGTGCTTTCTTTAATATTATTTCAATAGATGCTAGGGTGCTCAATCGCGCCAAAGAAAATATGAATTAAAGAATGTACCTATTTCTTCTGCACCTGAAACTTTTAGCTAAGAATTTTTGTATAAGTGCTAAAATAACCATATATTGTAGTCATTAATAAATATTTACTACCAACTAGTCCTGAAGAATAAATCAACAAGAAATCTTAACCCAGTTCCCATATTGTCAGTATCTAGGTTTAAATCTGAAATATAAGCTGCCTAATTCTGTTGAACTGCAACAATTGCAAAATGAGAATGACAACTTTTGCAACATCTAACTGAGAAACATCTTTCTTTTAGTCCAGAGTGTGCAGCTTTATTTTCTCCTGCAGAACTAACTTTTCCATTTCATCTTCATAGGATGACTATAATGTTTTCTAAAGAATTTTCATCGTGGGAATAATTAGTTAAACTTACAAAATAAATTCCCATAAATAAGTTATCAGCTACTACAGCAGAACCAACTAGTCCTTTATCAGCAAAGGAAATGCATCTGCCATAGCAGTTAAGTTCATACTACCCCCAGTATAAGTTCCTACCATCATTGCACTTAGTTTATAAAGTTCTGGAATAAAATTCTTCAATAAGAAAAATGCTACGAATGCATCTAAAATTGTACCCTAGAACCACTAAACAAATAAAATTCCAATAAGTCTTCCCTGATTCTTTTCCAAACCTTTCTTTTAAGTCAGCCTTTGAAAAGTAACATAGGAATTGCAAGAGGAACTACCGCTCCCATACTATATCATGTGCTTTTGTATCTTCCAGCAGGGATAATCCTAGAAAATTTGATAAAACCATGGTGAAAGCTAAATGCTAGAAATACATCCTGTAATTTTCCCTAGCCCAACTATAAGTTTGTTCAAGATAAATACTAAATGCAGCTATAGCACTAAAATAGCTAATAGTACTAAAATGTTATCTACCTTGATAAGTGACCAATATTTCTGTTTTTGCACTTCTTGAGCAAAATATAACATAAAAACTACCTCCTATAAAATATGTAATGCTAATTTCTACATCATAATTTATTATACTCCATCATTTATATTTGTCAAACTTATATTTTTAAGACATATAGTGTTCTAATGACTTATACTCTTGTTCTTAAAGTTTTCAAAATCAATAATTTCTAAAATTTTGAAAATTATTCTTTATTTATTACATTTTAAAATATCATTTTCGAATAGAATATATTGCCTTTGTCTTTCTTTAATACATATGTGCTATTTTCTCAGTCTTAGAAAATCAATATCAAAATCAATATATTTATTATAAGAATAATTTCTCCAAACATAAAAATAGTTCATCTTCTTCATCTACAAAAGTATTATTTCCTAAATATTCTCTTAGTTTATACTCAGAGTTTATATCAAACATTAAAAATTGAGTTTTCATCCATTTGATAGGCATTATTTAAAACTTATCATTTCCTTTATATTTTTAAATAGTTTAAAACATCAAAACAACATATTAAGTTATATTTCCTATTAGAATGGAAAAGTTCTAATATCTCCTTTAAGATATTAATATTATCATAAAGTATCAATTTATTATAAGCAATGGATGACATATTGTCCAGAAATATCAAAACCATCAACATAAATTCTCTTTTTCAAAATTGTTCTGTTAAATTTCCACTACCCATTCCACATTCTAAAAATATTTTTCTTACTTCCACATTATTGATCTATGCAAATTTGTATAACATTAGAATCAAAGTAAATCATAATCTACTTGCCTTTTCATTAATTCATCATAAATATAAGAAAAATTTATCATTTTATATTAGTCCTCATACGAAAAATATGAGGAATATTTCTATATTTATTACCATAGTTAAGATCCATATCCAACTATAAACCAATCTTCAGTTTCAAAAACCAAAATAATCAGGAACTATATCGACTTCTCTTCTCAGGGTTTATCAACATAACACATGTTTTAATACTTTTTGGATTTTTATTTAAGAGATATTCTCTAATATTTTTAAGTATTTCCTGAATCCATAATATCATCTACAATTAGAACATCTTTACCTCAATATCTTCTCTAAGATCAGAAATAATATTAACTGTGCAGTTGAAATTTCAGAATGCTCATAAGATGATGTTGTAATAAAATCTACAACTATAGGTTCATTTATCTCTCTAACTAAATCTGCAAGAAAAAAACAAAACTACCTCTCAAAAGGCCAATAGCAACTAGTCTTTTACCAGTATAGTCTTTTTGAAATTTGTTTTCCAAGTTCTTTTACTCTATTGCAATTTCTTCTCTTGTAAAATCTAGTAACCTCCCTTTTGTTCATCAAAATAGTCCTCCTTTCGCTACTTTTTATCTATTTTATTTTTTCAAAATTCTATCTCTTTTTCAGAGTCTTTAATTTCCTTTTTAAAATCATTAATATTTTTATTTCAAAGTATATTGAATACTAACAAGTATTATAATCAAAAAGTCATAAATATAACATTAAAATCTATATTCATATAAAATCACCTAATTATTTCTTTTATTTTTCTTAATGCTTGATATAATTTCATCATAGATATTTTTGATATTTCTTTACTTTTTCTCTTTCCTCATTGACAACTTTTTCAGGAGCATTATTTTACAAACTTTTCATTTGAAAGTTTAGAAGATGCCCTTTTATTTCTGATTCATATTTCTGTAAATCAGTATTTAATTTTTCCAATTCCTTCTTATAATCTACAAGTCCCATCTAAACGGAATATAAATTTTTGATTATTACGAATATACAACCATAAATTAGCAAATTTCTTCATCTTTATCCATAACTATGACTCTAGAACATGATGCCAAAAATCTGTATAAATGTTCTAATGATAGAAGTATACTTTTGTAACCTCATTACTTGAAATAAAAATATAAATCAGATTTTCTTTGAAGCGGAATATTCTTTTTCACTTCTCTTGTTTCTAATTGCGGTAATTGTTTCAATTAGGTTTTCAACTTCACTTTCTTCTTCTATAAACATATTCTTTTCATCATATACAGGAAATTTGCATTAATAAGTTTTCCAACTGAATTAGGCATAAAAGAATAAATTTCTTCAGTTATAAATGGCATAAATGGATGTAATAATTTTAAAATGTTATTCAAAAACATATACTAAGACAGATTTTACAACAATTTTTATCAAGATTATCTCCATATAGTCTGGTTTTAGAAAAACTCAATGTACCAATCACAAAATTCATTCCATATAAAATCATAAATTTTTAGCTGATGCTAAACCAAATTCAAATTTTTGAAAGATTTTCTGTTAATTCTTCAATGGTTCTATTTAGTCTCGTCAAAAATCACTTATCTTCTATTTCTATTTTATTTAAATCAATATCATAAATTTCTTCATCATTTAAGTTCATAAGAACAAATCTTGATGCATTCCAAAGTTTATTGCTAAAATTTCTGTTAGACTCTACTCTTTTTCTCATAGATCTCATATCATTTCCTGGAGTGTTTCCTCCAACTAATGTAAATCTTAAAGGCATCTGCACCATATTTATCAATTATTTCAATTGGATCAATTCCATTCCCTAAAGATTTACTCATTTTTCTTTCAAGTTCATCTCTAATTAATCCTGTAAAATATACATTTTTAAAAAGGAACTTCATTAAGATTATATAAACTTGAAAATACCATCCTGATAACCCAGAAAAATAGAAATATCATAACCTGTAACTCAAAGTATTAGTTGGGAAAAAAAGTATTTTTAAATCTTCAGTTTTATCAGGCCAACCTAATAGTTGAAAATGGCCATAATGCAGGAAAAACCAAGTATCTAAAAGTATCCTCATCTCTAATAAAATGTTTTTCCTTCTTCTTTTTGGGTTCTTTTACTTACAACAACTTCTCCTGTTTCTTTACAATAATATACTAGGAAGTCTATGTCCCCACCATAATTGACAGAAATACACCAGTCTTTAATATTATCTAACCAATTTATATAAACTTTTCCAAATCTCTCTGGAATAATGTTTAACTTTCCATCTAAATAAAGCTTGTAGCAGGTTTTGCTAATTCTTCCATTCTAACAAACCATTGTTTTTGATATAATTGGTTCAATAATCGTCTTACATCTCTCGCAATGTCCTACAGCATGATTATGTGGTTCAATTTTAATCAAATATCCATTTTCTTTAAAGTTCTTTTTATTATTTCTTTTCCTTGCAACTTCTCTTTCTAATCCAGAAAATTTTTCCGAATCCTTTAGCAATTTTGCCATCATAATCCATAATAAGCTTTTGTCCTAAATTATGTCTACTTCCAACTTCAAAGTCATTCCGGATCGTGATGAGGTGTAATCTTAACACAACCTGTACCAAATTCCATATCAACATAATCATCTGCTATAATAGGAATTTCAATATTTAAAATTGGTAAAATTAAAGTCTTTCCTACCTTATCTTTATATCTCTCATCATCTGGATGTACTGCAACAGCAAGATCTCCAAGCATTGTTTCAGGTCTTGTTGTTGCAATTGTTACATACTCTTCACTATCTTTAAAAAAGTATTTAATATGATAAAAATTTCCATCTTCATCATTATGTTCAACTTCAGCATCAGAAATAGCAGTACCACAATTACAACACCAGTTTACAATTCTGTCTCCTCTATAAATTAATCCATCATTGTACATTTTTATAAAAACTTCTTCTACTGCCTTGAAAGATTTCTCATCTAAAAGTAAATGCATCTCTTGACCAATCACAAGAAACACCTAGTGTTTTTAATTGATTTTTAATATTTCCTCCGTATTTTTCAGTCCAGTCCCATGCTTCTTCTAAAAAACCGTCTCTTCCAAGTTTTTCTTTAGAATTACCATCTTTCTTTATTTTTCAACAACTTTTGCCTCTGTAGAAATGGACGCATGGTCAGTTCCAGGAACCCAAAGTGCCTCATAACCACTCATTCTTTTCCAACGAATTAAAATGTCTTGAATAGTATTGTTAAGTGCATGTCCTAAATGTAAATTACCGGTTACATTTGGAGGTGGCATAACAATAGTATACGGTACCTTATCGGGATTTACTCTTGCAACAAAATCTTTATCTTCTAACCAACTATCATAAATTTTTCAGAAATCTTTTGGATTATAAGTTTTTCTAAATTTTTCATAAAAGCCTCCTAAACATAGAATCTACTCTTATGATACTTTTTCGGCAAGTCGGTACTCTATAATAATTTTTCTTCTTAATGTGATATTTTTACATTTTGGCGAAAGTTTTGGACATTGTTACTTTTATAAAAACTTCGTCCTACTACATAGGACAAGTTATCACTGTACCACCTAATTTTCATAAAATGACTCTCTAATTTATAACGAAATTACCGTTTTCAAAGCTAAAAAGCTACCTTCACAAAAACGAATTAAATTTTTTCCTCAAAACAAATTCTCTCTAAAAATTCCTTTTAAGTTACTCCTCTTTTTATATGCCTATATTTAATTTTTCTATTTACATAAAAATATTAGATATATTATAACACGAAAATAATTAATTTTCAACAAAAATAATACACTTAGCACAATAATTTCTATTAAATACATCGCTAAAAATCACGATTGTTTCAAAATAGACCGACAAAATACAATATCGGTCTAAAATGATTTATAACTAAATTTTACCAACTAAATCTAATCCTGGAGTTAATGTTTCATCACCCGGTTCCCATCTTGCAGGACATACTTTATCTCCATGTTTTGCAACAAATTGAGCAGCTTGAACTTTTCTTAATAATTCTTTAGCGTTTCTGCCGATTCCATTAGCATTTACTTCATAAAGAACTATTTCACCTTGAGGATTTACAACGAAAGTTCCTCTTAATGCTTGTCCTTCTCCTTCAATCAAAACACCAAATTGTTCTGAAAGAGCTAAAAGCTCTATCTGAAATCATTGGATATTGAATTTTCCTAATAGTTTCAGATGCATCCCACCAAGCCTTGTGAACAAATTCAGAATCAGTAGATACTGAATAAATTTCGCAGTCAATAGCTTTAAATTTATCATAACTTAGTGCTAAATCTTCCAATTCAGTTGGACATACGAATGTAAAATCTCCAGGGTAGAAGAAGAAAACACTCCGTACCTTCTAAATCTTTATTTGATACTCTTATTATGTCCCCATCATAATATGCTGGAACATCAAATTCTTCAATTTTTCTTTTTCAATTAAACTCATACTAATACCTCCTATATTTGCCTCTTTTTACTAAGACAGTTTTATTATACCACTTTTTAAAATTTTCAAAACAAAAGGTTCAATCATTAAGTTTAAAAATAAAATAAAACATTCACTAATGCTATTTAAAAATATATAATCTTAATTTATTAATGCATTTTTGTGTTAATAAATTAACAAATTGATAATTTTAGTCTTCAATGCTAATTACTGAACCAATACTCTTAATATCTTAATAAACACAAAAATATTATTACTACAGTTACTATTGATAAGGTTGAAATCTATCATTTTTGCCATGAAGATATATTTTTGTCAAATATATAATCTACTAAACTCTTGGGAGGATTAATTTCAAATCCTTGAAATAATTTCCCGTCTCCTTCTAAATTTTGACTATTCATCGTGGATTAGTATTAATTTCAAATTTTTTAGATCTAAGACTTATAGCCTCAATATTAGCTCAAACTCCTGACTTTGAAATTCAGGAGCTATTTTTCTTTTATCAAATACATAACTTCACTCCATAATTATTTTAATAATAAATTAAGAAATTTATCATTAAAAATTATATTTTAACTATAAATATAATATATATTTTATATAACAATATACATTATAATACATCTCATAACCGCAATGATTATACCACATTTTTAATTTTTGTGATTTATAAAAATACAAAAAGAGCTAAGATTTTTATTCTCAGCTCTCTTTGTCTATAAAATATAAGTTTATGAAATACAAATTTTTCCATTTATATTTTTAAAAATTTATTATGGAGTTTGGAGTAATTTTTCCTTCAATTATCTTTAGTAGCTATTTCAGTTTCAATATTTTTGAATGTATCTTTTTATTATTCTAGCTCCGTAGTTAAATGAATAAGTTGAATCTAAAATTAACTTTTTACAATCTTCACCTAAATTAATCTTTACTCCAATATCTTTTTAATCTGTTTTCAATTTTCTGAAACAGTCATATCAATTATCTTATAAAGTTCTTCTTTTTGTAATGGTTTGAATAGTACTATATCATCAACTCTATTTAAAAATTCAGGTCTAAAAGAGTTTTTCAACTCTTTCATAACTTCATTCTCAGCTTCTTTTTGTAATTTTTCCCATTTTCATCAATTCCATCAAGCAAGTAAGTTGAACCTATATTGGAAGTCATAATTATAATAGTATTTTTAAAGTCAACCACCCTTCCTTGATTATCAGTAAGTCTTCCATCATCAAGAACTTGTAATAAGATGTTAAATACATCCGGATGAGCTTTTTCTATTTCATCAAATAAAAATTACACAATATGGATTTCTTCTAACTCTTTCTGTAAGTTGTCCTCCTTCATCATATCCTACATATCCTGGAGGTGCTCCTATAAGTCTTGAAACTAGAATGTTTTTCCATATATTCACTCATATCTATTCTAACAAGATTTTTTCGCTGTCAAACATACTTTCACATAATGTTTTTGCTAATTCTGTTTTACCAACTCCTGTAGGTCCTAAGAAAATAAATGAACCAATAGGTTTATTTTCGTCTTTAACCCACTTCTCGATCTTAAAATACAATCTCTAACTAAATCAATTGCTTCATCTTGTCCAACAACTCTCTTATGCAAAAATATCTCCCGAGATGTAATAATTTTTCTTTTTCTCCTTCGACCAATTTCTTTTATAGGAATATTTGTCCACTTAGAAATTACTTCAGCTATCGTTTCTTCTGTAACTTCTTCTTTTAAATAACTTTCTTTTTCTTTTTTTCTTTTCATTAAGTTCAGCTAATTTTAATTCTAAATTTGCAAGTTTTCCATATCTTAATTCTGAAAGTTTTTCAAAGTCATATTCTCTTTCAGCTTTTTCAATATCTATTCTGACAGAATCAATTTCCAGCTTTCACAGATTTTATTTCATTAATATCTTTTTATCACTTTCCCATCTAGCAAGTTCAACATTGTACTTGTTTTTCACATCGGAAAGTTCTTCTTCTAAATTTTGCAATCTTTTACTAATTTCATCAGTTTCCTTAACAAGACCTGCTTTTTCGATTTCTAATTGTAAAACTTTTCTTCTAAGGTCATCAATTTCTTGTGGCATTGAGTCAATTTCAGTTCTTACCATAGAAGATGCTTCATCCATTAAGTCAATCGCCTTGTCCGGTAAAAACCTATCAGTAATATATCTATCACTTAGAGTTACACATGCAATAACTGCAGAATCAGTTATCTTTATTCCATGATGAATTTCGTATTTTTCTTTATTCCTCTAAGATTGAAATTGTATCTTCAACAGTAGGTTCCTTTACCAATACTTTTTGAAATCTTCTTTCCAAAGCTCCATCTTTTTCAATATATTTCCTATATTCATCAAGTGTTGTTGCACCCTATTGTGTGCAATTCTCCTCTAGCAAGCATTGGTTTTAACATATTTGATGCATCCAAAAGCTCCGTCGGTTTTTCCTGCACCAACTAAAGTGTGAATTTCATCAATGAATAAAATTATTTCGCCTTCTGAATTTTTGATTTCTTCAAGAACAGCCTTTTAATCTTTCCTCAAATTCTCCTCTAAATTTGGCACCTGCTATTAAACTTCCCATATCTAATGAAAAATTATTTTATTCTTTAATCCATCTGGAACGTCATTATTTACAATTCTTTGAGCTAATCCTTCAACAATAGCTGTCTTACCAACTCCGGGTTCGCCTATTAAAACAGGATTATTTTTGTTCTTCTTGATAAAATTCTAATTGAATGCCTTATTTCTTCATCTCTACCAATAACTGGATCAAGTTTACCATTTCTTGCTTCTTCTGTTAAATTCCTTCCATATTTTAACAACTCTTCGCTTGTACTTCCCATCTTTATGTTCATTTTTCATATTCTTAATTCCCATCAAAGCATATTTAAAAGAGTTGTATGTTATGTTATACTTTTCTAAAAAAATATCTGATGATTTTATATTCTTTTCTTTCAAAAGAAAGGTAAATATGTTCAGGTAAAATTGTACTATCTCCTGTTCCTTTTATTTCATCTTCGGAATTAAGCAAAATTCTTTTGATAAACGGTATTTGGATAAATGTTAGAATCTCCATATTGTGAAGGTAAATTATCAAATGCAAGTTTTACATCATTTCTATAATTATCTATATTTACATTCATGATATTTAAAATTTTAATAATTATATTATCATTATCAATCAAAAGCTTTTGTGTAAATGAATATCTGATATTTCTACATTTGCATTTTTATTGCTAAACTTTGAGACTCTTCTACAATTTTCATTGCATCACTACTAAATTTTTCTAAATTCATAATACTCCTCCTTTTTGTTAACTTTTTCATAAAAATTAAATTCAACATAATTAAATATTTATTGCATAATAATAAAACTTTATTCAACTAACATATACATTCTGTAATAGATAAGTTAAATATCATTATTTTAATCTTATTTTTCCATTAATTTTTATATAATTCTAATTTTTCACCTGATAAGTTTTTAGGGTTATTTATAACTATTTCAAGATATAAATCTCCTGTTTTTCCTTTTTAAATCAGTATATCCCTTGTTTTGAAATTCTTATTTTTCATACTTTCTATCTTTGCAGGAATCTTAACTCTAACATTTCCGTTTAAAGTTTCAATAACCTTTGTAACTCCAAAATATGCTTCCCATGGATATAAACTAACTGTCTTTTATTAAGTCTAAACCTTCAAGTCTATATTCATCATTTATAACATTTATTTTTACATATATATCACCATCAAAGCTTTATACTTATCTCCATTGACTTTTTACCTTTTTACCTGTTGTAATTCCTCTAGGTATCTTAACAGTTATTTTTTAGGAGAATTATTTATATTGACGTAAAGTACTCGCTCTATTCCGGAATATGCTTCTTTAACAGATAAATTCAAGCTAGTTTCATATTTTTGTCTTTGAGGTTGTCTTCCAAATCCTGAGTAAAAATTTCCAGAATATGCATTTGAATTTGTAAAACCATCAAATCCTGAAAAATCCGCTAAAATGTGATGAAGTTTTTCCACTTCCACCACATATTAAAAGAAGTCAGAAAACCACCCATATCACTTCCACTATAGGAAGCACTAAAACCATAATTTCTTGGGTCAAATTATCTCCACCACTAAAATTATAATTTGATCCGAACATATCATATTGTTTTTCTTTTTCTTTATCAGACAAAACTTCATAGCTTCATTTATTTCTTTAAATTTATTACTTGCAGCTTCATTATTTTGATTAACATCAGGATGATATGTCCAACTTTCTATATTCTTTTTATCTCTGCATCAGTCGCGTTCTTATCGACGCCTAAAATTTTATAATAATCTTTATATTCCATAAATTCCTCCTTGTTTTTGACTTTCTTTGACCTTTAATTTTATTATACCCTATATAGAAAAATTTAAACAATATTTTTATAAAAATTAAATATGATTTTTAACTTTATTTAAATTTTAATATTGATTTCAGTACACTAAAAATTCATACATGATATTGCATACAAAAAATATAAACTATTTTACTTGTATTAATAATTTTTATATTGTATAATTATATTGTATAAATTAATTTTTGGAGGTAAATTATGAAAGAAATAAATGCTAAAGGTTTAGCTTGCCCTCAACCATTGATTTTAACTAAAAGAGCTGTTGAAAGTTCAGAAGAAAAAGATTTTTAGTTATAGTTGACAATGATACTGCAGTAAAAACTTAGAAATTTGCTAAAAAGTAGCAATCTGGATTTTAAATTTGAGAAAATATCTGATAATGAATTTAATGTGTTTGTATCAAAAATAACGAAACTTCTCTAAAGGAACCAAGTGCCTTTTTGTTCTGTTGAAAACTCATCAGATACAGTAATAGCTATTTCTAAGAACTTTATGGGAAACGGCTCTGAAGAACTTGGAAAATTGTTAATCAAAGGCTTTGTTTATACTTCAAGTGAATACGAAAAATTGCCAAAAACACTAGTATTTTTAATTCGAGTGTAAAAACTAACTTGTGAAGGATCACCTTGTATTGATGACTAAAGAAACTTCAAGAAAAAGGAGTAGAAATTATTTCTTGCCGGAACTTGTCTAGACTATTTTAAACTTAAAGAAAAACTTTTAGTTGGTGAAATAAGCATATGTATTCAATATACGAAACATTATTCAATGCAGGAAAAGTAATTAATATCTAAAAATCAAAACCGGCTAACATTAGCCGGTTTAGTTTTTAAAAATTATAATTATATGATAATACTCAATTATATTTTTCTCATAATTTTTATATTTTGCAATAATTTTTCAAAAGCTGAATATCTTGTAATTCCATACTCTTCAACTAATATAACATTTTTAAATTCATTATATTACTTAAGTCATTTGTTTTCACTATATTTCACTTTATCAATATTCAAATCATTTAACTTATCAATAATTTTTGAATTTGAACTAAGTATACTAATTCTTCAATATTTTTCATTAGTAATTTTGATATTTCAAAACTCAAGTAAATCATTATTATTTTTATTTCCTGAACAAATTTTTATATTGTATTTTCTGTAATCTCCTTCTCTATTAATTGTTGGATCAAATATATACATAATAAAATTTATGATAGCAACTAAAATTATTAGAGCTCACTTCAATTGCAAAATACTTTTACTAACAATCATACTATATCCTGTATTAACATTTTCTTTAGAGCTTAATTCTTTAGAATAATTTGATTCAACTTTTTCAATAGTAACATTTTTATAAACGGATTTATACTTATTATTACATTCATCAAATTTCTTTCAATAACATCATTTACAGCTTTACTTGGAGTTAAAATTTTAGCAGAAACCCTAAATTAGTAGAAATATAATTTACCACTACTTTCTTATCCCAATAATCAGCATTAGAATTTTTCAAAGTAACAGCCGATGTATCCAATTCTTTAGCCATTTTTGACAAATCTTTATCGCTTACATCATTAAATAAATAAGCGCCATTTAGATTAGATACTAGTAGCTTTTCATAAAAAATCTGAATAGCCTCTTCTACTATATAACCATTTATATTATCACTCTCAGGAGCTGTTATTTTATAAGCAACATAGGTTGAATATTGCACTCCTTCTTTGTTATAGTATGTATTGTTTGTAAAACCAACGGACAAACCAAAGCAATACTCAACAGCAAAAATGCTATTAAATTTAAAAATTCTCTTTTATATATTGGATAATAAATCTCCAAATGAATAGTTTTTCAAACATATCATATCTCCTTTATTTTTAAAAATTGTATAAGAATTTTCTTTTTTGATATTAATTTTGCCACTACAAAAATTAATATAATTATAAACCAAAATTGGAATGTAAGTATATTGAAAAGCTTTCTGAAAAACTACTTTAGGCATAAAAACAAATTGTTTAATATTATTAATGTGCAAACGAAAGGTAAAATTTTATTTCTATAAGAAACATTTAACATTCTTATAAATAAAAATCCTAAAGCAACACTAAATAAGAATACACCCAAATATCCGTAATCTGTAAAATTTTCCATTATAAAACTACTTCCTAAACCATGTCCTTGCAAATAATCACCTTTCATCGCTATATAAGAAAGATTATGTGCATAGCTATTACTTTTGATTAGCCAACTCAATGCTGTTTGTTGTAGCGTAAATGGCTTTTATCAAATACACACTTACCAAAATTCCCATGAGTAAAAAATACTCAACAATAGATCTAAAGGTAAAGTTTGTAAAACTTCTTACCGCAATATTACTGTTATACAAAAATCCTTTAGCTAAAAACACCAAAAACTTGTTCCCTGTTTATAGATAAAAATCTATAAATATATCAAATATTTTAAAATTAGAAACTTCAACATTGTCTCTGACATAGTTTAAAAGTCCCATTCCTACAATTATTATAGGAAGACTGTAAAAATTAGTATTTTTCTTTAACTCCTATCCATTTATTTTTAATATCTTCTTGTCCCTTATAAAATAATATATAAAAGAAAATATTAGCTTAAAATAAATGGATTTCTGATCTCAATAAATAAATATATTGCATTTGCAAATAGGTTACTTACCAGAACTATAGTAGCATTTCTTTTATTTGGTTTTAGATGCTAAATATACACACATCGAATATGACTGTAAAAACTGATAATATATACGTGAAGTAAGGAAATTACTTTTAAAAGACGCATAATAAATATAATAAGATGTATTTAATTTAAATATTAATCTTTCAATCAGTCTTAAAGCATAAAAATGGATATGTCAATATATATACAGTAAGAGAACAATTCTTATATTTTTAGCCATATAGAGCTTTTTAACTTATCATTACTATCTACATCTAACCTCTTTTTGTATTTTTAATAATGCTTTTGAAATTATTCCTCCAATAAACAATCCTAAAAGTGAAATCATAACTATAACAAACGTAAAAACATATGCATCTTTTTGATAAGTATTAAAACTATAACTCCTCAAGTAATCTATCGTAGGTCTCGAAACTAGAAATATAAAAATAGTTATATAAAAATAAATGTATTATATAATATTTTATATCTGTAAAAACAAAACAATATTAGTTGACAGACAACAATGTAAAAAGTAATATATCCAATCTATCTGTATATAAACTATCTTACTCCAAGTAACAGAGTAAAAATAAAGAGAATGCGGTAATTAAAGAATAAAATTTTCTAAAAGTAATATTCATATAATTATTCCATTATTCTAATATTTCATTTATATTTTCATTTGTTCTGAAATCGTAAACTGAGTTATAAAATTTTTCATTTCTGATTTATCTACTATACTATTTTCAAAATAATTAACAATACATTCACAAGCATCATCAGTAGAATTTACAATTTACCAATTTACCATCGTTTTGAAAGTTCTTTACTCCTCCAACATTCGTAGAAATGAAAGGAATCCCTAAAGCCAATCCTTCAACAATTGCACTGAAAATCCCTTCTGTTTAGACATTGAAAAGCATCAAATCTCATATATATATTTATATGGATTCTTTTGATATCCTAAAAATGAACATACTCTTCCAAATTATCTTTTTCGTACAAGTCTTTTATATGAGTCTCTAATTCTCCTGCACCTAAAAATATAAATGATACTTTTTATTTAAATTTTTATGTAATTTTTATTGTATCATAAACTTCCAATGAACCTTTTAAGTTTTTCAATTCTTCCAATTACAAACTGAATTTGTTTTTCAATATTAACGTCTGTACTCTCATTTGATTTTTCCAAAATACTTTTCAAAATCATAACGTTATAAATTGTCAAAGACTTTATCTTTATATTCTGGATAAACTGAAATTATGGACTCTTTTAGTTTTTCTGATACAGAAATTATTTCTATCAACATTTTCTAAATATCTCTTATGATTATTCCTCTTTTGAGAATCTTTCAAAAATCTTCAATACTGCCATGAATCCAAGCAATACATTCTCATCTTTGAAAACTCAAAAGGTGGATTAATTATAGTAAATGAAATTTCAATATCATATTTTTTCTTTCAACTATTTTTCTTACTAAATTTGGAAAAATTTTCTATTCTCCATAAAATAGCTCTTTTTAGCTTAGACTGTCTATAATCTTGCCAAGATTTTAATATTCTTATATTGATCATCAACAGGTTCATAACCTTTATCAAAATGTTCAATCTCAATATATCAATCATATTTTTCACTATCAAGATTATTTTTACAATTGTTGATAATATTTTTTCTGCTCCTCCTAATGAAAAGACCATACAATATTTTTCGTCAAATAATCACCTTATTTCCAAATATTCCTCATAATTCTGTATAGCTGTCAGATCCAGAATAGTAAAGTCATGATGAGTATTTGCTCCTTTGGAGTAATCTCAGTAATCTCCAAAAGCTGTTTTTAAATATCCATCATCATCCAATAGAATTTGGCATCTAGTATCTTTCAAAATCAAAATACTTCTTATCAGTAAACCACTCTTTTTCTATATACTTTTTCATATAATATGCCAGAACAAAGTTCTGTAATATATTCTGATTTACCAATTTTATATTTAGTCATTCTTTTTCATGAACTTCCAAATTTTATATCTATTTTTAGATTTAAAAATTGATAATAACAATTTAGAAATTTTCTTTTTCTTAGCCCACCATGTTTTTCAGGTAAAACTTGGAGCACAAAAAAGAGAATAAATTAGTCCCTACATTATCTGAAATTTTTCGCTTAATTTTCCACTTGGCAACCATCAAGAGGTAAAATATCAAGTGCTATTCCGTGACTTATATTTGAAACCTTTTTGATATGGTTTAATAGCGGTAGTTTCATTATCTCTAATAGTAATAAAAAGATTATGATCAACTAAATCTTTTATTGCCTTTTAACAAGTGAATATAGTATCAGCTTTTGTCATTCCATAACAAAGCTAATCTTTTTCATAATCTCTCTAGGCATAAAAATCTAAATCATCATCCCAAGGAATAGAAACCTGAATGTCGTAAACTACCAATTGCTCCTCACCACAAAGATAACATAACAAATTATTTTCTTCACAAAATGAAACAAAATATTTTCCATTTCTAAACTCTTAAGTTGTAACCTCTTAAATTCTATTCATCCATAATTTATATCATAACCACTAATTAAATATTCCATTTAGCAACAGTTTTTAAAAGGTGTATTAAGTCATTTTTGAAAAATCCATGAATATCATCAACACTATTTATTTCGTCATCTTCAAACACAATCAGATTTTAAATCTATTTTTGGATTTTTATTTCAAGCATCTTTACTGCTTCTTGAAAATCAACTCTTTTCCTGATCTGGAACATCCAATTAATGTTAGTCCTTTCTCCAATATATCTCTAGTAATTGCAACTTTATTTTCGCTAACACCCATCAACATACGTGAGCCTTGAGGTTTAATATATTTTATAATATTATTAATGGCATCTTCACTTCCCGGCCTCCGGCACACTCAAATACCATGATCTGTTGAAAAACCTTCTGGAATATCATCACTTGAATAAACCTCATCGACAGAACGAAAAGATTTTTAGCTTTTTCCATAGTTTCTCACCAACAACAACTATTTTGCTATCTGGAAACTCATACTTCAAAACATTAGCCATAATAAATCCCAAACTTCCCGTTTTCCAAAAATAGTTATTGTTTCTTTATTTTTCATGTAATTCTATAAATCTGTCATAGGGCAGTGAAAATCCACCGAAACAAACTCCAAAATAGACGCCAACGGGTAAATCAATATCATTAAATTTAACAAGTCTATCTGGAGCAATTTTTGACTAAATTCTCATAAAAACCATCATGACCACTTGATAGAAAATAAGAACCCTTTCACATAATTTTCATATTCTTTCAACAAAGTACAAGGTGGAGTATTTGGAATCATAGATACTGTATCTCCAACCTTAAAAGTGTTTGTGGATCAAAAACAACCTCTCCACAAGAGATTCATGAATTGGAGCCATCGGTAATTTTGCCAATACTTTTGGATCTCTCTTCTAAATAATATCTTTTGATCAGCATGACACAAAGATACGTATAGTGGTTTTACAATGACTTTTTATCTCCTAAAGAGCTCTCATCAAACATATTTAACTGAGATAAAACCCTGGTTTCATTAATTGAAAATTTATTTATCATCTTAAATCTCCATGCTACTTTAGCAATCTTTAAGTCTGTTACAGTTGTATTTTTATATTTGAAAAATCTATTAACTAAAAATACTTTTTCTCCATTTAACACAAAATATTTTACAAACATCAGGTTAAAATGTTTTTTCTTCCTTCTGACAATTTCTATTATAGTATTCCATGAAATTTATTAATTTTAAATGTTTGAGGAGTTTGTCCTGAAACATTGTTTTTCATTCGGTATTGATGAACAAACTTTCCATCTTCGTAGAAGAAACTATGGTATCAAAAGCTGGAACCACAGTATCAATAATATTATATTTTACAATTATCATACTTTTTCTTCAATCATTTTAATTGAAACAAATGGTCTAACAGCATCGTGAGTTACAAGAATATCTCATCATGTTAATCCGTTGTCTTTCTTCAATAGAAGAAAATAATATTTAAAAATTGTAGAATTTCTATCTTTTCCACCATCTACAACAACAATTCTTTCAGACAAATAATTATAATCTTGTCAATTATATCAACTAGATAAGAATTCCAATCGGATTTACCCCAACATAAATTTTATCTATTTTGTTACATAATACTCTTTCAATAGTATGAATTATAATAGGCTTATCTCCAATATTTAAAAATTGTTTTGGAATATTAGAAATATTCATCCTACTACCTCATTCCTCCAGCAGCAATACTCGCATATATCATAGTCTAGTCCTCCTTATTATATGTTTTTATGAAGGATTTTTAAAAATCCCACTAATGTTCCATATCCATAACTATACAAAAGGAAAAATACAATTGGAAGTAATAAGATTAAATTATGTCTTTTCCTTTATAATTGAACTTAAAGACATCGAAACATTCACTATTAGATAAGATCCAAATACCAACAAAAATAAATATTTAGTATAGTGAAATAATTGATATAAAAAGAGCAACTAGCAAAAGGAAATGATAGTGATATAAATTTCTAGACACTCCAGGACAAACAGCAGTCAAGTCCTATCCACATACCATTGGCTTTTTTGTTTAATCATTTTAGAAAGTGAATTCCTAGTGTGCTGATACGATATGATAATATCATCATAGCAAAGTTTGTATCCTGCTTTTTCTTATTCTATAATGGAATCTAATATCTTCTGTCTTAATAATTTTTCATTAAAGAAACCCACTTTTTCTCAATACTTTCTTTTATACATTGCGTGAAACATTGACTTTACATATCCCAGATGCATTTTCAAAGGTGCAATTCCACTTCCAAACATTGATGATTCCGCTTCTAAGCATCTTTTATATCCTGTATTATCATCTATATATTGGGCCTTTTCCACCTGGAAACATCTTTCTCCTGATTCTATATTTCCACATATTTTTCTATAAAATCTTTCTTGAACTGAGGAGTGTGCATCAATTCTAACAAGTACATCTCCTGTAAAATTTTTTTATAACGATATTCCAGCTCTGCAGATTGAATAGATTATCTAAAATTTTAACATCCATAAAATCATTATTGTCTTTAAAGTCTGCATTATATTTCCTTTTGTATTATCCGTCGAAATTCCATCTACTAAAATGATTTCCAATTTCATCATGCGGATATGTCTGCGATTTTAAAATTCTTCAAAAAGAGAAGGTAAAGTCTTTTTCTTCATTTAAGGCAACTACCCCTATACTAACTTTCATTATTTTTTCCTCCCACAGATAAAAATAAGTTTTTAATATATTTTTAATATCATACCAAAAAGAAAATCTTTCAATATATTCAATATTATACTTTCATTTTATCAGGCAAAATATAATTTATATATATATCATCTACACTGACTAGTTTATCATCTAAAGTGACTGATATTATTTCATCCTCGTCTTTTATAATTTATGCTGAGTATGACGTAAGACCTGCAGGCACTAACAAAGTGCGCATACATATAGTCTGAATATCTATCAACATATGTAACTTCTGGTCTAGTTCTACAAACTCATATCTCCTGATAATATAATAAAAATCTGAGGAAATTCATCTAATCTATATTTCTCACTTTCCAACCTTTTAGTTATTCGAATCTGTTTGTACAGTTACAAGTGTTCCAATTTTATCAGCATTATATACCATTGTTCAAATTTAAAATTTAAACTTTAACATATCTGTAACTCTCTCCTGCCTATATATACTCCCTTTAGAATCTAATTTTATAGCTATTGAAATAACATAATTGAATAAATAAATTATAAAAGTTAAATGGATAATGTCAAATACCTTTTACTAAACTTAATCTGATACTATTTCGTAGTATACAGATTCATTTTTGATTCTTTTGAAAATCTTTCAAAACTTTTATCAAAAATACTTTTCTCCTTATTAAACGTCTGTAATATAATAACATATATTTAAAATAAAAGTAAAATTAAAGAACTTAACATCTCCATCATAAACCAATAATCCACCTACAGTATCTAATTGTTATAAGTTGTTCATCTTTAATCATATTAGTAGCACTCATTCTATAATTGTTGGAATATTAAATGTAAAGCAATCATTGCAGGTCAAAAGTCCTCCTAGTTTCAACTATGATTCCCTGATGCTCTATCAATAAACTCAACAGTTCTCTATCTGTAAATTTGAAACAATTATATCTCCATCTTTAAATTTATATTTTAAATCGTCTCATTGTATCACGCAAGCTTTTCAGTAACCGAATCTTTTCCCATACCAAGTCCTTTTATCAAAATTTTTCCAACTAGTATGAACTTTTAATTAAATTTGTTGCCTTGCAAACCAACAGGAATACCTGCAGTTAAAAACAACAGTGTCTCCATCACTAATATGATTTTGCATTTAAAGTTGCTGATATAGAACGTTCAATAACTTCATCAGTAGTTCAGATTTTCTTAGAAATCAAGCTAGTAACTCCCCAAATTTGTAATTTTCGTCTAACTTTCTCAGAATAAGTAACCTCATAATATCAACAAATGGTCTAAATTTTAGAAATTGAAATAGGAGTAATTCCCGAAGCTGTAGCACAAATTATAGCTTTTGCTCTTAAATTTTCATAATTTCTTTTGTTGACAAAACTTATTGAATTCATAGTATTTAAAAATATCTTGTCTATTTTTGCTTTTATACTATTTTGAAAATCAAATGACTTTTCAGTTGTTATCGCAATATTATTCATTACTTTAACCGCTTCTTTTGATATTTTCCAGCAGCAGTCTCACTGATAACACAATACAATCACTTCCATCTATAATCGCATTTGCTACATCTGTAACTTCGCTCTTGGTATCTTGGATTTCTAATCATTGAATCAAGCATTTGTGTTGCAGTTATTACTGGTTTTCCTACTAAATTACATTTTTCTAATTATTTCTGTATTTTGGAATAAATTCTGCTTAATTTCAACTCCTAAGTCTCCTCTGGCAACCATTATTCCACTCAGAAGCCTCATGATTTTATCAATATTCTCAACGCCTCTCTTGATTTTCTATTTAGATATAATTTTATTATCAGAATTGCTATTATCTAAAATTTTTCTAATTTCATGACATCTTCAGGTTTCTCACAAAATGAAGCTGCAATAAAGTCTAAACTCATTTTGTATTCCAAATAAAATATCAGACTTATCCTTTTCCGTAATGGATGGTAAATTTATTACTTTCATTCGGTATATTTTACACCTTTATTACTCTTGATTACTCCATTATTTTTAACTAGACATTTTGATTTCCTTATCTGTCTTAGAAATAACTTCCATTTCAACTAAACCATCATCAACTAAAATTGTACTACCAACCTTAACATCATTTGCAATAGTTTAAAGATACGAGAACAAATTTCTTGATTTCCTAATACTTTTCATCAGATTGTAAAGGCATAAAAATCTCCTGCTTTAAGAATAACTTCATCAATACTAAATTTACCTAATCTTATTTCAGGACCTTTAGTATCAAGCATTATTACATAGGTAAATCTAACTCTCTGCTATATTATCAATTCTAACTTGATGTTCTTTCTTTGCTTCCATGTGAAAATTTAATCTCACAAAACATTCATCTCCACTAAAGCATTAATTCTTTTAAACTTTCAACTGAATCTGAAGCAGATCCAATTGTACATATTATTTTTGTAGCATCCTTCTCTAACAGATAGTTCATCAACTCATATCATATAAATCTTTATTAAATATTTTTTCTAGATACAGCATCTTCTATAGTAATATACTCAATATTATTATTTTTAAAAGTAAAAGCTAAAATTTGAGCTTGTTCTTTCAACAATAATTTAACATACTCCCATTTGACTTTTGCTATATATTCTGTCAAATGAGCTGAGTACCTCCTCTTTGGATATGTCCTAGTACAGTAACCTTGTATCAATTTTCGTTTTTCTTGAATCTGTTTTTAAGCTCATAAGGGCTTAAAAATACCTTCAGTTAAAACTATGATATGGTGTAATTTACTCTTTTTCCTACCAGATACAATTTTATTGCAAACTTTATCTATATCAAAATCGACTCTGGAACTATTATACTTTCAGCTCCACCAGCTAATCCAGAATTTGAAAGCAATATCACCACATTTTCTTCCCATAACTTCTAAAATATTAGCTCTTCCATGAGAAGAAGATGTATCACGAAGTTTTGAAATAGCCGATAACTGTATTTACTGAAGTGAAAAATCCAATTGTATAATCAGTATATCCCATATCATTATCAATAGTACACAGGATAGCAATAGTCTTTATACCATATTTACTTAAAACATTAGCACCACGAAAAGTACCATCTCCTCCCTAAAACTACAAGTCCTTCAATACCATTATCTTAAAGCTTTTAACTGCTTTTTCTTGGCCTTCTTTAGTCATAAACTCTTTACTTCTAGCACTACCTAATATAGTACCACCTTTTTGAATTATATCTGCAACACTAGACATTCATCTCAAAAATATTTCCTTTTAATAAGACCATCATAACCAAATCTAAATCATATATTCTAACTATTATGATATATACATGTTCTTACAACAGCTCTATTAATAGGTCCATTCCCGAGAATCTCCACCACTAGTAAGAATAGCGATCAAAATATACCTCCATTAACTGATATCGAAAAGCAATCTTTCCAAAATGTCTTTCTAGGCTCGACCAGTAATATTTTCACTTTCTAAATCAAATCTATTTTCTTCAATCTCAAGGTTTTATAGATTGCTAGATATATACAAAATTACACTTGATTTTATTCCACATTGTATTTTTCAGAAAATTCACCTCTTAATTTTTCTTTAGTATCATAATCAAACCATCTCAATTTTTATATACAGTCTTAGATAGATATCATCTACTTTCCTCTAGCATCAATTATAGGTAAAAATTAGGTATTCCTGAAATGAATTTCACAGTTACTTTTATCAGATATTTTCATGATCCTTTAATAATATCTTAAATCTTAACATCTAAAAGCTTCAATACTACTTGAAAAATCTTCTCTACATTTATAATGTTTAGTGTCTTATATTTTGCTTTTCTAAGTTATTATGAGTTATCATAAACTAATACTGCAATATAGATACCTTTATCTCAAAACTTTTAAATCAATTAACTCACTACTATTTTAGACCTTAATATAATCTCTTTATATGCAAACTAGTGACAGCAGAAATATGATCCAAAACATCTCTTTTTCAAACTCTAGACAAACTCGTCTTTTGATATCAGACTCAACATACCTTTCATGCATAAAATCTGGAACCTGATTAGAGGAAAGTTGTCCTGAGACTATTCGTGTACTTTTTAGATACTACCTCAGTAAACAGTGTCTCTACAGTTAATTTAAAATTTCAACTGATCTATTTCATCAAAAGCCCTCCAGACTTTAGCCAGATTTGCAATTGATTGTAAGCTCATATTCTTTGAATCTTTCAATCTTTCCATTCTTTATACTTTAAATTTCTCCATGCTTTTCTTTCTGGCTTCATATTATCTCTTAGCTACAAAGCCTATTAAATCCTTTTAATCTGAGAAAACCTACCTCCATAATTTATTTTCTGAAACTTATTCTATAGTGACTGTAAATTTAGCACTCTGGAAGTAAAACCTTGGCTCCCATCTTTTAATTTCTTGAAAATATAGAAAAATTGTTCTTTCATAATTTATGCGTAACAGAATTTAAAAGGCAAACCATATATTCTAATGGATAATAGTATTTTAGCACAGCACTCCTATATGCATTTAAACGAATAACAGTGTTACCATGTGCATTTATTGCGCGTGCTACACTAATAAACTCCACAATCTAAATCAAAATATGTTTTGAGCAAGTCATCAACACCATTTCTACACAGCCTTTAATTTTGATGCTTCCATCTCAACCATCCAGAGCCATAAATAAATATTTCTCGATTATATTCCATAATGTCCATATGTTTTCACCGATGGCTTTTCGCAAATTAGTCAGCTCGACAAGTACATCAGCAAGCTCCCTTTGCACCTGCATAACTTGTTCTTGATATATACACATTCCACAAGTGGGATTTTAAATATTTTCAAACGCTATCCAAATATCGACACTAGTTAGATTATGTAATATAATTTAGGTATTTGATTCATATCGACCTGTCTAAATAGAGACCGTGCAGTCAACTAACTCATCAAAATTATCTGCTTTTCAAATCTTTCAGAATAATCTCATCGTACTCAAAATTGAAATATCTAATGGTATCTGCTGTCTTTAAAATAGGTTTAAAACATATCACTGAGATATTTTTCAATATCATATCTCTATTATAATAACAAGTTTTATAGTGTCATCAATTACAAGTAAGAGTTCTAAGTCCCAAAAATCCATTTTTAAAGTCCAAGTTCCTCTAATTCTATCATATAAACTGTGTTACAATATTTTTCTCCACTTTTAGCGAGTGGAATATACTCTGTAAGTTCTTCCTTATTTGTATACAATGCTCAGCAGCATGAATTGAAATATGTCTATGAAATTTTCAATTTCTGTGAAATATGTCAATATATATTAATATCTTCATCATATAATAATTCTAAACTATCTTAATGCATTTTTAAGTAACATCCAAATTATTTGGAATCAGTTTTGCAACTATCCTACAGTTGATAATTTGCATCCCAAAACTCACCCATATCTCTATGCTGCACGTGGTTTCATTGTTCCAAAAGGTTATAATTTGTGAAACGTGATTTTTCCCATATTTTAATTACATAGTCAATAACTTCTTCCGTCTTTCATTACAAAAATCTATGTCAAAATCAGGCATTGAAACTCTTTTCAGGATTTCGAAAATCTTCAAATATTAAATCATACTCAATCGGATCAATATCAGTAATCACAAGCGTAAGCAACAATAGAATTTGCACCTGACCTTCTTCATCGGTCCAACGAATTTTATATCTTAGCAAAATTTACAAAACTCAACAATACGACCATAATAATCTGTAAATCCCATCTTTAGTTTATTACTGAAATTCGTAATTTAACTCTGGATTTCACTGTGATATTTCATCTTTTTTTCATACCTTCTATGATTATACTACAAATAATCTTCGTACTAACTCCATCAGGTACTTTATATTCAGGTAAATGATACTTGAAAAGTCAAATTCAATATTACATCTTTGAGCAATCATTTTAGCATGAATCTTTTAATTGAGAAAAATATTTTAACATTTCTTCTTCACTTTTTAAATAGCATCAGTTTGAGTAAAAAGCATCTTCTTTTGTCTATTAATAAAATACCTGATACATCTACATATTAAATAAAATTAAATTCATTTTCTAAATAATGAAATATCATTGTCACAACCAGTCTCAACGTTTACTTCATTTGCAAGTTCCAAATATTTGTTTATCATTAACTCATCATTTTCTTCAAAAATGAAAATTTCAATCAAAGACAAATCCTCTTATTGAATAAACTTTTAAAATTTAAAATCTCATTCTTAGCACTCAGACATCATCTGAAATATAGACATTTGATCGAATGAAACTTCTCTGGGAACCAACTATTAAAATTAAATGAGAATACTTTTCGAGTCATCAAAAGTTATAAATTTCTCATTTCATTTTCAACAACATACAAATTTGACACTAATTTCACATAAATTTTTATAACCAAGATTATTTCTTTAGCTAATAATATATATTATAAAATCTCATTATTTGGGTACGACAAAGTTAGTCACAGACAATAAATAGGTTTTATTGAATTTCCTTTTTACATCTTTTATAAAATCAATAACGCCATACATATTGTTATAACTCAGCAATAGCTCATAGCTTTTAAAAGTTTAATTCTCAGCTATCTATCAATTTTTCCATCGGATTATAGTGTTCAACAAACTATATTCAGTATGAACATTTCAAATGTACAAAATCATTAGCCATAAAATTATCACATTTATTGATTTTACCATATTTTAGAATCTTTTAAATATATTTACCTAATCGCTTTATATTTTATATGTTTTTAAGGATACAATTTTATAGTACTAAGGAGAAACGATGAAATTTACATTAGTAACTACAATACAGACTTTATAAGAAAAGGTAAAACAAAGAAAAGATTTAGATCATTAACATTTCGATGAAACATAACATATGGAGACGTATTTAGATATAGTTATAGAAAGCAAAAACTGCAAGATGGATTTTGAGCTTTCTGACTCATCCACTTTGGTGTAGCATAAAACCTAATGAAACAATCACTGCAGATCTTATATTTAATTACTAAAACAAAAAGAATCTGATATGAAAGAATAATTATAATCGATGAAGCTATAGAAACATACATTTCCAAAAGCACATAGGAAAACGCGCCTCTATGGATCGATAGAGTCCTAAGAGACGAGATATGTTGACTGCACATATCATGTTCAAACAATAGGGAAATTGGGAATAGAATAACATAATAAAATACACTGCTAGATTTGCTTAGCGAAGTTTTCTAGTATATAAATTATTAAAAAGCAGATCTTTCGTCAAAAATTTATTATTCTACTCAGGATTATTTTCAATCTCATCTTCATCTTTGCTCGATCTCTACAACCTCTTTCTTTAGGAAGAACTATTCTATCCTTTCTAACCCTGGTGTTCATAAAATCGACGATATTATAAACAACACCATTATCCTCAATAGTAAGTTTTCACCATCATTTGGTATATATCCCAAAAGGTACATAAGATATTCCGCTCGAATGCATCATAACTCCCTCAGAATTTTCATCAAGTTTTAAATTACAAGCTACTATTAACGTCTTCTACTACAGGCATTCTGTTGCGACAAAATGTCTATCATCTATCATTGCAGGATTAGCTTTTCTTATCATATTCGTCATCTATTTCACCCATAACTCTCCTGCACTTAGGTCTTCCATAGTAACAATTCCCCAAACCACCCATATATCATCTAATTATCGCTAGCCATTTGATTTCTTTTGACTTTTTAAGTTCAAGAACAAATCATATATTCTTTTCTCTCAGGAATAAAATAAGTCTGGCCTTTAGATCAGAAACGTATATTAACATTTTTAAATCCAACTTTATAAGCTACAGACTAATATACAGAATTTTCATTATATTATCAATATCACCTTCATGTAAACGGCACTCGTAATATCTCGGCCTACATTAAAGCTCCAAAATCTCATCATCAGGTCTCGCTCAATACTCAACTCATACTTTCAGTTCTCAGCAGTCATTAATCTCTTCCGCCAAAACATCAATAAAAGAAATAACTCCATCTATCATTTCATGTCCCTGTAGGATCACTATACCTTGTTTCGGCCCTACCTCTACACACGACTTTTAATCTCTTCTAAAGTGTAACTTGAGCTCAACTCCACTCGTAGGAATCGATCTCTAAAACACATTTGTAGATAAAGTATTAGCAATAAACACAAAGGACTCATAATCTTATAAACAAAATTTATTAAGTCCCAACAGAAAATAAAGCACTTTTTCTGCGTTTTGTAAAGCAATTCTCTTAGGTACAAGCTCACCAAAACCAAAACTACGCTAGAATAATAAACCGTAGATTACAAGACAAAAGGAAACCTATACGCAATAGGAAATTGATAAACGGTTTCATATCTTCCAAACTCTAATGCGACAGTCCAACAGCAGCAGAAGCTGATGTAAAGAATCCGGCAAAAAGTACGCAACTTGAATCGTAGATAAAAACTTTGAAGGTTTCTTTTCAAAAGTCTTTTCAACCTTAATACAGCTCTCCTATCTCTGTTCTGACAAAGTCATGCTCTTATCCATAGAAACAATTGCCATTTCTGAAGCTAGCAGCATTAACCAAAGTTAATAAAAATTAAAACAATAATCTGAAAATACACCTGGGTCCATCATCCATACAACCCTCCTAAAACTTATTCATTTAAAAGCATTATATCAAAAGTACTCTTTAAAGATCGCAAATAAAATATAATATATTTTCATTTAAACAATAATACTCAGTATTTTACGCAGATAACTCATAGAAACATAGTTGTATAAAAATACACTTTTTACATACAATATTATAATTATTTCATTAATATTCCACCATAGTTTAAAACACTTTGAGCAACACTCAAAGCTAACTACAGTCATTAACTTAATTAAAATATTTAATGATCGACCTGAAGTATCCTTAAATGCCCATCCCTACAGAAATTTCGCTCACGAACTGTCAGCTTTTTATGAGGATTCGACACTGCTGTGATGTCCATCTTCACATATTTAGCATTATCCTAAGCACCACCAAGATTTACATAAAGCTGCTATTAAACGCTCCTGTTACCAAGAACCTAAGCTAATAGTCCACCATAGCCAGCTTCCGCTCCTATCAATAGACCCACTAATACAGGAACTACTACCGTTAATAAGCACAACTGTGAATCACGCCTGTTTTAACGCTCGCCAATAGAAATATCAACACATTTTCTATAATCTGGAGTTCCAGTTCCTTCCATAATTCCGGAATAGTTTTGAAATTGTCTTCTAACCCTGAACTCATTTCACTTTGACGGCATTTGCAACGGCTTCCAGAAGTTAAAAGCTGAGAATACATAGATACCACCAATAAAACATTCCGGCTACTACCTGAGGTTTTGTAACATTCTATTGGAAGTCAATTTTACAGAAGCTTTGGAGTATATGACGCAAATAACGCTAATGCAAGTTAAAGCTGCGGAACCTATTGCAAACTTTCACCAATAGCTGCTGTAGTACACCAACTGCATCTAGCTTCAATCTGTACATTATTTCTAACTTGCATGAGTAATCTACACATACTTCATGCGATACCGCCTGCATTATCAGCACTGGACCGCAGTGCGTCAACAGCAATAGTCATACCGCGTAAGCAGAAAGCACACCTATAGCAAGTCAACAGAAATGTACTCATATAATCTCTTGACCCGCATTTGGACCATTTGACGCTAGTATACGATACCAAAATACTGTGCTATCACATTACAATAGGATCAGCAGTTGACTTCTCATTCCAAATTACTAAACGTCTCCGAAATAATATTTGTTGATGAACCTGTTTCAGATTCTTCTGGCAATAGTTTTTGAACAGGTTTCTATCTCCGAAAGTATAATAATCTCTAGTAAATTGTGAACAATTAAACTAACCAAGATACCACTGCAACAAGAACAAATGCTGAGTTATTTCCTAAAAATATTGTTCATTTCAAGAAATATGTAACTATAATAGTCACATCGAGATCAACAATAGTCTCCCATATTTAAACGATTTTCAGTGATCATGCTCTCAATACAGTGTAACAAACGACCAATGATGCTAAAATACCTGTTGCAGCAAGAGCTAGATGCAACATGACACCTTCTTTTCCAACGCAACTGCAAACTAGCTACCGGGAAAGAATGAAACTCAGTAAGATCAGACTGCCATACCCGCAACGTCACTCATGCAATATCAACCTAAGACATTATCTGCTAGTAACTGCAGGACTCTGGATCATCTTCAGGAATTCACGGTCAACTTTCTACTCATAAGGTCTCGCTCCAACGTCAGCGTGCGTTTTAGTGTAGATACGCCACCAACTCTTCCGAACAAAGTCTACACAGATGATGCACCAAAACTGACAAACTGTTGCTAATATTAACATCTCCTGCTAAGCACAGCACTGTCATTCAAACTAACTAGTACAAAGTCCCACTACAGAGCCATCGTTCAGAAAATGCTGTTTGAAGTGCTCCCATTCCGCTGTTCCTAGCGATCAGTGTCTCTAACATTAGTTTTTGTAGCAGTTCTCATTCCACACACACCTACAAATAGAACAAATTGAACCGCGACAGAAACAAACTGCCAGCAAATTAGCGGCTACTCCTAAAATAATTGCACAGCAACACGAATATAGCTAACACTTATATCACGAACTAAGCAAAGCCATCATCGCGCTCTCTTTGAATGCAAACCTGATATTATCTTTCATATCTTCATTACTAGGTCTCAATTTTTGTGATGCTTAAATATTTAATAGAAGCAAACACAAGCGCAATAACTCGATCGCAATTGCACACACACAAATTAGCATCCATCCTCCTCAAATATTTAATCGCAGACGCATAGTACAGCTACTATAAAAACACAATTGATGCTATAATAGTAATTTGACTTGGCAAGCACTCTTAGTTTTACCACCTTTTCCTGAAATATTAGCTTTCTCCAGTCAAAGATGCCACCCCATCAGACTCTGATTCTGCATAAGAACGCAAACTATTATCGTTGGCCATTACTGCAGCAAACAATACTCTATTTTCATAAAACCTGTACACACACTCCGTTACATCCATAATTAACCCATACATTATGATAACACATATAAGCAAAATCAACTTAAAAATATTGATTTTTAAGTTGATTCTAAAAATAAATTAAAATTAAATAATCTGGATAGACAAATGGACTAGTAGTATTTTGATGTTTAAAAAGTTTGTACCTTTGACGAATATATACTCGAGGAAACAAAAATTCCTGCAATTACAAAAAGAAAACAGGAACAAACCGAGTTATTAAAACTGTGTAGCTCAATCAGTTGAAAGTCCACTAAAGTACAATACATAGATATCGAGCTCTATCCCAAATAAGCTTCTATTCCATATAAAGATAGGCTTACATAAAATATAAATGAATCCCATACAAAAAGCATTTCCGGAAATCAGTCCACAGAAATTTAATATAATTACTACATATATTATATATAGATAGGACAAGCAAACCCAAAATTATATCTATATGCAACAGAATATCTGTAATCGAACAAATATATACATAAAAACAGTAAATTTATTATGTATAATACATTATTATTCATCAAAGATATTACATTAGGTTAACAAAATATTATCATAAAATTTGATCAAATTATAATATTTTTATATTTCTAATTGAAACCTTAATCCTTTTCTATTCAAAAAGTCGAAATCGATTGATTGAAACAAATAAACAAAACACGCGATCCCACCTACAAAGTGTAATATATTAATATTTTCTTTCATCTTTGCATCTTCTTATCAGCATCCATTTTGTCACATAAGCTATTTGCTCTTTGGCTTACTATATATCTAATTTCATCTTTTAACTGTTTGCAAATCTAGTTGTTCAGGTTCTGTGACTCCAGCATAATGGCCATGTGGTATCCAAATTGTGTTTTTACAGGTTTAGTACTCTCTCCTACTTTCGTGATCTCATACAGGCATTTTCGACCCAATACCATTTGTCCTGAGAAAATTCTCCCAATCTCACTTCTTTAGAAGGCACATAGAATTATGCTAATTCTTCCAAATTCTTCCATTTTCAAGCAAAAGCTTCTCTTTAACTCAGTCTGCTCTTCACTTTCAACTAAGATATGTTTAGCTTAGTGCAAAAGTCTACTACCTAAATAAATTTCTTATTTTCTTCATAGTATTTTCATTTTACTCATCAGAAACTTCTTTACATCACCAAACAATTCGTTTAAGAAATGTTTTACAAATTGAGCGTGTAATTTCATTAATTTCCCTGCACGAATGCTTCACCTTTCATTTAACTTTTCTACTATAACACCTGAATTATAAGCTCTTGTTTTACAAGTTCTTCACATAATTGCTACCTTCAGGATTTTATAGTGGTAAACGCTCTATCCCATTAATTCTATAAACCTGTCAACGTCAGCTCTCAAAAATTTCTACCCATCACAATTGCCATTACTTTTACTTTTCCATAACATTTCCTCCTTAAATTAGTTTAATTCCATCACCTTCAAATTTAACTTTTTCATAAAAGTCTTCCACTGCTTTTTAAGATGATTTACTCATCCTGCAAATATCTTTTAATTTTATCAGGATCACTTTTATCATTTAAGCCTCAAAAACCTCCTCTATCTTTTGAGATAATATTAAAAAGAATACTCAGCATTTATCATTTATTTCATTGTTAGAGAGAGATTTTACCAAATTTTAAACGACCATCTACTTTTGAAATTCTAAAATTAATTGGTCTCTCTAATTCTCTAAAAACTCCAACTATAGTCCTTTTATTTTTCAATCATTGCATCATATTTTATCTACTCACAGCAAATCAAAAAGCACCATAATCTTGGTGACTGAATCAAATCATCTTCAACCCATTCACCTCTCCTTATATGGTGAATCAGAAGTTAACAATCTCTCATCACATTGTTGCACGAGTCTTCCGACCTATCAATATATAGCAACTCAAAATATTTTCTTCCTTTTCAAGTTTCATAGATTGTTCTTTAAAAGGTAATACACCCTTTTCAAGTCCCCAATCTAAAAAGCTCCAATTTTTGAAATATCCATCACTTAAAGTTTCAAGTTTTCCTAAAGAAATTTTTCGGAATTTTTGCAGCAGACAAATCAATATCTGGGTTTGATTTATCTTGCAGACAAAACCTCTAATTTCATCACCAATCTTATCTGTTTCTAGGACCTTTTGTGGGTAGTAAAGATCTAGTTTTCATATATTTCTAAGTCCAATATATAGCACCATTATTTTTAAAGCGCTTTATAAATACTTTTGAAATTCTCCTAAATTATACATATTTTCCTCCATCTCAAATTTTCACTATAAAATTGTTATACAATTAAATCTTTTTAAATAACTAATTAAGGCAATTTATGATAAACTGACTATATCTTGTCTATACACGCACGTCACAGTAATTATAATTTCATTAATTTCTCTTTGATTACAGTCAGTGTTATACATATAATAAAATTTACTATACCCTTTACTCATGACGTAAAGCCACAGTAATTATATCATAATAGTTTACCCATCAAAGCTGAGCACATAGAAAAATACTGGATACATTTTGAAATATAACTCAAAATGTAGTATAATATTTATGTGAATACTACTAAATAAGGGTTTAAATATGTTTTATATATAGATTTCATTTTGATTTTATTTTCAATTTTATGCTGTAGTATCATGTAGTAAACAGCACCAAAAATGTTGGATAAGCAAATACGAGATATTCAACTTCTTAACTTTTCCCTAACACAGAAGAATTAGTTGCATCAGAAAACCTTTCATAGAGATCAGACGAAGATCAAAAAGCATTTAATAAAAATATTAGAAAGCAGTAATAAATTAAAGAAAATTCATCTCAATGATATAGCATTTGAAACAAAATATTGGAAAAGCTTTGAAGTAAATAGAATATATGGCAAAAATATATAAATTTTAAAAATGAATCTTCAATAATGTAAAAGTAGAAGAAAGTTATTAGAATCAAAACACAAAACAGAATCCTAGTAGAATTTCTCTATGATACCATTATTTACTAAAACTAACTGCAGGCGGTAATTTCAAATATTCTGTGGATAAAAGAATAATCTCAGAAGAAACTCTTAAAAGAAAATGAAAAACCTAGATACGAGAATTAAGATTTTAGAAATTTAATGTTGAATGAATGAAATATTATAGGTATTGTGCTTTAAAGATAATATCAAATATGATGACCTTTAAAAATCTGCCAAGTGGAATTTTTAGTGCAGAAACCGATTTAAAAACAAGAACTTATAAAAATATCAAATACAACAAAAGATACAATTATAAAAACTATTTCAAAAATAATGAGATTAAAGGCATCTAAATCTACAAGAACCATCACTGAAATAAAATTAGAAAATGAACGAAATTAAATAATTTTCAGTAGTGATCGGCAACATTAGACTCGATTAGCAAAAGGAGACTTTGACCGTCCTTTAATTACTGCAACTAGCAAGACTTTCCAAACTCCAATCTGATGCAAGTATCACGACAGTGATAGAATTCTTATTTTAATGATTGTAGGCTTTTCGATAATCTCTGAACAGAGTACAGCTGACAGACTTTTCGCCTACCTTATAATAAACTTTTTAGTCTTTCTTTCTATCAATTCATCTAAAGATTGAATATCTTTCTCACCGTAACTCTCTTCTGTTTTTCGAGAATTATACATCTGACCTGAATTCCAAATAGAAGTATTCATAATACTTCACCTTTCAATAGAAGTTGTCATAGCTCGTCTTCGCCTTCTCATAAGAATAATTTTCTAGAGTATTTCCAAACAAAAGTAGAAGTCATAACGCTGTACCTTTACCAGGGCTCTCACAATCTTCGAAATTATTATTCTTATGACTCTTATATTCTTTTGCTATTTTTCTCTTAGCTTTTAGACTTATTTGACGTAGCTGCATGATTACTTTACGTTCATCAATTCACTTCATCACTGGAGTCTTTACATTATTAATCTCAGATGAAATCATCAACAGACAAGCTCTTTTCTTTTTCATAGAAATTCACCTCTATTCTGAAAGTGATCTTCTGTTTTAGTATCAGATTTTAAATTCTTTAACTTTTCATATTCAAATACAGAACATATTTCTTCTTAAATGCTATGCACAGCGCGTGGAATTTTTACTTTCTGATTCAACAACTTTCGCCCTTCATTTCTTCAATCTTAGCTTTATTTTCTTTGTTCAACTGCAACAGCCATTGCACGTCTTTTCTTCTGCTTTGGCTTGTGCTATTTTCTGTCAGCTTCAGCTTGATCTGCTTGCAATTGAGCACCTATATTTCTTACCCACATCCACATCTGCAATATCAATAGACAAAATTTCAACGCTGTTCCTAACCAACCTCAAAACAGTTTTGAAATAGCATCAGGATTTTCAAGCACTTGTTGTGCCTTTCTGCACTGCCCACAGTAGTAACTACATATACCTCTCCAACCTCGCCATGATAGCCTCTTCCAGCTCCACCGCAAGTCTTGGACATCAGCCCTAACAGCAACTGCATATAACTATCACTTCACTACCATTCACGCAACCGCCGCGAATTTTTGGAGTATTGATAACTTTAGATTTTGACACTCGACCTGAACGGCTTTCAACATCACGTCCGGTAAGTGTCAATCGTTGTTGCCATTTCAAAAGTCAATCTCAATAGTAGCCTCTTGAGCTCGCAATCAAAGCATCAACAACATTATTTACATTACCTCCTGCCAAATACTGTGCTTTCTAATTCTGAAATGTTAATTTTAACATTAGCCTTTTGCTCGCTTTTAATTCAATGCATAGTAATTTTTGACGCTCTCAACTTCTTCTAAGCTCTCATTCCAATAGTCTCGAAATTTTAACCTTTAACTCCACTCAGAACAAAGCCGTAATCACAGTCCTTACGGGAACAAAATAAAAGAATCCAAACACTAAAAACCACTATTAAAAATAACAATAATGCTAATAGCTGTTGGTAACACTTTCATAATAGTTTGTGGTAAACATCTTCTACAATTAAGTCCTCCATAATTTATTTACACTTCCGTGTATGATTATATTATATCACTTTTATAAAAATTATCAGAAAACCAATTTATAAAATTGATTTCAAACGTCATCCGTTTCACGTATTTATTTTTGCACCGATTTCATTATTATTTATTTCAAGTTCATCAACTAAATACGTTTACAATTCTAAGCTCCACGACCTGAAGTGGTCGGCTAATATTCTTTATTTTCATTAACATGTAATTTATTCCATCTCCCTCATCTTTAACATTTATATGTATGCAGTCCATATTAACACAGACTTTTAAGTTTATACTTTTCTTTGTTACAAGATGATTTCCAGACCATAACTATTTATAACCATTTCATTTATAACTATTCTGATATGGTTACATTACCCTTTCATCTCTAGTCACACTTGGACAATTTTCCCAAATAAAGGAAACGGTCATCAACACTATCCAAAATCACTTTAATAACCTTAACGTACTAAAAGTCCATATTTTCTCCTAACCTTAATAATTGGTATACACTCAATCAAAAATAATTATTAACACATGAACTTTTATTTGCATTATATTTAAAGATTTTCTAATATAATATATACATCATGAGGTGATTAATATGTATAAGTAATTTATATAAATAGATTTATTTATACCGATATCGTTGATTTAATAATGGCTACCATCAGGATTAGTAAAGTATCATAGGTGCAAACAACAAGTTTGAAAGAGGAATTTTATGTTGTCGCAAAATAGTTGCCACAATTTTAGGTTTTCGTCTTACGTTTATATTAATTGCAGTAAATATAAAATTTTTAAAAGACCATTTAATTGATTTATATATAGTTTCAATAGCACCTGCTTATTAATAGTACTTATAATTAAGGTCATGAGATTCTGCAGGAGCAAGAAGTTGGATTAAATTCGGTCCTATTTCTTTTCAACCATCAGAATTTGTAAACTTGGGATGATTATTTGTTTAGCTACAGTTATTGAAAAATAGTGCTAAATTAAACGAGCCGGAAAACTCGATAAAAGTCTCTAATATTTGCTTTTATTCCGGTTGATTAGTTCTAATGCAAACGTGATTCTTTGGAACTGCACTTGTTTTATATTGGTAATTGGGTCAATGCTATTTGTAGCAGGAAGTCTAAGACTCTAGTTTATACATGACACGTCGCAGTAGCAAGTTTTGCATCGCTATTATTTTAGTTTTATCACTCATACCATAGAATTTCAAACTTTACATCCTGAAAGAGATATTACAAACTACAGGTTATCAAGCGGTTCAAGGAAAAATAGAAATCGCAGGTTCAGGAAAATATAGAAGAGGACCGTTTAAAGATCCTCAAAATCTAATTTAATTTTATACCCGAAAAACAAAACAGATTATATTCCGTTTTGCTGAAGAAATGATCTGACGTGAACACTTTAATCGGATTATATACAATTATGTTGCATAGATTTGTTAAACTTTCTAAAAGACAGTCAACAAATTCAATCAAATGTTAATATTGAATATAGCAATGTTTTTAAAGCACATATATTTGAAAATATAGAATGACAATAGGACTAATGCCACACACAGGCATCTCCACTTCCATAAGTTATCGTGGAACTTTTCAGTTAGTAACTTTAATAGCAATGGACAGAGTATTATCTCATATCTCGTGAAAAACCTCACTTGATTTTATGTAAAACATATTTAATTTTATTTTTATATTAAACTATTTCTGAATTAATGAACACCTCGATGCATTTTTGCACCGAGTTTTTATAATTCATAACAGTCGGCTGATAGATAATCACTACTACTTACTACTTTATTCTCGAGATAGACTCTCGAAATCTCATGTTATTCTACAAATTAAGTCATAGACATTTGTATTCGCAATTTTTGCAACTCTCAAAAATATCAAGTTTCATATCTTTTGGCATCTCCATAAAGCAAAGCAGAATCTCCTATTTTTACATCATCAATCATCAGAAATATCTAACATGTTTGATCCTATACAAACCTGTCCTAATATCTTAGCCTTTTATTATTTATCATAACATAGCCTCTATTGCTTTAATCTCGTAAGTGCGCGGTATCCATCTGCATATCCTCATTGAAATGGCAGCAACTTTTGATAGTTCTATCAGCACAAAGACAGTCCCACCATATCCTCGACCGTATCACCCTTTATGAATATACTTTTATATTACCACTGTACTAACAAAACTCACAACAGTAGGTCCATTTTCATTTTAGAACTATCTTTCTGATATATCTCTGAAAGGGGGAGCGATCATATATATTCCAATTCCAGTTCCTAACCATATCATAATAATAATCATGGAAGCAATGCGCCATCATTAGTACTATACAAATATTGGTATAGATCTTTCTCTTCTAAAACAGTAGTTAACTTTTTCAAATCTTTCAATCCTGTAATTTTTGTAAATGAAACATCGATATCAGAAACGTATAATGTGAGAACATCCCTTTACAACAATATGGCTATACACACACTTTTAAATAATCTTTAATTTATCATCAATTAAAAACCAAGTCTGTCTCATTCCAGTATCTATTTTGATGTGTATTTTACATCACATTTCCTGCTGAAATTTACTAACTAACTCTTATCATTTCTATATTATATACTGTTAAATCTACTATTCTTTATTAACTTTTCAAATAATGCATTTGGAACATAACCCAAAATTAAAATAGAATTTGTACTTTTCTCTAAGCTCCATAGCCTCTAAGAAAAGTTTCCAGGCCACAAAATAATCTGCTCCTTGTTTTGCAAAAATTCAATAGGAGTACAAGCAATCTTTTAAGCCCATACGCATCGGCTTTTAAAACTATTCCGCCTTTTGCTCCATTACATCTCTTTTATTTTTATTATTTTTAATTTATCTAAATTAACATCAAAGATTGATTTACTACATACATAATATCATACTCCTAATATAGTTTAATTGCCTTTTGGTAAAAATTTACTGTATCGATGCTGCTAAAGAATCTTCACCTACCTTTTCTTTGGCAAAATCTCCAGCCAAATCCATGAATAAAGACCCAAGTTTACGCAGAATTAAACGGTACTCAGATCCGTCCACTATGTAAAGACAAATAATACTCCGTCAGACAGTCACCGCTTCCTCGCTGCTGCTATTACACGAATTTCCAGTGTTAATATATATACTTTTCAGTCAGACGAACTATCGTATACCTTTTAGAACAAGAGTAGAAGTTTAAATCATTTATTTGGCAACTCAATCTCATTTTCTTTAACATTAAATCATAAGATGAAACCTTGGAAAATTCTACATTTCATGAGGAGTTATTACAATATTGTTTCTATTTAAAATTCTGCTTTAATATTTCTTTTAAGCACATAGCATCAGCATCTATATAACTATAGGTAAAATACACTCATCTCTAAAATTTTTGCATTTTCTTCATTTCTTCCTAATCCGCATCCAATAGCTATAGAATCCAAATTACTTATTTTCATCAATTATTTCGTCAATATATTCATAAGTAAAACAACCTTTATTGTCATCAGAAATTGTAAAACAATATTTTCAACAGCTTTATTTGTAAAATATCTGAAATAGAATTAGGACAAATATTATAAACTAATCCACTTCTGTTCTAAGTGAAGTTTCTGGCACATAAATCAATACTTCCACACATTCCAATACTTCCACCAATTATTCCGACTTTTCCAAAATCACCCTTATGTCCATCATCTTTCTTCTATTTAATATGATATTTACATTCTACATTTTGTATTTATTGATATTTAAAATTTAACATCTACTACTGCAATGGCATAATCGAATCATGGGAAACAGAACAAGATAAATCTTCAATATAATTTCATTATGAATAATTAAATCAGGTTTTCCGAAAAATTATGTATAATTTCTAATCAATAGGTGAAATCTAAATCCACACAATTGCTATAAAGCTTTCTTTTAAGATACTCATGGTTTCATCTTCTATTTCGCCCTCAAAATATAGTCAATCTCTTCATTTGTAAAATATCTTTTAAAACTTGTCCAAATTCTTTCTCATATTTGAAAATCTTGAAATACTACAAATATCTATTCCTATCATTATTCAACTATCCATTTCTTTTATAACAAAATTATTTTCCAAAGACTTATATAGTTCTTCATAAAAGCTAACATTTTCGTGTTGTTCTAATATTTTTTAAGAAATTTCTAATTTTATTCTCAATTTTCTTTCATAATTTTAAAAAGTAATTAACTAGTATATGAATTACAAATAAATTTATAACCACATAAGAAATGTCCACTAATTTAAACTTATCTTCATCTGAAAATATTTAATTCATCAAACAGCACGTTTCACTCTTTCTAACAACTCATGAATACAATAAATTCTGAAACAAAACAAATTCTTCACAAAAGTCATTTTCTTCAATATCTTGAATAACGAAAAATCAAATCTCCATTTAGAAACCTTATTTACCAGTTCTAAAAGTCCTAAATCCAAATTTTTACACAAATCATTTTAAATTCAATTGTATCACAAATTTCAAAAAGCTCCAATAACAATGGTTCTATTGTTTGCTCTACTAAGCCTATTTGTAAAAATTCACAAAATAATCTCGTAGCGCATAGAATTATGAAAATTTGTTTTTGAAAAATATAAATTCATAACAATATTTGATAACAATCTTTGAAATCAAATAACGAACCTGTGCTTTCTTTTAATTTTAACAGAATACAAATCATGAACCATCTTTTGAAAACAATAGTTTTTAAATGTATCTTGAAGAATCATAATTATTCTTGTTTTCACATTTTAAATGATTATAAACACTTTGAGTTGATTATCTATCATCGATAAATTAGCTAATAGAAAACATTATAGATCGAATAAAATCTTCTGTTATCATATAATTAAAATTTTTATACAATACTCTGTGATCAATTTCTCCCTCAAAATATATTTACTGAAAGACTTTTATTTGCTAACTAAAATTTACAAAATAATCACCCTCAACTACATATCTACCATCAATTTTATATATTTCTAAAACCGTTTTTCTGAACTGTCAGGTTGCTTTTCACTAAGTTTTAATTCTATATTGAATTTAGTTCACCCCTATAAAAACCATCTTTTAATTCAACAGTAAAATTTTTGGAAATTTTCATCAAAAATCTTTCATCATCAATAAATCTACATTCAACTCTAATACCTATTAGATCTGGAAGATTTTTCGATTGCAGTCTTATAATTAGGATATTTATAATAATAATTATTTCTTAACAATTTTTCTCTGATACTATCCTCGCTTTTTATTCTTGCGGTTGTGTTTATCCAATTCAAAAATATCATTAGAACTAATGATTCAGACGAATTAGAAATAAAATCATATTCTTATCCATATGTTCTATTGATTTTTCTAAAATTGAAAAATTTCAAGTTTCAAAAACACCTCCAATCACAGAAATATTTTTACCATAGATTATAAATATTTACAATCTAAGTATCTCAGACTGTAAAGCAGTCTTAGAAACTATAACCATTCACAAACTCTTTTTCAATCTGTTCAACCCGTCTGTTAGCATTTTTCTGTTACAAGCTATATTCATTCTAAAGAATAGTCTTCCATTTTCTCCATGTTATTCTGAATTTAGTAGTAACTTACCTTCATTAATAAGTTTTGGTGCAACTCATCGTGATCAATATCAAAAGCTCTAAAGTCTAGCCATAATAGAAAACTTGCTCGGTCTTTTTACTTTTTACTTTTGGAATTTCTTTTGTTTATAAAATCTATAGCAAAGTCAATATTATCTTCAATATAACTCATACACTTCTTCAAAACCATTCTTACCATAAGTGTAGAATACACAAACCAACTGTTGCAAAACTTAGTATATGGAAAATTCCACATCCTACTAATCCTTCTATAAATTTATCTGAAGTTCTTCTATTTGGGAATAATAGCAACAGATTGCAAGACCTGCAATATTAAAAGAGTTTTACTTGGAGCAGTCAAGCAACTGCTATTATATAAAAAGTCATCATTAAGAGATGCAATTGGTATATGTTTATAATCCTTAAGAATTAAATCTCCATGAATTTCATCTGAAACCATCATACATTATGCTTTCTACAGATTTCCCATATTTATCCAACTCTTCTTTTGTCCAAACTCTTCCAACAGGATTATGAGGACCAATAACACACTTAATTTTTACATTATGGCAATAATTTTTCTTTTTCAAAATCATCAAAATCAATAATATACTTATCTGCTAATTCAACTAGTGGATTTTCAACAACGACCTGTTATTTAATTGTATAGCATTAAAAAGCTGGGTATCAGGAGTGTTTTAATAACAGCATCTCCTTCTTTTTGTATTACGTAAAATAGTGTTTGCATTTCCGGTACTACTCCAGGACAGGAACTATCCATTTCTTTCTTTATATCCCAATTATCCTTTTCATTTTATAGAAATGATGAAAAACTTTTCTCATGGACAGTCGTATCCTATTACCCGTTTGATATCGGTTCTTTCAAAAGCTTCTAAAATTTCATCAAACATTTAAATTCCATATCAGCAATGGACATAGACAAAGTGAGTGGTCATTTTTGTGCTCTGCAGAAAATCATATTGTTCACTTTTTCTGCGTGAATTTTTCTGTCTACATATTCATTAAAAATCATAACATCTTCCCATAATAACATCTCCTATAAAATTTACGTTAATCTATATTAATTTTTAATATCTTTCAACTTTATCCAATTTTTCGAGGTAAATCTAAATCATTTCGTCCGAAAATGACCATAAAGCTCAATTTGACGATATATAGTCTTCTTAAGTCTAAGTATCGATAATTGCAGCAGGTCTTAAATCAAACACCTTGTTGATTATTTCAATAATCCTATCATCCGAAATTTTTCCTGTACCAAAGGTATCTACATAAATAGAAAGAGGTTTAGCCACCCCAATAGCATAAGAAATTCCTATTTCTAATTTTTCCAAATTCCACTGGAACAATATTTTTAGTAATATATCTCGCCATATAAGTAGCAGACCTATCTACTTTTGGTTGGATCTTTTCCTGAAAAAGCTCCACCACCATGTCTTCCAAATCCACCATAAGTATCAACTATTAGTTTTCTTCAGTTAATCCTAGAATCTCCCATTAATCAATTTCAAATCTACCTGTAGGATTTACATAAATCTTAGTATTTTCCATCAATTAAGTGTTCAGGGATAACTTCATCAATGACAAATTCTTTTATATCTTTTTGAATTTGCTCTAACTTAACTGAAGGACTGTGTTGAGTAGAAACAACTATTGCTTCTATTCTTGAAGGAACACCATCAATATACTCAACAGTAACCTGAGCTCTTACCATCAGGTCTTAAATATCCTAATATCATTTTTCCTAACATAAGATAATCTTTTTGACAATTTATGAGCCAAAAGTAATCGGTAAAGGCATAAATTCATCAGTTTCTGTACATGCATAACCAAACATCATTCCTTGATCTCCTGCTCGACAGAAATATACTTATCTTCATTACCATTTTTATATTCTAATGCGCTGTCAACACCTAATGCTATATCTCTTGATTGTTCGTTTATACTTGTTACAACTGAACAAGTTGATGCATCAAAACCGAACTTAGCTCTAGTATATCCTATTTCTTTTAAAAACATTTCTAACTATACTCTGTATATCGACATATTGAAGTTGTAATTTCACCAACAACCATTACAATTCCAGTTGTTGTTAAAGTTTCACATGCAACTCTTGCAACCGGATCAACTTTTAAAATTTCATCTAAAATAGACATCGAAAACTTGATCACAAATTTTATCCGGATGCCCTTCAGTCATGATTCAGACGTAAATAAAACTTTTTCATTTTTCCCTCCTTATATTTTTATCAAGTAGTACCACAGCCTGAGAAGAAATACCCTCTTCTCTACCTTCCAAAACCTAGATGTTCTGTTGTAGTAGCTTTTATACTTATATTTTTCAATATCAGTTTCCAAAACATTTGCAACATTTTCTCATTTTTAAAAATAAAATCAGCAAGCTTAGGCTTTTGAGCACAAATAACACTATCTACATTCCCTATTTTATATCCTTTTTCTTTCATAAGTCTTACAACTTTAGTCATTATTAAAGAGTTTATATCTTTATATTTCGAATCATTATCAGGGGAATGGTTTACCAATATCACCTAAACACAATGTACTTCACTATAGCATCATTTGTATTGCATGAACTAAGACATCAGCATCGCTGTGTCCCAAAAGTCCTTTTTCATGTTCTATTTTTACTCCACCTATTATTAAATCACGTCCAACGACCAATTCGTGAACATCAAAACCAAATCCTATTCTCATACTAAATGCCTCTTTCTAATAATACTTTTTGCATATAAAATGTCTTCTATGAGTTGTAATTTTTATGTTGAATATTCACCTTCAACAAGTTTTATTCTAACACCTAATTTTTCAATGATAGAAGAATCATCAGTAATAAAACTACTTTTTCAAAGAACTTTTTATATCCTTCTAAAAATAATTTCCTTTTTCAAAAGCTAGGTGTCTGAATATTATATAATAAACGTCTGTCAGGTGTAGAAATAACCTCCAAATCAGAAGAAATATATTTAATTGATCTTTGACTCTAACACCTGTAATAACAACTATAATTATCCAATTCGTTTATAACATTACAATATTTTGTCTACTGACAAGTGGTCTAGCTCCATCATGACAAATTACAAAATCTGAGATCATCTGATACTTCCAAAAAGTCCATTATAAGTAGATTCTTCTCATGAGGCCTCCCTCAACTAATTTTATATTTAAAAATTTCTTTTTAATTATATTTTAAAATCATCAAAAATTCTTTCTTTGTTACTAAAATAATCTCAAAATATTTCAGGTATATCAGTAAAAAGCGAAATTGTTCTTTTCAATTACAGAACGTCCACATAAGTCCATTTTGTTTGTATTCATTCCCATTCTATTTGAAGAACCCGCTGCAACAATTATAACAGAAATTTGTTTTGACATAATTTCACCTCGAACTATATTGTACCACATTTAAAAATTTATTTTTCATATTTTTATAATAAAATTTACAGTAATAATAATAAAAGAATCCCACCCTTCTACGATTTTTGAATTAGGTGAGAGACTTTTATTTTACAACAAAAAGCATGAATCCTCCACCGCTTTTTAAAAGATAAATTATTTTACAAGATCATATTTATATTGTTTTACACCTTGTGCATTACTAACATTAGTATAACTCTAATTTTTAATTTTTCGAATGCTTGTCCACTTCTGTTTCCAGTATTGCAATATAAAACAATTTTTGTATCTTTTTAGGTACTAGATGCAATATCTTTTTCAATTGTTTCTAAAGGAAGATTTATGGCATCTTTAATATGTCCTTCTTTGTATTGGTCTGCAACTCTAACATCTATAACAGTAGCACCTTTTTGTTCTTCTAAAAGAGTTTCCTTTCATTAAATTTGATGATTTTTATCATCCTTTTCAGTTGTTTTTCAGCTGTCTATTGTCACTCTTTGAACCACAACCTACCAAAGTTGTTGCAGTGATTAATGACAAAAGCAATATTCTTGATAATTTTTCATTAATTTGCCTCCTAAATTTTTAATCAATAGAATAATATCATATATTTAAAATAAAGTAAAAATAATTTTTCTTATTAATACAACATTAATAATCTATATCACTATATTTTTATGTTATTACATATATTTTCCCAACTAAATTGGGTTATTTTTATATGAAAAATCTTTTTCAAAATTATTATTATATAAAATTATTAATTTGATCTTCTAAAAGCCAAACTTAATCTTTGAATATAATCATTTACTTCTTCTTTTCACAACTTTATCAGCGTCAAACAATTTTTGGCATTTTTACAAATTCTATATTTTTAGAATTTATTATATCATCTCCAAACTAAAATCCATAAAATTTTCGAGTTCATTCATAACAACTTTTAAATCACAAAGCCATTGCTTCTATTAGTTACAAGTGAAAGTCCTTCATAAAAATGAAGGCATAACAAAAGATATCACAAGATCTAAATAAATCAGCTATTTCTTGCATATCCATATATCATACAATTTACTTTTATCTGACATTTTCTGAGAATATGAAATAATTTCATCATATTCTTCTCCCGTTCCACTTCCTGCAAAATTAATTCTATATTATATTTGTCTTTACTTTTTCAAAGGCCTTAAGTAAATATATAACTCTTAGCTCTGCTAAATTTTTCCAGCATATATAAGTTTTAATTTAGAATTTTTATTATATATTTTATCTTCGCCTTTATAATAAAAAATTCTAAATCATCCATCCTCGATAACATAAACTTTATCTTTATTATATTCAAATACTTCAATAATTTCCTCTTTTTTGTTTTCGGACAAGCAAAAATCCCATCAACTTTTTGGGATATTTTTACAAATTAACTTTTTATGGATGTTATTTTTATATAATTGTCTTAAATCAGTTCCATGACAAAATGCAAAAACCTTTACAACTTAAATTAAGACTTGCAAACAATGGATGACATAATATATAAGTGGTTTGTAAAAATAATATCAGGATTAAATTCATTAACAATTTTGTTATTTTGTTTGTAAAAACTTTAATATACTCCTCTAATTTTTCGTTTACTAAATTAGAAAATAAAAATGACTCATAAGGCATTACATCACTCATTCAACAACTGGAAAAGATAAATCTTTACTCTTAGTTTGATAATTCATAATCATCCAAAATTGACTTTTATGATATCATCTTCATTCATTGCATCAAAACTTTTTGAGTAAAGTTCATAGACTTAAAATTTTTATGTACTTCCGTTAAATATATTCCACTACCTGTTTTTGAAGGGTACTGACTAATTAAAATGTAAAATTTTCAATGTAACAACTCTCCTTATAATATCATAAAAACTGAAATATCGAATCATAATTTCTTCTGATAATTATATCATATCAACATAAAAAGTAAAAAGCTCACACGAGCAAATATAATGTTGGATCCATACACACTATATTTATGCTTGTGTTGAAGCATCATGTAATTTTTACTTAATTTACTACTTTTTCTTGAGCGACGTTTTGTGAAACACTGTGTTCAGTAGCTTGTTTAAGTCTTTGTCAATTGTTCCCAATAATTCATTAGCTGCTTCAAATCAGCTAAAGCTAAATCAAACTTTTAATATAAGTCTTTATTTCAGATTTTCTACTTTTTATTTTTAAGAGTTTGTTTTTAGTAATATCTATTCTCTTAAGTGCTGATTTAATATTTGCCATTTCAATTCCTCCTCAAAAATAACATGAATATTATGCTAGACATATAATTTTTACAAGCCCTATTGCTAAAGATTTAAATATACAACTAAATGCTGTCTTTAAGAGCGCAATTTTCGAAATACGAATGAGCACCGGATAATCTTGTTGTTCCACAATAAAAAGAACCGGAATAGCATAATCCAGTTCTTTTTCAAATTACAAATAAATCAAAGCAAACTAACTTGATTCGTTTCTTGCAACTTATTTAACACCCCTATGTTCTCTTAAGGATTCCTAAAGCATTTTTATTTATTTTTGTTCTCTCATCTTTCAATAGAGATAAATATCGTAATTCTTCTAACTATTGTAAATTGAATTTACGTCGCTTACAAAATCTAACGCTCTAAATGGAGGTAGAGATTTTTCCCATTTCCATCAATTAAAAATCTTGAAGAATCTGACCTTTTCCAAATCAACTTGCTTTTGCAACAATTCCTCTAAGATACATTTCTTCCGCAACTTCAAGAATATCATATACCATCCTGTTCTTTTTGTGATGCTAATTTTCCTAATTCTTCTATTTCCTTCATTTTAGTTTGGATTGCAGTAAGTCCTTTAAAAATTAAATTACCTGGATAGTTATCTATTTTGTTGTAATATGTTGCATAAAAGCCTCTGGATAATGAACTTTAAAATATGCAATTCTATAACTCATCATTACATAAGCAACAGCATGAGCTTTGGAAAAAGGTGCTTTATCTTTTACATGATTCAATATACCATTCAGGTATTCCGTTTTCTCTCATATGATTCTGTTTCTTCGTCAAGACTTTTTCCTTTTCTGACTGTTTCCATTATTTTAAATGAACGTTTATTTTCGAGACCTTTAAAATCAAAAATGTCATTATATCATCTCTGTTTTACAAATCGTCTATTTAAAGAATTCCCTATAAGTTCTTGTGCATTCCAGCATACATCAGTTCCATCGAATGAGACCGCAAAATTCTTAAGTTCAAGTTAAAGTTTTTGAGTCTTGTATCAAGTAGCATCTGTCTTACAAACTCGTTTCCATATTCAGGTATTCTAAAAGTGCCTACTGAATCTTTGTTGTGTCATTAGTTTTAAACTATCTGTTGAATAAAATATATTTAAGTTTCCTTATCATCCATAGAAATATTGGAGGATCAACTCCTGTTAAATCTCTAAATGTTTTATAGTTGAACATCGTGTCCAAGTAAATCAAGTTTTAAATTCTTTCCCTTATGAACTTATAACTAAAATGTGTTGTTTGTTTCCAGACGTTGGATCATCTGCCGGATGTTGTATCGGAGTAAAATCATGAGATTTTCTTTATTATGAGGAACAATCATTACACCACCGGAGGATGTGACCACTTGATGCTTTTACGCCAACTATCTTTCTTGTACCTTCTAATGTTACCGGCTTGGTTAGAGAATTTTTCTTTTCTTCTGCGATAACCTTAACCAAATGCAGTTTTATCAAGTTATTTGCCAATTGTTTCCGGCTCTATAAACTTTATCCGACAAATAGTTCTGGTCAGTATATTTATGACAAGTTGATTGATGTTCCCTGCAAGTTTAAATCAATCTCCAGGTTTCTTTATCCACCGTCAAATCCTAAAAATACTTCAAAGGAATGTCATGCACTCCTTCTTAATCATATTGTTTTACAATGTGGACATTCTTTATCAGGCATATCAACTCCAGATTGTCGCCTATATTCTTCATGAAATTCTGAATACTTACATTTTGGACCAAATATAATGTGGAATTAATGGATTTGACTTCTGTTATACCCAGCCATAGTGCAGTTTTGCGCAAGATGAGCCGACAGATCCCTTGAACCTGCAAATATCCATCATCAATTTGATCTCCAAACTAATTTTTGACGCAGTGTATGTAAAACTGCACAACCACATTCTTTATAATAGAGCGTCTCTCTCAAGCCTATCTTTCCAACTATTTTCGGTAGATGTTTTCTCCATAAATAGATTTGTACCTTAGCTGACATATGCTGTAATTCTTCATCAGAACCTTCAATAAAAGGGTGGATATATTTCCAGTAGGAATAGGTAAAATATCTTCCAGCACATCTTTAAATATATTTGTATACAACAACATAGGCTTCATCTTTACCAAGATATGAAAACTCATCAAAGACATTTCATCAGTGGTTCTAAAATAAAAATGAACCTTCTTTCCAAGATTTTCTTCCTTGACCATATAAATTACATTTTCTAAAAATATAATCATTTTATCCAAGTATTTTACATTTCCAGTTGCAACAACTAATTTATCTAATTTCTTTCCGAGTTCATAAATCTTTTGTAGTTTCTTTTCCGATCATCGAGCACATTTTACCTCTACAAATGTTTTGAATTGGATATGGGTTCGGGATCTCAAAGGTGGATAAATTGGTTGCGACTTCGCAGACAAAATAATTATAACACACAAGAGCCTGTGGTCAGGAAGAAAAAAATGTGACACAGAACTACTGATGAGAGTAATTTTCATGTCTTGGTAGATGAAGCCTGCGGTGTGCTACAGGCTGTTGAACGGAAGGTATCGTGCAGCTGTGGTTTTATCACGCGCATTGAGTTCTGATGGTGAAAAATATCGACGTGACGGGCAAATCGACGCCAGGCGCGGTTGTGCTGAAATGATTGTGCGACAAAGGGCGGAGATCAGGTGATGATGTTGTTGAGTTCAAAGTATCATTTACGCTGCAACAATGCTGAAATCCGTGATCCATTGTTTGTCAAAATGTGAGCATTCAGGCTAATGACGCGGCGGACGATCGGAGTGCGATGGCGGCAAATAAATGAAGGATGACGTTCACAGCTATTTTGAGATTTGATAAACCGGATGATTTAACTTTACGGCTCGTCGGCAATCATCTGAAAAGGGCTGGTCGAACTGCTTATAAACCGGGGCTGGTGTTATTCTGATAATGCATTCGATATGTTAAGGCGGAAGGGGAACGCTGGCTTGCCGTGTGTCGCGTGAAAGATGATTGACGTCGCAGTGAACTCGGCGATGACGACCATTCTCGCGAAATCTGAACCACTCCGGCGATCGGCGATCTGACTTCAAACGGCGCATTTGTGGTCTGTGATACGGTGCAAGATGGCGTTCGTTAAAATGAGCGCGGTCGAAAAGAGTGGTGGGCTCATATATGACAGATGCTGATAATGATCGTAACAAAGATGAGTACCACTGCTATCAGCAATGATGATTATGGTGCGCAAGTTCGTGTCGGGGCTATACGGCATGTTACAACAGCGGGCTCGGGCGAACGTTTGGACTGCTGCAATCAGGCGAAATGATCGGTGAAGGTGGCATCTGGGCGGATGTGGTTGAAAGGCCACGGTGATGATAATCTACCTCATTTAAGCGGTCGGGTGTAACGTAAAGTCAGTTTTCAATATGATGGCTCTACCGTTATCTCTGAAACTAATAAATAAAAT
>BNJU01001746.1_pt1 | contig 169667 bp, 219 predicted proteins | sample 8539281 | NCBI WGS metagenome assembly BNJU01 (sample SAMD00202456, study PRJDB9452) | human saliva metagenome | isolation source: human saliva | place: Japan | reverse complement strand
GATTATTTTCCCTTTTTCCTTCATCTCCCCACTGAGTTCCTACAATTACAAAAAGTATTATTTTTTTCATATTTTTTTCCTCCTATTTTTTTAGAGCTACAATCTATTAAAAAAATTTAACAAATTCCCAAAAAAAGCTTTTTAATTTTAGAAATAATCTTTTACTTCTTATTTTACTATACTTTTGAAAATTTTTTTCTAGTATTTCAAGCCTTTTTTTTATTTTTATGAAAATTTAAATTATTTATCGCCTTTTTTTCTAAAAAAATAATTAATTTATCTTAATTTTTAAAAATTAAAAAAATATTGAAGATAAAAAGTTAAAATTATCTTAATAAACAAAAAAAGCTATACAAAACTCTTTTTTTGCATAGCTTTTTTTCAATTTTCTCTATTCAAAAATATCAAAAAAATTCTCACTAAAATACATCTTTATCAGATAATTTCGCATCTTTTTGTCTTAAACATTTCAAGTAATTTTTCTACTGTCAATTGTTTTTTTGCTTCACCTTTTATATCGAAAAATAACTTCTCCTGCATGAAGCATAATCAATCTATTTCCCATAAGTTATTGCATCTTGCATATTATGAGTTATCATCAAACTTGTAATATTATTTCTTTCAATTACTTCTTTTGTTTTTTTCCAAAATAATTTCTGAAGTTTGAGGATCAAGTGCTGCTGTATGTTCATCTAACAATAGTATATCAGGACGATTTAAAGTAGCCATTATCAAGGACAAACATTGTCTTTGTCCTCCAGATAGTAATCCAACTTGAGTAAATAGTTGTTTTTCTAGCCCTAATCCTATTGTTGCTAACAGTTCTTTGTAATATCCTATATTTTTTTGTATCTAATCCAAAGGTAAAATTGAATTTTTTCCCTTTATTTTTAGCCATTGATAAATTTTCTAAAACTGTCATTGAAGGCGCTGTTCCCACTGTTGGATTTTGATAAACTTGTGAAATCCATTTTGCTCTTTTGTGTCTTTCAATGGTTGTGATATTTGTACCATTCAAGATTATCTCACCACTGTCTGGAACAACAGAACCATTCAAAACATTTAATAAAGTTGATTTACCAGCTCCATTACTTCCAATTATCGAAATAAAGTCTCCATCCTCTATAGTAAAATTCAATCCTTTAAACACTTGTTTTTCAGTTCCCAATTCTGAGAAGAAAGTTTTATATACATTTTTTTAATTCTATCATTTATTTTCCTTCTCCTCTCTTAATTTTTCATTGCTTTTTGCTTTTTTTCTTACCTTTTTTTCAATTTTTTTAGCTGTTTCATTCCACAAAATAATTGTTAAAATTACTGCAGTTATGATTTTTAACATCTGTTGGTTTAATTTCTAATGTACTAATTAAACTATCATTGAATTTAAGCGTTTGATATAGATTTTTTTGTCCAGCTGTTTGACATCAAAGCTAAATTTATTATGAAATAGTACATCAATGAACCAATTGTTATTATAGAAATTTCGTTTATTAATCTTGATTTTTTTCAAAACTCCTAATCCAAGAATTATCGCTGCCAATCCAATTACCAATGTTCCTGTCCCTGAAATTAAGTCAGCAACTTTCATATTTTGTGCAAATAACGCACCTGACAATGCAACCAATCCATTAGATATCATCAATCCTAATATTTTTCAATCTTTTTTCATTAACACCCTAAACTAACCACTAACTCTTCATTATTTCCCAGTGCTCTCAACGCAAATCCGAATTTTTGAAGTTAAAAATATAATCTAGAATCATTTTTTTATTGCGAATGCAACAATTATAACAAACATTAATTTAATATCTTTTGTTGTTACTACATAAACAAAAAAGTCCAATTGTAGCAATTACATAAACTATCATTGTTCTTATTACATATTTATTTTTCTTTTATTTGATAATCATAGAATCCTTTTTAAAAACCAGTAAAATTATAGTTACCAATACAAACGGAATAAAACTTTTTTTCATAAGAAATTATTTCAAAAAAATATTTCTTTCTGATGAAATAAACACATTTGGAACACCGACAATCCTAGAGTTTATACTGTAAAATCCCGTCATTACTAAGATTCCAGATAACAATCCGTTAATTTTTAAATAAACATGTAACGCTCCTGTTAAATAACCTGCTATCATTCCACCAATAACTGCTAAAATAAGTCCTATAAACGGATTTGTAATTCCAAAAAATCCATTTTTTGATAAAGAAAACGCTGCAAATATAAATCCTCCTAAAGGAAATGTCGCATCTACTGACATATCAGGGAAATCAAGTATTTTTATATGTTATGTAAACTCCCATAACCATAATTGAATAAATAAATCCTGTTTTTAAAAGCCTCAGGCAAACTTTTGTATAAATACTAATAATTCGTTCATCATTCTTCCTTACTTTATTTTACTTTTTTATTATTTCTTTTTAATGATTTCAGCATTTGCCAATGCAGGATTTTTTACATCGATTCCTAAAGCTTTTGCTGTATCTTCATTTACGTATAATTTCATTTTTTTCGATGTTTCAAATGGTATATCTGAAACTGGTTTTCCTTTTAAAATTTCAATTGCCATTTCTCCAGTTCTCTTACCTAATTCATAATAATCTAATCCCATTGTAAATAAAGCTCCTAATTCAACAGATGAATTTTTCACTTGATACTACTGGTTTTTTTAGCATTTATAGCTTCCGAAGCTATCAAAGCTTATACTTGAAACAACTAAATTATCAGTTGGCAAATATAAAGCATCTGTTGAAGCTACTAAATTTTTAGTTGCTTGTGCTAATTCACCAAAATTTGTTACACCTTGGACTACAACTTCTAAATGTTTAGCTTGTGCTTGTTTTTTAATTTCTTCAACTTGCACAATTGAATTTTGTTCAGAAGTATTATATAAAACTCCTATTTTTTTACTCCTGGTTTTAATTTTTAAAAAGAATATCTAATTGTTCTCCAACATTTTCTAATTTATCACTTGTTCCTGTTACATTTTTTTATTTAATATTTTTTTGCTACAGCTGGATCAGTTACTGCTGAAAACAATACTGGTATATCTGTTATATTATTTGCCAATGCTTGTGCTGAAGGCGTTGCTATACCAAATACTAAATCCTTTTTATCTGCTTTATAATTACTTGCGATTAAGTTTGCTGTTGTTACTTCTCCATTCGCATTTTTTTCATCAAAATCTGCTTTAATTCCAGCTTCTTCAAAGGCTTTTTCAAATCCTTTTTTTACTAAATCCAATGATGGATGTGTCATAAATTGTGTAACACCAATTTTATAAGTTTTTCCTGCTACTTGTGTTTGCGTAGTTTGATTTTTCAACTGCAGAGTTTTTTTCACTACTCTTTTTTCCACATGCAAAAACCATTAACGCACTCATGGCTAATATTAAAAATTTTTTCATATTCTAATTCCTTTCCTTACTTTTATTTTTTTATATTATTTTTTTGATAATTTCAACATTATAATTAATGAAATTCAAAAAAACATTAATATCAACTTTATGTTTTCAAAAAAACCATTTTAATTTATTATTTTAGCTTTTTGATTTTATATCTTCTGGCAATGTAATTCCTAATGCTGCCATTGTTTTTTTCCATTTACAACAATATCATTTAAAGACATTCTTTGATATTTAATTTCTGAAGGTTTTTTTACCATTTTTCAAAATATCAATTGCTATTTTACCAGCTTGTTTACCCATTTCGTAATAATCTATTCCTTGTGTAATCAATGCTCCACCTTTTACATGTGCAGATTCAGCACCAAAAACTATTTTTTTCGCCGCTGTTGCTTTATCTGTCAAAAGATTTACTACTGAAGCTACCAAATTATCAGTTGGCAAGTAAATTGCATCAGATTCTCTTGTTAAAGCATCTGCTGCTTGGGGAATTTCGCTAGCTTGAATAACACTTTTCTCTACTACTTCTACACCTAATTCTTTTGCTGCTGCTTTTAAATCGTCAACTTGAACTTTCGAATTTTGTTCTGAAGAATTGTAAATAACACCTACTTTTTTTATTTTACTATCTAATTTCAACAATAATTGTAATTGTTGTTTGATATCTACTCTGTCACTTACTCCTGTTACATTGTTTTTCAAAATTCCTGCTGATTCTGGATCAGTTATCGCTGAAAATACTACTGGTATTGTATTTGTCGATTGTGCTGCAGCTTGAGCTGTACTTGTTGCAATAGAATAAATTAAATCCACTTTTGAACTAACAAAGCTATTTGCTATCAAATTTGCTGTTGCTGCTTCTCCATTTGCATTTTTTTCATCAAAATCTGCATCGATTCCCAGCCTCTTTAAAAGCTGCTTTAAATCCTTCTCTAGCACTGTCTAATGCTGGATGTGCTACAATTTGAGTAATTCCTATTCTATATTTTTTAGAACCTCCCGTTGAAGCAGAATCACTTTTTTTCTCCTGACTAGTGTTCCCATTTCCACAACTTAATATCATTAATGTCATAAGACTTAATAATGTTAATATTTTTTTCATATATTCCTCCTACTATCCTACAAAATTTCTACTAAATAATACCATTTTTATTAAAAAGCAAGTGAGTTTTTCTTTTTGTCTATCACAATTATTTTTTTGAAAAACTAAGTTACTTCTCTTAAACTTTACTTCCTATTTAAAAATAAAATTGCCTTGCAAATATACTTTACAAGACAATTTTTTTCATTTAAAAATTATTCACCTTTTTCCTCTTGTAACAACTTTTATAATTTCATTTATTGCAAATGGAATTAATGAAAGTCCGATTACTATTCCCCAATGACTTGGATCTAATGCTGTTACTTTAAACATTTTCTGCAATTGGTGGGATTGAAATTAATAAAACTTGTAATATAATACTTATTATAATTGAAATTATTAAAAACATGTTACCGAAGAATCCTACTTCAAATATAGTTTTTTTACTATTTCTCATTGATAACGAATAAAATAATTGAGAGAAAGTAAGCACTATAAATGCCATTGTTCTTCCGTAAGTAACTATTTCTGTACCATCTTTTGCTTCTTTTATAGGAACGTCTCCAGAATGAATAATTCCTAAATAAAATGCTACTAATGTTAATATTCCTATTAAAACTCCTCCAACAATCGCTCTCATTCCAGCACCTTCTGCAAAAAACTTTCCTTTGGATCTCTTGGTTTTCTATTCATAACATCTTTATCACCTGGGTCCATTCCCAATGAAATTGCTGGTAACGTGTCAGTTATTAAGTTTACCCATAATAATTGAGTTGGAACTAACGGCATTGCCCATCCAAATACTGTTGCAAAAAACACACATAATACTTCCCCTAAGTTACAAGAAAGCAAGAACATAATTGTCTTTTTAATATTGTTATAAATATTTCTTCCTTCTTCAATCGCATGAACTATTGTAGTAAAATTATCATCTGTTAAAATCATGTCACTAGCACCTTTAGAAACATCTGTTCCTGTAATTCCCATTGCAACACCAATATCAGCTGATTTTAGTGATGGTGCATCATTTACTCCATCTCCAGTCATCGAAACAATATTTCCTTGCTTTTTAAATGCTCTTACAATTTTAACTTTATGTTCTGGAGAAACTCTCGCAAACACTCTATAATTATTGATTTCTTTTGCAAATTTTTCATCTGGAATCGAGTCAATTTCTGAACCTGTTAAACTTTGACTAATATCTGTCGCAATTCCTAATTCTTTAGCAATCGCAACTGCTGTATTTTTGTGATCTCCTGTAATCATAATTGGTGTTATTCCAGCTCTTTTAGCTTCTTCTATTGAACCTTTTACTTCTATTCTAGGCGGATCAATCATTCCAACTATACCAACAACAACTAAATCTTTTTCCATTTCTTCAGGAGCAATTTCCGTATCAACATCTTTAAAAGCAACTCCTAACACTCTTAAAGCATCATCTGACATATTTTCAGCCACTTTCAGTATTTTCGCTTTAGCTTCATCAGTTATTGGCAAAATTTCTCCATTTACTAAAATTCTATTCGATCTCATCAAATATTGTCAATTGCACCTTTTGTATGTACTCTAAATTTATTACCTTCTTCATTTAATGTTGACATCAATTTTCTGTCAGAATCAAATGGATTTTCTCCAACTCTTTTATATTCAGCATTCAATGTATTTTTTTCTAAATTAAATTTATCACCCAATACTACTAATGCAACTTCTGTTGGATCTCCAATATCTTGTCCACCATCAATCGAAGCATCTGAACATAATACAAATGATCTGATTAATTCAGTTTCGTCTACATTTCGCTTTTTGATTTCTTTCATCTGAAATATCTTTTAAATTATTCAAAAGTATAAGTTTTTACAACTGTCATTTTGTTTTGAGTTAATGTACCAGTTTTGTCTGAACATATGATATTTACAGCTCCCAATGTTTCTACTGCTGGTAATTTTCTAACAATTGCATTTTTTCTAGACATGGATTTTACACCTAATGACAATACAATAGCTACAATCGCAACCAATCCTTCTGGAATTGCCGCAACCGCCAAACTTATTGAAGTCATAAACATTTCTACAACTTGTCTACCTTGTAACATTCCTACAACAAAAATAATTCCACAAATTGCCAAAGCTCCATAACCTAGAGTTTTTCCTAATTCCTCCAACTTAATTTGCAATGGCGTCAACATATTTTCATCTTCATCTAATATTTTCGCAATCTTACCAATTTCAGTATCCATCGCTGTTGCAACAACAACTCCTTCTCCTCTACCATAAATTGCTATTGTCGACATAAATGCCATATTTTCTTTATCTCCAACAGATATTTTTTCATCTGAAGTAATAAAGTCTGCATTTTTTTCACTTGGAACTGATTCTCCTGTTAATGATGACTCTTGAATTTGTAAATTAGCACTTTCAATAAGTCTAACATCTGCTGGAATGTATCTTCCTGCATCAATTATTAAAATATCTCCTGGTACTAATTCTTCTGAATTAATTTCTATAACTTCACCATTTCTTCTAACTAAACTTTTTGGAGCAGTCATCTGTTGTAACGCTTCCAATGCCTTTTCAGCTTTTGACTCTTGAATAACTCCAACTAACGCATTAATTAAAACAACCGTTAAAATTATTAAAGCATCTGGTATTCCTTCTGTTCCATGTGCAATAATATTAATTACAGCTGCACCAATCAATACATAAATTAACACATCTTTTAATTGTGCTAAAAAAATAATTGTAATAAACTTTTTTTGGGTTTCCCTTTTCAATTTATTTAGACCATATTTTTTTCAAGCCTATTTTTTTTGCTTCCTCCGTCGATAATCCTGTTTTAGAATTAACATTTAATTCCTTTAAAACAGCCTCTTGTGATTTAGTAAACCACATTGACTCCACCTCTTTCTTAAATTTTATATTTTTTTGGTATATTATACACTAAATTTGTATTTATTTCACTCTTTTTTTACAAAAGTTCTAAAAATCTACTGAAAAATATACTGTATTTCGTAAAAATTTTTCTTAACTGCTCTTTTAATTCTTCTTTTTAAAAGACATCACAAATCCAATAATTTCAAATATTAATAACACTGTCAACCCATTTTTTTATAAATCTTCTAGTATCTTCATAATTTTTTTAATTGTTTTTTTGGATTTTTTTCCCAGCTTCAATTAATTTTTTTCATTTTTTTCAAGATATTTAGGCTCTAAATTTTCTTTTTGTTCCTAAACTTTCTATATAATAGCTAGGATTTTTAAAATTTAGTTTCTTTTCATTTCAAAGTAATTTTTTTCAATTGATCTTCTGTCATTCCCTTTTGCACAAAAATCCTTGTCAACCACAAAAATATCCCGCATATTCTTTCAATTTTTTTCTTTTAATATCAAATTAGACATATCTTCGTCATCCCAAAAATATGTAGCATCTTTTCATTGTTTCCTCATAAGGAGCTATCCTTCCAACCCAAACTTCATTTATTCTAAGTAATTTATCTACATAACCGTATTCATTTCTTGTATAATAATTTCTGTTTTCGAACTATCAGAATAGCTATAATCTTTTCCTATCAATATAGCTTCAACATTTTTTTATTCTCTTTTGAAAATTTATCTTCCAAATAGAAATTTTCTGTCAAATTTAATCTATAATTTCTCGTTATTTTTTTTAGAAAAAAATTAACAATCAAAATCAACGTAACTATAATTGACAACAAATACAATAATTTCTTCATTTTCTCCTTTTTCTGTATTTTTCTCCATTTCTTTTTATTATTGAAAATTTTTTTCTTCCTCACTAAAAAAAGTATTCATATTTGTATATCATATCATTTTTTTACAAAAAAATTAAAGTCTTTCATTTAATATAACTATTAATATAACTATGCTTCTCATTTACTAACTCATATAATTTCAGCAAAAAAATTATTTAGAAAAAAATTTTTGATTTTATCTAAATTTGAAGTTGAAATTCGATATATTTTTGACTCCGTAGCTTTTTAGCTTGTAATATGCTGAATGAGAGTTGTAAGATGTATCAAAGATTACGATATCTGAATTTTTTTAATTTATCTGAGTTTCTAAATACGGCTGTAGCATGAATAAATTCTATCTTAAATCCCTTTTTCCTTTCGCATATTTTTTTCAGCTTTTTTTCAATAACTTTTTGACTCCATCTACCACCAACTACTTTTTACATTCTGATTCGTCAAGTCTATCATCTTTTTCTTCTGACAACTCTTTTATATTCACATTTTCAACTACTTCAATATTCTCATCCTGTTCCATATTTTTCAATTTCTTTTTTTCAAGACTTTTTTTATCTGAATACTCAATTTTTTTCAATTTCTTTTTTTCTGTTTTTTTTAATCGTCTTCTCAGCCTCTTTTATTCCTGTGTTTTTCTCAAATCTTCCTTCAACTTTTTTTATTTTCTTCTTCAAGTTTATCACAAATAGAATTTAAAAAAATTTATTTTTCCTGCTCAATTCCCTCAATATCAGTAATTATCTCTTCCAAATCCCTTTTCTTTTTCACTAACCTTATACGAATTTATATTAAAAAAACTCAAATCCTCTCTTAAAATTTTTTTCTCATCAAAAAAATATTCCTTCATTTTTTTCATCAAAAAAACTGATAAATTCTGCTGAAACATTAAATTTTTCTATTTTCTTCATCAAATTCCAAACCATATTTTTTTGCGATAATTTTTTTCCAAATTTCTCTTCTTAACATTTTATATATTTTGCACTTATACTCTCTTGAAATTCCTTCTCAAAATCCTCATTTTTCCAGTTCTTCCACAGCTTCTTTCAAAAAAATGTCTCTTTCTCCAATATTTTCCTGCTTATTCTCTTTCCAATTTCTCAATATATTTAAAATATTCTTCCTTGAAAAAAATCCAAAAAAAGTTCAACCAGTTTATTCGTACTTAAAACATACATTATCATTTGCTCTGGATTCAATCCTCTTCCGTTTATCCCTTAAAATTTTATCCTCTGAAATTCCCTCAAATAGTCTTCTTTCACAAAAATTCAAACATTTCTTTTCAACATAAGAATTATTTGTTTCTACAATTTTTTTCTCAAAAAAATCTTTATTTGACTCATCAATTTTTCCCAATAATATCAATTTCTCTCTCAAAAAAATTGAATTTTCATTCAATTTTTTTCCCAAATTTCTTTTTCTAACAAATCATTATTAAAATTATCAATCACTAAATCAAAAAAATATTTTTTTATTTATCGATTTTAATTCTTCAATTAGTAACACAACTTTTTTTCATTCTTTTTTTGCCAATTTTATTCATCTCCAATCATCAATAATATGGCACAACATCAAAGAATTGTGTCACATTTTATTTTTTTCTGTAACATATTTTATAAATTTTTTTGAATATTTTTTTGTGCTGGAATATTGTTTGCAGCTAACAATTCTGGATGCCACTGTAATCCAACAATCAAATTATCGTCACAATCTTTTTGAATACCTTCAATAGCTCCATCTGGACTTTGTGCAATCACTCTAAATCCAGGTGCGACATCCTTCAAAATTTGATGATGAAAACTATTTATTAGTCCTGTTTCTTCTCCATCAAAAATATCTCCTAAAAAACTATTCTTATCAATTTTTACAGAATGAGATAAATCATCTGATTTAGTTTTTTGAAAATGTTGAATGAAGACATTTTTTGCATAAGAAACGTCTTGGTATAATGTCCCACCATTTACAACATTCAAAATTTGAGCCCCACGACAAATTCCTAAAATAGGTTTTCCTTTCTTTTGAGCTTCACTTATCAATAATGAATCAAACTTTATCTCTTTCAAGAAATGTAGCTTCTAATTTTTGCATAGGTTCTTCGTTATAGCAAATTGGAGATACATCGTGACCTCCTGACATAATTAAAGCATCAATTGCATCAACAGCTCCTCTAATAACATCCTCATCTGCATTAATTGGGATGATAAAAGGAATTCCTCCAGCAGCAATCACTGCTTCCACATAATTATTTCCGACGCAAGCTCTTCTATGTCCTGCAAATAATCCTTTTTCTGAAATTTGTACACTTCCTGAAATTCCAATTATAGGTTTTTTACTCATTCTCTTATCCTCCTTCAAACTAAAGCAATTCACAAATATATTTAATCACATTTTGTTTGTATAGTCAATTAATTTTCATTTAACTAACATTTTTAACGCTCTACTCCAGACTCAATATCATTGTCTTTAGCCTTTCCAAAAATCATTCGGATACAATTTTTCTAAAAATTTCATCTGTTTTTTTCCATTATCGCTATCTAATACTTCAGGAAAAAAATAATTTTATTTGTATCTTTATCTACAAATACAGCTCTTTTCAATTTTGTATCATATGCAATACAAACGTCTGTATCGTCACATATCATATTTTTTTTATTTTTTTCACTGCATCTACTGAAAATGTTGGTTTATCAGTCTTCTCTCCTGTTTCAAAATCATTATAATATACAACTTTATATTTTTTTGATCTGACAATTTTTTTCTATTTTTTTAAAGTTGTATCTTCAGTACTTATTTCCCTATTTAATAATTTTTTTCTTCATAAAAATTTTTCCATCATTTGTAAACGGTAAATCATATCCTAATGCAAAACTACTAAAACTTCCTAAAAACATACTCAATATTAATATTTTTTTCATAAACTCACGTTCTCCTTTTTCTTTTTCACATTGTGAACTACTCCCGCTTTTAGAAGCGGGAGCTTCTTGGGAAGTACCTGCTTTTTGCTAGCCAAATATATTTACCAAGCTCTTCGGACAGTCCCTGCCCTGTTTTTTTTCCTAATATTCCAACATCAATTTTCCAATGTTTTTTATATTCACTGCAGCATTGTAATCTCTATCAATTTCAATTCCACAGCACTCACACTTATAACTTCTTTCTGATAATTCCAGTTTCTCTTTAACATTTCCACATTTACTACAAGTTTTCGACGATGGAAACCACTTATCTATCTTCAAAAAAATTGCTTTCCTAAAAAAATATCAGTTTATACTCAAGCATTCTCAAAAACATTCCCCATCCATTATCTCCTACACTTTTCCCAAAATTTAATGCCTGGCTCATCCCTTTCATATTCAAATCTTCAACAACCACAGCATTATAATCTTCAGACAATTTTTTCGATAATTTATGCAAAAAATCTCTTCGGCAATTTTTGATATACTCATGCAATTTTGATATTTTCGCTTTTTGCTTATACCAATTTTTTTAGAAAATTTCACTTTTTCTTGACAATGACTTTTTGTAATTTTTTTCAATTTTTTTCTCCAACATCCTAAAATATTTTTGGATAATCAGCTCTTTGGTTTTCAGAACTGACAAATAATTCAGACATTGAAAAAAATCAAGTCCAATCACTTTATCATTACCTGGGATTTTTTTGAATTTCTTTTTCAAATTCTGTCAAAACAGAAACATAGTAATTTCCATTACTGTTTGTCAATGTTACTGACTTTATTCTATAATTCTTTGGTATTTTTCTATGATATTTCAATTTCACTTTTTTTCAACTTTGGCAAAACCAAATATTTATTTTCCTCAATTCGTATCGAATTATTCACACAATTTGTCGTATAACTTTTAACACTATTCTTTTTAGATTTGAACCTCGAAACTTCGCTCTCTTTTGAAAAAAATTCGTAAATGATCGTCTCACATTCAATTGAGCATTTGAAAGCGCAAGACTGTCCACTTCTTTCAAAAATTGGTTTTCACTTTTCAAACTGGCAGGTGTAATTATTTTTATTTTTTTCCAGTTTCTTTATAAAATTTATTCGCAGTATACAAAATCGTATTGTAAACAAAACGAACACATCCAAAAAGTCTTATTTATCAATAATTCCTGATCTTTATTTGGATAAATTCTATATTTGAATGCCAAATTATATTTCATAAAAATTACACCTCCTTTTTGATTTTGAATATTATTTTTAATTATTTCTCTTCGATATTTTTATACAAAAAATTGTATCATAGGTATATCCTTTTTTTTCAATTTTTTTAAAAAGCAATTCATCTCCCACTTATAGAAGTCGGAGACTTCTTGCTATCTTTTGTTAAATTATATCAAAATTTTCACTGTATAGCTATTTATTTTTGTTTATCATTTTTTTATTTTATAGTATAATGCTTTTTGTAACATTTTAAAAAAATTTTTATAAATTTTAATAAAAAGAGGGATTTATATTGAAAATAATTCATTTAGCTGATTTACATATTGGAAAAAAAGAGTCAATGAATTTTTCGATGATTGACGACCAAAAAATATTTTTAAATCAAATTTTAGAAATTATTGATAAGGAGAAAGCCTGATGCGGTAATAATTGCAGGGGATGTTTATGATAAGCAAGTTCCATCTATTGAAGCAGTGGAGTTGCTGGATAGCTTTTATATCGGATATTTCTAAGCGAAAAACGACTACTTTTATAATTAGTGGAAATCATGATTCTGCTGAAAGATTGGCTTTTGGTTCAAGTCTTATGGCGATGGGGAAAATTTATATTTCACCAGTTTATAATGGAAAAATTTCAAAATACACTCTAAAAGATGATTTTGGAAGTGCTAATTTTTATCTTTTGCCATTTGTGAAACCTAATCATGTTAAACGATTTTTCCCAGATGAAAAAATTGAATCTTATACTGATGCAATAAAGGTTGTTGTCGATAATTTAAAACTTGACACTTCTGAAATAAATATTTTGATTGCACATCAGTTTGTGACTGGAGCGAGTCGAACTGAATCTGAAGAAATTAGTGTTGGAGGGCTTGATAATGTTGATGCTTCTGTTTTTGAGGATTTTGATTATGTTGCACTTGGACATATTCATAGACCGCAAAAAATTGGTATAGAGAGAATTCGTTATTGTGGAACACCTTTAAAATACTCATTTTCTGAAGTTAATGATACAAAATCTGTTTCAATAATAGAAATTAACTCAAAAGAGGATTTTAATTTACGTATGATTTCTCTTATTCCTAAAAGGGATATGCGTAAAATAAGGGGGACTTACGAAGAATTAACTACAAAAAAATAGCTATGAAAAATACTAATACTGATGATTACATTCATGTTACTTTGACTGATGAATTTAATGTGGTTGATGCGATACAAAAAAATTGCGAGTTATTTACAAAAAAATATTATGAAATTAGAATACGATAATATGCGAACTCGTGAATCTAGAAAAAAATAAATTTAGACGACATGGTTATCGAAAAATAAAAATCCATTAGAAATTTTTTTCAGAATTCTATAAATTGCAAAAATAATAAAGAAATGGACGATGAGCAAAAAGGAAATTATAAAAAAATAATGGAAGAAGTTTGGGAGGAAAAATAAATGAGACCTTTAAAAATTAACTGTTTCTGGCTTTGGGACCTTACGCTAAAGAGCAAGTATTTGATTTAGAAAAAAATTGGGAAATTATGGTATTTATTTAATTACAGGAGATACTGGTGCTGGAAAAAAACTACTATTTTTTTGATGCGATAAACTTTGCACTTTTTGGAGAGGCTAGTGGTAAAGATCGTGATGGAAAAAAATGCTACGTTCAAAAATATGCTGGTTTATCTACTGAAACTTTTGTTGAATTGGAATTTCTTTACAGAGATGAAAAAAATATAGTTAGAAGAAATCCCTGAATATGAAAGACTTTGCGAAAAGAGGGAAAAAAATCCAACTACAAAAACAAGCTGCAAACGCCACTTTAATCTTACCAGATGGAAAAAAATAATAGACAAGAGCGAAAAAAATGTTAATAAAAAAAGTTGAAGAAATTTTTAGGAATTACTCAAAAAAACAATTTAAGCAAATTTGTATGATTGCTCAAGGTGATTTTATGAAAATTTTACTTGCAGACACAAAAGAGCGAAGCCAAACCTTTAGAAAAAAATTTTTTTAATACTGAAAAAAATATGAATCTTTTGAAAAACTTGATGAATTGAATGATAAATATAAAAATCAATATAACTCTCTAACAGATAAATTGAGTAATTCTAAAGAAAAATATCTCATTTGATGAAAAACGAAGAGTTTTTAGAAAAAAATTTCCAGACTATGAAAAATAGGATTAAGATTGATTTTTCAAGAGTTTTTTTAGAAGAAGTTATTGACTTTTCAAAAAAAGAAAAAAATGATATTTATTCTCGTGAAAATGATGAAATTCAAGCAAAAAAAGAGAAAAAAATTTATTAGCTTTGAATGAAGCACAAGAAGTTGAAAAATAAAAAAATTTCAGTTAGAGCAAAAAAATAGCGAATTTGAAATTGTAAATAAAGATGTTAAAATTTATAAAGATTTGATTTTACTTCATCCAGAATTACAAAAAAATCAATTAAGAATAATACTGATAAAAATTAGCTCTATTGAAAAAGATTTAGAGATTTATGAAAAAAATTTCTAATCTAAAAAAGAAAAATTTCTGAAGAAAAATGATTCGCTTGAAATAAAAAAATTTCTGAAAAAGTTGGATTTAGAAACTCAAAAAAATGAACAATCTTTATTATTAGACAAAAAAATAAAAATGATAAAGAAAAAAATTAAAAAGATTCTAATATAAAATTACAAGAATTTATTTCATGAGAAAAAAATAATTTAGAATTAAAATTTAAAGAATTAGCAACTTTTTAAAAAAATTATATTTTTTTGATTATAATTCTAAAAAAACAGTGAGTTGGAAAAAAATTAATGAAACAATTATAACATTTGATTTTTGACATTAATTCTTTAAGAAATAAAATTGCTTCTTTGGAAAAAGAATATTGAAAAATCAAAATAATCAACTGTTAACTTTTAATGATATTCAAAAAAATGAGAAACAAAACTAGAAATTGAAAAAAATTAATTATAATTCTAGAAATTCAAGATATAAACTCTTATAAAAGTTTATATTTTGAAATAAAAGAATTTGAATGCAGAATTAGAAAATGAACAAAAAAATATACTGAAATTTCTGAAAAAAATATGCTCAGAAAAGATTTTTCTTGCTAAAAAAATGAGAAAAAAATTATAACGACAATCAAGCTGGTATTCTCGCTCAACAATTAGTCGAAGGGGAAAAATGTCCCTGTTTGTGGTTCAACATCGCATCCATACCCAGCTAAAAATACTTTTCAGAAGAAGATATTTTTGAATCTTGATAAAGATGAAATTGAAAAAAATAGAAAAATGAATCTCTGTCTCTTTCTAATGATGTAAAAATCTCAAAGTGAAATTTGTTCTGGGAATAAAAAGGAAAACTTGAAGATAGAAAAAAATCTTTTGAAAAAGTGTTAAATAATGAAAAAAATTGAATTTGAAAATGCAGAAAAATTGGATTGAAGAACAAAGTTTATTTTTTTAGAAAAATAAATTAATTGAAATTGAAAATTTGATAGATAAAGAAAAATAATAGAAAAAAATTGAGAAGGAAACAATTGAGAAGGAAATTCAATCGTTGAATAAAGAATTAAAGATTAAAAACGAGAAGTTTAAATTCACTTGATGGCGATAAAAAAACGCTCGAAAAATCAGAAAATTAAGTTAGAGGAAAATATTAAAATTATTTCTAAATCGATTTCTGAAAAATAGTAATTTGGTTTTCTGATTCTCAAATGAAAAATGAGGAGCTAAATTCTACTAATAATTTGAAAAAAATTGGATTGATTCTATTGAAAAAAATTGGTGAATACTAAGGAACAGAATTTGTCTGAACAATTAGATTTGGTTGATAGAAAATATTGAATCTGAAGAAACAAATGTTAATCTATTTAAAAAAATTGGAAGAAGAATTTCCGAAAAATTGAAGAAAAAAACTTAATGAAATTTCGAGTTTTATTAAGGAAAAATGAATCTGAGCAAGTTGCAATTAAAACACGATTGAAATCTTTCTAAATAAGGATTTAGCTGAAATGAATGATTCGTTATCATTAGAATTTAAAAGATGAAAACTGTTTCTTTGACAAAAAAATTAATGAGCTAAAAAAATAATATTTTAAAAAAACTGAAAAATAAAATCAATAGTGAAAAAGGAAATTTTAAATAATTTGCAAATAAAATTAGCAAGTCTTGAAGGAGAAATTTCAAATTTAAAATTGGATATTCAAAATCGTTCTTTTAAAGATAAAAACGAACTTTTTAGAGCAACAGAAAGAAATTGATTTGGAAATTGAAAGAACATAAAGAAAAAAATTTGATAAGAATAAGTTTAATTTGATTGCTAATGAAAAAAATTATTAAATGAAATTGGAAAAACAATCTAAAAAAATTATTTGAAATAAGAAAAAAATATGACTCAATACAGGCTCTTTCAGCGACTACAAAAGGTACAATTAGCGGAAAAGATAAAATTACTTTTGAAACTTATATTCAAATGAAATATTTTGAAAGGGTTATCGCTAGAGCTAATTTGCGGTTTATGATTATGTCAAATGCTCAATATGAGTTAAAAAGAGAAGAAGAAGCTAAAGATGCAAAATCAAAAAGTGGCTTAGAACTAGAAATCATCGACCACTACAACAATACAACTCGGAATGTTAGAACGCTTTCTGGTGGTGAATCATTCATGGCTTCTCTGTCACTTGCTCTAGGATTTTCTGATGAAATCCAATCAATGTCAGGAGGAATACAACTTGATACAATGTTTATTGATGAAGGATTCGGTACACTTGACGAAGATACTTTAAAAACAGCAATTGACGCACTTATAAAATTGTCTGATGAAAATAAACTTATTGGTATTATTTCTCACGTTGAAGAGTTAAAAAATCGGATTGATAAAGCAAATTGTTGTAACAAAATCTACTGACGGGACTAGTACTGCGAATATTATTAGCTGATTTAAATTAATTTAAATGGAAATAAAAAAACTATCTTGTAAAATAACTTTCACAAGATAGTTTTTAATTTTATATTATATTCTACCAAATATTAAACCATTCCATTTATTACTTTTTTTCTGCTAGATTTCTTGCATGATCTCCTACTCTAGTGAAATGTAATAATAAATCTGTGTACAACAATCCTGATTTTTATTTCACATTCTTGTGCACTCAATCTTTTTTTGGTGTTTTTTTCTTATTTCTTTATCTTTTTGTGTATAATTTATTATGTAAATCTAACACTTCAATTGCTTTTTTTCTTTGTTAGAATCTTTTTACTGCTTCGATTGAAAGTTCTATCATTTTTAACTATAATTTTTAGTTAATGTATCCACTTCTTCATATACTAAGTTAGAGAATTTTTAAACTTTTTTTCATTCCTAAATTAACTTCTCGAATTATTCCAGCTGCGTGATCTCCGATTCTTTCAATATCTCTACACATATCTAAATAAGCTGTAACATCTTCTCCATCTTTATCATTAAGATTTTCTCTCAATATTCCTGTCAAGTATTTTGTAATTTCTTGATCAATGTAATTTATAACTTCTTCTTTTTCTTCTACTTCTTTAGCGTATTTTTTTCCTCTCTTGTATTGAAAAAAATTCTACTGATTCTTTTTATATTTTCCAATGAGAAATTAGTCATTTCAATCAATTCTAATTTTACTTGTCCCAACGCAATACTTGGTGTTCCCATCAACATTGGGTCTAAATATTTAACTGTGTAGACATCTTTTTCCACTTCTTTTTTCTCTTTAATCAACTTAACAACAATGTATTCCAAAGCTCCAATGAATGGGAATAATAAAACTGTCGTAACTGCATTAAATGTACCATGAGAAAATGCTATTGTCATTTTAGGATTTAGATGCAAAAATTTTTGCATGAATCCAATGAACGAAGAAAAAGGACTTAATAAAATTAAAAATATTAATGTTCCAATTACGTTAAACATTACGTGTGAAGCTGCTAATCTTTTTGCTGATGTATTTGAACCAATTACTGCGATTATTGCTGTAATTGTTGTACCGATATTATCTCCAAATAAAACTGGTAATGCTCCTTTTAAATCAATCAATCCTTCTTGGTAAAGATTTTGTAAGATACTTATTGTTGCACTTGATGCTTGAACTAACATTGTAATTAATGTTCCAACGAATACTCCTAAAACTGGATTTTTACTCAAATTAACAGTCCATACTCTAAAATCTGGTAAATATTTTAATGGTTCCATTGCTCCAGACATTAGTGTTAATGCATAGAAAATTCCTCCAAATCCGAATAAAATACGACCAGCATTGTTAAGGGTTTTTACTTTTGTGAAGAATAATAACGCTGCTCCTAAAAATATTATCGGTAATGAAAAATGCGAAATGTTAAATCCAATTATGAACGATGTTATCGTTGTTCCTATATTCGCTCCCATTATTATTCCAATAGCTTGTCTTAAAGTTAATAATCCTGCACTTACTAATCCAATTGTAATAACTGTTGTTCCTGAACTTGATTGTATTAGCACTGTTACAAATATTCCAACTAAAACTCCCAAAAATGGAGAAGTTGTATATTTGTCTAAGATATATTTCAATCTATCTCCTGCTGCTAATTGCAATCCATCTCCCATATACTTTATACAGAATAAAAAAACATTCCTAGTCCACCTAAGAAACTAAAAAAATAATTTGTTGCCAGTTAAGCGTGTTCAATGATGTCGCTGCACCCATTTTTTTCTCTCCTATCTATTTTTTTATTGTACACTATAAGTTTTTATATATTTTCATATCTCTTGTAGACATTCAAAAATTAAATATACTCACTTCAGTACTTTCTAATAGTATACTATAATTTAAAAAAATATCAAGCATTTTTTTATTTTATTATATTTTTTTATATTTTTTTATCTGATAGGTTTTTTTCGCTGTTAATTCCCATTTATTTATGTCTTTACCTAATTTAGCTGAATCATATCCTATGTAAACATTTTTTTAATCTTTTTGTTTACTGGATAAATTACATATTTGTAAGTTAATGGTACTACAACCGCTTGATCGATGTAGTATTCTTGCCATCTTTTGTATGCTTTCGGCTTTGTAATTAGGATTTGTTAAAGTTTTTGGACTTACAACATCGTCCATTAATCTTTCATTTTCTTCAGTAACATATCTCGAATAATTAAATTGAGCGTCTTTACCAGCTGTACTACTTGGAATTAAGCTACTTCCAACTCCCCATGCTGCAAAAAATACGTCGATATCCTTATCATCTGCTCCTAATTTATCATAAAAAGTATTTAATTCTATTAATCTTCCAGTTGTTAAAACTACTTTTAATCCAATGTCTTTCCAGTTTTGGATATAAAATTGAGCTAGAGGTTCGGCGATGTCTCCACCTGACATTGAAGCCATTTTTATTACAAAAGGTTTACCATTTTTATCTTCTCTGTATCCATCTCCATTAATGTCCTTGTAACCTGCTTCATCTAATAATTCTTTAGCTTTTTTTGGATCATAAGGATATCCTTTTAAGCCTTTTGGAAAATATTTAGTCATTACTGGCGGAACCATTGAAGTTGCACGTTCTCTTATTCCTGAATAGAATGTTTGAACCATTTGGTCTATATTTAATCCGTATGCCATTGCTTGACGTAATTTTTTGTCTCCCATTTTTGCTTTTGGATCAGTGATATTAATACCTTTATTTTTATCAAAATGTCCTAATTTAAATCCTAAATAAGAGTAGTATAAATCTTGTCTTCCTAAAAATTTCTGTATTTTTTTCAAGTCTTTTAATGAATCATACAAATCTCCAGGCATAAACATTACATAATCGTATCTACCTGTTTTCAATGCTGCAATTATTGATTGTTGATTTATTACTTCCAATACTACTTTTTCAATTTTGGCTTTTCCTTTGAAATAATAAGGGTTTGCTTTAAATTGAATACTTTCTCCTTGAATCATTTTTGTAGGAACATAAGGCCCTAATGTTACGATATTCGTTCTTATCTTTGGTGAAGAAACTAAATCTTTTATTGGAACATCTTTTAGATAATGTTTTGGCAAGGCAGTTGCTATTATTCCATTTCCTAAAGTATAAACACTGAATCCCATTTCTGTAAACGAGATTTCTACTGTTTTATCATTAATTTTTTTAATTCCAGAAATTGTTTTTGCTTTTCCGTTATGATAATCTTCTATTCCAACGATTTTTTTAGCTTCAGTATCGTATCGCACACCTGTATAATCTTTACTTCCTACAACTTCATAAGGATAAATGATATCTTCAGCTACTAACGGTTGACCGTCACTCCATTTTACACCATCTTTTATTTTAATTGTTACTTTTTTGGCGTTTGCGTCTACATCCATTGTTGCTAGTCCTGTATTAATTACTTCGAAATTTTCATCTACATCAAATATTGAATTACTCATAAATGTATTGTTAACTTCACTATCATATCCATCTGTTGACAATGTTTCTTCAAAAATTCCAACTAACGGAGCATCCTTTACCATTGCGACTCTTAAAGGGGATCCGTCAACTGCAGGAGCGTTATTTTTTGTTTCCAATGAAAAATTTACTTTTTCGACTTTTTCTCCAATACGCTCACTTCTCTTTTTTCCAGGACTGCAAGCTGATAAAATCACTAACAAAATCATTAACAATCCCAAATATTTTACATTTTTCATTTTATTCCATTCCTTTCGCTACAAACTATCCTAATCTTTGTCGTGCATCTGCTGCTCTCTTCAAAGCTTGTCCGATATAGTTTATACACAACATCATTATTAATATTAAAATTGAAGCTGGAAGCCATATCCATAGCTTAGTTGATAAAACTTCTGGATCTGTCGCATAACCAACTAATGTCCCCAAACTCGGTGTAGTTGGTGGTAACCCAAATCCCAAAAAGCTCAATCCTGTTTCAATCCCAATATTTCCTGCAAATTCTAACGTTAAATTTACGATTATTAATGAACTCAAATTTGGTAAAATTTCTCTAAAAATTATTTTGAAATCACTTGTACCCATTGTCTTTGAAGCATTTACATAATCTTTTCTACTTTCAGTTAACGCTTTACTTCTGATAAGTCTTGCAATTCCTGTCCAATAGAAACAGCTCATTATTATAATAAATGAGAAAATACTGTATTTTGGAACAATTGTTATAAATACAATTATTAGCATCAAAGTAGGTAAAATAGTTATAAAATCAATTATTCTCATTATTACATTGTCAACTTGACCACCGTAATATCCTGAAACTAATCCTATCACAATCCCAATTCCAGAAGTTATCAAAGTAATCGTAAACCCAATGATTATCGAATTTCTTGCTCCAATCACTAATTGCCCTAAAATATCTCTTCCACCTGAATCTGAACCTAGCCAAAATCCTTCCATTGGTTTTGAATATTTATCCAATAAACTTATTTTCATAACTTCTTCTTGATTAGTAAGTGCTGCTCCAATAAAAATTACTAAAAATAATATCGCCAACACATATACTGAAATTAAAGCCAACTTATCTTTTTTTATTTCTCTTACAATTACATTAAATCCTGATGGCTTTTCATGCTTTTTCATCTCTGCTTTTTCATTTAATTTTTTCATAAACACCACCTATTCTATTCTTATTCTCGGATCAACTATACTCAAAATAATATCAGAAAGTAAACTTCCAACCAACGTCAAAAATCCGTAAAGTAAAATTAATGCCGTAACGACACTGTAATCTCTCGTTGTTATTGACGATATAAATAATCGCCCCATTCCAGGATAGTTAAAAATCAATTCAATAAACACTGAACCACTTAACAATCCAGTTATTGTATATCCAAAAAATGCCGCTATTGGTAAAATCGAATTTCTAAATATATGTCTTGAATAAACTTTATTTTCTGGCACACCTTTACTTCTCGCTGTTTTCACATATTCCAAACCTTTTGCATCAATTACTTCATTTCTTAAATATTGAATTGTTCCTGTTGTTGCAAGTAAAGCATATGTAATCGCTGGTAATATAATGTGATGTATTCTATCTACAAAATACTCAAATGTATTCGGTTCAAGTCCAATAGTTACAGATCCTGTTGTTGGGAACCATCCTAATGTATATCCAAAAAACCATAACATAATAAGTGAGAAAATAAATGTCGGTATCGCATAACTCACATAATTATAAAATGTTACAACTTTATCTAATTTTGAATTTTGATATCTTCCAGCCCACATTCCCAATGGAATTGCAATACAATAAGTTAAAATCACACTTACAAGCGATAAAATAAACGTATTGTTCGCCCTTTGTCCAATCAATGTTTTTACTGGAATTTTATACGCATAACTCATTCCAAAATTTCCATGAAAAGCATTTTTCATCCATCTTAGATACTGAATATGCCAAGGATCATACAATCCAGCTTGTCTTTTTAATGCTTCCAAAGCTGCTGGATCAGTTTGAGGTGTTATCAATCCTGTGAATGGATCCCCTGGCATCAATTTTGCTAGTATAAATATTATTATGCTCAGTATAAATAATTGCGGTATCATAATAAGAACCCTTCTAAGCACCGTTTTCCACATAAATTATTTCGCCCCTTTCTTTTTTCCATCTAATGCCACAAAATGTGTTTCTGACAACGATTTCAAATCATAAACTCTTCCATTTTCATCATAATAATTTGATTCATTTTCCTTATATTCCTTCTCAATCGCTAGTCTATTTAATTTTTTCTCTTTCCTATTTCGAGGATTAACTTCTGGAATCGCTGCTATCAAACGTTTTGTGTAAATATGTTGAGGATTTCCATAAATATCTTTTTTCAATCCTTTTTCAACAAATCTTCCTTTATACATTATAAAAAAATTTCATCGCACATATGCTTGATAACTCCCAAATCATGAGAAATAAATAAATAACTCATTCCAAATTGTTTTTTTGAATTTCCTTCATATAATTTAATACTTGAGCTTGAACCGACAAATCTAACGCTGAAACAGGCTCATCTGCAATAATTAATTTCGGCTTAGTCGCAACTGATCTAGCAATTCCAATTCTTTGACGCTGTCCTCCAGAAAACTCATGCGGATACTTATACAACGAATCATCCGATAATCCAACAATTTCCAGCAATTCTGAAGCCCGTCTCTTCTCCTCTTCATACGACAAATTCTCAAAATTCTTCAAAGGCTCTGTAATTATTTCAATAATCCTTTTTTTCGGATTCAGACTCGACAATGAATCTTGAAATATCATCTGAATATCCTTACTATAATTCAAATTTTTTTATCTCTCATTTTTTTATGATTTATTTCTTTTTCCTTCATAAAAAAATCTTTCCACTTCGTATTTTTTTCAAGTCCAATTATCGCTTTTTCCTATAGTAGATTTTCCTGACCCTGATTCACCAACCAGACCATAACTTTTTTTCCTTTTTCTATTAACATATCTACTCCATCAACTGCGTAAACATAATCAATTATTTTGTTAAAAAAATCCACCACGGATAGGATAATGAACTTTTAAATTTTTTTCACTTCTAAAAAAACTCATATTTCCTCCTTAATAAATATATAATCTCCCATTTCTCTATTCTTCAAGAAAATGAAAATTTTTCCAGCAAGTACATCTTACAAAATGTTCTTTTTCAATTTCGTGTAATTGTGGATTGTTTTCGTGCTCTTTTTTATCGATCCAAGGAATTCTGTTTGAAAATCTACATCCGTTTCTATCTAGATTTTTCAATGATGGAACGGTTCCTTTTATTGTGTATAATTCGTCTGTTTCTGTGTCCATTTGAGGAATTGATTTTAAGTAATGATCTTGTGTATGGATGTTTTGGATTTTCAAATAATTCATTGACAGATGCTATTTCGACAATTTCTCCAGCATACATAACTGCTACTCTGTCAGCCATTTCAGCTACAACTCCTAAATCGTGTGTTATCAAAATTATTCCAGCATGTATTTCATCTTGAATTGATTTTAATAAATCTAAAATTTGTGCTTGAATTGTTACGTCTAGTGCTGTTGTTGGTTCGTCAGCAATTATAACGTTTGGTTTACAAGCTAAAGCAAGTGCAATCATAACCCTTTGTCGCATTCCCCCAGATAATTCGTGAGGAAATTGTCTTGCAATTCTTTTGTAATTTTGTATTCCCACTTGTTGCAATAGTTCGTAAACTCTGTTTTTTCGCTCATTTTGATTTAATTTTGTGTGATAAATAAGTCCCTCTTCGATTTGCGCTTCTATTCTCATTAATGGATTTAAAGCTGATAACGGATCCTGAAATATCATTCCAATCTCGCCACCCCTTATTTCATTATATTCCTCTTCACTCAATTCCAACAAATTTTTATCTTTGTAAATTATTTCCCCCGATAATTTCGTATTCAATGGATTATGCAATCCCATAATTGAAGTCGCCAATGTACTTTTCCCGCAACCAGATTCCCCAACTATCGCTAGAATTTCATTTTTTTCAATTTCAAATTTACATTATCGACAGCCTTATAATAATCATCATTAATACGAAAAATTTACATCTAAATTTTTTTAATTTCAACCAAAAGTATTATTTTTCCAATGATTTCTATCTCCTTTCTGAATTTATTCATAATTTGTACTATTTTTTTAATTTTCTATAAACTTATGTCTTAATTATACAAAGTTTATAGTAAGAAAAAGACATTTTATTCCCTTTCCAATCTACAAATATCTATAAATAAATTTTTATAAATTTATTTGCCTTTATAGTATTAATTATATAAAAATTTTTAAAAAAATTTTTTTCAATCATTTTAATATTTTTTTAATTTATTTTTTTATTTCAAAGTATTTCTGATTACGTAAAATAAAAAGTTCCCTCTCCAAAAAAATTTGAAGAGAGAACTTCTTAAATTTTTATAAATTGTAGTATTCAAAAATGATTAGTAAATCGCTCTAAATCCAATTCCACCTCTTACATTTTCGCCTTTTGTATCATAACCTGCATTTACTGTTACACCAAATCTTGTATTTTCAATTCCAAGGTTCAAGTCAACTTTTCCATTTCCTCTTCTGTCGTCTTTTTCTCCTCTAATATTGAACCAATCTGCTGTTGTGTAACGAACTCTTGCTTGATTATTTACATCTCCAACTTGTCCTAATTCATTTTCATACGCAAGTCCTAATTTAGCTGTGAATGTAGTTCTTACTGCCATTGGTTGTTTGTATTTGAATTCCACTCCAACTTCAGGTTTTATTGAATAATAATCGTTTCCTTTTACTTCTAAACGAACTTGTCCTGAATCTTCTTTGATTCCATTAAATCTTCCATATTCTAATTTCAAGTTTCCATATGGTGAAAGGCTTGTTCTTTCACTCAATCTAATATTTTTTCTAAGTTCATTTTTCAATCCAACTCCATAAGAATAATAATCAGATTTTGCCTCAAAAATATCATCTACAACAAGGAATCTTCTATTCATTTCAGCATTTCCAATAAATCCTTCTGCTGCTACAGTCCAATTCCATTCGTTATTATGGTTATCATATCCAAGTGGCATTGACTTAAATACTCCAGCTTTAATCATATTTTGTTCTTCTTTTGATTTTCCTATATCGCTGAAATCAAATTTATTTCTAATTGCTCCTGCATACCATCCGCTAGATTCTCCTAATTTTACAGTTTCATCTTCATGTAAATATGCAAATCCATACGCATCATTTCTATAATCAATAATTCCAGCCGTATCAGTTTTGTACTCACCTTTCATTCCAAACACTTTTATCTTGTTAGATTGTTTAGATTTAGTATCCCACTCATCTCTTAAATATCTAAACTCTTTATTCAACATATTTCCTGTTTCAAAAATTCTTTGTTGAACATTAGCATATTGGTGTCCCATCATTTCATCATAAGCTTGTACTAATAACGCTTCTTCACTATTTCCAATTGTATTCAATTTGTTGAATACTTCTTTTTCTCTTGAATCTAGTGCATTCTTGTCGTATCTTTGTTCCAATCCATCAGTAAAATTGTACTCGTTAGATTTTCTCGCTACAAAAGCTGTATAAGGAATTTTTGTCATAAGAACACGAGTAATTTGCTGAGTAGACGGATCTACTTCAGGTGTTGCCATCCAAGTCAATGATGCAGAATAAGGTGTAAAGTTAAATATTCCTGCATTTATTTGATTCAAGAACGGTTGTAATATTTGTTTTCCAATTATTACATCTTTTGCATTTGTAAGTACTGAAAATTCTGTTCCTATTAATAAATCACTGTCAATTCCAATGTTTGTTGCTCCATTTACGTTAATTGGTCTTGTTCTTCCTAAAGTATCTACGTAAACTCCAAAGTTTGATAACGCAAAGTTAGTAGTTTGTGGTGCATAATTGAATGTTTGAACTTGGCTATCATTCAATACTACTCCATTTCTTTGGATTGCCAATCTTCCATTCGGTAATTGAATAATTCCTACTCCAGCAAGAGTTTTACTAGGGTCTTTTGGTGCATAGTAATCATTTGCTCCGTTTGTAGAAGTTATTGTTCCAACTCCACCATTTAATGCTGGTAACACATTTGCAGGTGTTGCATCAGTTCCAATTGGTAAGTTTCCACTAACTCCTTGAGAATCTGCATCATATCTCACACCATAAGATCTTAAACCACTAATATTTATTTCTCCATAATTTTTAATGATTGATTTATTTGCTGCAGTTCCTTTAATTAACACACCATAACTGCTATCTGCATCAATATCAATTTTTCCATAATTTTCCAATGTACTTCCATTTAATACAGCAACTCCAACAAGTCCTTGAACATTATTATTTCCGTGGTATGAACCAACTGTTGTGATATTTCCTGTATTTACAAATTTTGCTCCATTATTTACAAATACTCCCATCATTGTTTGAATTTTATCAGTTGCTGTTGCACTTGATGGATCTAAGTAGATATTTCCAGAGTTTTTAAGTGTTGTTCCTCTGTCATCTCCATACATTCCGATGCTTAAGTGTCCTGATACGTAGATATCTCTATCATTTGAAATACTAGCTCCATTAATTGCTGCCATTCCTATTCCATAAACAATGTTATTTGGATCAGAGTTATCTGTTTTTCCAACTTTTATTACTCCTCTATTTACTGCATTTGAAGCTCCTGTCACAAGAATTCCTTGGTTTCCAATTCCATTCGACAAGTCAATCATTCCATTATTTACAATGTTCGCTCCATCTTTTCCATAAATAGCAATAATCTTATCATTAGTTCCAGATGTCATTGTCGCATTATTTGTAACATTAGAGGCCCCTTCAGTGTAAATAAATGTTGATTCTTTTCCTAAAGTTATATTCGACGAAGCCGAATTTGAATAAACATTTGTTTTACCAATTCCTGGATTAGCTAAAATTACACCGTAAGATTTATCTCCAACATTGAAGTTTGTTGTAGTGTCTGTAACAGTTACTCCACTTGATCCATAAATTCCTACTGGTTCGCTATTTGGGTCAGTCGCTATGTGATTTGCAACATTGATTATTCCACCAACATTAGCAGTTCCACCTTTTTTGTAAATACCAATCGCTTTATCTGCAACGTTAATTACTGAACTTCCAGTTGTCTCTACATTTCCATTCTCACTCAATGAATAAATTCCAAATGAAGACTCTCCAACATTAATTGTTCCACTATTTTTAACATTTATTTTTGAACCATTTTGTGCATAAATTCCTACTGTTGAATCATTTTTCACAGAAGTAGTTGTTTTATCAACATTTATTGTTCCGCTATTTTCAAATGTTTGATCCGATGTTCCCTTCTAAATATGCCGCAATTGAACGCTCTCCAGTAATATCAATGTTTCCAGTATTTACAATATTTTTTGCACTTCCTGAATTATTTCTTGAGAAAATTCCAATTGAATCATCATCACTAAATTGCATATTCGCTTTATTCGTAACATCTGAATTTATTGCAACAATTCCTTTTGCTTTATTAGCAGTTCCAGTAATATTTTTACCATCTATCGTAGCCTTTGAATTTTCTACATAAATTCCAGTAGATCCACTATTTAAAGTCATATTATTCCATCCACTGAAAGTCGAGTTTCCAGTCATGTAAACTCCAGTTCCATTCGCAGACACAACAATATCGTTATTATTCATGTTCGCTTTACTGTCAATAATGTACAACATTGGTTCTGAAGATGTTGTCAATGTTCCTGTATTATTATAATTCAATACTGAACCATTTTCTAAGTACGCCAAACTTCCATTATTCGCAAAGTTATAATTTCCACCATTTACAGTCAAATTAGAATCATTTCCATACAATGCAAACCCTTTATTTCCAACTGTAACATTTCCTGTAGTTGTCAAATTAGTTTTATTTGTTGCATAAATTCCCACAGAAGTTGAAGTAGCAACTCCACTCGCATTCAATATTGAATCTCCAACTGTGATATTTCCACTATTTACAACTGTTGCATTTGGATTATTTGTAGTTTCAGGTGCAATGTAAATTCCCGCTGAACCTTTTCCTAATGTGATATTTCCTGTATTTGTAACATCTATATTTTTAGCAGTTGATAATCCAGTCGTATTTTTCGCATAAATTCCAACTGATTTATCTCCACCAGTTATGCTTCCATTATTTTCAACTTTATCAAAATCAATCGCATAAATCGCTGATGATTCATCTCCAATTGTTATCTTAGAACCAGCAGTTGTCATGATTTTTCCTTCATTTTTAGTTCCAGCTACTGCATCACTATAAATTGATGTTGTATCATTGTAAACTCCATAAATTCCAGTAGATTTATTTCCCACAGCAATTTCATCTTTATTAATTCCTCTTGAAGAATCAAGATACATTGCAGTACTTGTAGTTGCATTTGATAAATCAATTTTTCCGTTATTTATGGCTTCGTACCCAACATCTCCTTTCCAAGATGTATGAGTTGGACTAGGATTTTTAATACCATCTGCCATAAGTCCAATAATATTTTGTGTTCCAGATTTTGCTTCAACAGTAATTCCTGGATTTACTACTGTTTCTCCGTTTATAACGTGTGAAATTATATTTCCACTATCTGCCGCTGCCGCTCCTGTTAAATTTGCTGCAATTATAGAACTTCCTTCAGTAACTCTCGTTCTTTCAACAGAATGTCCTTTTGTATTCAATACAGCACTATTAGTGACATGAGCTCCTTTTTGTCCATAAACTCCTACTCCATCACCTTCGAAATTAATTGTTGTTGTTCCATCTATATTAACTGTAGAATCTGTAGTTACTATAGATCCTACTCCATTTGAACCATTTAAATTAATTGTTGCCCCAGTTACTGTCACTTTTGAAGGATTAGATGTCCCACTTGTTCCATTATTTCCAACATAAATACCCGTTCCAGCATCTTTTCCATCTCCAATAGTCATAGTTCCAGTATAAGCAAGATTACTTCCATTTTCAGCAATCAATCCTACTCCATTTGCTCCAGTCGTGATAGCTGTTGTAATTGCTTTTGGTGTTGTTGAAGTTCCTTGATTATCAGTGTAAAGTCCTACTGCATAAAAATTACCATCTGTGTCTCCTACTTTTATTCCATTAGTGTAACTTGAAATGTCAGCACTAGAACCTTTCATTAATAGTCCGATTATTCCATTTCCAGTTGCTCCACCAGTAGTATAATCTAATTTTGAGCTACTTCCATCTAAAACTCCACCATCAAGATAAACACCAACTCCGTATCCTGTTACTTTACCAATGTTAGCTCCATTAATTTTACCTGTATCAGAGGTCCCTGTTCCTTTTATATAATAGGCAACTCTATTTTGATTTTGAGTTCCCAAATTAATATTTCCTGTAGTTGTATCTGATACAGTCGCTTTTTCTGTCAAATAAACTGCTACTGAAGAATCTGCATCATCATTCAATGTAATATTTCCAACTTTTGCTATCATAGAATTTGGAGTATAAATTCCAACTGTATTTTTAGCTTTTAAGTTAATATTTCCTTCATTTTTTATAACTGAATCAGCTAAAGTAGAGGCATTATTTGCAAACATTCCTGTTGATTTTTCAGATTCTACATTAATTATTCCTGTAGAAGCAGCATTTGTTAAATTAATTTTCTTTCCAGAAGTAGCAGAACCAAACATTCCTACTGAATTTTTAGCACTTTGTTTTAATGTAATTTCTCCTGCATTTTCTGCTATAGAATCATCTTGAGCATATATTCCTGTTGATTTTTCTCCAGATAATTCAATTTTACCACCATTTGCATTTTTTAATGTTGTTCCATTATCAGAACCGTACATTCCAATCACTGATTTTGCAGTTCCTGTTATTTCTGAATTATTTGTTATTGCCGCTTGAGCATTTGCAAACATTCCAGTTCCTTTTTCTCCGTTTATTTTAATTTTTCCATTGTTTGTACCTGTTGTATTTGACTCCAGTTGCATAAATTCCTGTTCCACTCTTACCAGCTGCTCGTAATTTCAATTTCTGCATTATTATCATTTGATATTTCTGATCCGTTTTCTCCATACATTCCAGTTGCTTTTTCTGCATTAACAAGTATTTTTCTTTCTTTATTATTAATTACAGATTTATTAGAAAGCATTCCTACAGATTTTTTTACCATTAACATCAATTTCTTTTATTATTATTAGCAACTAAATTATCTTTATTTCCTGTAGTATTTTTAGTAAGTATTCCTACAGATTCTTCCATATTTCACATTAATTTTTTTCATTATTATCTATTGTCAATTTATGAGCCATATTTGATGCTAGTTCTCCATAAATTCCCTGCACTCTTAATTTCTCCAGTTGTTGCATTTAAAGTAATTGTTCCATTGTTTTTTATAGTTTTATCATCTGAAAGATTTATCTGTAAATTTACCATAAATCCCTGCTGACGAATTTTTATTCACAATAATATTTGCACCTGTAGCATTTTCTGCATTACTATCTTCAAGATAAATTCCTGCTGATTTTTCATCACTTGCAGTAATCGATCCTTTATTAGTCACTTCTGAATTCAACTTACCATAAATTCCCGCTGAATGATCTTTATTCATAACAATTGTTCCATTATTTTCAACAGTACTCTTTTGAGCTGAAATTCCTATTGATTCAGTTGAATTTACTTCAATTGTTTTATTGTTAATTGCTTTCAATTTATCTGCGGTATTAGAAGTTGTTGTCGTATCACCATTAACTGCAAACATTCCTACAGATTGAGGACTTCCTGAACCAATCGTTATCTTCTCATCATTTTGCAATGTCAAAGTATTTGAAACTCCATCCTTCGTAGTTCCATAAATACCAATATTTTTAGTATTTCCAGTAAGCTCAATTTCTCCTGCATTCACGATACTATGATCTTTGTTCGCTACAGTAGTTAATTCTCCATACATTCCTGCTGAACCAGAGGCTGCACCTGAGATATTTACTATTATTTTACCAGTACTTGTATTTTTAGCATTTGAATTTGACGCATACATTCCTGCTGAACCTTCATGTGTTACGTTTATTGTTTTTTCATTAGAAATATCAGAATCAGATTTTCCGTACATTCCTGCTGAACTTCCTTTGCTAACATTAATCACACCTTGGTTTTTACCAACTGCATTTTCTACAGAAATTCCAACTGTCTTATTAGCATTCAAATCAATTTGAGCATTTGACGCATTTATTACTGTTCCTTGCGTTTGGTTACTTGCTTGATTTTTTAAATACATAGCAGCAGATTCCTCTTGTCCTACAGTAATATTGTTATAATTTGTCATTGTCATTGAACCAGTAGCACCACTTGCAATTTCAGCATACATTCCTGCTGATTGTTTTTTTCCCAGTTCCAGTTAAACTAATAGTTCCGCTGTTACTTCATAGTATAATTTCCAGTATTATCTACACTACCAAAAATTCCTGCTGATTTATTACTTTCTACATTAATCGTTCCTGCATTCGAAGAATTAGAATTTTTTGTATATATCCCCGCTGAAGCATCTCCCTTGATATTTGATTATTCCTGTTGTTGCATCATTTGTTATTGTTGCTCCTCCAAGACCTTGCATTCCTGCTGAAGCTCCACCTAACATTTCGATTGTACCTTTATTAGTAGCAGAACCTGTATTTGCTAACATTCCTACTGATTTTGAAGCAGGGTCTGTATTTGTTAATTTAATGTTTCCTTCATTTTCAATAGTAGAATTTCCTTTTCCATACATTCCCACTGAAGCCTTACCTTTTAATTCAATAACTCCACTTGTCGTATTATTAGTAGTAGCTCCGTCTTCAGCCATTACACCAATTGCTTCTTCAGATCCAGTATCCGAAGTAATTTTCAATTTATTATTTGCAACAACATTTCCTCCAGCTTTTTGTGCATAAATTCCTATCGATTTTTGATTATGAATATTTATTATATTATCATTATCTAAAGTTAATGTTCCTCCAGTTGATTTTCCATAAATTCCAATACTTTTTTCTTCAGTCGAATTTGCTGCATTTCCAACTTCAATAGTACCTTCATTTTTTATTGTTTTAGTTTTATTTGAAGTCGCATACATTCCTGCTGAAGAACCTTTTTCAACAGTAATAGTAGCTCCAGAGGCATTCGTTGCATCACTATCATTAGCATAAATCCCTGCTGAACCTGTTGCTTTTGTAGTTAATGTCCCCTTATTAGTGATTGTAGAGTCATTTGTACCATAAACTCCTGCTGAACCAGTCCCTAATGTTGTTATTTGTCCACCAGATTCATTTTCTACTGTACTTTGAGCTGAAAGCATTCCAACAGATGAAATTCCAGAAGTAGTTATCTGTCCAGCTGCACCATTTTTCAATGTCGAACCATTTTTCCCCATAAATCGCAATCGAAGAATCATTTGCAGTTGTTATTACATTATTATTTGTTACTGTCGAATCATTAGAATAAATCCCAATTGCACCCATTTTTCCAGCCAATGCAAGTGTTCCATTATTTGTTACCACAGCTTTATTCAATCCTGAAATCGTAGTTTTCAATCCTGAAGTCAATGTTTTTCCAGAATTAATATTCACATTCCCTTTATCTGATACTAAAAATTGTGCTGTATCGTCAACATCAGAGAATTTCGTACTATTAGCTGTAATATTATTAGCAATATTTATAGTCGTATCATTTGCTCCATAGAATACAGCTGAATTTGTTCCCATTTTAGAAACTGTTAAAAATTTTTACTTTTTTTCTACCAAGCTGAGTTTATTAAATACTTCTTCTCCATATCCACCATTCATTTTTTTGAGGGATTTGTAGAATTGTAAGCTCTTTGAACTCTTATTCCACGAATTCCTAATTCTCTTGCAGCTAAAAATATCATCGTCGCTGTCACCATAGTGGATTGAAACATTATGTTTTTTTCATATAATATGATTTGTCATATTTATAGCCACCTGTCGGAGTATCAGCTGTATATTCTACGTAAACTTCTTTTGGCAAATCAAAGTATCTTTGCAATGTTTTTGATAATTTTGTTGAAGTATAGTTTTTATCTTTTGAATGTTTTGTTCTTCCTGTAATGAAAAATATGTGATCTCCTCTTTCCAAATGCATCTTTAATTAAATCTTTTGCAGATTGTTTTGGAATTGAGTGTTCATCTCCGTTTTCAGCAACATAATCCCAAAATTTTTGATTATACAAATAACTTACAGCTCCTCTTTTATCTCCTGGAATTTGGAAATGATATTGCCCGTAATTAAAGTAACCGCTTGAATGCACCAATGTATCATCAATATCAAAACTTACATTAATAGGCCCTTTCCCTTCTAAACTTTTCTTAATATCGTCAACAGATACAAAATGAACAGCCTTCTGAACTTTATCTGTAGAATAAAATCCTTCGTGAGTATAAGGAACTTTTGGTCCTGCAGCAAATATTACAGATGCAGCAAATAAAAATAATAATGCCTTTTTCATAACATTTCCTCCTATATTTTTTTAATTTTTTTACTATCTTACCAAAATAACAAATATTTCTCTTTTATTACCTTTTAGCAGTAAAAATTATACCTTTTTTTATAGACAAAGTCAACATCTTTTTTTATTTTTTTATAATTTTTTTGAATAAAATTTCCAATTTTCAACAAAAAAATCACAGTCAATTTCTCAACCGTGATTTCTTTATTTTTCTTTTTCAAATAATTATTTATCTCATTAAAATGCTGTAACTGTTGCTAAAAATCCAAAAATTACTCCTGGTAAATTTGCTGCTGACAATGGATAATCTTTTTCTTTTTTTCAGAAGCCCATAGCTTGTCCATATTGCACAGTTAATTGTTGCAGCTAAAGGTTGTAAGAAAAATGTTTTATGTCCTTGTAAATTTCCCATTATTTGAGGAACATACGATACATACATTATTACTGAAAGTGCAGTTCCAATCCATCCTATGATTTTTTTAAATTTTTTTGTCGCTCATTTTTGCCTCCTATATTTTATTTAAATGTTATTTTTAACACATTTTCTTTTAAAATGCAAATAAAAATATATTTAAAATAAAGTAAAATTTATTTTTCATCTACCTTTTTTTCTTTAATAATCCTAACAATACTGCTGATACAATCGCACCAATTACAACTGCTATCAAATACATAAAGAAGTTATTACTCAAGAACATTACCAAGATTCCTCCATGAGGTGCTGGAATTTTAATTCCAAATAATCCAACTAAAGCTCCTGCAATTGCTGAACCTACAACACTCGCTGGAATAACTGCTTTTGGATCTGCTGCTGCATAAGGAATTGCACCTTCTGTAATGAATGAGAATCCCATAATGTAGTTTGTAAGTCCTGCTTCTCTTTCTTGTTCAGTAAATTTATTTTTAAATATTGTTGATGCTAATGCAATTGCGATAGGTGGTACCATTCCTCCAGCCATAACTGCTGCCATTGGGATACTTCCTCCAGTAGTCATTGTCGCTGCAAGTGAACCTGAACCAAATACGTAAGCTGCTTTATTAACAGGTCCTCCCATATCTACCGCCATCATTCCACCTAAAATCAATCCTAATAATACTGCACTTGTTCCACTCATTGAGTTTAACCAGTTATTCAAACCGCTGTTTATAATTGTTGCAATCGGATTAATTACTAACATCATTAACACACCTGTAATCAATACTGATAATACTGGGTATAATAAAATCATTTTCAATCCATTTAATGTTTTTGGTAATCCATCTAATGCTTTTATTAAGAATTTAACAACATAACCTGCTAAGAATCCACCTAATAACGCTCCAATAAATCCTGATGTTGGACCATCTTTTACTAACGGTACTGTTGCCAACATACCTGCTACTAATCCTGGAGTCAATGCCGCTCTTTCACTAATACTATAAGCAATATATCCACCTAAGATTGGTATAAATAATCCAAATGCTGCTTTACCAACTGTCATTAACATACTTGCAAATGGAGATGTTGAACCAAATCCTCCACCAACATTCGCATTTCCTGCCAGTGTATCAACTAAAAATGCCAACGCAATTAAAATTCCTCCACTTATTACCAATGGTAACATGTAAGAAACCCCACTTAATAAGTGTTTGTAAAGTCCTTTTTTATCACTAGAAGCTTCTTCACCTGAAGAATCTTTTGAAGAACCACTCGCATGGAAAATAGGCGCTTTTCCATCTAAAACTTTTTGAATTAATTCTTTTGCATTATTAATTCCTTCTTTTGCTTCCACTTGAATCAATGGTTTTCCATCAAATCTATCAACTTCGATATTTCTATTTATTGCCAAGATAACACCTTTTGCTTTTTTGATGTCGTCACTTGTCAATATGTCCTTTCTACCGTCTGCTCCATTTGTTTCTACTTTAATTTTTACTCCCATTTCTTCAGCTGCTTTTTTCAATGCTGCCGCTGCCATATATGTATGTGCAATTCCTGTTGGACAAGCTGTTGCTGCGATAATGTAAGGTTCATCACCTGAAGATGTAGAGTTAGCCACTGGTGCTTCTTTTACTTCTTCTTTTTTAGCTTCATCTGGAAATTTTTCTGCTTCTGTTTTATTAATAATATCTAAAACTGCATCTGCTGTTGGAGCTTTTTCTAAAGCTTCTTTAAAGTCATCATCCAATAATAATTGTGAAAGTCTAGCTAATGTTTCGATGTGAGTATTATTCGCTCCATCTGGTGCAGCAATCATAAAGAACAATGTTGCTGGTTCATCATCTAATGATTGATAATCAATCCCACTCGTTTTTCTTCCCATTGCAAGTGCAGGTTCTTTTACATATTTTGTTTTTGCATGAGGAATTGCAATCCCTTCACCAATACCTGTTGAACTTTGTGCTTCTCTAGCCTCCAATGCTTCAATATATCCTTCATAGTCATTTAACACACCTGTTTTTTCATGCAATTTTGCAAGTTCTCTAATAAGGCTAGGCTTGTCATTTGCTTGAACATCTAGGTTTATTCTATCTTTAATTAGTAAATCTGATATTCTCATATCTTTCCACCTTTCTTTTTTTATTTTTATATTTTAATTATTAATAATTTTATAAATTTTCTTTTAAAATTTCAATTTCGCTATACAATCTATCAACTAAATCTTTTTCTGCCATTCCATAAGAATAAGCTGTCGCACTTCCTGAAGCCACTGCCAATTTGAAAGCATCTTCTGTAGACATTCCTTTAACAAATCCTGCCACAAATCCTGCTACCATCGAATCTCCAGCTCCAATAGAATTAATCAATTTCCCTTTAGGAACACTAGCTTCCAATACAAATTCTTTATTTACAAGCAAAGCTCCATCTCCACCACGAGATAAAATTACATTTTTTACCCCTCTATCCAAGAAATATTTACATTTTTCAACAATTTCCTGTTTAGTTTCTAATTTTTCACCAAACATATCTCTTAATTCATGAATATTTGGTTTAACGAAAAGATTGTTATGAATATTGTCTTGCAATAAGTTTCCTCTTGTATCAAGCACTATTTCTACATTTGCTTTTACATTTTCTGATAATTCTTTATAAATTTTGTTACTAATAGATGAAGGGATACTTCCAGATAATACCAAAATATCTCCATCTTTCAAGTCAGCCATTTTCTTTACTAATTCTTGTAATTTTTCATCTGTTATTTTTGGCGAAACTCCAGTTAATTCTGTTTCTTTGTCGTTTCCATTAACTTTTACATTAATTCTTGTGATTCCATCTAATTCTACAAATTCTGATTTTATTCCATCTTTTTGTAAATCTTTTACAATGAAATCTCCTACAAATCCTGCAACATATCCTATCGCTGTAGATTCAATTCCTAAGTTTTTCAAAACTTTTGAAACATTAATTCCTTTTCCACCTGCTCTGTAATTTACCTCTTTTGCAAGATTCAAGTTTTCTGCTTCCAATTCATTTTCCAAATACATGTCATAATCTAACGCTGGGTTTAGAGTCAATGTATAAATCATCTTTTTCCTCCTTAAAATTTATTAATAAAAAAATATTTTTTTATATCTATTATTTTCTTTAATTGCCTCTTTTGACGTAATTATTTTTACATTCTTTAAACGAAGAAAAAAATTAATATTTGAAACTCTATTAAATTTTTCTTTTTGTCCGCCAAAACGAAACTTTCTTCAGACAATTCAATTGCCTTTTTTTCAAATACGCTTCATTTACTTCTGGTGTTGTAAATCCCGTATCCAAACTTATTCCATTAGTCCCTAAAAAGCATTTGTCAAATCTATATTTAGATATGAAATTAATAGCTTCTACACCAACAATTGCCCCTGTTTGCCCTTTTATTTCTCCACCTAAAACGACAGTTTTGATTTTATATTTCATTAGTTCCTCTAAATGCATTAATCCATTAGTTACAACCGTTACATCTAAATCCTTCAATTTTTTTCAATTACATAGAATATAGTTGTTCCTGCATCCAAATATATGAAATCGCCTTTTTTTATAATTTTTGCTGCTTTTTCAGCAATTTTTTTCTTTTCAGATATATTTTCATTAAACCTATCCATTACATCTAAATCGAAATTCAATCTTTTTAATTTGTGCAACTCCACCTTTTTATCTTTGTAAGCAACCCATTTGAGTACATTTTTTTCTACATCTCTTCTGATTGTTGAATTTGATACATCTATAAGTTCATCCAATTCTTGATATGAAAGTCTTCCTCTTTTTTTCCAATTCTAATAAAAATTTTTTTCAAATCTTTCTATTTCTAACATTATTTGGTTTCCTATCTTAAAATATTTTTAAAATCGTACATTTGTTGTACACTAAAATATACCTTGATTTTCAAAAATTGTCAACTTTTTTTAAATTTTTTTCATTTTTTTCAAAAAAATTTTTTTTCACAAAAGTAATTTTGATTTATCATTTTACACATTATTTTCTAATAAACATCTATTAACATTATATTCTATTCATGTTATAATTCGAATAATTACAAGTGAATATTAAACTAAAAAAATATAAAGGAGTATTATTATGAATTTAAAAAAAGTATTAACAACTTCATTTTTAATAACAGCTTTGGGGGCTAGTGCTGAGACTACAACTAATTCTCAACAAGTTGCTAGACCTCAATCATCAAATGTTTCTAGCAGTCTTTATGGAATACAAGATGCTTTTTCTAACGTTTATGAAAAGGCTAAAGATTCTGTAGTTAACATCCGTACAAAAAAAACACTTATTGTAAATACTTACAATCCTCTAGAAGCTTTTTTATTTGGAACTTCTGGTAGAAGACAAGAAAGAAGAGAATCAGGAAGTTTAGGTTCAGGATTTATTACTTCAGAAAATGGTTACGTTGTTACAAATAATCACGTTATTGATGGAGCTGATGAAATTTTCGTAAAACTCTCAGATGGAGAAGAATATTCAGCAAAATTAGTGGGAACATCACCTGAAGTTGATATTGCCGTTTTAAAAATTAACTCGAATAAAACTTTCAAACCATTAAAATTTGCTAATTCAGACAATATTAAAATTGGAAACTGGGCAATTGCTTTTGGAAATCCTTTAGGACTTAATAGTTCTATGACTGTTGGAGTTATTGGAGCGTCTGGTAGAAGTTCGCTTGGTATTGAGCAAGTAGAAAATTTCATTCAAACTGATGCTGCTGTAAACCAAGGAAATAGTGGAGGACCTTTATTAAATATTAATGGAGACGTTGTTGGAGTTAACACTGCAATTTACTCACCTAATGGTGGAAGTGTAGGATTAAGTTTTGCAATTCCTTCAAACCTTGTTACAACGGTAAAAGATTCTATTATTAGAACTGGAAAATACGAAAGACCTTATTTAGGAATTTCTATTTCAGAATTAACACCTGAAATTAGAAAACAAAGAAACATTCCTTCAGCTACTGGAGTTATGATTACTGCTGTTTACAACGGTTCTGCTGCTGCTAAATATGGTATTAAACCAAATGATGTTATCCTTGAAATAAATGGTAAAAAAAGTAACTTCTGCTGGTTCATTTGTTGGAGAACTTGCTGCTAAGAAAAACTGGAGATGTATTAAATCTTAAAGTTTACTCAAATGGAACTGAAAAAAACATTAAATGTTAAATTGGAACCATTTAATTATCAAAATGCTAGACCTATAAATAGATAAAAATTACAAAAAAAGAAACGCTCTTAACTAAATATCAAGAGCGTTTTTTTATTGCTTTTTATTCCACTTTTTTTATATGTCTATTACTCAAATTCCTATTTTAATGCTTCTAAAATATCTTCAACAATTTGTTCTTTCGTAAGTCTATTTTCCTCAAAAAATACATCATAAGGAACTTCATCAGTAAACTCTTTTTTAGCACCTACATTAAGCACTTTCATGTCAGAAGTACCATAGAAACTAGAAATTTTCGTTCCAAATCCACCTTCTTTTTGACCACTTTCCAATGTAACTACTAATTTATGATTTTGTTTTAATTCATTTAATAAATTTTCATCAAGACCACTTATAAATCTAGGATTTATTAATGTTGCGTCAATTCCAGCTTTTTCTTTCAACAATTCCTTCACTTCTTTACCTAACGCAAAAAATTCTCCCAATCCGACAATCGCCACATCTTTTCCTTTTTCCACAACTTTGTAGCTATTCAAGTTAGAATAATCTTTATCCACATCAGTTTCAGAATGTTGAACTGCTCCACCAGGCACTTTTATAAATACTGGATTTTCATTTTGATCAATCGCCCAGTCAAGCATTGCTAAGTATTCTTCTTTTGTAGTTGGTGCCAAATACACGATATTCGGTATATTTGAAATCATTGGTATGTCAAAGTATCCCAAATGTGTTACATCGTTCATACCTTTTAATGTCCCACCAAACACTAAAGTAACTGTTGGTGCTTTATTTATTGCAATATCATGAGATATTTGGTCGTAAGTTCTTTGAACAAAAGTACTAATTACACCAAATACTGGTTTTGCACCATTTGTTGCCATTCCTGATGAAAAGGTTGTCGCATGTTCTTCAGCAATTCCAACATCAACATATTGTTTTCTCAATTTATCCAATTTTTCTCTTCTGTCTTTTGTAAATCCAAATCCCATAGGAACACCAGCATTAATAAATGTAACTGTCGGATCTTTTTTTCCATTTTTATCTGTCAAGAAAATCAAATGTTATTGTTCCAAATTCCTCTTTTGGTTCAGGTTTAGTTTTTTTGGTTCACCTGTTTTTGGATCAAAGTTTGCATTATAATGCCAAGGTTCTCTATCTTTTTCAGCATATGGCAATCCTTTTCCTTTTATTGTATGAATATGTAAAACTATTGGATGATCAATATCTCTCACTTCTTCAAATACTTCAATCAATTTATTAATATCATGTCCATCAGCCACGTATTTATAATCCAAACCAAGTGATTTAAAGAAATTGTTTGGTGCCTCACCATTACTTTCTCTCAATTCCCTTAAATTTTTATACAATCCACCATGATTTTCCGCAATTGACTGATCATTATCATTCGCAATAATTATCAGATTTCCTCCTTGTTCAGCAGCATTACTCAATCCTTCATAAGCAAGTCCTCCACTTAACGAACCATCTCCAATCAATGCAATTATATTTTCTTTAGCACCTCTCAAATCTCTAGCTTTTGCAAGTCCTGTCGCCAAACTAACTGATGTTGAAGTATGTCCAACTCTAAAGAAATCATGCTCACTTTCATCTTGGTCAGTATACCCATTAACAGTTTTAAATTTATCCTCATAAAGAAATCCATCTTTTCTCCCTGTTAAAATTTTATGCGGATAAGCCTGATGCGACACATCAAACACAATTTTATCAATTGGCGAATTAAACACATAATGCAAAGCAATCGTCATTTCAACCACACCAAAATTAGGACCTACATGTCCTCCTTTAGGATAATTCGTCAATCTATTTAATAACGCTTTTCTTATATCAGCCACTAATTCAACCAATTCTTCTCTTTTTAATTTTTTTAAATCTTTTGGACTATTAATTTTGTCTAATACCATTAATTTTCCTCCCTTTCCTTAATTGTCTACTGATTCATTTGTGTACATTATACAGGTTGGAGTAGACTCCAAGTCAAGTTTTTTTATTTTTTTCTAAAAAAATTAGCTTCTATTCGCCATTCTTTCTATATCCCTTTTTATTCTAGTTTGCTCACTTACACAAGAAGTCAACATTCCCAATCAAACATCCCATTAAAATCGCTAATATTAAGTTTCTCTTCATTTTTAAAAATTCACTCCTTTTTTTAAACTTTATATTATTTTTCATTCGCCTTATATTATCGCAAAAATTTAATAAAAAAATCAATATTCTTTTTCAAACCTTTTTATGCTAAAATATAAAAAAAGTTATAGTTTTATCAAAAAAATCTCATGTTTCATTATATGAGAATAATTTAATAAATTTTTATATTAGATTTTTAAGAAAGGAGTGAGTCTACTTTTTCAAAAGTATTCTCAAAAATAGTTATGTATAATATACTTATTGCTGATGATAATAAACAGATTGTTTCAATTTTTATCTGAATATGCTAAAAAAATATGGTTTTAGCGTATCAGTTGCATACGATGGAGAAGAAGCTCTTAATATGTTTACTGATAAAAAAATAATAATTTTGATATTATTTTTATTGGATGTGATGATGCCGAAAAAAGATGGATTTGAAGTTTGTAAAAAAATTCGTTCGATTTCAAATATTCCAATTATAATGGTTACTGCAAAAGGTGAAGATTATGAAAAAAATAATGGGCCTTGAAATTGGTGCTGATGATTATATTGTGAAACCATTTTCTCCAGGAGAGGTTATTGCTAGAATAAATGCTGTTTTTAAGAAGAATTGTCCCAAATGACACACCTTCTAATAACACTAATAAAGATCCTAAAATCTTTACTTTCGATAACTTAATTATTAATTTAAATGATTTTACAGTTTCAATTAATAGCCAAGATGTTTCTTTGACAAAAAAAGAAATCGAAATTCTTTGGACATTAGCAAATAATCAGAAAAAAAGTTTTTTTACTAGAGATGATTTGCTTGATGCTATTTGGGGATTTGACTATTTTTGGAGATAGTCGGACTGTTGATTCTCACATTAAACGATTGCGTTCAAAATTAGATAATTATCCTCACGATAATTGGGGAATTAAGACTATTTGGGGCGTTGGTTATAAATTTGAAACCCTGTAATTTTTTTATAATTGAAAAATACTCGACTGGTTTATACATTCCAAAAAAATGTAAATTTTAAATATCTATTTAAGGAAGTTTATGAAAAATTTTAAGGAAAAATTAATTTAAAAAAACAAAATTCTTAATAAGCTGATTTTTGTATTTTACAAATTTCACTTGTGATTTTTTTCTATATTTTTTTAGGTAGCTTTGTTTCGCCTATATGTTTGTGAGAAATACTATTAATTTTAATAAAGCTATTTTTAGAAAAAAAGAGCACTAAAAATTGCTGATACTATTTCAGTTTTTATGGTATGGCGATCGAGAATTTAGGCTATCTAAAAAGACTTTCAGATGACCCTAATTTTCAGAAAAAAAGATAAAAATCTATGAAAAAAACAAAAAAATTTGAATTTGAACAATATACTCCTGTTCTCAATATTAAAGATTTAGAAACCTTCAAAAAAATAAAAAAATTTAACTTTTGAAAATTCTAATTTGCTTTTCATCACAAAATGATTTTTTTGAGGAAGAATTGATGACTAATGAAGAAATTCTTGATACTAATAAAAATTCTCAAAAGGAAAATAATAAAAAAAATTCTATAGAAAGCAAGGAAAACAAAAGGATTTCAGAAAAATTCACATCATGAAAGACGAAGAAATATGAAAATGTTTGAGGATATTGCAATGGGAGAAATTTGGTTTTGTGGATGCAAAAACTGGCGATATTATACAAGGTCACAATTATTCAGATGCGCCGACATCCTACAGAAGTTTACCACCAAATGCGGAAAAAATGCAATAAAGGAATCTTTGAATGGAAGGGTTAATACAACTGAAAATTTCAATGAATTTTTAGATAATAAATCAATTACAGTTGCAGCACCAATTTTTTCTAAAAAGGATAATTCAATTGTTGGAGCAGTACTGCTTCATGCTCCTGTTTCTGATATTTCAGATTCTCTAAAAAGTGGAATTTATACGCTTATTATTAGCATCATTATTGCTTTAATTTTATCTATTATCAGTGCTGTATTACTTTCTTTAAGTTTTACAAAACCATTAAGCAAAATCCGAAAAAAACCGCCTTACTTTTAAAAAAAGGAAATTACAATGTTAAAACGGAAGTTAAACAAAAAGATGAAATTGGAGAATTGGCTCGAACGATGGATGAACTTTTCGGAAAGATTGTACATCAGTTCAAAAGAAAGTGAGCGTTTTGAAAAAATGAGAAGTGACTTTATTACGAATATTTCTCATGAATTGAGAACGCCAATTACTGTTATCCGTGGTTCAATCGAAGCAATTTGCGATGGAATTATTACAGATAAAGATAAATTAACCGAATATCACAAACAAATTTTATCTGACAGTATTCACTTACAACATTTAGTTAATGATTTAATTGATTTGACTAAACTTCAAAATCCTGATTTTTTTCTATTCAGAAAAAAATGAAATTAATTTGCCTGTTGTAATAAATGATGCTGTTAGAAGTATGCGACAACTTGCTAAGAAAAAAAGCATTCAAATTTCGTTTACGACCGATAACGAATATTATTTTTTTCTGGTGATTATCAGCGAATACGTCAAATGATAATAATTATCATTGATAATGCTATCAAATTTTTCAGATGAAGGAAAAGAAATAAAAACTAAATTTAAGCGACCATCAAACTTTTTGTAGATTAAATATCCAAGACGAAGGTTGTGGAATTTCTGAAGAATCTCTCAAAAAAATATTTTTTTGATCGTTTTTATAAATCGACTGACCAAAAAGAATAAAGAAGGAATGGGATTAGGTCTTAATATTGCACAACAAATAGCTAAAAGACATAATATAAAAAGTCAAAAGCTACTAGTAAATTAGGTAAAGGAACTTTATTTTCATTTGATTTTTCCGTATCAGGATTTAAAAATAATTTTTAAATTTTTATTTACTTTTTAAAACAGAAAAATAGTCTTATTTAGAATATTGCATATACAATTTTATGTAAATTCGTGTACAACAAAAAAAGGGAATTTCTCATAAGAACAGAAATTTATATTTTTCTTATTCTTATGTGATTTTTCCCTTTTCTATATCTAAAGTTATCTTTTTGAAACTCAGTTCATATTTCAATTTATATATAGTAAAACTGCTTTTAAAATAAAACTCAAAAACTATGACTATTTTATACTCAACTCTTAAATTTATATACTTTTTTTAATTTTTTTTAAAAATTTCTATCCCTTTTTCAGCAACAAATTTTACATACTCACCGTACATCTCCAAAAGCCTCATCCTCTACATTATACTTTGGATGCTTTTTCAAATTGAAAAATCTATTAATTTTTTTCTAAAAATCTTAATGTGTCTCTCTTTCAAATATAACTTCAATACATCAATAAAGTCTGATATTAAATGGGTGTTGATTTTTTTCATAAATATTTTTTTCTACGATCTCTTTTTTTGAAATTCCATTAAATCTTTTAGAGGAATATTATTCAAAAAAGAATGTCCATTGTCAAAAAATCGGAGCCATTTTAACAATTTTCATTGGTATCATTATTCATAATCATACCAAAAATTCCCAAAAATGCCTATCAGTATTTCCAATAATTACATCGAAAAATCATTAAATCTTGAAAATTTTTCTATCCCATAAATTTCAATCGCTTTTTCAAATATTCTTTTTCATTTCCTATTAATTTATACATCGGAACATAACCAAAATTCTCATTTGTAAACAATTCACACTTGAAACTAACCTTTTTCGATATTCAAAAAAACCTCATATTTAATGCTTTCAAACTCAAAAAGAGATTCAACTTGATTTGTATAAAATTCTAAATATGGCTCAATTCCACCATAATCACATTGCAAATAATAATCATAAGAAATATTCGAGCTTCCTTTAATTAAATAAATTTTTTTCATTTTCTCTAATCCAACGTTTCTCTAACATTCCTTCTGTTGTATATTCAGGCGTTTTTTTAAAAAATTCATCACTTTTATACGAACCACCCTCAAAAAGCAATTAATCCAATTATTTTTCATTAAAATTTATTTTTCATAAAGATTATACTCTTCCCATCTAAAACTATCACTCACTTCATTAATTTTTTTTCTATAGTTTCTAATGAAATCTTTTTCTCCAATTTTTATAACACAATTTTTATTAAGATCTTTAATTTCAATAGGTAATGGTATAATCCAAAAAAACTATCATTCAAAGACAATGCAAACGTTGTATCTACATAACTCATTAAATTATCTTCTTTCATTACTTCCATTAATTCTTGCTTATGTTTTCCTATTATTTGGAATTTTTCTACTTTTCACAAATTTTTTTATACAATCATCATCTTCTAAATTAAGCCATATCGGTAACATGTTTTTTTTGCTCTTCATTCACCCACAAAATTTCAAATTTCTCACTCCAACCCATCTCTGTCAATTCTGCTTGAAATGAAAAAAATCTATTAAAGGAATATTTTTTTATTTTTTTTAGCTGATATTTTTTTTCATAATTTACTCCTTTTTCCCAATTTTTTTCGAGCCATAAATACAACTAACAAAAATAGCAATAATCCCAATAAAAAATATTATAATAAACTGAAAAAAATCTTTTTGGATTTTTTTAGCTACTTTTACCCTCAATCTTATTCAAAGTTCCCAAATCTACAAAAATCTCTATCTTTTTATCATATCATTAATTTTGTGCCAAATCGTAATTCAATTTTCCTAAATTTTCATTCCCGAAAAATTATTTTTGTATCCACCATTTTCTGTAGCTTTAAATACAATTTTTTTCCAAAATATATTTTTCCTCTTTACACCTTTTTATTTTTTTAGTGGCTTATTATCTTCATTTTTGAATTTCAATAATTATAGAATCTTCTCCAGAAACTTCTTCAACATTAATTTCCAAACTACTTTTTAGATCCAGGAATTTTTAAAAAAATATGTCCACTTTCGTAATATTTTCGTTCCATCTGAAACATTATATTCTCGACGAAATTCATCATCTGCTACATCAATACTAACCGTTTTTTTAATGGCAAATTTTTTTGTTTTAATTTTTAAAAAGTGTTGTCTTTTCTTTTTTTCTTCAATTTCAAACGGCAAATCTGTCTCAACCATTTTCGCACTTTCAGTTTTTGGATTAAAATATTTCAAAATTGCTTCATCAAAAATATTCCCCTTATCAATCGGTGTTACAATTTTGTAGTATTCATATTTTTTTCTCATTAAATTTTATTGTTAAATTCTGCTTATCAGGTGTTTTATAAATCTCTCCAGCCACTATTTTATCCCAATTTTTGCCATTATAGCTTCCAAATAACTCATATTTTTGTATAAAAAAATTTTTCTTTTGAAATTATCTCTAAAAATATTTCCAACTAAATCTTCATTTGGATTTTGCGAATTAAATTTCACAACAAATTCAATTCTATCACTTTTTACAATTCTCTCAGAAATTTTTTTGCCTGTGCAACAACATTCTCACTTTGTTTCCTTTGACTTTCTTCATTTTTCAATCACAAATGGAACTTCTTTCCCATTTTTGTCAACTATTCTTATATCATCTAAATGATTTTTACTGTTTTTCATAAATATCTTCTGTTATATAGAATTGTTTATATTTCAAATTCCTTTTTAAATTAATATCTTTATAGTATTGACTCGATAAAATTTGAGCTACCGTTAATAAAAAAATAAAAGAAATTATCAATTTATTAATATTTTTCATTTCCATTCACTCCATTTAAGTAAATTTTATTTAATTTTCTCTTTTTCGCTATTTTTTTCAACTTCTTCTTTTAAAAACTTTATCTAAATTTTTTTAATGCAGATTGATAAATGTAGAAGTCCCAATCAAAATCGCTCCCATCACAAAATATGCAACTAATCTAAATGAACTATCAAATTTCATAAAATCTACAAAAAAAGCTCTTAAATACAAAAAAACGATTCCGATTCCAAGTCCAATTCTTCTAACATTTTTTTATTCGGTGTCTTAAATCCTTTTCCAAACCAAATATCCACAAATTAAAAAGTCCTAAAATACTTAAATACAATCCAGCTCCAACTAAATTTAAATTATCCATAATCTACATTTGAAACAAGTAAAATATAAATCATCTCTCCCAAAAATCCAAAAAAATGATGTTTTTTTCAAGTTTTTTTAAAAATTAAAAAAATGTAAATCTGTTCGTGTTGCAGCAAATAAATAAATATTCGTTATAATTAATATTATAATTCCTACAATATCTCCCAAAGTTTTTTTGATACGGTTCCGTAATTGCTATAAAAATAAAAATTATTACATAGATTTATAAACATCAAATAAATAATCTCCATTATAACCAAAAAAACTTCAGACTGAATTTATCATTTAATTTTTTTTCACTTTGTATGTAACTTCTCTTAAAAGATATATTATTACTGGTATTATTAGCATTACTGCATTATTAATTAAACTTATACTATCTTCCAAAAACCTTTATTTTCAAATCCCAAACAATATCTGAAAAATAAATTTGAAACAAAAACTCATGCTATAAATAAAAAAATTATGTATTTAAAAAACTCCTAGAAGTACTTTTTAATATTCCATGATATATTCTTTCTCTTAACATAAAATAAACAACAAAAGAAAGTGAAACATTCATAAAAATCTTGCAAATTTCCTAAAAAAATAATTAGCTTCCCGTATTGAGAATCCACTTAGAAATGCAACGCAATAAATCGCTAAAAATCCATATTTTTAACTCCTTACTTTCATATTTTTTTATAAATAATAAAAGTAAAACAGCTTCCATTCCCAAGCCAATACAACCAAGTTTTTTTCGGCACAATCAAAGGAATAATCAATATAAAACTTCCAAGTGCAACAATATTGAAATACTTTTTCGAAATTCTATTCTCTTTAAGTTTTTCTCCAAAAAAATCCGTATATAATTCCAACTCCACCAACTAATACTGTTTTTCACAATTGACGGTGTATTTTTATCAAATAAACTATAAATTAAACGAAAATTTTACAATTAAATTTAGACTTACTAAAAAAATAGTCTATGAAATTAATTTTTCCTATTTTTCTTTTTTTATAAGAGTTTAAGAAAAATAAATGTATACGCAGTTGTAAAAAAATCAATATGTATACAAACGCAACTATATCTTTATTTAGTTTATTATTCAAATAATACACAAGTCCAATCATATTGAAACTTCCAATTACAAATCCAAATATTTTTATTTACAATCCAATCTTTTTTTCCAACTAATTCCAAGCACAGTTCCTGTAAAATTAACGAGTACACAATCAAATAATAAATTTGAACATTACTTTTTATTAATCCAAATATACGCTCCATACGGCAAATATCCACCAATTAACGACAGAATTCCAATCACTTGATTATCGTATCTCAATGACAATACAACTACAAGTGCTGTCAATATTATCGAAATTAGAAGGCCCACTGGCATCGGAAACAATTTCAAACGAATCGTAGAAAGCAAAGTTGTTAAATACAAAATTCCAATCCCACCACCAATTAATCCAACTGCAAATTGTTTCTTATTTTTTTCTGATAAAATCTTTCTCCAACAAATAAAAATGCCATTCCAAGTAAATATGCACCCTGTACTTTTTACATAATTATTTGAAAAATATTTTTCATAAATTGTGTTCTAAAAATTAAAAAAATACACCTAAAAAAATATAGAAATTATTCCTAAAAAAATTAAATCCTTTTTAACCCAATAAATTTTTCATAAACAAATCTAGTTTTCTCTTTCTCAAATAAAAAAATTCATTCTCCTTCATTTTCGCTTCTTCTCTTATTTTATTATGAAAAAAACCAAAGAATTTTCCAATAAAAAAATTGCTTTTTGTGTCTCTGTTTTTCTCACTACTTTCTTCCACAAATTTTTGCAATCTTCACATTCAAATCTTCCAATTCCTTTTTTTAAAACTTTAGCATTTTCAGAAAAAAATCATTTTCCAAAACTTTTTTTCTGTCATCTTTTATTTTTTTCACTCATAGTTTTTCGAATAATCCGAAAGTTTTTTTATTTATTCCTTTTTCTAGCTCCACATTCACCTTATCCGCAACAAATATCTGAAATTTATTTATTTCATTATTCGTTTTTGCCCTCTTAGCATCCTTCAATTCTTCAATCAAAAATAGAATTATTATTTTTTTAAAATTTTTCCAACTCTTTTTCTTTTTTTCTTCAAATTTTTCAGTGATTTCCACTAATTTCTTTTCAAGTTCAGCTTTTTTTCCTCAAAAGCTCATTTTTCACGGTTAATTTCAGCTGATTTTTTTAAACTTTTTATCACTAAATTTATTTCCGAATTTAATTGTTCCATCTCATTATACTTGTTCTCAAGCTTTTTTTCAACTCTTTCATCTTATCAACCATAGCAAAACTCCTTTTTTAATTATAGTCATACTATAAAATCCAAACCTCAAAAAAACACCTTTAATCCCTATTTTTTTCAAAAATTTCAATATATTTTATATTCATATTATGTTTACTTAAAAACATTTGCTCAAACTCAGTCCTAATGTTTTTCAGATGCCTTTTCAGAATTATGCAAATCATCTGTATGATAAACAACCTCATATTTATCCAATCCATTTTACCAACTCTAAAACATCCTCATAATATTGCTGATGATCTGTTTTAAAGAACAATTTCCCATTTTCTTTTAAAAATAACATCTAATTTATCAAATAACCCTTCTGAGATAACTCTTTTATGTTCCTCACCTTCCCAAGGATCAGGAAAAATTAATATAAACCCCACTAACCTCATTTTTCAGCAAAAAAATCAAGAATAGTTTCTCCTCTTTTTCTAATGAACAAAATATTCTTTAATCCTCTTTTTTTCAGCTTTTCTAGCTCCCAATACCAATCTTTTTAAATCTCAATTCCAAAAGCAATATAATTTCTATCTGAAAAATTTCTCAGCATTTTTTTACCGTAAAAATTCCCACTTCCACAACCAATTTCCAAATAAATGTCGTTTTCATTATTAAAAAAACTCATTCCATTTACCTTTATAGCTGTCAACTTCTTCATTATCAAACATCAAATGATCTGGATAATTCACCATTTCAAACATATACTTATTATAATTTTTTTAGGTTTTCTCAAAAAAATACTCCCAAATTTCCTTCCCTTTTTTTATCTTTTAACATTTCATTTTTTTCATTCATATTATTTTCCAAAACTCTTCCTTTCCCAAAAAACTTTTTAATTTTTTTAAACAACAAGATTTTTTTATTTTTTTATTTTAATCACAATAAAGCTCTTTCACAATCTTCTCAAGCTCATTATTTTTTTCAAAAAAACTTCGATGTATCTAAAATCTCTTCACTTTTTATACTTTCTATAATATCATCTTCATTTTCAACAATCTTCACATAATTCATTTTCCGTGCCTCATTAACAATTTCCTCAATATTTTGATAATACTTTACCAATAATTGGCACCTTGTTATAATAAAGCGGTTCTAATATCGAATGACCACCAATATTAACCAGTGTCCCTCCTACAAACACATAATCTGCCAGTTGATAAAAATCTCTCAAAACTCCCATCTTATCAACTAAAAACTATTTTTTTCTTCTCAAAAAATTTTCTTTTCATTTTTATCTGTTTTTCTTTTTCAAAATTATCTCTCGAGTCGATATTCCCTCTAATTCAAAAATTTTGAATTTGTGAAAACAATTCATAATCATTCTCTGAAAAATAATCGCTTTATTTCATCTTCAATTTCCTGCACTCTTTCCAAAATGTCTAGGAACTATCACCAATTGATACTCATCATTCTTATTTATCGCAGAAAACGCTTCTAACCATATTTTCTCTTCACCTGGTCTTGTACTTCCACAAACAATAATTTTTTTTGTCTCTATTCACGCAATTCCGATAATATTTTTCTTTTTTTCTCCTCAGATATTTTTTTTCATATTTTTATCGAATACTTCAAATTTTTTTGTAAACCTTAATTTTATTCTCATTTATCCCCAATCGCAAATATCTCCCTTTATCTTCTTTACTTTGAACCATTATTCGTTTCGCACTATTCAAAAACTTTTTTTACTAAAAAAATTTCATTTTTAAATACGATTTCATTTTTCTTTTTCAGTTAATCGACCATTCACAATATACAATTGCGACTTTTTTTCTGTGCAAAAATAATAAAGATTTGGCCATATTTCCGTCTCGATAATTATCACTTTTTTTACATTAAATTTCTCAAATATTCTTTTTATAACAAACAAATCATCCAAAGGAAAATATATTATCTCTACATTTTCATTACTGTCATATGCCTTTTTTTCACAGCATTATAACCTGTATCAGTCATAACAGAAATTAAAACTCTCTCCCTTTCGTAGTAACTCCTCAATCAATTCTTTCGATAAATTAAACTCTCCAACTGAAGACATATGCACTAAAATTACATCTTTAGAAGAAGTTTTTTTATTTTCAATATTTTGAAACAATCTTTTTTTATAAATCTTGATAATTTCTTATTAAAAAAACGATACAAAAAAATATTGCTATGTACAATAAATATCTCAAAAAAAATTATATACTAACATTTTTTTCCCTCCAGTACAATTCTACCTCATTTTTTTTCGCCAATTCAAAATTAATAATTTATATAGAATTATTACATAAATAAAAAAACTATTTCTCAATGAATACTGTCATCTTGAAATAGTTTTTTTATCAATTAAGTTTTAAAACTATTTAGCAGCTACTTTATCAGCTAATTTTTTTACCAACTTTGAATCTAACTACTTTTTTTAGCAGCAATTTTGATTTCTTTTTCCACTTTGAGGGTTTCTTCCTACTCTTTCTTTTCTTTCATGTACTCCAAATGTTCCCCATCCAACAAATTGAACTGTTTCTTCGTTAACCAAAGCTTCTTCAACTGTTTCTAGAAATTGATTAATTAATTCCTCTGCTCTTTTTTTAGTTTCTCCTGTTGCTTTTTGCATAAGCATCTACAAATTCTTTTTTTGACATATTATTTTACCTCCAAAATTATTTATCTAAATACCTTAACTATTATACACTATTTTCAGTATTTGTCCAGTATTTTTTTATTTATATCAAATTTTATTAAACTTTTGCAACCATTTTTTTTAATTTTTTTACAAATTTTTTTGTATAAATTCAATATTTTTTTCCTTAACCTCATCTATATTTTTTTAGAAGTTGTATCTACTTCCACTGCATCTTCAGCTTTTTTTAAAGGTGCCTCTTCTCTCGTAGAATCAATTTTATCTCTCATCAATATATTTTGATAAATCTCTTCCAAAGAAACATTTTCTCCCTTTTCAGTCAATTCTTTATAACGTCTATTCGCTCTCTCTCTAGCATCCGCCACCAAGAAAACCTTTAAGTCAGCATTTGGAAAAACAACTGTTCCAATATCTCTTCCATCCAAAATAACATTTTTTGCCTTAGAAAATGCCCTTTGTAAATCAACCATTTTTATTCTTACTTCCTTAATAGCAGCTATTTTAGACACATTTTCCGAAACAATCGGCTTTCTAATTTCCTCACTCACATCAACACCATCTAGATAAAATCCATCCTCTCGAATATCAATCTCCAAATTATCAAGCAATTCATTTATTTTATCCAAATTTTCTAAATTTTCATCTAAGATACCCATTTTTAAAGCCTTTAAAGTTACAAGACGATACATTGCTCCAGTATCAAGATAAATTAAGTCTAAATCTTTCGCTACAAGTTTAGAAATCGTACTTTTTCCCGCTCCCAGCAGGTCCATCAATTGCAATTATCATTTTTTTCTCCTATTTTTTTCTATTTTAAAAATAATTTTTATTGTTTAGTTTATTTAATTATATTTAAAAAAACTAATGAAACCCAATTATTCTTCTCATTTCTATCAATTTCAACTAAATTATGCTCTTTTGTTTTTTTCTTAAAAATTCCTCTTCTTTATCTTTTTATTATCCCAGAAAAAAATAATTGTCGCTCCTTTTTTTCTAGCGTTTTTCTCAATATTTTTCCAACAATTCTGTCAAAACATCAACCAAAAATATTTGATACAACCAAATCATATTTTTTTCGTTAATATCTTCAACTAAGTCACCAATTATAATTTCATAATTATCTTTTATATTATTTTTTTCTCAAAATTTTTCAATTACAACATCTTTTTACATTGCTATCAATATCAATTCCAACAACCTTTTCTACTCCTAGTATCTTACCGATTAACATTAAAATCCCTGAACCACAACCTATATCAAGCAATTTCTTCTTCCCTGGAACATATTTTTCTAAAAATTCCACACATAAAAGCCGTTGTTTCATGAGTCCCTGTCCCAAAAGCCATTCCTGGATCAATTTCTATCACAGTTTCTCCTTCACTAGCTTCATAATCATCCCAACTAGGCTTAATTATTATATTATCTGTTATATTCACAGTATGAAAAATATTTTTTTCCACTCATCTTTCCAATCATCATCACTACATTCAGAAGTATAAATTTCATACATAAATTCTTCATCATCCAAAGAAAAATTCTTTCAATTTATCAGAAATAATATTTAATTTTAACTTAGAAAAATCTATTGTTAACAATATAACCAATTATACTCCAAATTTCACTTTTTTTCTTGAAGTTAATATTGTAATCAAGAGAATTATCTGAAAAAAATAATCGATTACTTCTATTTGCTTAATTCCAATCTCTTCAAACATATTTATTAATTTTGATTTTGTTTCTTCTAATGTATTAGAAAAAAATAATCTATTTTTACTTTAATCCAATTCATTTTTACCTTCTCATTTCATAAATTTTCATTCTTAACTTTTTCTTAAACTTCATCGTATCCCATGTTTACTCTCTCTATAGAAATTGCTTTTCCAGTTTTTTCATCAATTTCTACTTCTATCCCATTTATTCTAGGATTTTCCTCACAAACAGAATATCTTGCTGGCATTCCATCTTTGAACTTTTGAATACTTTCTCGTCTATTCATTCCTAAAATTCCATCGTGTCCACCAGTCATTCCAACATCAGAAATATAAGCGGTTCCTCCTGGTAAAATTCTCTCATCAGCAGTTTGTGTATGAGTATGCGTACCGTAAACAACCGATACTTTTCCAGTCAAATTCCATCCCATCGCTTGTTTTTCAGAAGTCGCCTCACCATGAAAATCAAGAATTATAATATCTGTCTTCTCTTTTATTTTAGGTAAAACTTCCTCAACTGCTAAAAATGGACAAGCTATAGGTGGCATAAACACCTTTCCTTGCGCATTAATAACTGCTACTTTAATCCCATTTTTCTCAACTATCGTATACCCATTTCCTGGTGCACCTTTTGCAAAATTAAGTGGTCTAATCAAATTTTTGTGCTCATTTATATAAGGATAAATCTCTCTTTTATCCCAACTGTGATTCCCCAAAGTAATTACATCTGCACCTCTTTGAAAAACTGTTCAGCTATTTTTTTATATTAATTCCAAAACCTCCAGCTGAATTTTTCTCCATTTACAATTATAAAATCATAATTCTGTTTTCTTTTTTTCTAAAAAAATTTAAACAAAAATATTTCTACCTGGTTGTCCTACAATATCTCCTATTATTAATACTTTCATTCTTACTCACTTTCTAATTTTCTTTCCATCAATATTTTTCAATGGTTTAAAACCTATTTTTTTTCATAAAATTTCTTTGCACCTTCGTTAAAATTCCAAACATGTAAAGTTATACTCTGGCATCCATTATTTTTAGCTACCTCTGTCACAAAATTGTACAATTTCGTTCCAATTTGCTGTCCTCTAGCACTTTCATCCACACAAAAATCATCTATATATAATACTTTTTCTAGCAACTAAAAGCATTCCCACCGCCTGTCTCTTCATATTGACACATGATGTATCCTAAAACCTCATCATTATCATCTGTATAAACGAAAAACTGGTCTCATTTCATAATCTTCTATAAGATTTTTTTAATTCATCATCACTAAAGTTTTCTATCTCCAACGACAAATAAATCCGGTCTTCCATCAGAATGAACTTTATGAATTTGGTACATCAATTTTTCCTATTTTTTTCTACATCTTTTTCTAACGCTTGTCTTATCATTTTTCCTCCTTTCATTACTCTACTTTTTATTATAATATTACATCTTTTATATTTAACAAAACATTAATAAATAATAATAAAACTGCCCCATTTAAAGACAGTTTATTGTTTTTATTTATTTTGCGTATTCAACCGCTCTTGTTTCTCTTATTACAGTTACTCTAATTTGTCCTGGATATTGCATTTTTTCTTCAATTTCCTTAGCAACTTCCCTAGACAAAATCGTAGCTTTATCATCATCAATTTTATCTGGATGAACAATCAATCTCAATTCTCTTCCAGCTTGTATTGCATACGAGCTTTCAATTCCTTCATGACTATTTGCTATTTCCTCCAATTGTTCCAATCTCTTCAAATAATTAGACAATGTTTCTCTTCTAGCTCCTGGTCTTGATGCTGATATCGAGTCTGCAGCTTGAACTAACACAGCTTCAATACTCAATTGCTCTACTTCATTATGATGCGCTTCTACAGCATTTATAACAATCTCATTTTCTTTAGAGAATTTTCTTAAGAATTCTCCACCATTTAAAGCATGTGATCCTTCTTGTTCGTGTGAAAATGCCTTACCAATATCATGCAACAAAGCTGCTCTCTTAGCCACTTCCACATTAGCTCCTACTTCTGCCGCAAGTGCCGTAGCAATATGTGCCACTTCAATTGAATGTTGTAAAATATTTTGCCCAAATGATGTTCTAAATTTCAATCTTCCTAATACTTTTAACACTTCTCTTGGTAATGTAGGAATTCCAACTTCTAAAATAGCTTGTTCTGCTGCATCTAAAATACTTTCATCAACTTCACCTTGAGCTTTTGCAACCACTTCTTCTATTTTAGTTGGATGAATTCTACCATCAGAAATTAATTTTTCTAATGCAATTCTAGCTACTTCTCTTCTAACACCATCAAATGATGATAAAACAACTGCTTCAGGCGTATCATCTATAATCAAATCCACTCCTGTAGCTGCTTCAATTGCTCTAATATTTCTTCCTTCTCTTCCAATTATTCTACCTTTCATCTCTTCACTTGGCAACTGAATAACCGAAATTGTCGAATCTATAACATAATCAGGAGCCGCTTTTCCAATAGCTGTAGAAATAATTCTTTTGGAAATTCTGTCTTTCTCTCTATCCAAATTATGCTCAAAATCTCTTATTAAAACTGCTTTATCGTGATCTAATTCATTTTTCCAATTTAGTAAGAATTATCTTAGCTGCATCTTCCTTCGTCAATTCTGATATTCTTTCTAACTCTTTCTCTTCCTTAGAAATCAATTCATTCAATTCATTTTCTTTTCTTGATAATTTTTTTCACGATGTCTTTCAATTTTTGAATTCTTTTTCCTCTAATCTTTCTGTTTTTCCCTCTAAAAATTTCTTCTTTTTTTACAATTCTTTCTTCTTTTAAAAGCAATTTCAGATTTCATCTTTTTATTTCTTCATCTGCTATTTTCTTTTCGTTAAGCAGTTCTTCTTTTTACTTTTTAATGTTTCTTCTTTTCTAAATGATTCTATTTCTCTTTCAACTTCTTTTTGATGATTCCAATCTTCTTTTTGCATCAATTATTCTTAGCTCTAATTCACTCAATTCTCCGTATTTCTTTTTTTAAAAAATTGAGCTTCCAAAAAAATAAGCTATGAAAAAAAGCTAAAAAAAGAAAAAAATAACAATCAACAATATAACTATTGATATGCTCATTTTTCTCCTTTCCTATTTTTTTCAACTACATCAGCAATTTTCCAACTTCCATCATTAGAAATTTTCCAAGTTATTTTAAAATAATTACTCTCTGAACCATAATTTACTACCATTGTCCCTTTTTGCCTTATCTTTTGAAATAACATCAATTTCTGAAAAATACTAATGTTAAATTTGAAAGATTATATTGTTTTAAGTTGTTTAACAACATATTTATTTTTTTAATGTAGGTAAAAAGTTTTCTAATTTATCATATTCATTTAAACTTGCAACTTCTTTTTAATTCTTCGATTACAGTTGTAATCTCATTACTAATTTTACTAGTTTCCGTTACTGTAGTAGATGCATTTAATGATGTACAGCTCATAAAAAAATTAATAAAATTGGTAAAAAAATAAATATTTTTTTCATCTATTTTCCCTCCAAAAAGTCTACCTTATAATTTTATCACACTTTTTTTATATTCAAGTCTGTGAATTAATTTTTTTATTTTTTTCTCCATCTTTTTGTGTTGCCACATATACTGATCTGGATATTCTCTTATGATTTCTTCAAATTCATGGAAAAATCTTTTGCATATTATATTGCATTGTTTCTTTTTAATTTTCCCTTTTTTTCTCTATTTCTAAAATTTTTCTTATTTTTTTATTTTAATTACATTGTCTTCAAACACTGCATAAGTCAAAATCAACGGAGTCTTATTTTTAAACCCTAATAAGGCAGGTCCAGTTACAGCCTCAACTGGTCTTCCAAAAAATTGAATCTCAACACCTGATCCATGATGATCTGAAGCCAATGCTATCATACATTTCTCTCCTAAAGCCTTATTCAAAGCATCTGTATCTTTCAATGGCAATGAATTAAGTCCTCCTTCTTCTCTCCATTTTCGTCATCAAATCATTCAGTTTCCTATTTTTCTGTCGTCTAAATACTGCATAAAATTTTCGAATATTTCGCATAACACTTCCAGCTTCAAATCCACCCAAATGTAACGAAACAATAATCACAGCCTTTTCTGAACGAGAACATGCCTCAAGCATCAATTCTTCATTTTCCACAACTGTATTCCCATTTTTCGTAATTTCTTCCAAATAAATCGACGTCATTATCATTTTTCCCATCGTTTTATAAGAACCTTTTGCAATTTCAATAATTTCCTTCTCACTTTTTTTCAGGAAATGCATTTTTTTAATATTATCAATCGTTAACTCTCTTCTTTTTCTTTATCAAAGTAATAAGCCAACAACCCTAAATTTTCAAAAAAATTTATACCTCATTTTTAGCGGAACAAAAAGATAGAATTTTTCTTATTCCAATCACTAAAAAAATCCTTGAATATTTTCACTAAATGTATATTTCATATCACAATCTCCAATTTTTTTCTAAATAATAAATATTTTCATAATAGTCCTTACTTGCTATGGTTATCTCTAAAAAAAGTACCTATTAAAATATTTATTTTTTTAAAAATTATAACATTTTTTTATAATTTCTTCTATAACTTTTATCAAATTTATATCAAAAAAAGCTACCTCAAATCGAGATAGCTTCAAATTTATTTTTACTATTTTCTGATTCCTAATCTTTCGATTAAGTTTCTGTAATCATCAACATTTCTATTTTTTTAATGTAGTTTAATAATCTTCTTCTTTTTACCAACCATTTTTAATAATCCAACTCTTGAGTGAACATCTTTAAAATGAACTTTCAAGTGTCCTGTTAAAGTGGTTAATTCTTTCTGTTAATAAAAGCTACTTGAACTTCTGCAGATCCAGTATCTTGTGCATTTTTCCAAATTCTTCAATAATTTCTTGTTTTTGATCTCATTGCCATTGTTTAATTTCCTCCTAATTATATATTATCCAATCCAAGAATATAGTGGCAACTTATATTCATAGATTAAATTACCTTTGTTATGATATCATAATTTACAGTTTTTGTAAAGAAAAAAGTTTTGGAAAGTTAGGAATTTTTCTTCACTTACTGTGCATTAGCCATCATATCTTTTACTTTCATTAATCTAGTTATACTTCCACGTTCATTTTCATCCAATTTCATTTGGATAAATCTTATTGTTTCTTTTAACTGAGGTATCGTTCTATATTCCAAAGCATTAACACGACGTCTTGTTTTTTCAACTTCATCCGCCATTAATTGACACGCTTTTTCAATTTCAGACAATTCTAATAACTCAGACATTACATTGCTTAATCCATCAATTGCATCATCCAAATCAGCTGATGTTTGAGCATACCCATAAGGATATATCGAACCTTCGGCACTTGTTTCATCTCTAATAAATTCCATTTTAGGAACATTAACACTCATAATATTTTTTTTAGTGATATTCACACTAATTTTTTCTTTTGGATATGCGATCGCATTTTCAAGCATTTCATCTGACATTACACCTCTCGCTAAAAGAAAATCTTTGAATGAATCTTGTAGTCTTACTTCAACTTTTTCACGCAACTTTTTATTTTGCTTAATCATTTCAATAAATTGTCTCATAAGCTCATCTTGTTTATCTTTTAACAATTTGTGCCCACTTGATGCTGTTTTCAAACGAATCTTTAACTTAGATAACTCCATCCTAGTAGGATTGACATTTAATCTTGCCATAATTATTCATCTCCTGCTGGTAGATATTTTTTTCCAAATATTCATCTCTAATTCTTTTTAATTCTGTTCTAGGTAATATTTTTAATAATTCCCAACCTAAGTTTAAAGTTTCTTCTATCGTTCTGTTTGTTTCAAATCCTTGAGCTACATATTTTTCTTCAAACGCATTCGTAAATTTAACAAACGCCTTATCTGTATCTGATAATGCAGATTCTCCTAGAATTACTGCTAATTCTTTTGCTTCTTTTCCTGTCGCATAAGCCGCAAATAATTGGTTCATCGTATCTGCATGATCTTCTCTAGTTTTATTTTTACCTATCCCTTTATCTTTCAATCTTGAAAGTGATGGTAACACATCAATTGGTGGCATCAAGTTTTGTTTATATAATTCTCTTGATAAAATAATTTGTCCTTCTGTTATATATCCAGTCAAATCTGGAATTGGATGCGTTTTATCATCTTCTGGCATTGTTAATATTGGTATTTGTGTTATTGAACCTTCTCTACCTTTAATTCTTCCTGCTCTTTCATATAAAGTTGATAAATCGGTATACAAGTATCCTGGATATCCTCTTCTTCCTGGAACTTCTTTTCTAGCTGCTGATACTTCCCTCAACGCCTCACAATAGTTAGTCAAATCTGTTAAAATTACTAACACGTGCATACCTTTTTCAAATGCTAAATATTCTGCACACGTAAGTGCCATTCTTGGTGTTGCAATTCTTTCAATTGCTGGATCATTAGCTAAGTTCATAAATAATACAGTTCTATCAATTGCTCCTGTTTTTTTGAAGTCATCAATAAAGAATTGTGCTTCTTCAAAAGTTATCCCAATCGCACCAAATACAACCGCAAATTTTGAATCAGTACCAAGTACTCTTGCTTGTCTAGCTATTTGTGCTGCTAAGTCAGCATGTGGCATCCCTGAACCAGAGAATATCGGTAATTTTTGTCCTCTAACCAATGTATTCAATCCATCAATTGCAGAAATTCCTGTTTGAATAAACTCTGAAGGGTAATCTCTGGAAACTGGATTAATCGCAGTTCCTTCAATATCTAATGTTTTTTCTGGAATAATTTTTGGACCATTATCTTTTGGTCTACCCATTCCATCAAATACTCTTCCTATCATATCTTCAGATACACCCAATGATAAAGGTCTTCCTAAAAATCTAACTTTTGAATCTTTCAAATTTAATCCAGCAGAGTTTTCAAATAATTGAACCATTGCTTTATCTCCATTTACTTCAAGGACCCTACCTCTTCTTAATTCTCCAGTTTGAGTTTCAATATCAACTAATTCATAATATTTTATTCCTTCAACACCTTCAACTACCATCAAAGGTCCTACTACTTCAGTTATAGTTTTATATTCCTTAAGCATCTAATGCACCTCCTTTTGCTATAAGATCATCTATTGCATTTTCTAATTCTTTTCCAATTTCATCAATTTTGAATAATTCATCTTCTGGTAAGTATTTAGCTCTCGCTATTCTATCTCTTACTTCAAGTGAAGCAATTTCATTCAAATATGCTCCATGTTCTAATCCTCTATTACCTTCATCATAGAATTTTAAAACTAAAGCTAGCATTTTTTCTTGTTTTTCTAATGAAGTATATGTATCAGATTCCATAAATGCATTTTTGTTGTAAATAATCTTCTCTTATTGATTTAGCTACTTCTAATTTCAATTGATCTTTTTCAGATAAAGTATCTTTACCAACCAATCTTACAATTTCTTGTAAACTATTTTCTTCTTGTAATAAAGCCATCGCTCTAGCTCTATTTTTCGAGAATGCTGGACCTATATTTTTATCCATCCATCCATCAACTTTTGTTTGATACAATGTATACGAATTCAACCAGTTAATTGCTGGGAAATGTCTTCTGTAAGCCAAGTTTGCATCTAATCCCCAGAACACTTTAACAATTCTCAATGTTGCTTGCGAAACTGGTTCTGAAATATCTCCACCTGGAGGAGAAACCGCACCAATAACTGTTAATGCTCCTTCTCTTTCATCTTTTCCTAAACAAACAACGTGTCCAGCTCTTTCATAAAACTCAGCTGCTCTTGAACCTAAGTATGCTGGATATCCTTCATCTCCTGGCATTTCTTCAAGTCTTCCTGACATTTCTCTTAATGCTTCTGCCCATCTTGATGTAGAATCAGCCATTATTGCTACTGAATATCCCATATCCCTAAAGTACTCAGCAATTGTAATTCCAGTATAAATACTCGCTTCCCTTGCCGCAACTGGCATATTTGAAGTATTTGCAATTAATACTGTTCTTTTCATTAATGATTCTCCAGTTTTAGGATCTATTATTTCAGGGAATTCCATAAGAACGTCTGTCATCTCATTTCCACGTTCTCCACATCCTACATAAACAATTATTTGAGCATCTGCCCATTTTGCCATTTGATGTTGCACTACTGTTTTTCCTGATCCGAATGGTCCTGGTACACAGGCAGTTCCACCTTTTGTTACTGGGAAAAATGTATCGATAACTCTTTGTCCTGTTATTAATGGTGCTTCTGGATTCAATTTTTTAGCATATTTTCTACCTCTTCTTACAGGCCATTTTTGCATCATTTGTACTTCCACATCACCTTTTGAAGTTTCAATTACAGCAACTGTTTCAACTACTGTAAAAACTTCCTTTTTTAATAGATTTTATTGTTCCTTCTACACCGTATGGAATCATAATTTTATGATTAACCACTGCTGTTTCTTGAACAGTTCCTATTATATCTCCAGCTTCAACTTTATCTCCTACTGAAGCTACTGGTTCAAAATCCCATTTTTTCTCTCTATTTAATGAAGGTACTTCTACCCCTTTATTCAAAAAGTCTCCTGCTTTTTCCTGGAATTCCTTCAAAGGTCTTTGAATCCCATCAAACATAGCTTCTAGCAACCCTGGTCCCAACTCAACACTAAGAGGTTCTCCAGTCGAATAAACTGGTTCTCCAGGTCCTATACCTACAGTTTCTTCATAAACCTGTATAGAAGCCCTGTCTCCTCTCATTTCAATTATTTCTCCAATCAGTTTACTATCGGATACTTTTACAACGTCATATACATTCGCTTCATCCATACCTTCAGCAACAACTAAAGGTCCTGAAACTTTTATTATTTTTCCTACTTTCAAGAATATCTGCTCCTTTCCACATTAGAATATGTTCGATCCTATTGCTTTTTCAACATATTCATCTATTTTACTCAATCCAATACCTAAACTTCCTTGGTTATTTGGTATCAATATAATCGCTGGTGTTAATTCTTTATTATATCTCTCAACAGTTTCTTCTACTAATGCGGCTACTTGTTCAGTAACAAATATTATCCCATATTTCTCATTAGCTAAACTATCAATTCTTTTTCTTGCTTCTTCTTTAGTCACGACTGGATACACATCTACACCTAAAGCCTTAAAAGCTAAAATAGAATCTTTATCTCCTACTACACCTACTTTATGCATATGTCTCACGCAGCCTTCCTTTTATTTTATCAGAACTAATATTATTTATTTTACTAACCATTATCATTCTTAACGCATTAATTTCTCTTTCTTTTGCAACTAAGTATGTAAATAATGGTTCAGGCCCAAATACTACATATTTAGACTCTTTATTTAGCTCCATCAAATAATTATCACTTATTTTCTCAAATTCTGATAATCTCTTACTTTCATTGAATGCTTCCACACCGTCCACTAAAAATGCACCTAATTTTTTTCTCTTCTAAAATTTTTGTGCTATAACTTCTGGCGTATCATTCAATGAAGCAACAATTTTATTTTTAGGGAATTGTTCCACCTTCATGAACAACTGTTTCTAAAAATTTCATATCTCTATGTTGTTTTTTTCACTCTAAACAAAGTTATTATATTTTTGAAAATCAACAAGTCCTTCAACATAATTAGTTATTAAAGGCACATTGACCTTTCTTGCAATACGAAGTAAATTTATATAATAGTATTTATCTACTATAATATCTATTCTTTGTGGATCTTTTTCTCATCAAAATCTTTTTTTCTACCTCGTTAATTGCTTTTAGAAAACTCATCTGAAATTCACTATAATGTTTCGTATCAAATCTTAATTTTTAATTTATCTGCTTTCTGAGTACCTGCATCCATCAACAAATACGAAAAAAATCATTCCCAGACAATCTTCCTTTTTAATAATACTTTTTAGATTATGATAATCATATTTTTAAAGAAAGTATGTCAACTATTTCAGTATCATTACTTAATTCTCTAACTAGATTAAACACTCTTTCAGTTTCTCTTTTTCAATATCACTTCATAATCTTGAGCATTTTTGAATATCAGACATATTTTTGAGAATATTCTGTATCTCCCAATAATTTTAATACTTCTTCGGGAGTTTCAGCATCAATCATTCTATCTAGCTTATTTTTTTAGTCAAAAGTTTTTTTCTAAAACTCTAACCGTTACGACACTACGTCCGTAATCCATTCTATTCATTTAATATCTCCCTTACTCTTATGAATTCTTATGAAAAAAAGAAGTTGAGAAATTTGAACTTCTAAATCATCTCTCATAAATTCTAATTTAACTTCAAATGTATAATTTTTCTTGAACTCCATTTTCTTCCAAAAATAAATCCTGAATTTACAAATTCTTTTTCAGAAATATTTGCATTTGGAAATTCTTTTTACTTTTTCTTAAAAATTCTTTTTTTAACAATTAACTTTTTGATTTTTTTATTTAAAGAAGAATTATCTAGATTTTTTTCATGTAATCTATATATTCTGCTTCATTCATATTTAAAAGTTTTTCTCTCAATCTATTGATTACTTTATCAATAACTTGTTGTTTTGCTTTTTAATTTTTTTCATTTCTTATTTTCAAGCTAGCACCTGATTTTATTCTTTCTACAGCTAAATCTCTATCTCTAACTGCACTTTCCTCCAATGATGCTTTTTTTGAGAATTATACTTTCCAATTTCTTTTTTTATATTTTTTTCAGCTGCCGTTTTTTTGAGCTGCTTTCACTATTTCATCTGCTTTGATTTTTTTGCATCATTTAATATTTTTTTGATGTTAAATTATCCAAATTAGACATTTCTTCACATCCTTTCAATTTTAATTATTTAAATGATACTCCAGATAATAACATAATTGATACAACGAATGCTAATAACGCATAAGTTTCAACCATTACGGCATAAATAATCCCTTTTGTTGATTGTTCTTCATTTTTTGCTAATAAGCTAATACCTGATGCTGCTACTCTTCCTTGTGCTACTGCTGAACCATATCCTGCAATTGCAATTGGTAAACAAGCCATCAAAATATATACACCTTCTGCAAAACTCATATTTGCATTCAATCTACCTAAAACCATCAATCCAATAACGAAACCATACAATCCTTGTGTACCTGGTAACAATTGTAATACTAACGATTTACCAAATTTTTCTGGTTCTTCAATCATTAATCCTGATGCTACTTCCCCTACTATTCCTACTCCTTTGGCTGATCCCCAACCTGCTAAAAATGTTGCTAACGCTGCTCCTAAAGCTGCAAAAAGTACTCCTCCATGTTGTGCTAATACACCTGATACATTATTCATTTTTTTCCTCCTAAAATTTATATTTTTTATTTATTTTTTCAAATATTTAACTAAATTTAATTAATCTTCTATATTTATATATTTACTATCTGTTCTAAAGTCTCTAAATGGTTTTCCTCCACCTTCATAAAACTTACCAAAAAATTCTACATACATAAGTCTTGAAGTATGAACATATCCACCTAAGAACGATAAGAACATATTAAAGAAGTGCCCACATACAAATATAATCGGAACAAATATTAATCCAATCCATGAACCTGATACCATTCCAATAATCATATTAATTGCTTGAGCTATAAATCCTCCAGAAAGTCCTAAAGCCATCAATCTCGAATACGATACAAAATCTCCAACATAACTTGAAATTCCATAAAGGCTATACAATCCGCCTCCTAATTTCGCTCCAACACTTTTAGCTTCTCTTCCACCAGTCAATACAATTCCAATCATTCCAATTACAGCAATAATTCCTGAAACTGTAGCAACAGTCGGATTTAAGTTTGTCATCTTAAACAATAAGTAAAGCATTCCTCCAGTTAGTGTCATATACCAAAATAGTACATCATACACAGCTTCCATTGGTTTTTTCGCTTTTATTAACAAATATGCTTTTAACGCCAATCCAAAGAAAATATGCACTATTCCAAATAACACAGAACCAACTAATAATTTGTTATAATCTTTTCCAGGATCTATAAGTCCTTTTACTAATGGCAATCCAAAATAAGAACCATAAATCAATCCCCAAATTATAACTGAAAAAAACTTAAATAGAAAAAAAGAATTTTACAAATAATCTATTACTTTTTATTTAAATTCATACATTTCAATACAAATAAAGTTCCTAGTAATAATACTAATCCATATCCAACATCTGCTCCCATCATTCCAAAGAACACTATATAAAACGGTGTTAAGAATGGTGTTGGATCAATTTCATTATATTTAGGATATGCATACATTCCTGTTAAACTTTCAAATGCACTTGCAATTTTCCCATTTTTTAATTTTATCGGTACTTCAGAATCATCTCTATCTGCTTCCTGTGTCTTCAAATAGTAATTATCTCCCACTTCCGATTTAATAGTTTTTTCAAATACACTTAACTTACCAGTTGGAACCCAACCTTTTATAACACAAGTTTTTCTCAGTTTGTGCTAAATTCTCCATAGTTTCTATTCTAAGTTTTTTTATTTCTTAAATACTCATAAATAGCTTCTAAGTGTGGCAAGTCATCAAGATAATTTTTAATTTCTTTTTTTAATCCTCTTTTAGTAACCTTTAATTGCTCAATTTCTTTTTTTAATATCTGAAATATAACTATTTGGTTCTTTATCAATATTCAATTCTGCCAAACTAAAACTACTATTTCTAAAAACTTCATCTAATTTTTTTCTTTTTCTTCATTAGATTTATCTGAAATAACTAAATAATAAACATCTTCTTTCGTTATTTTTTTAATTCTTCGTAATAAGTATATTTTTAACTCGCTAATTTTATTAATAAACGAATTTTTTTAATTTAATAGGAATACTCCCTAAATAACTTGTTACATTTTTTTAATTTCTTCAATTCTTGAGGATTTACATCCAATCTATTCCAAATTGAAAGATCTTCAATTTCTGAATATTTTTTTAGAAATTTTTGATTTTACATTTGAGTATCTTACTCCCAAATCTTTTTAAATTATATGCTACTGTTTTTCCAATCATATGTTCGAGCTTTTTTCTGATAACTCATTAAAAGTATAGTTATCATTCCCTCTCATAATTGCTTTTTAAACTTTTTATCTACTGGATGATATTTTTTTGTAAAAAGCTGAATAGCTGTATCTACCGTTGTTAAACGTTCATCTATTCTAGTCAATTCCTCATTATTATTTACTTTTTTTCAATAAAATTGTTTCATCTTCTTTTTCTTCAATCTGAATATCATCAAATTCTACTTCTTTAAATTGTTGTAAACTTTTTAGAAGTGGGGCTTTCTGTGAAGCAAAAAGCAATTAAATTAAATTTACTCATTTTTACTATTGACATTATTTCACAACCCTCTCTTAATATATTTGCTATTTCGTCAATTTTTTTTATCATCGACATTCAATATATCTTTTATATTTTCCTCTTCTTTAGCAAGGAGAATATCTACAGATTTATTAGCTTCTTCAACTGTTTTTTTCTTTCAATTGTTTCAATTCAGTTTTTAAATCTGAAATTATTTTATTACCATCTTCTTTAATCTTTTGATCAGTTTCTTTTTGCAATATTTTTTTAGATTCTTCATTGGCTTTTTAATATAATTTCATCTGCTTCTTTTTCTGCTTTTTGTATCTTTTTTTAAAAACTTCTTCTGCCAAGATTTATACCTCCTTCTAACAAATTTGAAATTTTTACTAATTATCATTTAATTTATCAAAAAAATAATATGACAAAAAAATGACTAATCAGTCAAAAGAATAATACCACTTTTTTTATAATTCTGTCAAGAATTATATCTTTGAAAAATGTCTTAAGTTTTAAGAATTTAATTGAATTTATTACAATTTTTCCAAGTCCTATTTTTTCTAAAAAAACGATATCCTAAAGTCATTTTTATAATAACCTTAATCTATCGCATTTTCATTTACTTATCTAATCTAATATATTTTTAATGAATTCTTTTTCAACAAAAACCTTGTCTTATAGCTTCTTCTTTTTTTGTGCGAAATCATTTTTTTGATATAGTTTCATTTTTCAAGATTTTTCTACATTAGTTTTTTTAATTCATTTAATTCTTTTTTTGTTTAGCATTTTTTTCTCTACCTAATTTATCTACACCATTAGACGCATTAGTCATAATCATTGCAGCAACCACTACTATCATTATGTAAAAAACTCCAATTATTACTTTCGTTCTATTAAAACCATTAACATTTTTAGTAACTTTTTCTCTTTTTTTATTTTTTTGATGTTGACCAATCATTTGAAAAATGTATTGTAATTTTGAGATACATTATTTGTAGTTGTTTTTTTGGAATATCAGGGAAAAATCCATCATTTGTAATTTTTTTTCTTTCTTGTACCACTACTCATCCCTTTATTCACCCCTTTCAAATATTCTTAATTTTGCCGAATGTGCTCTATTATTCATTTCTAACTCCTCTTTTTTTGCAACTATCGGTTTTCTCGTTATTACTTTACCTAAACTTTTTTTATTACACGCATATTGGTATGTCTGAAGGACATGTACATGGATTTCTCAAATTCTCTGAATTTTTTTCCTTTACTATACGATCTTCCAAAAGAATGAAATGTAATAACCAATAACCTTCCTTTTGGATTTAATAAATTAATTGCCTTTATCTAAAGTTTCTGTTAGTACTTCTAACTCTTTATTTACAAATATCCTAATTGCTTGAAAAGTCCTTTTAGCAGGATGTCTCTTCATGCTTTTTCCTATAGATTTTTATAACAATATCTGCTAATTCAGTAGTTGTTTCAATATCTTTATTTTTTTCTATATTCAACTATATTTCTAGCAATTCTTCTAGATTTTTGGCTCTTCTCCATATTTATAAATGATATCTGCTATTTCCTTTTCAGAAAAATTTATTTACGACATCATAAGCACTAACTTCTAATTCTTTGTTCATTCTCATATCAAGTTTTGCTTCAAATCTATATGAAAATCCTCTTTCAACATTGTCCAATTGATTGGACGAAACTCCTATATCCATTAAAAATTCTATCTACTTTATCATATCCAGCTAAATAAATCACAGTGTCTAAATTTTTTTAAAATTATCTTGAAATATCTCTAATTTATCTTTATAATCTTTCAATCTCTCTTTTGAAAAAAATTAATTGCTTCTATATCTTGATCTATCCCTATAACTTTAGAATCTGCTGAAGAATTCTTTTAAAATTCCTTCTGTATGTCCGCCACCACCTAAAGTACAATCTACATAAACAGCTCTTCCATCAGTTATTATATTTTTCAATTGTTTCATCATACAAAAACAGGGCTTATGGTAATCCACTTAAGACCTCCTTCCTTTCTTTTTATTCTATATTCTATCTATAAATATTTGACTACCGTATTAATTATAATAAGTATTGTACCATAAGTTTAATTTTTTTGTAAATGTAAAAACACGATAAAACTGTATTTTTTTATAAAAAAACATTAATAATAAACAATTTCTTTTCCAATCTTTTTCAGAAATTTCTTCCCCTAAAAGTTCTTTAATTAAAAGCTAACCCAAAATCTATAGCTGTTCCTGCTCCTCTACTTGTAATAATATTCCCATCTTTAACAACTGCTTCTCTAGTCAAAATAGCTTTCCCTTGTTCTAAATCAGGTTCACATGCTGGAAAACAGATTGCTTTTCTATTTTCCAATATTCCCAACGAAGCCAACACAGTCGGTGCTGCACAAATTGCTCCAACTTTTTTATTTTCAGCAAACTTTTTTACTATTTCTAAAACTTCTTTAGATTCGAAATAATTTTTTGTCCCAGGTCCCCCAGGTAAAACTACCATTTCATATTCATCAAAATTCACATCTTTTATTATTTTATCTGCCAATACAGTAATCTTACGAGAACTTACTACTTCTTTTTCCTGATTTATAGAAATTGTATCAACTTCAATATTAGCTCTTCTCATCAAATCTACTGGTGCCAATGCCTCTAATTCTTCAAATCCATTAGTTAAAAAAATAACGCAACTTTTTTTTTCTTTCCATGTATACTCTCCTCTTAAAATCTAATTTCATAAAAGCAAGAAGACCTGAAAAAAATCAGGTCTTATATTTATTACTTTAAATTATAACAATTTTTTTCTAATACTTCTGCTGGTGTATCTTGTTGTAAGATAATATCTCTATATTTTTTTGAGCTTCTGCATAACTGCTGCTTCTAATAATTTTCTTAACTTGTAATGTTGATGAAGCACTCATACTGAATGAATCAAGTCCCATTCCTAATAATAATTTAGTAGCTTTTTTATCTCCAGCAAATTCTCCACACATACTTACACTAATACCTGCATTATGTGCTGCGTCAATTACTTTTTGAATAGCTTCTAATACTGCTGGGTTAAATGAGTTATATAAAGCTGATACCATTTCATTTCCTCTATCTACAGCCAAGAAATATTGAGTTAAATCGTTAGTTCCAATTGAGAAGAAATCTACTTCTTTAGCGAATTTGTAAGCTATAATTGCTGTTGATGGAGTTTCAACCATTATTCCAACTTTTATATTTCTATCGAACAATTGACCAATTTCATCTAATTCATTTTTACATTCTTCTAAAATTTCATTAGCTTTTCTTATTTCATTAACAGAACTTATCATTGGATACATAATTTTTATTTGACCATAATGAGAAGCTCTTAAGATTGCTTTCAATTGTGTTTTGAACATATCTTTATTTTCCTAATGAAATTCTGATTGCTCTATATCCTAAAAATGGGTTCATTTCTTTTGGCAAGTCTAAATAAGGTAATTCTTTATCTCCACCGATATCCATTGTTCTTATTGTAACTGGTTTTCCTTGCATTTTTTGAACTACAACTTTATATGCTTCATATTGTTCTTCTTCTGTTGGGAAGTGATCAGAGTTCATAAATAAAAATTCTGTTCTATATAATCCAATTCCAGTTGCTCCTGAAGCTATTACAGCATCAACATCATTAGGACTTCCGATATTTCCCCAAATATCTACTTTTCTTCCATCAGTTGTAACTGCTTCTTCTGAAATTAATTTTTTCAATTCTTCTTTTTCTGCAGCTAATTTTTCTTTTTTAGCAACATATTCTGCAATTAATTCTGGTGAAGGATCTAAGAATAATTCTCCTTCTTCTCCATCCATAATTACTGTTTCTCCTTCTTTCACTTCATTAAGAACACCTTTAATTCCAACTACTGCAGGTAATTCCAATGATCTAGCCATTATAGCTGAGTGAGCTGTTTTTCCACCAACTTCAGTTAAGAAACCAACACAATTTTCTAAATCTAATTGAGCTGTATCTGATGGTGTCAAATCATAAGTTACAACTACTGTATTAGGCTCTAAGTCACTTAAATCTTTTATTCTAATACCTAATAAGTTTTTCACCCATCTTTTACCTATATCTTGTAAATCTGCAGCTCTTTCTCTTAAATAAGGATCATCTAATTTTGATATCATTTCACAATATTCATTAATTCCATCATGTAAAGCTTTTGCTGCTGGTAATCCTTCACCTTTAATTTTATCTTCTACTTCCATAATCAAATCTTCATCTTCAAGAAGCAGTATGTGACCATCAAAAATCGCTGCTTTGTCTTCACCCATTTTTTCTTTTACTTTTTCTCTAATAGCAATTAGTTGAGTTTTTTTGATTTTTTTAAACCATCTTCTAATTTTGTTAATTCTGCTTCAATTGTTGAATTTTCATCTTTTACTTCTGGTATAATCATTTCCTCTTCTGTAAAAAGTAATACTTTCCCTATAGCTACTCCTTCTGAAGCTCCAATTCCTGTTAATCTTTTCATATTCTTCTCCTCTATATATAATATTTTATAAAAAACAAATTTATTTAGAATATCAATTATTTCCGCTTAGATTTTATACTATCTCTAAACAATTTTACTATCTCACCTTTTCCAAAATCAGTTGCCATATCCATTGCATCTCCTCCATGATTATCTTTCTGCATTGGATTTGCTCCATATTTTAATAATAACTTCACTATTTCTGTATTCGATTTTTAAAGTTGCATCTTGAAGTGCATTCCAACCATCATATTGACTCTTAATATTGATTAATCGAGGATTTTTTTTCAATAATAGCTCTGCTGCTTCCAAATTTTCATAATAGGCAGCTGTTCCTAACACTGTCCTATTTAAAATTGGATGCTTAACTCTCAAATCTGCATTATTTTCTAAAAAAATATTTTAACTAAATCATTATTATTAGATTCAATCGCAACAACTAAAGGTGTATATCCATCTAGGCTTTTTTTCATTAACATTGATTAATTCTTTTCTTCCTATCAAAGGTATATATGTCATCATCTAACGGACCATACACTTCACTTCTATTTATTTTATTTTCATTAGGGTGAGTTTCTTAGTGTATTTTCTTTTAAATCCATCCTATAAATAACATATTTATTATTTTTTTTCCTAATCGCATTGAATAATAATTTTAATTCTTTCTCTTTTTCATCTATTTCCTTTTTCAAAGTAACTAATTCCAAATCTCTAGTATATGAAAATAAATCTTGTAATTGTATAAAGAATAAACAAAAAAATTATCAATTTTACTGAATAAACCTATTTCTTAATTTTAGACATCTCATATCTTACCTCACTATAATTATACCACATGATTTTTGAAAGTGTAAATATTTTGTGATTTTTTTCACAACAAATATAAAAAAATACATAATTTTTTTAAATTTACAAAAATATTTATATTTTTTTATAAATCTTTTGATGAACTACTCCCACTTTTAGAAGTCGGAGATTTCTTACTACCCTTTTGTTAAATCCATTTACACTAAATAAACAATGAACTCTCCATTTTTACAGTTTTTTAGGGTTTCATTTAAATTACTACCTTAAAAAAACTTTCATTTGGAGAGTTCTCAATTAATTTCTATATTTTACGTTCTATTTTTACTAAATTTTTTTGCTTTTTAAAAATAATTTATCTTTTTTTCATCAATCAAAAACGAAACTTTTTGAAAAATTATTTCATAAAAATCTGGAATATCTATTTTTTTCTCTTTCTTTTCCACATTTTCTTCTTGTTGCTTTTGGAGTATCTCCATTATCAAAATCATCAGAATCATTCGAATCATCTGAATTATCTTCATCTGAACTTTTCAGAATCTTCAGAATTTTCTTTTTTTCTTTTTCAAATCCTCAACGATATCTTCTTCTAATTTTATTATATCTTGCTGATTTTCTTCAATTTCTGTCTTCAATTCTTCTGTTTCTTTCTGTATTATCTTGTTCTTCAACAATTTCATCTACTTCTTCAACAGTTTCCAATATTTTTTTCTTGAAAGTTGTTGCTCATCTTTCTTTTCTGAAATTTGTGCTTCTTCAGCTAAAAATATCTTCAAATGTAGCTCCTGCAATTATTTTTTTCTTACAGCTTCTCCTGTTATAGTTTCTTTTTTTCAACAATAACTGTGCTACATTTTCAAGTTTTTCTCTATTTTCTCTTAAAAGTATTTAAAGTTTTTAAATACTCATCTGTTAATATTTTTTTCTGATTTCTAAATCAATTTCTCTAACAGTTTCATCACTTTTTATTAGTAGTAAATGAGAATTCTTCTTCAGAATTTTCAAAATTTATAGGTCCCAAATTTTTACTCATTCCAACTCTTTCAACATATGTTCTTGCTAATTGAGTTGCTCGTTTTATATCAGAATATGCTCCTGTACTAATGTCTTCTAACACTAATTCTTCTGCAGCTCTACCACCGAATAAAACTTTAATTTCAGCTAAAGATTTCTCTACTTGTTGTAACTAATTTTTCTTCAGGAAGCGGCATCATAAATCCACCTGCATCCCCTCTCGGAATAATTGTTACTTTATGCACTGGATCTGCTCCTGGTGTTAACTCTGTCATTACAGCATGTCCTGCTTCATGATATGCCAACAATCTTTTTTCTTCTGGTTTAATAATCTTACCTTTTTGACCAAGACCCATTCCAATTTTATCTACTGCTTCATCTAAATCTTCCATTGTAATTGTGTCAGAAGATCTTCTAGCTGCTAAAATCGCTGCTTCATTTAATAAGTTTGCAATATCTGCTCCAACAAATCCTGGAGTTATTTTCGCAATATCTTCTAATCTTACATCAGCTGCAAGTTTTTTATTTCTAGAATGAACTTTTAAAATAGCAATTCTACCTTGTAAATCAGGTGCATCAACAGTTACTCTTCTATCAAATCTACCTGCTCTTAATAATGCAGAATCTAACACATCTTCTCTATTTGTAGCGGCTAAAACTATAACTTTTGTATCAGTATCAAATCCATCCATTTCAACTAATAATTGATTTAAAGTTTGTTCTCTTTCATCGTTACTTCCACTATTTTTCCCAGCACTTCTTCTTCTACCGATAGCATCAATTTCATCTATAAAAATAATTGACGGAGTAGATTTTTTAGCTTTTTCAAATAAGTCTCTTACTCTTGAAGCTCCAACCCCAACAAACATTTCTACAAATTCAGATCCTGAAATACTAAAGAACGATGCTCCTGATTCTCCAGCTACTGCTTTTGCTAGTAATGTTTTCCCAGTACCAGGTCTTCCTAATAATAAAACTCCTTTAGGAACTCTTGCTCCAGCTTTTGTATATTTTTCTGGATTTTTTAAGAAATCTACAACTTCTTTTAATTCTTCTTTAGCTCCATCTACACCAGCAACATCATCAAATTTAACATCTGGTTTTTTATCCATTTTATCAGCACGAGACTTACCAAATCCAAACATATTTCCAGGTCCGCCTTGAGAACCATCCATCATTTTTTTAGCAAGATAAACCATTAGTCCAATCATTAACACCATTGGTAATAAATTAATTAAAAGTGCCATAAATAATCCACTTCCTGATGGTGGTAAAGATGTAACTTTTACTTTGTTATTAGCTATTGCTTGGACAATTATTGGGTCATTTCCCACTCTTTCAGTTATCTTTTTTGTGTAATAATACACATCTTGATTTCCTTCTCTAACTTTCGAAAGTAATCTGTCATCTTTTTCTTGAATTTCACTAAAACTTCCATCTTTAATTTTATTTACAAATTCACTATACGTTATATTTTTTTCTTTGGTTGAAAAATACTCTTGTATTGACCCATAGAAAATAAATGTAAACGCTATTAATATAATTGTAAAAAAATACTAACGGTGATCCAAATGGTGATTTATTACCGTCATCTTTTTGAATCATTTTTTTCTGTTATTTTCTTTTCGTAGCTCTTCTAATCTTCTTTTTATATCATTTCTGTTCTTATCTTCCATCTTTCCTCCCTATTATCAATATTCTTTTCTCTTTTTCCCTAACATATTAAATTCTACTTTTTTTCAAAAAAATTTAGAACTCTTTATATTTGAAACTAATAAGATTTCTCTCTTATCTCCATCCTCCACATCATTGATATTTTTCAATAATTGGAATTTTATCACGCTCCCACTTAGGTATCTTTTTCATCTATTAGAATTTTTTTTATTTTTTTGATGTTCAGAATTTTTACCCTAATATTGTATCTCCAGCTTTTTCTACTTCTAACGACTAATTTACCTATTTCTAAATCTGATTCTATCTCATAATAATTATATTCTTGACTATTTTTTTCAAAAAAATTCTTTTTCAAAAAAATTTCAAAAATTTTCATACAATATTATCTCATAATTATACCACTCAACACTTTGATTTTTTTCTTAATAATCACTTCAATATTATAATCTTTTTTTCTTCTTTTTTTCAACTACTTTTTAATTGCCCATATTTTTTTTGCAAAAATTTTTACCATTTCCCAAATAAAAATTCCTTCGAACCCTTTGAATCTATCAATCCATTTTTATTAAAAAAATAATTTCATAAATTTTTATTAATTTTCTCTCTTGAAATCTCTTTAACACCTTCATTTTCAAGATATCGAACGAACTTATCCTTCGATATGCTCACTTCAACATTTTTGAACTTTCACATTTTTATCTCTATCATTTATTTCTAAAATCAAATTATTAATCTTGTCTTTAAATCTCGGATTTATTTGGATAAATTTAGGAAAAAAACCTCATTCCTAATAAAATTTCTCGTATAATCAATTTCATTATTTGTATAATCAATAATAAATTTTTGATTCAATTCCTCTAAAAAAATTAACAATAATTTTTTTCAAATTGTAATATCGGTCTAATTATATGCTCTCTAACTCTCGGTATCCCTTTCAACCCTCTAATAGACGTTCCTCTCAAAAGCCTAAAAATAAAGGTCTCCACATTATCATCTAAATTATGACCTGTTGCTATTTTTGTAAACCCTTCTTTTTGAAAAACCTTTTCCAATGCTTCGTATCTCAATTCTCTAGCTGCTAACTCGATGGATTTCTTCATTTTTTTTGAATGACTATTCACATCAACGCTTTCAATATACAATTTCACATCATTTTTTTTAGAAAAATCCTTCACAAAATTTAAATCATTATCAACATCTGATCGCAAATTATGATTTACATACATTAATGCTAATTCAAGATTGTACTCACTTTTCAAATAATTCAATAAATAAAAATAGAAACACTGAATCTGGTCCACCAGAAAAAAAGCAATTAATATTTTATCATTTTTATAATTTCTTCTCTTTTTAAATTTTTTTTAGTTGCTTTGAAAAACCTTTTTAAAATCCAGCATTTTCTCTTCCCTATTCCTAAAATTATTTTTAATTGCCCACTTTCTCTTCTCTTTTTCAGATGTTCTTCGTGAGTCTTCGAATAATAAGTCTTTTCCTTTATAAGTAAAGAAAAAAATAAGTCATCTCCTCCAACAGCATCTTCAACAATTTTTTTACTGTTTCATAAGGTGGATTTCCAATTGGAGTTGGTGGTAATCCTTTTGTTTTATACGAATTATACGGTGTGTTTGTATTTTTCAATTCACCTCTTAACGCTTGTCTTCCTAATTCATATTTCAATGTCGCATCCGATTCCAATCTCATTCCTTTTTCTAAACGTTTTTTAAATAATCCTGCAACTTTAGATTTATCAGCATTATTCGGAACTTCAGCTTCTACAATAGATGCCAATTTCAAATTATTATAAAAATTCTGCTTTATTTGGATATTTTTTTCTGGAGGAAATTTCTTCAAAAAAATTCATTTAAGATAGTTTTTACTACTTGTTCAGTCGTTACATTTTCATTAAAAAAATATAAGTTTCTGGATAAAAATATCCTTCAAAATTATTTCCTTCATGTGGATACGGAAAAATCTACAGTTTTCAATACATTCTCTATTTCTTCTCTTGAACCTAATCCCAACGCATCCATTCTTTCATATATTTGTTTTGTTGTAAATCCTTCAGGAATCGTCAATCTTATTCCATTAGTTTCACTATTTTTTTATTTTTCTAATAATTTCATATTTTTGAAAACTTCCCATCAAATTTATAAGTTCCAATTTTTTTAAATTTGTATTTTTTTACCTTTTCGTTTTCAAATACAATCTATCCATTATTCCATAATTTAATTTCAACTCTTTATAAATTTGTTGAAATGTTGTTCCTTTTTACATTTACATGCACATTTTTTTATACTCTTTTTTTCCCAATAAAAAAACTTAAAAAAGAACATTAGAAACATCATTAAAAGTATAAAAAAATAACAATATTCGATATTTTTAAGTAATTTTTTTCATAACTCTCAATACATTTTTTTATTATTTATTTTTTTAGATTTTTTTCTTTAACTTTTTTTGTTTTTGATTTTACACCTGTATCTATTTGAAAAGAATTTCTCTGGATCCGCATTAATCTCTTCTTCAATCAATCTTGCTCTTTCCTGTTTCAATATACTCTTTTCCTTGATTTTTTTCAATTTCATCATTTCTCAATGCAGTATCATATTCTACATCTTTCAAATTTGGAATCACTTTTAAAGATTGATTCGTACTCAGATTTTTTTCATTTCCTTCCAAATCTACATCATCGTCTGGCTCTCTTGAAAAACACTCTAACAACTCCTGTATCTTGATACCTTATAACCATGTATTTGTATTTTCTATCAAAAAAAGAATTTCATTTTTAAAAGCTCTTAAATAATTTAGCCTCTGTACTTAAATAAACTTTCCCTTTCTCTTCTTTAATCCAAGCTCTTTTCATTATTTTTCAACCCAAATTTGGTTCGCTGGAATAAAAATAATCTCTTGTAATTCTGTAACCATTCATTTCTTGTGCAAAATTATATCTTACATTTTTGAAAATTTGCTTCTTGAGGATCTGTTGTTTTTTTATCAAATACCAAGTTCCATAAGAAGCTGGTACATAAAAATTTCAATGTCGGATTAACTTTTTTTCATCTATTTTTTTCTAATAAATTTATCAAGTTTATTAATTACCTTATTTTCTTTTTTTACTTCTTTTACATCTGTATCGTCTTCATCTAAATAGATGTATCCACTTCTCTTTCTTCATTATTACTCTCTTCAAGATAATCATTCCTGCTTGATTCATCTTTTTATTAATAATTATTTCAACCTTTACTGCTTCATCTGAAATTTTTCTTTTTATTACTATTTTCAGCTAATAAAACGTTTTGAAATCAAAAATAAAAATTAATAAATTAATTATTTTATTTTTTTCTCAAAAATTATCACCTTTTTAATATAATTTTTTTACAATTATAACACACATACAATTTTTTTATAAAGTAGTATTTTTTTCTAGTGATATAATAAAAAAATTTCAAGAACTCTTATTGAATTACTGATAAAATTAAAAAAATATAACTGCAAAGACGATTATTAATAGAATTTATAAATAAATAAAAAAAGCAAGACCTTCATATCTTGCTCTATTATTATTCAACTGTTGTTTCTTCTTCAGTTGCTAAAATTTGTCTACCTCTATATACTCCTGTTTTTTTAAATTTAATCTATGAGGTCTTCTTACTGTTCCATCAGCTTCTACGATAATGCTTGGAGCAGAAATTGAATCATGAGATCTTCTCATATTTCTTTTTGCTTTTGAAGTTCTTTTCTTAGGTACTGCCATTGTTTACCGACTCCTTTCCAATAATTGGTATGTAATAAGTAAGCATATTTATGCAATTTGCTTTCTTTAAAAATATTATACAAGATATTATAATAAATAAGTCTTTATTTGTCAAGTCTTTTTCTACTTTTTCATATTTTATTTTTTTATAATATCTTGTTTTTTTGTTTTTTTCTTGTTTTTAAAAAAATAAAATAAAAAAACTTTTATCATCTTTGTAAATTAATGATTTCTCAAAATTAAAAGTTTCAAATTAAACTCTACTTGTAGTTCCATTTTCATATTTTTTTCTTTCGTTAGCGTTCAAATATTTTTTTCTCAATCTAATAAAGTTTGGTGTAATTTCAACTAACTCATCATTTTCAATATATTCTAATGCCAATTCAAGTGTAAATTCTTTTGGAGGTGCTAATTTCACTGCATCATCACTTCCAGCTGCCCTCATATTTGTAAGTTTTTTCCCTTTACAAACATTTACAACTAAATCATTTTCTCTTGAATGTTCTCCAACGATCATTCCTTCATATACTTCTACACCAGGCCCAATAAATAAAATTCCTCTTGGCTGTAAGTTATTCAATGAGTAACCTAAACTTGTTCCTGATTCCATTGCAATAAGAACTCCTCTTCTTCTTCCAGTTACTTCACCTTTAAATGGTTCATATTCAAAGAATGAATGATTTAAAATTCCTGTACCTCTAGTTTCTGTTAAAAATTCATTTCTAAATCCAATTAATCCTCTTGAAGGCACTTTAAATTCAAGTCTAGTATAACCATCTGTTCCTTGAACCATATTTACCATTTCACCTTTTCTCAATCCTAATTTTTCAATAACAACTCCTACAAATTCATCTGCAACATCAATAATTGCCAATTCTATAGGTTCCATTTTTTGTCCATTTTTTTCTTTATAAATTACTTCTGGTTTAGATACAGCTACTTCGTATCCTTCTCTTCTCATATTTTCTAATAATATCGATAATTGAAGTTCTCCTCTTCCTTTAACTATAAAGGCATCTGGCGAATCAGTCATTTCTAATCTCATACTTACATTATGATTTACTTCTTTTTGTAATCTTTCCAAAATGTTTCTAGACGTTACAAATTTTCCATCTTTTCCAGCAAATGGTGAATCATTTACAACAAAAGTCATTGCTAATGTAGGTTCATCAATATCAATTAATGGAAGTGGTTTTGGATTATTTCTATCTGCAACTGTTTCTCCTATATCAATTTTTTCAATTCCTGCCACAGTTACGATATCTCCAGCTGATGCTTCTTCCATTTCCACTTTTTTCAATCCATCATAACCATAAATTCTAGTAACTTTAGCGTTTACCATTTCTCCATCTCTTTAATTAAAGTTATGTCGCCATTTTTTTCAACTTTTCCGTTATAAATTCTTCCTGTCCCTAATTTACCTACATATTCGTCATATTCTGTATTAGTAATTAGCATTTGTAAAGGTTCGTTTTCATCACCTTCTGGATCTTCAACGTGTTTTCAAAATCATTTCGAATAAAGGTTGCATATCTTTATCTTCATCTTCTAATTCAAGTTTAGCAAATCCATTTTTTGCAGAAGCATAAACTACTGGGAAATCCAATTGTGCGTCATTTGCTCCCAATTCAACAAATAAATCGAATACAGAATCAACAACAGCATCTGGATCAGAATTTGGTCTATCTATTTTATTTACAACAACAATTGGTCTCAAACCATGTTCTAATGCTTGTTTCAATACATATTTAGTTTGAGGCATTACTCCTTCAAATGCATCTACTAATAACAACACTGAATCAACCATTTTTAAGATTCTTTGTACTTCTCCACCAAAATCAGCATGTCCTGGAGTATCTACTACATTTATTTTATATCCATCATAATGAATTGACGCATTTTTTGAAAAGATTGTTATCCCTCTTTCTTTTTCTAAATCATCACTATCCATTACTCTTTCATCTACTTTTTCATGTTCTCCAAACGTTCCTGATTGCTTCAATAACGCATCCACTAATGTTGTCTTACCGTGGTCTACGTGAGCAATTATTGCTATATTTTTTATTTTATTACTCATTCTCGTTTCAAGCGAACTTTATCGCCTACATTCCTCCTTAATATTTTTCTATCTTTTTAAATTTTATAAAATTAATATCAAAAAAATTTTTAAAATTCATAATTTTATAGAGTATTATAACATATTTTTTTAACAAAAATAAAAAAATACATTTTTTTATTTTTTTGTTTAAACTTTTTCTAAAAATAAAAATTAATTTAGAAATTTTATGGAAAAAAATAGAATAGGAATGCATCATAAATTGAAAATTATTTTTGTCCACTTTTATGAAACATTCCTATATCAAAATTTTCTATTTAGTAAATATTACTTGACTCTCAACATCTTTAGGTAATTTTATCCCAAAAATTCCATATTAGATTTACTAACTTTTATTTGTAAATCTTTTACAGTTTCTATTGGGAAATCACTCGGTTTTTTTACCTTTTAATAAAATTTCTGCTGCAATTTCTCCTGAACGGTAACCAATTCCATAATCTGTCGTACCTTGAGAAATAAATGCACCTGCATTACTGTAAACATCATTTGTTGCAAATACTGGAACTTTCGCTTTATTTAAAAACGTCTAACAATGCTGCAAAAATATGATGCAACTGTGTTGTCTTGAGTTGCATAATAAATATCTATTTCTTTAGAAATTATATTTGCTGCTGCTAAAAGTTCTGTCCCATTTGTTATCGCTTTATCAACAACATTAAAAACCATTTTCTTTAGCTAATTTTTTTCAAATTATTTACTTCAGAAACTGAATTTTTGTTCAGATGAATTATAAATTATACCTATATTTTTTTTGCTTTTTGGAAATATTTTTTTCTCATTAATTTAAGATTTTCATTAATCGGAGCTGCTCCACTTGTTCCTGTAACATTTGGAATTCCTTCTAATCCTGCACTTTTAGGATCCGTTACCGACGCAAATACGACTGGTATTGATTTATCCACCTGATTTTTAGCTGCTTGAGCTGTTGGCGTTGTAACTGCAAATACTAAATCCTTTTTATCTGACGAAAACTGTTGCATTATCAATGTTTGAGCACCCATATCATTATTAGCTATTTTATCATCGTACTCTGCTTTAACTCCTGCCTTTTCCAAAGCATCTTTAAATCCTTTTTTCGCAGCATTCAAAGCTGGATGGTCTACAATTTGCGATAATCCTATCCTAAAAACCTTTTCTGACTTAGAACTACTTTTACTTTGAGTATTTTGAGCTCCTTCATTTTTATTTCCACATGACATTAGCATGCCTCCTAACATACCGAATAACAGTACACCTCTCATAATTTTTTTCATCTGAATCTCCTCCTACATAAATAATTTTTAAAATATTTTTTTTATTTTTTTCTATTTTTTTTAACTATAACTTTTTATTAATTACAAATCACAACACTTATTATAACTATTTTTAATCCTATCTGTAACTTCTCAAAAATGAAGACCACTCTTTAGTTTCTTTTTGAAAAAGTAATTTAAAAAGTCGTTTATTTTGTAACCTTTTATATCAATTGTTATGATTTTATCTTCTATTTTCAAAGATTTTATTATATTTAAATCATCTTTTGTTTTGGTTCCACCTATTATAGTGTATCTCCCATTAAATCTAGGTGCAGGTATAGCAGTGAAGAAAAATTGGCTACTATTAGTATTAGGTCCTTTATTTGCCATTGCTAACATACCTTCTGTATTAAAATTTAACCATTTAACAATTTCATCATTTACTAAATATCCTGTTCCACCTGTTCCATCTCCAACTGGGTCGCCACCTTGTACAATAGCCTCTGGAAACGTTATTTTACTAAAAGATAATCCATCATAAAATCCATTTTTAGCCAGGAATACAAAATTTGCCACATTTTTAGGAGCAGCTTCTGGATATAAAAATACATTTATATCTCCTTTTGTCGTTCTAATAACTGCTTCCATTCTAAAAATCTTCCATCTCTTTCAAAAAAACTTTTCATTAGCTTTATCTTGTTTTTTTATCAACTTTTTGTTTTGTTTCTGATTTTTGACTTTGATTTTTGAGATTTTACAGTTTTTCGCATTTCCTATATTTAAAATTAACAATAACAAAATACCTACTAACATCACTATTTTTCTCATAAATCCTAATGTCGGCAAATTTTGTAGCTAATAAAAAAATTTTAACTATTTTTATTGCCTTTTTCCTTTCTAAAAACTTCTTTTCACTCTTAAAATCAATTCTTCCACATCAATTTTATTATTAAAATCAAACTCTAAAATTCTAAAATCAAATTTATCTACTTCTAAATTATATTTTTAAAAAGTTCTCTTTCTTCCATTAAATTATCATAGATTACAAGAAGTAATGCTTCTTCGCCACTTCCATATTGGACATCAACCACAGTAAATACTCTTTTTGGATCCATATTCAAAACTTTCTCGTATAACCTCGTTTGAACGTTTTGTATTTTTTTCATCTCTTTATACAAACCCATAACGATATCTGGTAATCTAACTCCGAATAAAATTCTCAACTCTTCTCTTTTTAATTTTACTATTGACATTCTATTTTTTTCCTTCTTTAAAAACTCTACTTTTAACTTTGGATTGCTTTTTGTCAATGGTGGAATAATTTGTTTTTTTCTAGAAACTACTCCTTTTAAAAGTTACCAATCCATTTTCAACTTTAGAATTAAATGCTTTTTCAATATAATCATTTCCATTTCCTGTAACAATTGCAACAGAATCATTTGTTAAAAATATTAGTTATAACAAACATGAAAAAAATTCTAATCCTTTTTCTGAACTAATTTTTTTAATTTCTTCAACTAATTTAGCTTCTCTTTTTAAAACTTCTTCTTCATTAACAGTATTTACTTGAGCTACCCCAATTTTTTTACCATCAATTTCAAATACTTTCATATCCATGTTAATTAATTCAGCTTCAGATTTGTTTCCTAATGCTGTTCCTGCTTTTAACATTTCCAATCCGTATTCTTCTAAATTTACTCCTGCTATTTCAGCCAATTCTTTTCCAGCTTTCACATCACATACTGTACAAGTTGGAGATTTGAATAATAATGTATCAGAAATAATTGCACTTAACATTAATCCTGCCACTTCTTTTGAAGGAACTAAATTCATTTTCTTTGTACATTCCTAAAATAATTGTTGCAGTACATCCTACTGGTGCCATTCTTACCATTAATGGTTCATCTACATTAAAGTTAGAAATTCTGTGATGATCAATTAATTCTAAAACTTTTGCTTCTTCAAATCCGTCAGCAGTTTGAGTTCTTTCATTGTGATCCACTAAAAATAATTTCTTTTCCAGCTACATTTTCAACTAATTCAGGTTTTTCAACTTTAAAAATAATCTAAAAACATATTTTGTTTCTTCGTTAATTTCTCCTAATCTTACTGGTTTTACATCTTTTCCTAATTTATTTTTTTAATTCAGCATAAGCAATTGCTGAACAAATTGTATCTGTATCTGGATTTTTTTGTGTCCAAAAAAACTAATATTGACATCTTTTCCTCCTAATTTTTTTATTTTTTTATAAATTTACTTTATCATTATACCTTATCTCTTTTAATTTTTAAAAATAGTTTTTTTTATTTTTTTTAATATTTTTTTATTTAAAAATATTTAATCAATTATATAATATCCCAAAAACTAGCTAAAAAAACATTATTGAAGTTGCTACTACAAATCCTAAAAATCCTCCAGCAAGCACTTCTTTAAAAACTATGAATCCCAGCTTTTACTCTACTTTGAGCAACTAACAATGCCATGAAAAAAATGCCAATCCCAAAATTCTTACATCAGAAGTCATATACAAAAGTATACCAAATACAGCAAACGCTATAGCACTGTGACCACTAGGCATTCCACCTTCAAGCGGAGTCCCTTTATTAAACAATGATTTTATTATTATTACTAAAATTGCAACTAAAATTATAATTAAAATTGAAACATTTCCTTTTCTAGCCGCAATCGTATGAAGCATATCTTTACTATCAAAAATATCCAACAATTTATCATAAAACAACAAATATCCTACACAAAGTGCATTTATCGCTGCCACTAAAACTGCTCCTGCTGCCACATCTTTTGCCAATTTTGCAAGTGGATGTCTTTCAGGCGAAACCATATCTACCAAAGCCTCAACCGACGTATTCATTAACTCAGTAATTATCACAAATGAAACCGATAATGAAATTATCAAAATTTCTACTTTACTTGCATTAGTAACTATCGCCAAAATTACAATTATAATCGATGCTATAATATGAACTTTCATATGCTTTTCATTTCTAATCGCAGCCGTCAATCCTTCAATCGCAAAAATTAAAACTGTCTATAATTCTTCTATCTCTTTCTCTTTCTTTTTTTACATCCCATTCATATCGATGTCTATTAAAAAAAGTTTGAATCTCTCTTTTAAACTTTTTTTATCTTTCATTTCTTCTCCTTTCTAAAACTGAAAGTCTAATTTTTACTTTTTTTGTTTTCATAATCTTAATTTCTAACATAATTAAATTTTTCTAAAATTTCTTCTTCTCTCTTTCTCATAACTCTTTTATCTTCTTCTTCAATGTGGTCATACCCTAATAAATGTAACATTCCGTGGCAAAGAACATAATAAAATTCCCTTTCGTCTGAATGACCATACTCGCTAGATTGCTCTCTAACTCTATCCATCGAAATTACAATATCTCCAAGCACATTCATAGGCCCAATATTCTCAGTTTCGTTATAGGCAAAAGAAATTACATCTGTCGGCATATCCTTGTCTCTATATTCTCTATTAATCTTTCGAATCGCTTCATTTGTAGTAATCATTAGCGACAAATAATATTCCTTCTCTTGAACTTCATCTCCAAACTCTTTTTCCAAAATAAAACTCACAAATTCAGTAATTTTATCTTCATCAAAAAAACTCATCAACTTTTTCAATTTCATAAGTTATATCTAACTCTAACATCTTTATTTTCTCTCTTTCCTTCTATTTTTTTCAATTTTCTTTTTTTCTTCTTTCATCTAATTTAGGATATTTAATTCTTTCGTGATATACTCCTTGCAATGTATTTACAAATGCTTGTATAACCTTTTCAATTTCTCCTAAAGTCAATGCTGAGTCACTCAACTGATTATCATCTATTTTCGTTCTTATCAAATATCTAATAAAATTCTCGATACCTTCTCTACTTTTATCCTCTAATGTTCTTACAGCCGCCTCAACAGTATCTGCCATCAAAATAATTCCTGATTCTTTAGTTTTTGGTTTTGGACCACTGTATCTAAAATTACTTTCAACAACTTTTTCTCCATTTTCCAAAGCCTTATAATAGAAAAATTGAACTAAAGTAGTACCATGGTGCTCTAATATTACATCTAAAATTTCTTTTGGCAATTTATTTTGTTTTCCCATAATGTATCCGTCTTTTGTATGCGAAGTCAATATTAATGCACTTAAAGATGGTTTTGTCTTATTGTGAGGATTTTCTCCACCTTTTTGATTTTCCACAAAAAATTCTGGTCTCTTCATTTTTCCAATATCATGATAATATGAGGCAATTCTAGCAAATGTAGCGTTCGCATTAATCGCTTCAGCTCCACTTTCTGCCAATGCACCAACCATTATGCTGTGATGAAATGTTCCAGGCGCTTTTACCAACAATTGTTTCAATAACGTATGCGAAAAATCACTTAATTCCAGCAATCGCATGTTCGTCAAAATATCAAACGTGTTTTCAAAATACGGCAACACTCCTAACGAAATTACACCTGTTATAAGTCCTCCAAATACTGAAAAAATTATAATCGTCATCAACAATACAAGATTTAACTGATTTACAAGTCCATAACTAACTGAAACAACCGCTTGAAATATTCCAAGAAATAAACTTATTTTTATAATATCACTTCTACTTGTAAGATTGTCAGCTTTATATATTGCAACCAATGCAACTGCAATCATCACTAAAAGCCAAGATTCCTCTCGCGATAAAACAAGTATATTTGTAAATGTCAACACAAATGAAAAATAACCTACCACCCAATATCGTTTCCTATCAAAAGGCAACATCGCAAATGGCAATATGTATGTAAAATAATTATTCTTTAAAAAAATTATATACAATACATCTAAAAAAATATTATCGTTATTAACATTGGATAGAAAACATTGGATTCCATTAATTCCTTACAATTTCTTTTTTTAAAATCGTATATAATAGAGCAATTAATATAATAAAAGTTATCACTAATCCCGTTATTTTTTTATAATCTTAGCTCCACCTCTTACCATTCCTAACTTTTTCCAATTTCAAATAGGCGTCATTATCTATGATATCGCCTTTTTTTACAATTGTATCCCCTTTATAAATATTCACTTCTCTGTCTTTAAGAGAAGCAATATTATCAGCAATTTTTTTCTCAGTTTCTTGCTCATTTTAATTTCAAATTTGGTTTTATAAAATTTTTCAAGAATTTTAAATCTAAATTATCAGCTCTAATCTCTTTTTCTCTTATTATTCGAGGAAAATCCTCTGTCCTTATAATTCCCTCATCATAAATTTCAGAAACAATATCAGAAATATTTACAAGATAACTTGGATCTTCTACTCTAATTAGTATTTTTTTACATCTTCTACTGTTAAATTATATTTTCTTGATTGTATAAATTTCTTAATGTCATCATCATTATAAAATTTAGTCTCTCTCAAATCCCTAAAAAAATTCGTTAATCGCAATTCGTGTTTCTTTATTAACTTCTGGGATTTTATCATACTCTGGCGTTGTATTTCTAAAAATTTTTATCTTGAATATTATCATCTAGCAAATCAACAGAATAAGTTACATTTTTGTAAGCGATTATATCTGATTCTGCTATACTTCCAACCGTATAATTCGGTTTTTAATCGAATTGCTTCTACGAAAGACTCCAAATATAAAAAAATATTATCGATAATAGTAAAAAAATCTATAAATAAATTTACCCTTATTTTTTTCGAATAGTATTTTTTTACATTATTTCTAGTATCTCGATTTCTATTATCTTTCATTTCAAAAAGAAATTCTCGACCTAGTATATTAAAAATTCATTTTTATCCTCCCTTTATTTCCCAGATTTCATTAATTTCAAAATATTATCTTTACTATCTTTTTATAGCATTTTTTTAGGCAATGTCTCTAAAAATTTCCTTCCATAATATTTTTTTAATAATTCTATTATCTAAAAATAATAATATTACCATAATCTGTTTTACTTCTAATTAATCTACCAATCCCTTGTTTAAATTTTATAACCGCTTGTGGCACTTGATAATCATTAAATGGATTTTGTCCATTATTTTTTTAATATTTTCAATTATCGATTCTGTTACTGGATCATTAGGCACTTTAAATGGCAATTTCACGATAATTACTGACTTTAACTGATCTCCTTGAACATCTACACCTTCCCAAAAACTATCCGTTCCAAGCAATATCGGATTTTTTTAGAATGTTTAAAAATTTCTATCATTTCATGTCTTGGATAATCATTTTGTCTAATAATCGTATATTCGTTTTTACTAAAAAGTTCTTACTATCTTATTATACAAATAATTCATCATACTATAAGATGTAAATAACAAGAAACAATGTCCTTTTGTAGCTTTTTATCGATTCTTTAATAAAGTCTTCTAAATCATTCAAAAATTCAAGATTTGTAGGTTCCAACGCATCAGTTGGAATATAAACTTTCATTTGTTTTTCATAATTAAATGGTGATTTTATAATTTTTTTCTAAAATTTTTTTGATTTTTTTCTCTTTTTTTCAATCCTATACTTTTTTTATAATAATCAAATTTCTTATCAACTGCCAATGTAGCTGAAGTAAATATCATTCGATCCAATTTAGTTAATAAATTTTCATTCAGTTCATCTGAAATATCATAAGGCGTTGCATATAATTTTACATTAGATCTCACAGAAGTTATGTTTAACCAATAAACGAAAACCGTCTTCCTTCGCCTCAATAATAAACTCAAAATTCTTATAATATTTCTTTCAATCTTTCATAATATCTTGAAAAAAATCAAAAATATAACCTTCTTTATCTTCTAAATTCAAATTCCCAACAAAATTTAAAAAAATTTATTTATTTGTAAAACCAAGTTTCCGTAAATTTCTTTTAAATTTTTGATTTGCCAATTTTATTTCTTGCCATCTTGGATTATTTCTTAAAATTTTCTCATCTAATTTAACTTTAATTTCTCTAGCATCCTCTTGCGAAAAACATTGCCATAAACTTATCAAAAATATCAATTCCTGTATCATAGAAATCATTTAATTCTTTTACGATTGCATCTCTCATTTCATCAATTTTCACATATGTTTCTTGATCCAAACTTTCATTCAAATAAGCCAACGCTCTCATTAAAAGCTCCTGCATTATTTGAACCAGTTGCTCTTCTATTAAAAATATTCCCCATAAGACGTCCAAAAGATATCTTCGTCGCTTCAAACGTAAAATAATTTCTTGCTGTATCCTCGATATTATGTGCCTCATCAAACACAACAATATCATAATTTGGTAATATCGAATAGTTTGTATAAAATCCTGTTTGATTTCTAATCGACAAATCTGCAAAAAACATATGATGATTTACAATTAGCAAATTTGCATCTGAAATATTTTTTCGAGCTTTAAAAAAATGACACTCTGAATAATGTGGACATTTAACCCCTTTACACATATCCACTTCACTGTTCACCTTTTCCCAAACCGATAGCGGTACTTCATATTTCAGTTCACTCCTATCACCTGTTTCAGTAATATTTTCATCCCATTCCAACAAATTTCTTATTAACGCCTTCTCTTCTTTTTCCTTTTCAGTATCTGATTCCAACTCAGAAATATCCACATTTCTCAATTTTCTTTTTGACAAATAATTCCCTCGCCCTTTTACTATTTGATACGAAAAATCCTTCCCTAATATTTTCTTCAACAATGGAATGTCTTTATTTATAAGCTGCTCTTGTAAATTTATCGTATTCGTGGAAACAATTACTTTCAAATTATTTTCTATCGCATAAAGTAATGTAGGCAATAAATATCCTATTGTTTTCCCAGTCCCAGTTCCCGCTTCAATCAACAATTTTTTATTCTCATTTACACTTTTTCTCAATATATTTAGCCATTTCATACTGTTCCTTACGTGGCTCAAATTTTTTAAAAGTTTTATGTATAATCCCATTTTCTCCAAAATAATCGTCAACATTAATTTTAATAAATTCCTTCAATGGAACGATGACATAAATATCATCAACATCATTATTTACAATATATGAAGCACCTCCAACATCTCCATACATACTTGATATTGCAACATCTTCATCTGAAGGAATTAATACTCCTGAAGGATGATTGTGTATTATTACCTCATTTTTTCTCATTTTATTCAATAATGCCGCTACAGAACTTTCATTTCCTCTAGCAATCACTTCTATATCTACTACCATTCCCTCACTATCAGGAATTCCCCTAAAAAATACTTCATTCCCTTTAGCATTTTTTATCTCTACTTTTATCCGTTCAATCGTCTCGACATTAATCAAATCTGTAATTTCCATTTTTCCTCCTATATAAAAGATTTTTACTATATCTATTCGTTTTTTTCAACTTTTTTATTTGAAAAACCTCTTATTCTAAAAAAATTTGATAAATCACTTGATTTTTTTATTGAAAAAAATGATATCATACTTTGTAATTTGCATATACTATGTTATAGAGCAATGTTCATAAATATATTAAATATATTAAATATTAGAAAGGAGATTATAATGGCACATTCTAAATCATCTAAAAAAAGAGTATTTATTGGTAAAAAAGAAATGCAGAAAGAAACCAAGCTATAGAAGTAGAGTTAAAACTTTCGTAAAAAAGTACTTGCAGCTGTGGAAGCTAAAAATGTCGACGAAGCAAAAAAACAGCATTACAAGTTGCTTACAAAGAATTGGATAAAGCTGTAACAAAAGGTGTTCTTAAGAAAAAAACACTGTTTCAAGAAAAAAATCTAGACTTGCATTAAAAGTTAACTCATTAGCTAAGTAATTGCTTTTTGATTAATTTTAAAAAAATTTTTTTAAAATTAGTAAAAAAACAAAAAGGATTGAAATCTATTCGATAACAATCCTTTTTTTATTTTCTTTATCTATTCAGAGAATATTTATAATTTTTTTGTAAACTAATAGATAAATCTAGTAAATTTCAGCACTTTTGCTATTCTATTTACACAAAAATTTTTATACTCTCCCCATCTATTCTAATTCATTTAAAAATTTAAGAACTTAAAATACTTTAAAAACAAGAAATAATTTCCAATATTAAATTTTTCTACTGCTGGAGCCATCTCAATTTTTCCCTGTTTTTTTCATATCCCTTTCCACTTCCCAACATCTATACACTAATCTTTTTAAATTATCTTTAGTATAATTTTTCTCTATCTCAATTTTTTTATAAATCACGTATGGATTCGGAATTCTCCCATTATTTTTTTAAAAAAATATCTTCATATTCTTCAAATTGCTTCTTAAAAAAACATTGTAATTGCTACTAAAAACTTTCCCTTCCTTTTTTTCAACGAACTTATCTTATACATTGCTTCCAACTCACCATAAAAGCGAATACAACACTCCCATATATTCCTTCGTTTTCTTCAAATAATCCATCGCTTCCAAAACGTTGTTGTCAATATTTCTCGAACAATCTGATAAATTTGAAATTCTTTTTCTATCGATACAATTTTTCTTAACTTCCTCTAGAACGAAAATTATCTCCACCCAAATAAGCTTTTTATTTTTTTCCAACCTCATTTTTTTATTTTAAATGGATTTTTTTCCAACCATTTCAATTAAAAAGCATAGCATCCCTTTTTAGAAACACCTAATTCATGACAAATGTAATCTCTCATTTCGTCATCACTATATTTCAAATACAAATAAACCTTAAAATCTCCATTTTGCTTCAACTCTTCTAGCTTTTTTTAATAAGTTTTTGAACCTAGTTTCCCATCTTCCTTTAAATAATCAATAATTATTTCCTTATTTTGTATATTCAAACTTTCAATATATTCCAATAATCTTTTCAATATTTTTTTCAATTTTTCAGTTCTTTTTAATATTACGATCTCAGGAACAGAAAAATATCGAATTCATACTTATTTTTTTTCTAAAAACCGATCTTCTTCTTTTAAACTCGCATCGAACACTGTCTCTAAAATATTTGGTGTTTCTTTTCTTATCTGTTCCAATATCTCAAAGTACTTGAATTCTCTATGTTTCAATCCACCTATAAAATATATCATTTCTCTCCTTTTTTCTTCTATTTAAAAATTAAATTGATTTTTTTATTTTTTTTTATGCTAAAAATTCTCACGTATCATATAAATTAGGAGGTTTTTATGAATTTAGATGTTAAATCACAAAAAAATCAATTGCTGGTTTAAGAGCTAATGTTGCAGCTTTTTCTTATTAATTTAAGTTTCTTTTATACCAGGATTCAATATTTTTCCCAATATTAGCATTAATAATTGAAGAAAATAACAATTTTGTTAGAGAATATTCAAAACAAACATTAATTGTTAGTATATTCTTTACAGTTAGCTCATTAACTTTACTTATTGCATATATTGGTACTTATGTTGCCGCAATTTTAATGACACTTATTTGTATAATCCAAGTTATCTCAATAATTTTATCTATTTTAGGTAAAGAGTTTAAAAATTCCTTTTATAGATACAATTACAGATTTCTTTTTGTTGATTAATTTTAACATTTTTAGAAGTTATCTTTTTAAAGATGACTTCTTTTTTTATTATCACAGATATTTTTTTAAAAAACAATGAAATATAAAAAAACATCATTTTATAATAAAAACCACCTTAAAATTAAACTCAAAAAAACTATGACTATTTTATTCAACTCCCAATTTATACAATTTTTAGTAGTTTAATTTTAAATACGTTTAAGTATAATTTTAAAATAGTTATAGCTTTTTGAATTTGTTTTTTTAAAACAATTTTACTATAAGTATCCTTTGAAATTATCTCCAAAGAAAAAAAGACCATTCATTACTAAACTGGTCTTTTAATATCTTAAATATATTCACAAATTCTTTAAATATCTAATTTAATTCTTTGAATATCAGCACCAACTGCATTCAATTTTTGCTCTAATTTATCATACCCTCTATCAATATGATAGACTCTGTTAATAATAGTTTCTCCATCAGCTACAAGCCCTGCTAATACTAATGCTGCTCCTGCTCTTAAATCTGAAGCCATAACTTCAGCACCAGTTAACGATAATCCACCATTTATCATAGCAATTCCATGTTTTATTATAATATCTGTCCCCATTCTATTGAATTCAGGAACATGCATAAATCTATTTTCAAATACAGTTTCTTCCATAGAACTTCCACCATTTACTAATGCTTGTAACAACATCATTTGAGGTTGCATATCAGTAGGGAATCCTGGATGAGGTAAAGTTTTTATTTTTGCTGGTTTTAATTTTTTCAAATCACCAATTACTGTTAAAATATTCCCTTCCTTCTCAAATTTTACACCCATTGCTTCTAATTCAGTTTTAAATACGCCTAAATCATCTAAATTAGCATTTTCTATTTTTAATTCACCTTCTGTTATTAATGAAGCAATTACATAAGTTCCAGCTTCAATTCTATCTGGCATAATTGAATATTCAACTGCATGAAGCTCTTCTACACCTTCAATTTCAATATTTGGTGTTCCTAATCCTGTAATTTTAGCTCCCATTTTATTTAAAAAGTTTCCTAAATCTACAATTTCAGGCTCTCTTGCTGCATTTGAAATTACTGTTTTTCCAGGTGCTTTTACTGCTGCCATCATAATATTTTGTGTAGCTCCAACACTTGGGAATCCTAAAGGAATTTCTGCTCCTTTTAGTTTATCAGCTTTTGCATGAATATAACCATGTACTCTAGTTATTTCCGCTCCTAATAATTCAAATCCTTTCAAATGTAAATCAACTGGTCTAGACCCAATCGCACATCCTCCTGGAAGTGATACAACAGCTTCATCCAAGTTAGCAATCATAGGCCCCATTACTAAAAATGACGCTCTCATTTGTTTTACAATTTCATAACTTGCTTCATTTCTTTTAAAACCATTATTTACAATTCTATAAGTAGTTTCGTCTAATTTTTCTGTTTCCATACCTAAATCTTCTAAAAAGTTTCATTAGCACTCTAATATCTCTTAAATTTGGTACATTTCTTAAAATGTACTCCCCTTTAGCAACTAATGTTGCAATTATAATTAGTAAAGCTGCATTTTTTGCTCCACTTACTTTTATCGTTCCATTCAAAGGCGTTTTTCCTTTTTACCTTAAATCCATCAACCACGTTTTTCCTCCTAATTTTTGACATATTGGACATTTTGCACCAAAAAGTTTATCTAAAAAGTTTAATTCTTTGTATTTTTTTCATATTCAGGCATTTCTTTTTTTATGATATCCATATGAAAAATCACAAATTGATTTTTCTAAAGCTTCAAAAATAAATATCTGGTAGTCCTGCTTCTTTAAATTTCTCTTTTTGCTGTTTTTTTACTATCGGATTATCCAAAGGATTTTCTATTGCATCATCTGACGCAACAACTAATCCAATTTCTCCTGTATTAACTATACTATCTACTAATTTATACGGAATATTTTTTTCTTTTTGATATTTCAATATATTTTTTTGAATAATCAAAGCCTAATTCCCTTGAAATTAATAATTTTTTTGCAGCTTTATCTCCCAAAGGCATCTTCTATTTCAGGATAAATGCCTTTTTCTTTTACTTGAGAAAAATGTCAATGCTGCAATTACTCTTTCTTTATATTCTCCTAAATAAATGTTTTTTTCTATCTTTGCTTCAAAAGCTCTATCTTTTGATTTTTCAATTGAATTCATTAAATCTGTACTAGAAATATTTTTTTATTCATTTTCATTTTCTCTCCATTCATAATAGGCATTCTATCATAAATTTATAAATTTTTAAATATCATTTTGTTCAAAAATCTTTAAAAAGAAAAATGAATGTTATAATGAAAATTATTTCAAATAATACATATAATTTCATAAAATTATCAATTTTTTTGGAATTTGATTTTTTTCCCTTCGTCACTAATTAGTAAATTCCGTAAAAACAATTAATAAAACTATATAGATTATAAGGTTTAGTATCGAAAAAGGAAATCTAACGAAAACATACTATCGATATCATCATAAAAAAATATAGATTTTAAAAAGTCGTTCTTTTTACTGGAAAAAAAGATATTAATTAAATTATATTTTTGAATACATATACAACAAAAATCAAACAAACAACCCCCATATAAGGCGATATTACTTCCAATTTCGTTATTGCGTAAATAACAAAATACAAAAACAATAGATATTGCTAGAATTATTAGTTTTTCATTTTTATCGACTTCTTTTTCTTTAAACACTTATTTTCCTCCTTAAATAATCTCTACTTTTCTTAATTTAAAAATTTATAAATAAATAATCATATCATTTTCATATTACATTATTTTTTTATATTTTACGAACAATTATATACCTTTTTTTAATATTTTTTTCAAGGCTAAATCTTCAATTATTTTACAAAATAACAATTTATAAAAAAATATTAATCGTCACCTAAATTTATATTGTTATAAATCTTTTTTTCAAAGTTGATTTTTTTCTATATGTGTATAAATTTCTGTTGTCGATATATTTGCATGACCTAAAATCTCTTGAACAATTCTTATATCAGCACCATTTTTTTAATAATGCTGTTGCGATTGAATGCCTAAAAAAATATGTGGATAAACGTTCTTTTCAATTCCAGCATCTTTCGATATTTTCTTCAAATTTTTCCAAAATTTTTGATCTTTTTGTATTTGGAAATATTTTAAAATTTTTCTTTTTGCATTTTTTTCAATTTTGGTCTATAATTTTCCAAATAATCCTTTATCTCTTTTTCTAATCCATCATAAATTGGGATCACTCTATATTTAGAACCTTTTCCTAAAAACTTTTATAAATTCATATTCTTGATTTTCAACATCTTTTATTTCGAGATTCAAAATTTCAGAAATTCTCGCTCCAGTTGCTATCAAAAAAATTTTTATTATCATCTTATTTTTGCATACCTTCTGGTGTGTGATTACAGTTGTCTACAATTCTTTTTTTATTTCTTGCAATGTCAATGTTTCTGGAAGTCTTTTTTTCTCGCTTTAAACTTCTTATCATGTTTGTAGGATCTTCCTTTACAATTTTATTCAAATAACAAAAACTTATAAAAAGTTCTAATAGCAGAAATTTTTTTCGCAATATCGAATTTCGTTTCAACTTTTCACCAATTTTTTTCAATATATTTATAAATATCGTCCTCTTGAATTTCCTCTACATTTTTACTAACACTCAAAAAAATGTTTTAAATCTCTTTCGTATCCAATCAACGTATTTTTCTGAACTTCCCTTTTCATATCTCAAAAAAATCTAAAAAAATCTATTATTCTAACATTAACTTCTCTTTTTAACTTAATTCTTTCTTCCTTTTGTTTTTCTTCTTTTTTTCTGAATTTTTCTTCTATTTCTAGCTTTTTCTTGTTCCATATCTTTTTCCCATTTATAGCAACCCCATTATTTCTTTCGCATGAGTAATTGATGCTTCTGTAATTTTATCTCCTGAAATTATTCTTGCAACTTCTTTAATTCTCTCTTCTTGAGTCAATTCTCGAACCTTTGTTTCTGTAACGTTATTTTCAACTTCTTTTTTAATGAAAAACTGTTGTCGTGCTTTTCCTGCGATTTGTGGCGAATGAGTAACACAAATTACTTGCACTTTTTCAGATAACTCTTTCAATTTATCCGCAACTCTTTTTACAGTCTCTCCAGAAATTCCTGTATCAATCTCATCAAAAATCAATACCGAAATATTATCAACCGTTGAAAATACTACTTTTAAAGCTAACATAATTCTTGAAATTTCTCCACCTGAAGCAATTTTTGCAAGTGGTTTAAAATCCTCACCTACATTTGTTGTCATCATAAATTCCACATCGTCAATCCCTTTAGAATTTACCACATCTTGCTCCAAAAATTCAAACTTGAATCTAAACTTAGCATTAGACATATTCAAATCTTCTAGTTGCTCATGAATTGTAACTTCTAAATTTTTTTGCAACACTTTTTCTTATTGCACTTAGTTTTTTTGAAAGTTCATAATATTTTTTTGTTCCTTCTCATTTTTTTCATTTTTTTCAAAGTTTCTAATTCATTATTTTCAAAATTAATTAGCGATAACTTATTTTTGAATATCGTCTCTATAATCTAATATTTCTTGAATTGTCGAACCATATTTCAATTTCAACTTATTTATTTCATCAATACGCTTAACAACCTTTTTCAAAGCCTGTCATCATCCAACTCAATATCCTCAATATAATCATCCACAGTATAAGCAATTTCATCCAAGTCATAAATAATATTCTCAATTTTATCTTTCAACTCATTGTAATTTTCTGAAATTCCAACTAATTGCTCTAAATTTCTTTTAACCTTTCCTAAAGAACTTATCACTGAAAATTCTCCATCTTTTTAATCTTTGAGCCGAATCTTGTAATTTTTTTCACCTATTTTTCCCAGCATTAAACAAGATTTTATATTCTTCTTCAAGTTCAACATCTTCGTTAACTTTCAAGTCCAAAGCCATTTATCTCATTACACTGAAATTCAAAAAAACATCTTTTCTTTCCTCAACTTTTTTTCTTTTCAACCTCAATTTTATCAATTTTACTATTCAATTTTTTTATAATTCCAACTGTTTCTTCTATTTCCTTTTAGTAAATCTTGACCTTCTCTCTCCAAATATTTATCCAACAATAATAAGTGATAATTTTTTTATTTAATAGATATTGATGCTCATGCTGACCTACTAAATCAATAATATTAACCATCAGTTCTTTTTAATCTAGAAACTGTCATTCTAACACCATTTACAGTTATTTTTCGTTTTTGAATTTCTATCAAAAATAACGAGAAACTATTAATTCATCATCTTCAATCTCAAAACCAAGTTCATTCAATTTTTTTCTGATTTTCATTCAAATCAAAAAAATACCTTCTGCGTAAAGACCTTCTTCATTTGTTCTTATCATTTCCAAATGACTTCTTTCACCGATTAGCAAAAGAAATTCCATCTAATATTATTGATTTCCCCGCTCCAGTTTCTCCTGTCATCGAAATTAGTCCTTCATCAAATTCTAAATTCAAATCTTTTATTATAGCTAAATTATTCAACCTTAATTCTCTTAGCATTTCTAATCCTTCACCTATTCCTTTTTACACCTTTTTATTTTTTTAAATCAATAAATTTTTTTATTTTATTATAGCGTCTCCCCACTTTAATTTTTGTCTTAAAATACTGTAATAATCATTCTTTCCTGATTTTTATTATTTTTTTACTTTTTTTATTAGATAATCTTGCATTTATTGTATCATCTTGTTTAACTTTAATACAGATACTTCCATCAAGATTCAAATGTGCATCATTATCTCTTGAAAACACTTTAAAACTAAGAGTATTTCCCCCATCAATAATAATTGGTCGTGCTGTTAGTCCTTGAGGTGACAATGGTGTTATTGTTACTGCCTTCAAACCTGGATAGACAATGGAACCTCCTGCTGAAAGTGAATATGCTGTAGAACCTGTAGGTGTTGCTACAATTACCCCATCAGCACGATATTCATTAACAAAAGTATTATTTTCATAAACTTCCACTTGTATTAAATGCGACATCATTCCACCTTTTAACAAAACTAACTCATTCAAAGCATAATAAGTTTTTTTATTATATTTTACTTCTAAAAAAGCTCTTTCATCAACTACATATTGTCCATTTTGGTATCTTTTAACATCTCAACTAAATTTTCTGGACTTATTTCAGCAAGATAACCTAAACTTCCCATATTTACAGCCATTACAGGCACATTTTTCTTCAAAGCTTCCTTCGCTGCAACAAGTGTCGTTCCATCTCCACCAAAACGATATTATCAAATCTGCTTCTGATACATCTTCAACTTCTTCAATACCATTATTTTTTTATATTCATAATACTCTTTCAATAAACTTTCATCTAGATACTCACTTTTCACACATCTTATTTTTTTAATATTTTTTTATGTTCACTCATAAATATCACCTCTTTTTTTATAGTTACCACATTTCGCAAACACAATAAAAAAATCAAATTTTTTTCTCAAATTACAAATATTTTCTATTTTTTTACAACTTTATTTTTTTAATTTTTATCAAAATTCCACTTATTTTATTATATACTTCTCTATTAACTAACAATTTAATAACGACAGCAAAATAAATAATTTTTTTATTCCAAATTTCATTAAAGATATATTTTCATTTCCTAAATACAAAAATCACAGGATTTATTACTATTACTAAATATAAAAATCAATTTTTTTATAATTAAATGAAATTTTATATCTCTTTTTAATAATCACAAATTCTATAATTATTCTTAATAAAAAACGCAATCAATGTAGTCCAAGAAGCAATTAAAATCCCATGTTCTGGATATTTTGGAATCAATATTAAATTTGCAGACAAATTAAATATTAATGCACATACTGAAAAATAGAAAATAAACATACTATCTTCATGGAAATGAAAAAAGTAATCTAAACAAATTAGCGATCGAATTACGACTCCAGCTAAAATAATCGGTATCGGATTTATTGAAGACGCATAACTTGCTGGAAATACCAATCTTACAGCCTCTGGCGCAAATAACTGAGCTCCCACACAAACAAATGAAATCAACGCCAAGAAATCTTCCAAACTTTTCGTAATTCGTGGATTATTTTTATCAATTTTCATTGCTTCATAAAATTCTGGCGTCCAGCTATTTATAAAAGAACTTGTTACAACTGATAAAACTTGACCTCCCGTATATGCCAAAGTATAAATTCCAGCATTGGCAAATGAAGAAAATTTCGCAATCAAAATTCTATCACTAAAATTTACAATTTGGTCAGTTAATTCAATAAAAATTAACGGCACACCATTTTTTTATCGAATATTTCATATAGTCAAAAATTCAATTTTAATCTAAATTTTCCCAAAATAATCTTTAAAAATAATAAAGTAACAACACAAAGTATTGCAATCAAATTCGCAAACTGATTCCCAAAAAAACACCCATTTTTTTAAATTTTTTTATAAAAAAATAATTGTCAAAAATATAAGTTGTAAATAAACTGATCATACTTCCAATCGCAACTTTCATATACATCTTTTTCATTCTAAAAAAAGTGTCGTTGCTAAAAGTATTTAAAGCATTTACAGATGCTATAACAACTGTTATGATAACTAATGGATTATATTTCACTGTTGTCAAATCAATTACATATGAAAAAAGTGTCTTTGCTAACGGTGTCAGCAAGAAAATATATGTCAATACATTGAAGACAATAATTACCATCGCTGTTGAAAACATATAACTTCCTAGCTCTTCTTCGTTATCTTTCAATTCGATATTTTTTTCATTTGTGCATTATAAAGACCAAGTCCCAAAATAACCGCAAACAATGTTGCAATCGGACCTAATGTCCCAACTATTCCAAATTCCTCTTTTGTCAATAGTCTAGTTATAATTGGCAAAAATATCAATGATCCCAATTTTGTTACTATAGTTGAGAGTGAATACACCATTGTTCCTTTTACTAAATTTTTATTATTCATCTTTTCTCCTCACTATTTTAATCCAACTAAATCATGAAGTCTAATTATTCCAACTAATTTTTCATTTTCCACAACAGGCAACACACTTATCTGGCTTTCTCTTTTTTCCATCAAATTTAGTGCATTTAATGCCATCGCTTCAACATCAATAGAAATCGGATTTTGTATCATTATGTCTTTTCGCTTTATAACTAAAAAACTCATCCTTATGAGCCAAAGCTCTTCTAATATCTCCCTCAGTTATAATTCCTTTCAATTTTCCATTTTCTTTCCCCGTATCAGTTATACAAACTGCTCCCATTTTCTTCTTAGTCAAAATCATCAGTACATTTTCAATATTTTCATCTTTTGTAACAACTGGTAATTCATCACCACTATGCATTATATCTTTAACGGTCAAAAGTAATCTTTTCCCTAAACTTCCACCTGGATGATACTTAGCAAAATCACTTTCTTTAAAGTCCTTCATTCTTATCAAAACCGCTGCCAACGCATCTCCCATTACCAAAGTTGCTGTCGTCGAACTCATTGGTGCCACACCAATTATACTCGCTTCTTTTTCAACACCAATATTTATGACAATTTCCGAATATTTAGCCAAAGTCGATTCTTCGTTTCCAGTAAACGCAACTATTTTTGCACCTATTTTTTTTATCGGATTCAAGATAGTCAAAATTTCGTCTGAATTTCCACTATTTGAAATTGCTATCACGATATCACCTTTACTTATCATTCCCAAATCTCCATGCAATGCCTCTGCTGCATTCATAAAAATCGAAGAAGTCCCAGTCGAAGCCAAAGTCGCTGATATTTTTCTTCCAATATGTCCCGATTTCCCAATACCAGTAACAACTACTTTATTTTCTCCCATCGAATAAATTTCATTAACAAGTTTTTCAAAGCTAGAATCCATTTTTTTCTTAACCTTTTCCAACTCCTCTATTTCCAAATCAAAAATCGATTGTCCTTCTCTAATAATATCCATTTTTCTAAACAAATGCTCTTTTCATAAATTCCAAGAAACTGATTTATCCCTTTATTTATGAACTTTACAAATGTTTTCTCCTTTCAAAAAAATTATCTTTCAATAACTATTTTTTTCTCTATTTTATCCAAAAATTTTCTTAATTTCCTGACTTTTTATCTTTATGACAAACAAGTAAAGGCATCCTCAGTATTAACGATGACAATGTCTTCTAACCCCAATTGTCGCAATAATTTTTTTATTTTCTTTATTAATTATAATATTCCTTCTGACTCAATTTCTTCATATTTTTTTCAGATTTTATAATATTATTATTTTCATCTTTTGGAAACACTTCTTCCAATGATTTAAAACTTCCAACATCGTTCCAATCAATATCTGCTGGAATCACTGAAACCGATCGTGTATGCTCCATTACTCCAAAAATCAATTGATATTTTTCTCAAATTTTTTTCAAACACACTACTTACATAATCGCTCAGCTTTTTTTCCCATAAATTTTCATTCAAATCAATTTTTTTCCTAATAAATCTTCAATTTCTTCCAAAAACAATTTTATGAGTTTCCATATATTTCTTAATCTCATGCAAAAATAAATTCCGATTTCCAAACGAAACATTCCACTATTCCACAAATAATTTCCTTGTTCTATATATCTTTCAGCAAGTTCTTTATTCGGTTTTTCTCTAAATCGTTTTTACTTTATAAATCTCCATTTCATCATGATGGTTTTTTTCTTATCAATATATTCAATGTATCCATATCCAGTTTCTGGATAAGAAGGTTTTATTCAAGCGTTATAATTCTATCTTTTTCTGCCTTTTTCAAATGCAAATTCCAAATAATTTAAAAAAATTCTTCTTCTTTTCTAATCAAATGATCTGACGGCAACACAGCCATTACACTATCTTCATAAAACTTTTTAATAATTTCAGCTGCATAACCAATACAAGCCGCCGTATCTCTAGCCATTGGCTCAAAAATAATATTTTTTTCTGAAATCTCTGGCAACTCTTTTTTGATTATCTCAAAATAAGAAATATTTGTTGCAATAAATATTTTTTCACTCGGAACGATCCTAGAAATTCTATCTACTGTTTCCCTTATCATTGTTTTCTCTGACACCAAATCTAAAAATTGCTTCGGTCTTGATGTTGTTGACAATGGCCAAAATCTTGTTCCACTACCCCCAGCCATTATTAATACTACTCTTTCCATTTTTATCTCCTCACTCATTTTTGGATACTACAAATGTTATTTTTTTAAATTTTTTTATTACAAATTTTTCTTGATTTTATAAAAAAATAAACTCAAAGAATTTCCCTTGAGCTTTTATGAGGTCTTGGTGTAAGCCGGATTTTGTATTAGTTAATCATTTATCTAAATTGATAATTACTTATCAACTTTAGCGAATTACCCTTCGAGCAAAGACGGGTCGCCTCTTAACTGCTCTCTACTTATTCTTGCTTCAAGAGGGGTTTACCAAGCTAATTTAATCTCTTAAACTACTGGTGGTCTCTTACACCACCTTTTCACCCTACCCAAAAATTTTTAGGCGGTTTCTTTTCTGTGGCACTTTCCTTAAGATTACTCTCAGCAGTCGTTAACTGCCTCTCTTACCCTATGAAGTCCAGACTTTCCTCTTAAATTTCTTCAAGCGATTAACTCCAAAAACCTCTTTGTTTATTTTAACATTTTTTTGTATAAAAAGTGAAGAAAAAAATTATCCTAATTGAAATACTTCTTCACCAAAATATTTAATCATTTCTCCATCAAAAAATCTAGATATTTCTCGTTCCATTAAATCCGCAAATAAATACTCACTTTCATAATGCCCTATATCTACCAATAATCCGCCTTCTTCTAAAGCATCAAGCGATTCATGATGTCGCAAATCTCCTGTCAAAAATACATCAATTCTATCTTTAATATCATGCATAAACGAACTTCCTCCACCAGTTACAAGTCCGATTCTTCTAATCTTACGATTTTTATCTCCAACAAATCTCACATAATCTAATCCTAAATGATATTTTTATTTTTTTCAACTAAAAACTTGTAAAAGTAATCTCATGATCTAAAGTTTTTATTCTCACAGATCCTCCACGAATTCTATCGATTCTATTCTTTCTAAAAATTATATTCATCAAATTCATATTGATTAACAATTTCTACATTTCCATTCAATTCTAATTTCTCAAATACAAAATCATTCAATCCATTCGCTGCAAAATCACAATTTGTATGTATCGAATACACTGCTATTTTATTTTCTATTAATTTTAAAACTTTTCTTCCTTGAAGATTTTCAGTTGTTATTCTTTTCATTCCTGAAAAAAATCGCTGGATGATGTGAAATTATCAAATCCACTCCCTTTTCAACAGCTTCATCCACAGCTTTCTCCGTCAAATCCAAACAAAACAACATTTTATTAATATCTCTATTTTCATCTCCAACTAATAACCCAACATTGTCCCAATCTTCCGCAATTTTAGGATGATACAAAGTTTCCAACTCTCCTATTATATCCCTTAATCTCATCTCGTTCTCCTTCATCTTCAATACATTTTTGTATCCGTTATTAATTTACGGTATAATCCATTTCTTCACTAGCACTCGTAAAATCATTTTGTAACAAATCAATCGATAATTTACTCAATGCCTTCTCCTTCAAAAATATTAACGTTATGTTTAGAAATATTTAAAAGCCTTCGAAATTTCTTTTTCATCATAAACTTTATCTTCTAATCCATACGTCATAACTAAAATTCTCTCATCAATATAATTCAGCTTTTTCGGTATATTTTTCCAAAATATACATTTGAGTAATTTTATCAGCCTTCTTAAATATTTCCTCACTTTGAATTAATTCTTCCAATTCAACATTTTCAAATAAATTTTCCAAATCATGAATATACTCTTTTGTCACATTCATTTGTTTACATATTTCATCAATTGAATGCCCCATTTCTTTATCCAATTTTACTTTCAAATACAAAATATACGATAATTCTGAAGATTTAATATCTTTTTAACATGTTTTTTTGAAACTCTAAAAATATATTTTATTGCAAAATTTTTTTATAAATTCTTCTGGAGTTTTCGTGATTTCTTTTATTTGATCATAATAATTAAAAGCTAGACAAAACACCTAACGTAGCCTCTTGAACTGTATCCAAAAAAATGAAAAATCCATATTTTGAATACAACAAACTTTCCTTAACTGCAACTTTTTAAATATTTATCAATCAACTCTGTATCATTATCATCAATTTTATCTTTTAAATCTTCATATTTTTCTTTAATTTCTTCCAAATAATATTTAATCGTATCTTTTTCTTCTACATAAAAAATTCTCATCCTCAAGCATTATAAAATCTTGTCCATCCACAGATGTTCTCACTTCAGGAATATTTTCCAAATGAATCATCTTTAAAAGTTTAAAAAAATCATCATCTGACAAACTATTTTGCTCTATTATTTTTTCAAAACTATAATTTCCCTTTTTTTCTAATATCTTCCATTATTCTCTTTATCATACTTACCTCTTTTTTTCCAACAAATTTTCCCTAATGAAGACAAAGGAGCTAGTTATCCACTTAGCTCCTATAATCCTCTAATTTTTTTCTTCTACTTGGATGTCTCAATTTTCTCAAAGCCTTAACTTCAATTTGTCTAATACGCTCTCTTGTAACATTAAAGATTTTTCCTACTTCTTCCAATGTTTTTTGCGAACCATCATCAAGACCATATCTGTATCTTAAAACTTTTTCTTCTCTTTCATTCAATGTTTTCAATACTTCATCTAATTGTTCCTTCAACAATACCCTTGTTGTTGCATCATATGGATTTGCAAATTTATCATCCTCAACAAAATCACCTAATTCACTGTCTTCTTCACTACCTACTGGTGTTTCAAGCGAAATCGGATCTTGATTCATTTCCAAAATATTTTTCACTTTATCTACTGGTATTTCCAATTTTACAGCCAATTCTTCTGCAGTCGGTTCTTTTCCAGTTTCTTGTAAAATTATTCTGCTTTCCTTTTTAATTTTATTTATTGTCTCAATCATATGAACTGGTATTCTTATCGTTCTTCCTTGATCTGCAATCGCACGTGTAATCGCCTGTCTTATCCACCAAGTTGCATATGTTGAAAACTTAAATCCTTTTTCATACTCAAATTTTTCAACAGCTTTCATCAATCCCATATTTCCTTCTTGAATTAAATCAAGCATTTTCAAACCTCTATTAGTATGTTTTTTTGCAATACTTACAACTAATCTTAAATTTGATTCGATCAATTTTTGTTTAGCTTCTTCATCGCCTTCTAAAACTCTTTGCGCATACTCAATTTCTTCTTCGTAACTTAACAAAGGTATTTGACCAATTTCTCTTAAGTACATTTTTATTGGCTCATCTACATCCATGCTTTCAGCCATTTTCATTAAATCTGCTTTTAATAATTTATCTACTTCTGTTTCATCAATTTCACTTTCAACAAATTTATCATGAGCATCTTCTTCAAAAATCATTCAATTCTAATTTTTCTATTTCTTCTAAGGAATCAGGTACTTTTAACAACATTTCTTTTTCTTTAATAGTATCAACTATTTGAACACCGTCATCTGTTAATTTTTTTATAAATTGATCAATTTTATCAGTAGAAAAAAACCTACAGATAAAAATTTCATTGATTTCTTCGTAACTAGCTACTTTCTGCTCTCTTGCTTGTTTTTATAAAATTGGTGAGACTATTTTTTTAACGTTCCCTTTTTTTCAGACATAACTTTGTCTCCTTAATTGATATAATTGAATTCATTAATATTTATTTCTGTTTCTATTTCATTGATAACTTCATCATTTAACTTATCAGGACTGCACTTCAATCCCAACATTCGATATTTAACCTGTTTTTTTCTAGTACTTTCCTAACTTTGCTTTTATACTCCCAGATATTTCGAATCTTCTGAATTTAAAGCCTTGTAATTCTAACTTTTCAATTTCCTCTTTCAAAGTTTCTTTTTTTCTCTTTTAATTCTTCAATTCTATTTTTTTATAATTCTTTTTATCCAGCTCGTATAAATTTCTCTAAAATATCTATCTCTATCATCAATCATTATTTTCAACATCCGTCTCAATGCTTATAATCTCTTTTTCAGTAATCTTAACTCATCAAGCCGAACTTTTATTTAATTTCTCTACTTCCTCTTTTTCCAATTCTATTTGAATCTTTTTAAAATCAAAATCAAATTCTTTTAAATTTTCAAATATTTTTTTACATATCTTGAAGTAGTAAATTTCTTGTTCATCAATTTATCACATTTTTCCATTTTTGTCAAAAATAATATTTCAATAAATATTTTAAAGTACTCTTTTCTAATTCTTCATAAAGAAAAATTCCCCATAAGTTTATTTTCTACTTTTTTTATCGTTTCTTCTTGAATTTTACTATATTTATTGATTTTTTTCTTTATTTTTATTATAATTTTTCTCTCTATTTTCCGAAGAAATATTTTCTTCTTCTCTAAAAGTCCCTGAAAAAAATCATATTCTCTTAATATAACTTCTTCTTTTATATTAAGTCTTTCAGCTAATTTTTTTCTGCATAAAAAAACTTTATCAATTTCTGGCAGTATTTTTAAAAATATTGCTTAAATTGTTGCACTACACTTTCTTTTTAGTTAATCTGTCATTCAAATCTAAATTCTTCGTATACTTTACATACAAAAAAATCAAAAAAATCTTTTGATTCCTTTAATGCTCTTACAAATCCTTCTTTTTCCATGAGCTTTCATAAACTCATCTGGATCTTTTTCTTTTACATTATCCCCCATAACGATGCACTTAATTTTAAAACCATTTTCCTGCAAAATCATTCCAGCCTTTGTTACAGCTTCTTTTCCAGCTTCATCGTTATCATATGATATAACAACATTTTCTGTATATCTTTTTTTATTAACATAGCCTGTTGTTTTTGTAAAAGCTGTCCCCAAACTTGCAACAGAATTAAAAAAACCATTTTTATAAGCTCTCAAAACATCTAAATACCCTTCCATAAGGATTGCGTAGCCTTTTTCTTTTATAATTCTAGCTTTTTCTTTTAGTCCAAAAAGTTCTATACCTTTAGTAAAAAAATTTTCGTATCAGAAGAGTTCAAATATTTTGGTGCCCTCTTAGAAATGCTCTCATCAATTATTCTTCCTCCAAATGCAACAACTCTCTTAGAGCTATTATAAATCGGGAACATTATTCTATTTCTAAAAAGTATCAAAAATTTCTCCCTCGTAATTAGTTTTTGCTAAATTTAAATCTAAAAATATCCTTTCTCGTTGTATCCTTTTTCTATCAAATACTTAAACAAGCTATCCTTATCATTTAGCGAAAAATCCTATTTCATAAATTTCTATATCTTCTGTAAAAAACCTCTCTCATCCATATAATTTTATAGCTTTTTTTCTGATTTTTTTATATTCTCTTTAAAAAAAGACAAAAGCCTCTTCCATAATGCTATAATAAACTTCAAAGTCTTTTTTTATAATACATTTGATAATTTTTTTATTAGCACTAATGGAATATTATATTTTTTTGAGCTAGTTCCTCCACAGCTTCAATAAAGCTCAAGTCATTTATCTTCATATAAAAAACTTACAGCATTTCCACCAATTCCTGTACTAAAATCTTTAAAAAAATTCCTTTTTACTGGACTAACTACAAACGACGGCGTCCTCTCATCTTTAAAAGGAGAAAGCCCCTTGTAGTTCGAACCTACCTTTTTAAATTTACATACTCGCCTATAACTTCGACTATATCCAAAGCTTCAATAAACTTTTCAATCTCTTCTTTCTGGTATTTCATGTTTTTAGAATTTTTATAAAATTCAATTTTTTTATAAAAATCTCCCTCCCTTTTCTCTGATTAAAATTTATAATCAATGGAAATATATTTCATAAATTTTTATAAGATATATACTTAAAGTCAATTTAAATTTATAATTCTTATCCTCTAATCTTAATTATACCACAAATTTACAAAAAAACAATTCCTCAAATATTTTTATTGGAAAAATTCTAGTATATTATTTTTTTATCTATTCATTAATCAAATAAATCTTTTAATCAAATATCTATTTTTTTATATAATTAATTTTCTTTATTTAATAAAATTAGAATTTTAGGGACAACAAGTCATAAAAATTTTTTTTAATTATAGATTTGAAAATTTAATTATTTATCGATTTTTATTCATCATCTTTTATAGTTTCTTCATTAATAACTACAACTTCATCATTCATTATGTCATCAAAAAAACATTGTCCATTATTTCAGATTTATTACAACCCTTCACAAATTCTTTTTGCAATTTTCCCAGAAATAATAGCCAATTCATATTTATTAGGCATTTTTCTAATAATTCATCTATTGTTATTTTTTTCTTTTCATTATTTCTCCTCTACTCATTAATAATATTAATAAGTTTTTCACATGATTTTTCTATATCAACATTTATTATTGTATAATCATATTTTTGGTTGATATTCCAACTCTTTCAATGCATTCTCTAAACGAGTCTTTATCACTTCTTCTGAATCTGTTTTTCTATTTCTCAATCTCTCTTCAAGAATTTCCATATTTTCAGTTTTGAAAAAAATACTAATACTGCATCTTTTTTTCTTTTTCTTTTTGCAATTAATGCTCCTTGAACATCAATTTCCAAAATGACATTCAATCCTTTGTCTAAATTATCTTCTACTACCTTTTTCAAAGTACCGTAATAATTTCCATGAACATTTGCATATTCGTAAAATTCATCATTTTTTTATTTTATTTTCAAATTCTTCAGTCGTTAAAAAAATAATAGTCTTTTCCATCAACTTCTCCAACTCTTGGCTGTCTTGTAGTTGCAGATATTGATAACGGTATATTTAATCTATCTTTTTACAATTTTTGTTACGGTTGATTTCCCAGAACCACTTGGACCAGAAACTATCACAAGCTTACCTTTTTTCATAACTTAGCCTCCTATTATTAGAAATCTTCATTTTTAACATGAATAGGGAAATTTATTTTATAAATCTCCTGTTCACTTTACTATTTTTACTCTTCTGTAATTTCAGCTACTTCTTCAGTTTCTTCGCTTTCTTTTTCTAATAATTCAGCCGCCATTTTTTCAGCTTCAGCCTCAGCTTCTAAATCACTTTTCAAAGTTGCATCTAAATATTTGTAATCTTTAAATCCTGTTCCTCCAGGTATTTTCTTACCTATAATTACATTTTTCTTTCAATCCTTCTAACTTATCAATTTTTCCTTCAACTGCTGCATTAGCAAGCACTTTTGTAGTTTCTTGGAATGAAGATGCTGATATAAAGCTTTCTGTATTTACAGCTGCTTTAGTAATACCTTGAATTACCGGTTCATATGTTGCTGGTTTTTTTACCTTTTTGAAATTAAGATTTCATTTTTCTTTATCAACAATTTTCTTATCGATTAATTCTTCTTCTAAGAATAATGAATCTCCAGGTTCTTTAATCTTAATTTTTTTGGAACATTTGTTTTACGATAATTTCAATATGTTTATCATTTACCGAAACTCCTTGTTCTCTATACACTTGTTGCACTGATTCAAGTATAAATTGTTGTGCTGCTACCAATCCTTTAATTTTCAAGATATCATGTGGTGATACAGGTCCATCAGTTATTTTAGCACCTTTTTCAATAATCATTTCATTAGTAACAACTAAATGTTCCCCAACTGGAACTGTATACTCTCTAATTAATTCTCCTGTTTCTGGATCTTCAATAAGTATCAATCTCATACCTTTTTTCTTTTTATCTGAGAATACTACCCTACCAGATACTTCTGATAATGTTGCTTTCCCTTTTGGATTTCTAGCTTCAAACAATTCTTGTACCCTAGGAAGACCTCCAGTAATATCTTTGTTCCCTTCACCAGTTTTCAAGATTTTTGTAATAATTTGTCCTTTTTTAACGTGATCTCCTTCATTTATCATCAAATAAGCGTTATAAGGAATATTATATTCAGCAACTTTTTATTATCATCATTATAAATAATAATTCTAGGGTTTACATCATTACTTTCAATTGGTTTTATCGCAATTTTTTTCAGTAACTCCATATTTAATATCTGGATTTTCTCTTACGTAGATATCTCTAAATTCTGCTCTTCCTTCTTCAGATGTAATAATAGGTACTTGATATGGATCAAATTCAACTAAAACTTGTCCTTTTTTAACTTTCTCACCTTGTTTTACTTTTAAAATAGATCCAGATGGGATTTCATATCTATGTGTTCCTATAATTACTCTTCCTGTTTGTGAAACTACTAATTCTTCACCTTTATCATCAATTAATGTTTCGATACCTTTTAATTCAACTACTCCATCAATATCAGCTTTATAATCTGATTGAACAGAAGCTGCTGTTGCTACTCCACCTGTATGGAATGTACGCATTGTCAACTGTGTACCAGGTTCCCCAATTGATTGTGCTGCAATAACTCCAACTGCTTCCCCTTTTAAAATTTCTTTATGATTAGATAAGTCTAATCCATAACATTTTTTACATACACCTTTTTCCAATTTACAAGTTAATGGAGATCTGATACTTACTTCTCTTATATCTAATTCTTCAATTTTCTTAATTAACTCATCTTTTACTAAAGTATTTTTTGGAGCAATAACTTCTCCATTACAAACTAAATCTTCAGATAAGTATCTTCCATAAATTCTTTCTGATAATTTTTCAATTACTTCCCCAGCTTCAACCAAGTCAGAAACTAAAATTCCACCAGTACTTCCACAATCATCATGGTTTACAATAACTTCATGTGAAACGTCAACCAATCTACGAGTCAAATATCCTGAATCGGCTGTTCTTAATGCCGTATCCGCCAATCCTTTTCTAGCTCCATGTGATGACATGAAGAATTCCAAAATATTCAATCCTTCTCTAAAGTTCGCTTTAATTGGTACCTCAATGATTCTACCTTGCGTATCTGCCATCAATCCACGCATTCCACCTAATTGTCTCATTTGCGCAACTGATCCTCTGGCTCCTGAGTTTGCCATCATGAATACTGGATTAAATTCATCAAGATTTCCCATCATTTCAGCTGTTACTTTATTTGTAGCTTCAGACCAAATACTTACTGTTTTTCTATATCTTTCCTCATCGATAATATCTCCAGCTTTATATTGTTCTTCAATTTCCGCTACATCTTTTTCAGCTTTTTCTAATATTGCTTTTTTACTTTCAGGAATTTCCAAATCTTCTATTCCAACTGTAATTCCCGCCAATGTTCCGTAATGGAATCCAAAGTTTTTCAATTTATCTATTAATTCAGCTGTTTTCTCAAATCCATATCTTTTATATAATTCAGCTATTAGTGTTGCCAATTCTTTTTTACCAAAAGTTTTGTCATAAGATCTTACTTCTTTAGGTAAAAGTAAATTAAACATTAATCTTCCTGGAGTAGTTTTTACCATTTCTCCATCAATTCTTACATTCACAATAGCGTGCGTTCCAATTTCTTTAATTTGATACGCTGTTATTAATTGATTTTTACTAGAGAATGATTTTCCCTTCTCCTTTTTCACCTTTTCTTTCTTTAGTCATGTAGTAACATCCCATTACCATATCTTGCGAAGGTACTGCAATTGGTTTACCACTTGAAGGTGCAATAATATTATTTGTTGCCAACATTAATAATTTTGCTTCCATTTGTGCTTCTTGTGACAATACCAAGTGAACTGCCATTTGGTCACCATCGAAATCCGCATTAAATGCAGAACATACTAACGGATGTAATCTAATAGCTTTCCCTTCAATTAAAATTGGTTCAAATGCTTGAATTGACAATCTATGTAATGTTGGGGCACGGTTCAATAGAACTGGGTGATTTTTAATAATTTCTTCAATCAATTCCCATACATTTTCATCTTCTTCTTCAACCATTTTTTTAGCAACTTTAATATTTGAAGCTAATTCTCTTTTAACTAATTCTCTCATTAAGAATGGTTTATATAATTCCAATGCCATTTTTTTAGGTAATCCACATTGATTCATTTTCAAGCTAGGTCCTACTACGATAACCGATCTTCCTGAATAATCAACCCTTTTTCCTAATAAGTTTTGTCTAAATCTACCTTGTTTCCCTTTTAACATATCTGACAATGATTTTAAGTTCTCTATTATTTTGAGTAACAACTGGTTTTCCTCTTCTACCATTATCAATCAAAGCATCCACAGCTTCTTGCAACATTCTTTTTTCATTTTTTATTACAATTTCTGGTGCATTAATTGACATCAATTTTTTTAAGTCTAATATTTCTATTAATTACTCTTCTATACAAATCATTTAAATCAGAAGTTGCAAATCTCCCACCATCTAATTGAACCATTGGTCTCAAATCAGCAGGAATAACTGGCAATACAGTTAAAATCATCCATTCAGGTCTATTATTTGCTACTATCAAATCTCTTACAATTTTTAATCTTTTAATTACTTTTTTTCTCTTTTTGTGAAGAAGTTTCTGTATCCATTTCTAATTCTAATTTTTTTCTAATTCATGTAAATCAATTTCTTCTAGCAATTTCAAGATTCCTTCTGCTCCCATTTTTAGCAGTAAATCCATTTTTATATTGACTTTGATATAATCTATATTCTCTATCAGTCAAAATTTTTCCTTTTTCAAGCTCTGTTTCACCTTTATCAGTTACTATATATCTTGAAAAATATAACACTGATTCCAATTCTTTTGTACTAATTCCTAACAAAAGACCCATTCTATTAGGTGTTCCTTTTGAATACCAAATATGAGCAATCGGTGTAGCCAATTTAATGTGACCCATTCTTTCTCTTCTTACTTTAGCCGTTGTAACTTCAACACCACATTTTTCACAAACCACACCTTGATATCTCATTCTTTTATATTTACCACAAGAACATTCATAATCTTTTGATGGTCCAAATATTTTTTCACAAAATAACCCGTCCATTTCAGGTTTTAATGTTCTATAATTTATAGTTTCTGCTTTTGTTATTTCACCATAAGACCACTCTAAAATCTTTTCAGGTGACGCTAATTTTATTTGAATACTATCAAAATCTCTTATACTCATTCGTTAAGAGCCTCCTCAATACTTAATTTCCACTTTTTTTCTAAAAAGTGGGAAAAAAATTTATTTAATCAATAATATATTTCTGAAGCCGATAAAAACTCCTTCCTATCATTAATTTTATAAACAATTTATGATATTTAACAGACTTTATCAGCTCCTAATTAATTTTATATAAATGTATTCTTTATTATTTTGATCTAACTTTTTTTACTAATCAAATTTTCAACTTATCCTTCGATATTTTTTTATCTAATTTAATTCTTTCTCCTTCTTTATCATAAAGAGTCACATCTAATCCTAATGATTGGAATTCTTTAATTAATACTCTAAATGATTCAGGTGCATCAGCTTCAGGCATAGGTTGACCTTTTACAATTGATTCATATGTCTTAGTTCTTCCACTAATATCATCTGATTTAACAGTTAACATTTCTTGTAAGATATTAGATGCTCCATAAGCTTCTAATGCCCAAACTTCCATTTCTCCCAATCTTTGTCCACCAAATTGCGCTTTTCCTCCTAATGGTTGTTGAGTTACTAATGAATATGGTCCAATAGCTCTCGCATGCATTTTATCTTCTACCAAGTGGTGTAATTTCAACATATACATTCTTCCAACTGTTACTGGATTGTCAAATGGTTCTCCTGTTCTTCCATCAATCAATTTAACTTTACCAGTTCTGCTATATCCAACTTCTTCCAAATAGTCTTTTACATCTTCTTCACTAGCACCATCAAATACTGGAGTGGCAATATATTTATCAATATCTCCGATTGCTAATCCCAAGTGAACTTCTAATACTTGCCCAATATTCATACGTGATGGTACCCCAAGTGGATTCAAAGCAAACATCAATTGGTGTTCCATTTTCCAAATGTGGCATATCTTCAACTGGCAATACTCTAGATACAACCCCTTTATTACCATGACGTCCTGACATTTTATCTCCAACCATGATTTTTCTCTTCTCAGCGATATAAATTCTAATTAATTTATTTACACCAGCTTTTAGATCGTCACCATTTTCTTTAGATAATTCTAAAACATCTACTACAGTTCCTTTTACTCCGTGTGGCAATCTTAACGACGTATCTCTAACATCTTTTGCTTTTTCACCAAAAATTGCTCTCAATAATTTTTCTTCTGCAGGTGGTTCAGTTTCACCTTTTAGGCGTTACTTTTCCCAACTAAGATATCATCAGGCGTAACATGTGCTCCAATTCTAATAATTCCATTTTCATCAAGATTTTTCAATGCTTCTTCTGATACATTAGGAATTTCTCTAGTAATTTCTTCATCTCCAAGTTTTGTAGTTCTTGCTTCTATATCAAATTCTTCAATATGTAATGAAGTAAACACATCATCTTTTCTCAATCTTTCAGATATTAAGATCGCATCCTCAAAGTTATATCCTTCCCAAGGCATAAATGCTAACAAGATGTTTTTACCTAACGCTAAATCTCCTCCAGCTGTAGAAGGTCCATCAGCAATAATATCACCTTTTTCAACTTTATCTCCCAAATCAATAATTGGTTTTTGATGTAAACACATTGATTGGTTAGATTTTTCAAAGTTTAATAATCTGTGAGAATGTTCTTTCCCTTCAGCATCTGTTACAACAATTTTTCTAGCATCTACATATGTTACTTCCCCAGCTGCTTTTGAAGTTATAACCGCTTTTGAATCAACCGCTACTTTTCTTTCCAATCCTGTACCAACATAAGGTGCTTGTGTTTTCAATAATGGTACCGCTTGACGTTGCATATTTGATCCCATTAATGCCCTATTGGCATCATCGTGTTCCAAGAATGGAATCAATCCAGCTGAAACAGAAACTAATTGTTTAGGCGAAACGTCCAAAATATCAACTTTCGATTTATCAATATGTACGATTTCATCTCCATAACGACAAACAACTTCATCAGTTAAGAAATTTCCATCTTTATCAATAGGCGTATCTGCTTGTGCTATAAACAATCCTTCTTCTTCATCTGCTGCTAAATATTCAATATCATTAAAGTCTGCTTTACCATCTTTTATTTTTACAAATGGTGTTTCAATAAATCCATATCTATTAACTTTCCCATAAGTTGAAAGTGAAGCTATCAAATCCGATATTTGGTCCTTCTGGAGTTTCTATTGGACAAATTCTTCCATAATGTGAATTATGAACGTCACGCACTTCGAACCCTGCTCTATCTCTTGACAATCCACCTGGTCCTAACGCAGAAATTCTTCTCTTATGAGTTAATTCTGATAACGGATTTGACTGATCCATAAATTGTGATAATTGTCCACTTCCAAAGAATTCAAGAATTAAAGCATTCAATGGTTTCGTATTCAATAAACTTTGTGGTGTTAAAGTTGTAATGTCTTGAATAGTCATTTTTTCTCTAACCATTTTAGCCATTTTCAACATTCCACCTTTAACTTGAATTGACAACAATTCTCCAACTCCTCTAACCCTTCTGTTAGACAAGTTATCAATATCATCAATAATTCCTTCACCACTAAATAATTTTTTAATATAAGCAATAGTTTGTAAAACATCTTCTTTTGTCAAAACTATTACGTCTTCAGGAATATCTAATTTTAATCTTTTATTTATTTTATATCTTCCAACATCTGCTAAATCATATCTTTGTGGATTAAAAAACATTTGTTTAACCAAAGATCTTGCACTTTCTATAGTAACTAAATCTCCTGGTCTTAATTTTTTGAAAACTTCGATTACAGCTTCATCACTATTTTTTGTATTATCGTTTACAACTGCATTTGCAATAATTCTATCTTCTGGTTTTACTTCCCAAATAGTTACTGATGAAATCCCATTTTCAATTAATTTTTCAACAACTATATTATCAATTGGTTCTTGTGATTCAACTATAAATTCTCCTGTTTCTTCATCTACGATATCTTCTTTTATGAAACTACCTTCAAGTTTATTTCTCAACACTTCTTCTAATTCATTACCACTATAATTTTCAGCTAATGCTGCTAAATCTACTACAGTTTCATTGAAAGAAATTCATTCATAATTTCTTCATTAGATGAAAAGAAATCTACCGCTTTCAAGAAAACTGTTGAAAGTACTTTCTTTCTTCTATCAATTTTTACATTTAAGACGTCATTTTTATCAGTTTCAAATTCAAGCCATGTCCCTCTATAAGGAATAATTTTTTTCCAACAAACATATCTTTACCAGTTTGTATATTCAATTCTTTATTAAAAAGTAACTCCTGGTGATCTATGTAATTGCGAAATAACAACTCTTTCAGCTCCATTTATAATAAATGTTGCTTTATCCGTCATCAAAGGGATATCTCCAAAAGTGTACTAATGTTTCTTGAATTTCACCTGTTTTTTTATTAGTCAACTTTAATCTAACTTTCAATTGACCTGAATACGTTTTCCCTCTTTTTTTACATTCTAATTCATCATTCAATGGTTCGTCGTTATCGTGAATTTCATACCATAAATATTCTAACTTAAGTAATCCATTACTTGATTCTATCGGAAAAAAACTTCATTAAAAAATTGCCTCTAATCCTTTATCAACTCTTTTTTTGTGACGGAACTTTTGCTTGTAAAAAGTCCTCATATGAATTCAATTGAAATTCTAGAAAAATCTGGCATCTCTCCTCTATCTACTATTTTTCCCGAAACTATATCTTTCAATAAGTTTGTTCATTTAAAAAAATTCCTCCCTATATAAAGAACATATTCTTTTTTTATTAAAAACTTATCATTTTATTATAATGTTCTCTCTTTATTTTTTTATTTTTTTATAAATTTATCTTCAATAAATAGCTTCTCTGTTCGACATAACTTAAAAAAATAAAGACGAACATTACTAATACTATCTAAAAAAATTAATACAAAAAGAATAGATTCTAACAGTTTTAAGTCATTTAACAAAATATCTCAACTCTGTCTATGTCACTTACTTATTTTGATTTTAGTAGTGGAAAAAGACACTCTCCTTAAAGAAAGAGTGTCTTTAAAATTTCTTTTTTATACTACTATTTTAATTCTACAGTTGCTCCTGCACCCTCTAATTGAGCTTTTAAAGCTTCTGCTTCTTCTTTAGAAACTCCTTCTTTAACAGCTTTTCCACCAGCTTCAACTAATTCTTTAGCTTCTTTCAATCCTAAACCAGTGATTCCTCTTACTTCTTTAATTACAGCTAATTTAGCTCCACCAGCTGATACTAAGATTACATCAAATTCTGATTTTTCTTCAGCTGCTCCTCCTGCTGCTGCTCCACCTGCTACTGCTACTGGTTGAGCTGATACTCCAAATGTTTCTTCGATTGCTTCTACTACTTCTTTTAATTCTAATACAGACATAGCTTTTAAATCTTCTATAAATTGTTCTTTATTGAATGCCATTATTTTTATTTCCTCCTATTTTTTTCTTTTTAATTTTTAAATTTATTATATATAATTATTCAGCAACTGCTTCAGTCGCACCTTGATCTGCTACATTAGTTAACGCAACAGCTAACATTCTAACTGGCGATAATAATCCGTAAGCGATTTGACCAAGTAATTCTTCTCTTGATGGTAATTTAGCTAATGCTTCTATTGTTTTAACATCAACTCTATCATTTTCTAACATACCACCTTTGATTTGTATTTTATCTTTTAATTTATTACTGAAATCAAAGATTAATTTTTGATGGAGCAATACCATCTTCATATCCTAATGCAAATGATGTTGTTCCTTCTAATAAGTCGTCAAAATCTGTATCAATCCCAACTTCTTTCAATGCTATTTTTCATCAATCTATTTTTTTAGCAACAAAGTATTCAACTCCTGCTTCTCTAGCATTTTTTTCTTAATTCAGTATCTTCATTAACACTAATTCCTTTATAATCAACAAAAAAACCATTGCTTTAGCATCTTTTAATTTGGCAGTTAAAAGCTTGAACTGCTTCTACTTTAGATTGTGCTGGCAATTTGTTCACCTCCTTATATTAAAAAAACCTCTGAAACAAAAAAACAATAGCCCAGAGGTGTTTTTATCTAACGAATCCTGATTATATCCTAATTAATTCTATATAAAAACTACCTCGGTAGGGATTACAGAATTTCTTCCACCTACTGTCTTTGGTTTTGATATTTGAATATCTTTCAAACATCTTAAAACATTATAAAGTATTTTTTTCTAAAAAAAGTCAAGTATTTTTTTAAAAAAATACAACTTTTTAAATAAAATTTATAAAATACCATAATAAAAACACAGGCTTATTGAAATATACCTATGTTTTTTTATTTTTTTACAACAGTAAAACTGCTAATTAACTAAAACTTTTACTTAATTTTGTATTCATTTAACAGTTACAAATATTTCACAAAAAAATTAAATTAGTATTATTTATTTATAACTATTTAGCTACATATGATCCTGCTAATAAAGGATCTATTTTGATTCCAGGTCCCATTGTTAATGAAATAGCAACTGTTCTTAAGTATTGTCCTTTAGATGCTGCTGGTTTTAATTTAACAATTTGATCTAATGCTACTTTAAAGTTTTCTACAATTGCTTCTTTAGAGAAATCAACTTTACCAATTGGTAAGTGAATTGATCCTAATTTATCAACTTTGAAAGCAACTTTTCCTTTTTTAAATTCATTAACTGTTTGTTCAACATTAGTTGTAACAGTTCCTGATTTAGGGTTAGGCATTAATCCTTTAGTTCCTAAAGTTCTTCCTAATTTACCTAATTTAGGCATCATGTCAGGTGTAGCGATTACTAAATCGAAATCTAACCATCCACCTTGAATTTTATTGATGTATTCGTCATCTCCTGCAAAATCTGCTCCTGCATCTAATGCTTTTTGAATATTTTCTCCAGAAGTTATCACTAATATTTTAACTGATTTACCAGTTCCATGAGGTAATACAACTGTACCTCTAACTTGTTGATCAGCATGTCTAGGATCTACTCCTAATCTTACTGCTAATTCTACTGTTTCCACGAATTTAGCACTTTTAGTATCAAAAACTAAATCTAATGCTTCTTCTGGAGTGTATATTTTTAATTTATCTACTTTTTGAGAAATATCGTTATATCTTTTTCCTCTTTTTGCCATTTATTATTTCCTCCTTTGTGGTCATTGGCATTAAGCCTTCCACTTACTTTCTAATAATTTAATAATCATTTTTTTATTTTTTTAATTATTCTGCTATTTTAATTCCCATACTTCTTGCTGTACCTGCAATAATATTCATTGCTGCTTCAACACTTCCAGCATTTAAATCTGGCATTTTTGTTTCTGCAATTTCTTGTAATTGAGCTTTAGTTATAGTCCCAGCAACTTCTTTTAATGAATTTCCTGCTCCTTTTTGAACTTTAGCTGCTTTTTTTAATAAATCTGATGCAGGTGGTGTTTTTAAGATAAATGTAAAACTTCTATCTGCATATACTGTTATTTCTACTGGAATTACGAATCCCATTTTATCTTGTGTTTGTGCATTAAACGCTTTACAGAACTCAGGAATATTAACTCCATGTTGTCCTAAAGCTGGTCCTACTGGTGGTGCAGGATTTGCTTTCCCTGCTTCCAATTGTAATTTAATCTTTCCGATTACTTCTTTAGCCATTTTTCCTCCTTTGTGGTAATTGAATTTTTAAAATCTCCCACTTTTTCTTTCTAAATAAAATTTCGCTAACTATTCTTTAAATACTTTTCAATCATCTGTTTTTAAAATTTGTTTTTTTACATTTGGTTTCTAATATTCTAATTTCGAAATTTCGTTATACTCTAATTCTACTGGCGTTAATCTACCAAAAACTTCAAGCATAACAGTAACTCTACCATGTTCATAATCGATATCTGTTATTTCCCCTTCTTGATCAAGGAAAGTTTCTTTAGTAACTACCACCTTATCTCCTATTTCAAAATCAATCTTATAAAGTGTTTTTTGTTCTTCATTTGTATCGATTCCTACTTTAGCTAGCAACTCACTTGCTTCTTCATCTGATAAAGGTATAGGGTCACTTCCAACTCCTACGAATCCCGTTACTCCATTAGTATTTCTTATCACATACCAAGCATCACTATCAACACGATATCCTAATCCCAATTCATTTTCTTCTTTAACAGAAAGCATTTCTATCATAACATAACTTGGAAATAATTTTCTAGGAACTTTTACCATTTTCCCTCTTTTTTCTTCCAAAACTTCTTCTTCAGGAACTAATACCCTGAAAACTCTATCTGTTAAATTCAAGGATTGGATTCTTTTTTCTAAATCTGTAGCCACTTTTTTCTCGTAACCTGAATATGTATGAATTATATACCATTTTTTTCGTATACAATTTCATCATCTTTTTTTTCTATATTTTCAGTCACTATTACGCGCCTCCTAAAAAGCTCCTTAATATTTCACTTATTTTCGTCAATACAAAATTAAACGCCGTATCAAAAAGAAGTGAATAAATAGCTATAAAAGCTGTTATCAATAACACTATTACTGTGACATGATATGTTTCACCTTTTGACGGCCAATATATTTTTTTATACTCTTCACGCAAATTCGCAAAAGATTCTTTTAAATTTAATTTACTCATAACCATCTCCATAAAATAAAATGGCAGGTCAGACAGGAATCGAACCCGTAACCCTCGGTTTTGGAGACCGATGCTCTACCAATTGAGCCACTGACCTATTTCATATTTGTACTATTTAACTTCTCTATAAAGAGAATGTCTTCTTAACACTGGATTATATTTTCTCATTTCCAATCTTTCAGGATGAGTTTTTTTATTTTTAGTTGTTACATAATGTCTCAACTTAGTTTCAGTGCATTCTAAAATTACTTGTACTCTCATTTCTTTCTATCCCTCCCAATAAAAATATTGGTATTACCAGAATAAACTAGCATAAATATGATACCATCTTTTGTTTCTCTTGTCAACTACTTTTTTTATTTTTTTCTATAAATTTATTTTTTTATCATCACAATCAAATTCGATATAAAGTCAATGAAAAATCATTATTTAAACTAATTTAAAAAAATATTAATTTTCTAAATATTTATTCAAAAATATCAATTGCTTTATCATAAATTTCTGTTAAATTATGTTTATTTTTTTCTTTCAAGCATTATATAACTTTTTTTGTTTTTTTTCTAACAATTCAATAAGTTTATTATCGTATTCTGAATTTTTTTCTTCAGGATTTTGAACATAAATTATTTCATCAAAATTATTATTTCTAATAAAATCTTCTATTATTGGATGTTCTCTTCCTTCAGTTATACTTGCAAAAGCCTGTAACGACATAAATTCCGTATCCACAAATACTAGCTTATCTGAATTTTTTTATTGATTTTAAGATTTTTTTCATTTTGTCCATAAACAATTTTGCTATAATCATCATACTGTAAATTTTTTTGCATTTCCGTTCAATTCTTCTTTAATGTATTTTTTTCTGTATTCTTCGACATATGTCGTATTAAAAATAATTAGCTAATTTGTGTGTTAAATTCGTTTTCCCTGAGTTTTTGAACCGATTATTGCTATTTTTAATACAAAAAAATTCTCTGACATATCTTGGAATGAAAAAAACCAGTTCTTATAAGGATTTTTTTCTTATTTCTGTTGCACTTATGTAAAAATTATTTCTTTGAATGTCTATTGTCTGTATTTCTAAATTTTTTTATTAAAAGTTTTTTTCAAAATTTGGTAATGTCAAAAAAATTATTTTTATAATTTTCTACATCTTGAGTTTCGTTTGTAAAAATCATGTCTACTTTTATATTTTTTTCAAGTAATTTTTTTCCTGAACTCTTTCACTCCAACCTTTCCATCCATTAGGATAAAATGGTATTCCATCTTCAGCTAAATGCAACACTTTTATATTTGATTGATTCTTGAAAAGTTTGTTCCACAAATTTTTAATCTATCTTTTATCGTTGGCATTTTTTTCATTTTTGACTCATTAAAAAGTTTCAAATCTCTTTCATCGTCGGTACATACGAAAACATACAATGTATCTACATATCCACTCGCTTTTTGAATAAAATCAACATGACCAATGTGTAATGGATAAAATTTTTCCAAATATTATTCCACATTTTTTTATTTTTTTCTCCAATTCTTATCCTCCTTTTTTTTTGAATTAAAAAATCCTCAATACCCTTTTTCCCTCTTAATTTTTTTACATAATTCGCCATCTTCCTCCTACGAATCTTGCTTTCTTAGTCCCATTTGATGATAAATCAGAATTATCGTTGTCATCTTCAATTTCATCATCTGTTTCTTTGAATAGTAACTCTTCATTTTCAGAATCTTCAGAATCTATATTATCTTTTATATTTGTATCACTGTTTTTCATCTTTTTGCTCTCTTCGTGCCTTTACAGTCGTTAAAATTTCAAAATTTGGTATTTCAAACGAACTGCTTTCTTTAGAAATTTGTTTCTGGTTTTTCTTCAACAATCTTTTTCAGAATCTTCTTTTTCAGTAATATTTTCTGATACTTTTTCCAAGACTTTTTCATCTTTTATTTCTTTTTCCTCAGTTTTTTTAGATATTGGTTTCTTCTTCCTTTTCAATAACTTTTTATTTCTTTTTCTGCTTCTTTTGTTTCCATTTTTTTCAACAGTATCATTCAATTCTTGAGAACTTTCTTCTGATTCTAAAAATTTCTGATTTTTTTCTTCAACTTTTTAATTTTTTTCTTTTTGTTCTCCATTATTTTCTTTTTCTTTTACAATATTTTCTTTGTTTTTTTCTTCCTGAACAACTTTCCTCTTCTACTATTTCTATTTTTTTCTTTGTTTTTTTCTCTTTACTATTTTCTTCTTCTTCAATGAAATTTTTCTACATTAGAACTACTTCAAACTCTAATTGATTATTAGGATTTAATTTTTTTAGGGTTCGTATATTCTTTATTTGCATATAATTCTGCAATTGATTTTACTTCGCCTTCTTCCATATTTTTTTCATAGATAATTTTTTTCTCTAATATCTTCTAGTATTCTTTTATCTTCATCATTCAAATGGCTGAAAAACATCGCTATAATATTCAATATTTTTTTAGTATCAAATTCCTTCATGAAATTGATTTATCGTTATTGATGTTGGATTATAAGCAACATGATATTGAATATCAGCGTTTTTTTCAGAAAACATTTCATGAATAAATCCCATCTTTTTCTAAATCAGACAAAAATATCTTTTTATTAAAAAAACACTCATTCCCAATCTGTCTGATAATTTTTTTGATAAGTATATGGCGATTTTTTTCTCTTCAAAATTTTTTTAATTATTAGAGATAAAATCAAAATTCCTGCTTCTCTTTTTACTTTTATTGGAACTTCTTTATTTTGATTATACAAAAAACTCATCTGAAGTTTGAATCGAAAAAGCTATTTGCGATCCTAATAGTATCGTTACCCAAACATATTGAACCCATATTAAGAAAAATCGGTATTAATGCTAAACTTCCATAAATGACATTGTAATTTGTTATTGTTGATTGAGTAATAAAAAAATAATAGTTTCCAACCGAAAGTCAATACTGTTGTAACAACACCCGCAATAATTGCTGGTTTAATCTTTACATTTATATTCGGAACCAAGTAAAATATGAACGAAAAATAATAAAATATATGTCAAAGGTCCAGAAATACCAATAAATAAATCTATTAGTATTTTTTTGTTTAGGAAAACTTTTTATTATACTTTCAGCAATGTATGAATTAAAAAGCTGAAAATGATATAAAAAAATATTGGTCCTAAAAAGATTATTGCTACATAATCTACCATTCTTCTTGCTAACGATCTTTTTTTATTAATTCTCCATATTTTATTAAATGAATTTTCTAATGTTATCAAAACTTTAGAAGCCGCATAAAAACAAGACTATTATCCCAACTCCTGCCAATACGCCACCTTCTGTTGAAACTAATAATTTTTTTAGCTACATCTATAATTACTTTTAACATTCCATTATTTCCTGGCCAAATTTCAAAAAAACTTTTTGAATAAACATTTTTTTCCAAACCAAATCCTCGAGTAATCCCAAGAATAAGCGCAACAATAGGAAAAAAATCGCTAAAAGTGAATAATATGTAAGAGCTATTGACAACATCTGAGTATCTCGATCTCTATAATTTCTATAAATTAAATACACCATTTGTTTCAAATCATTTAATTGATTTTTGGCATTCTCTATTCTTTTGTTATTTTTCCATCATTATTCTCCATTTTTTTCTATAATTTATGATAATTATCCTATATTAAAATATTCCTTTTTCATTAAATATTTCATCTAAAATTTCATCATAATTTTCGATTTTTTCCTCTTCTGCTAAAACATCTTCCAACTTAGGATTTGTCACTGGATGTTTAGGTGCAAATAACGCACATGAATCTTCATGCGGTTCTATCGATTTTTTTCATATGTATCAATATCCTTCGCAATATCAATAATTTCTGTTTTATCCATCCCAATCAACGGTCTGAATACTGGTAATTTTTCCATAACTGCATTTGTACAAGTCAATCCTCCCATTGTTTGCGAAGCAACCTGTCCTAAACTTTCTCCCTGTTATTAATGCTTGATATTGCATTGTATTTGCTAATCTTTCTGCTAATCTCATCATTGCTCTTCTACCCAATATTGTTGCCAAATCTTTTTTTGTTTTTTCATTAATTATTTCCTGAATTTTTAAAATATTCATCGAATAAAGTCTAGCTTTTCCTGTATAAATCGACAATATTTCTGTAAGTTCCTTAATTTTTTCCAACGCTTGTTTACTTGTAAATGGAAAACTATGGAATGTAACAAAATTCAATCTCATTCCTCTTTTTGCCATCATAAATGAAGCAACTGGACTATCTATTCCTCCAGATAACAAAACAAGACCTTTTCCTGTTGATCCTAAAGGTAGCCCTCCGTAAGTTTTTATTTTATCAGTATAAATGTACACATTTTTTTCTAATATCTACATTAAAAATTATATCTGCATCTTTCATTTTAACCTTTTCAAACGGACTATTAATCAAAATATGCGCTCCCAATTCTTTTGCATATTCCATCGAGTTTTTCTCAAAACCTTTATTGCTTCTATTTACTACAACCTTAAAATTTCTAGCTCCTTTTTCATAAGCATACTCTGCAAACTGTAAAAGTTTTTCTTTTTATTTGTTCGTCTTCTCTCTCAACTTTTGCCGCTTGATTAAGTCCTACAATTCCAAAAACTTTTTTCATTTTTTCAGTAACTGCATCTAAATCTTCTGAATTGATAAAAAGATACGGCTTTGAAATGTCATCAAATAGCGTATACTCAAACCCTTCTAACACTTTTTTAATTTTATTTCTTAGCTTTTTTTCTCAAATTGCCCTCTATTTTTTTCCCTTTTTAAAGACAACTCTCCATAAGCTAAACCTATTGAATTTAGTAATTCTTTATTGGTATAACTCATTAATTTTTTTCCTTTCTCTGTTTAATTTTTTTCTTTCATTATTTTTTTAATTTCCTAATCACTATTATAAAGACTTTATCAAAAAAATGCAATAATTAATTTTTATCTCATCTTTCTAATTCTTTCAACACTTGATTTTAATACTGTTACAACTTCAGAAATTTCTTCCAAAGTGTTATAAATAGAAAAAAACTAAATCTTATTGCTCCATTAATTTCACTCGGATCAAGTTTCATAGCCTCCAAAAATTCTACTATTTCCAGTTTTTGAAGAACAAGCCGAACCTGTCGAAAACATAAATTTCATTCATTCCTAAAAAAATGTGTCAACACTTCACCTTTTTGCACCTTTAAACGATACATTCAATATTTTTGGGACTTGATTTTTTTATATCAAATCCTGAATTAAACTTCACATTTTCTATATTCTTTTCAATTTCTTCTGCAAATTTTTTTTCTTTCAACTCTTGAATTTTTTTCATATCATTTTTTTATAATTTTTTTGTAATAATTCCACAGCTTTTTGTAAAAGCAAAAAAATCAATTCTGTTGGCATTGTTCTCTTGACTATTCCATTTTCAGAATTTTTCTCCCTTTACAACATTTATAACCTTTACATCTTTCTTCAAATAAATTGCTCCAATTCCCTTTGGTGCATAAATCTTATGTCCACTCATAGTTATAGCATCTACTGGAATCTCATCAAATTTAATATCCACTGTTCCAAGCCCTTGTACAAAATCTGTATGAAAATAAATATCTTTACTTTTCTCTTTTATAATTTTTCCAATTTTCTCAAGATTTCTGAATTGCACCAGTTTCACTATTAACTGCCCCTATCGAAACTATCAATGTATCCTCTCTCAATAGATTTTTTAGTTGCTCGGTATCCACATATCCCTCTTTATCAACATCTAAATAATCTACTTCAAATCCTTTTTGTTCATAATAACGAAAATTTTCAAAAACTGTTGGATGCTCAATTTTCGTTGTAATCAAATGTTTTTTCGTACGAGAATTTGCTTCAATAATCCCTTGTAACAACAAATTATTTCCATCTCCTCCACCAGCTGTAAAAAATATTCTATTCCCTGTCAACTCCCAAAAAATCTCCTACTATTTTTCGTGACTTTTTAATCTTTTGAGCAATTTTATGTGAAAATTCATGTATTGCATCAGCATTTGCAAAATTTTCTTTCATTGATTCAACCATTACATCAATAACTTCTTGCTTAGGCTTTGTACTCGCTGCATTATCTAAATATATCATTTTATTCCTTCCTATTCATTCTAACTTTATTATTTCTAACAAATTTTGTCAACTACTTAAAAATAAGCACTCTGCAAGTTTTTCTCTCACAAACAAAGTGCTTAGATTTCATTAATATTAAATTTTATAACCAACTTGTTTTTATACATGTTATAATCGATTTCAGGAAAAATATTATCTCTGTATTCAATTTCTCTTATCCAAGATTCATCAAGCGTTCCATTTTTGAAATCTTCGTAAATCTTAAATAATCTATGAACATGGTCACTTACTTTTTTCTGTGCATAACCAACCATTGTTCCTGTATACATTATAAATTCCCAACAAGAAGTTTGAGCCATTAATAATTCTCTTGCTGCTTGATTTAATGCTCTGTATTCTAGTTCATTTTGTGGATCTCTTCCATTAGCTAGTTCTATCATTCTTTCAGCTGCTTTATGTAAATGTCTATAAACATAATCATTTGATCCATCTATCCAAACATCATAATATCCATTTGCTCCCCAACTTGACATACTTACATCTACAATTTGATTTGTTGGGTATTTTTCTAAGTATTTATATGGTGTTATTGTTGAGAAGTTTGATTCAGCTGTTGCTCTGAATACCCATTCTAAGAAAATAGGCCCTTCATACCACCAGTGTCCATAAAGCTCTGCATCATAAGGTGAAATAACTATTGGTTTTCTATATTTCATTCTAGATGCCAAAAATTCAATTTGTTTTGAACGATTGAAAACGAAGTTATAAGCATGTTCTTTTGCTCTGTTGTATGCTGCTTCTGGATCGTAAACTGCTTTATAAGTTCCTTTTTTATCAGTTATTGCATGATATTTGATTCCAATATTTCTTCTTACACCATCACTATGTAAGTAAGGTTTTATATAATCATAATCTAATTCATATCCTGCATCTTTATGGAATTCTCTATAAAGTCCATCTCCTGGATATCCACTTTCCGAACTCCAAACTTGTTCAGATGATTCCAAATCTCTAGCAAATGCCGCTACGAAATTTCTTGTGTAAACTGGAGAATAAATACCATAAACAGGTCTTGGATCACTATGCATAATTCCATGCGCATCAACCAAGAAGTATCTAAATCCATGTTTTTCCAAGTATTTATCTTGTCCTGGATAATATGCACATTCTGCTAACCAAATTCCTTTAGGGTCTCTACCAAAATTCTTGATATAATCTTTTTTAGCCATATAAACTTGTGCATTAACTGCTTCAGGATAATCTTTCATTACTGGTAAAAATCCATGTGTTGCTGTAACTGGAATTATTTCTAAATTTCCTTGATCTTGGAATCCTCTAAATGCTCCAACTAAATCTTTATGATATTTGTTTACAAAAATATCTTTTGCAGTTTTATGTACATGTAAATTATGATTTGCAACCTTAATCATATCAGGATATGGTTTTAATCTTTCTACTTCTTTTTCACAAAATTCAACTAATTTTTGTTATATGTTTTTACATATCTGTTTCTCAAAAGATCATCATTCAACATATTTACCAATGTTCCTGACATTGTTAATGTTAAATTCAAGGTATATTATCTCTAGTCAAATTCTCAAACATCTCTAAAAAGTGGGATGTATGTTTCAGTTATTGCCTCGTATAACCAATCCTCTTCCAAAAAAATTCTTCATACTCTGGATGTCTTACATAAGGTAAATGAGCATGTAAAACAAAACTTAAATATCCTTTATTCATAAATTCACTTCCTCCACCTTTTTATTAATATTTATATACTTGTATTATACCACATTTTTTTGGCAATTTGAAAATTATTTTTTTCATAAATTTTTATTTTTTTATTTTTATAAAACTTTTTGAATTATTTATAACATTTGAATATAAATAAGATAATTACATTATTTTTTTCTTTTTTTAACAATTATAAAATTTAATAAAAAAATTTTTTAATTTATCTCTTATAAATTCTATCTCAACTTTTTCATTTTTCCCCTCTTCACCGTCAATACTAACTCCAATTTCCTCAGAAACTTCCTCAATTACGCATTTTTTTCGCTTGTAAAGTTCGCACATTTTCATTATTAACAAGCTGTCCATTAAATAAATCAAACAAAAATTTTTTTGAAATTTCTAAAGGATTTTCTATATTTTTTTACAATTAGAATATCCATAATCCCATCATCAACATTTGCATTTTTGAAGTAATTCATCAAATCCTCCAACATTTTTTTCCATTTAAAATTATATATAAAATTGCTTTTTCTGAAATCTCTTCATTGTCGTCTATTCGCATTTTTAAATCAAATTTTTTTATGTTTTTTTCAATTCATCAATACCCAGTTATGTAATACGCTGTTTTTTTCCAAAAGTTTTCTTCAATCCTTTATCTGTCGCATATGAAACCTTTTGTAAAAAGTCCACCAGCATATGAAGATAAAAAAATATTTTATTCCCATTTATCAATCCAAAAATCAACAAATTTTGATTTTTTTGTTTAAAATATTATTTATCCAATCTTCAATTTTTTTCTCCTAAATTCAAAGACTTTTGCCAAATCGTTAGATGTCCCTGTCGGAAAAATTGCAATTTCAGGAAATTCAATATTTTCATTATACATGTCTGTTAAGCATCTACTTAAAGTTCCATCTCCACCAGATAAAAATCACAATATCATACTTTTTCATTTTTTTAAAAATTTCTATCAATCTATCATAATCTCTGCTTATACTATATAAAGTTAAAATTATCCCTTTTTTTCAATAATTTTGTCGTTATTAAATCGAAATTATTTAAAATCAAATTTGAATTACCTGATTTTTGGATTATATACTAAAAAGTGCTTTTTCTTAATTTTTTTCTCATACATCATACCTCTTTTTCAAAAAAATTTTTTTATTTTTTTAACAAATTAATTTTCATTAAATGCTTTTGGCTCATATCCAATGTTAAATATGTATCTCACGCCTTCTCCAGGTGACTTCGCTAACTCAAAAATATATCGGTCCTATTGGTAATCTCGCTCCAACACCTAAACCGTAATTTTCTTTTTGTTCTTTTCCAAAATCAAATCCTTTGTCTGATATTCTAGCGATTGATCCATTTATTCCAGCAAATATAAATTTATTTATTTGATATTGTAAATTCAATTTCCCAATAAAAATACTACTTCCTGACAATTTATCTACAGGTATTCCACCAAACTCCATTGAATAATCACTTTCTGAGAATCCTCCTAGTTTCGGTCTATAAGTTTCAGGAACTTTATCTCCATCAGTTGTTACATAAGTTATACTAGGCGTCACTGTTACCTTTTTTTACCAAAGAGGTATATTTCACTTCTCCTTTTGCATATAAAGTATCAAATTTTTGCTTCTTTTGAAGATCCTTTTATATAATCTGCTTTTAAAAATAAGAGCCTTTAGTAGCAAAATTAATTGCATCTCTAGAATCATGTGTTAAACTTGTTTCAAAAATAAGGAAATTTTTGTTTTTTTATTCATATTTTTATCCAAACTTTTTATTCACATCAGAGATTTGATAACCTCCACCAATTAAAAAAATAATGTGTTCGTATTTAATTCTACTCCAAGCCCTAATCCTACTCTAAATTTTTTTGATTCTCAAAATCATATTTTTTTCATTCATAAAATATTGATTTTTTTATTTTATCTCTTTTATACTCAAAATCAGTAACTCCTAAAAAGTTTATTTGATTTTTCCAAAAAGAACAGTTCCTGCTCCATTTATACCATACTCATCGGCAATAATTCCTTTTAATTGATATCTAGTATCTAACGTACCTACAAGTGTCTTATTCCCTTGAATTCCAACTGTTATTGTTGCCAAATCTTCTGTATTTGCATTCGAAGAAAAAAAGTTAAATAATCTCCTGCTTTTTCCTGAACATTAATAACCAATTTATCACCATCTGCTATTTCATAATAAACTGTTGAAAAAAATCACCATTTTTATACAAATTATCTACAATACTTTCCAATTCTTTTCTCATTCATTTTTTTCCTAATTTTTTTCAGGTAAATATCGTTTAAAAATATTCTGTTTCGTATTTTTTTATTTCCTCGAATTTCCACTGATTTTATATCGTATTCATTTTTCCAAGTTTTTCTAAATTCTTTTCTTTTTTTCTTCTATTTCATCAAATTTTTTTGGATTGCTTAATTTTCTGATTTCATCAATATGATCTCTTGCTAATTTTTCTCCCATAGCAATAATATCCTTTGCTTTCAAAAAATCATATGCTTCTACTTTTGATAAATCTGGAGCCATATACATGTCCAACATTCTAATCTGTCTTTCAACTTCTTGTCTACCAGCTATTGTCATCGCATCTGAAACTACATCAACCAATGTCATTTTATTTAAATCTCTTTTTTCAAATCCACTTCCAACATTTATCCCTATTGTATAATCTGCCCCCAAAACCTTCAAATCTTGAACTGGCAAATTTCTAACAACTCCACCATCAATATACAATTTATCACCAACTTGCATTGGATTATAAATTGATGGCAATGATAAGCTCGAACGAATTGCAGTAGCCAATGAGCCTTTTGTTATCATTACTCCTTCTCCAGTATTCAAATCAGTTCCTACTGCTGCAAATTTTTTTGGATATTTTGTAAAATCATTTTTATCGAGTACACCGTATAACAACTCATTCAATCTTTCACTTGCACTTTTACCACCAATTGCTCCCAGGAGTTATTTTAGGCATAAATTTTTCCATAGGCAAACTTAATGTATTTCTGTCCTCAATCATATTTCTTACTATCCCTTTTTTCTCTCTATCAATTTTATCATTAAACAAATCCCATCCAATCCATATGAACTGCAATATCCTCTAACTCTTTCGCTGTATATCCCGCTGCATAAAGTCCTCCAATTATACTTCCCATACTTGTTCCTGTCACATACTCAATCGGCACTTTTTCCTCTTCCAAAACCTTCAAAATTCCAATATGTGCAAGTCCCTTCGCTGAACCTCCACCAAATGCAATTCCAATTTTCTTATCTATCTCTGGAACAGTATCTATCTCATTATTTACAACAAATTTCTCTTCTGATTTTTTTTATCTGTTTCCAAAAGAATCTTTCTTATTTTTTTGAAACTTTTTACTCTTTTTATCTTCCCCTTTTACTTTTGTATCCTTACTATCTTTCTCGTCTATACTCTCTTGTTTAGAATTTTTCTTTAGAATTCTTTTTATCCGTCTCACTAACTACAATCAGTTTATCTGAACATCCATCACCACATAAATTTTCACTATTCTCTGAAAAAAACTTTCTGCCAAAAAGAAAATTATTAAAAACCAATAAACACAATAAAAATTTTTTTATCCACTTTTTTTCTTTCCATCTTATTCTCCTTTCACCATTTCATAAAAACCTAAATTATTTCATACAACTCACTTAATTTATCAACTTTATATTTTGCTTTAATTTCTGGATTTTCATCTTTCCCTAATAAATTAACCCAACAAGTATCTATTCCAAAATTAATTCCACCTTTAATATCAGCTGTTTGCGAATCCCCTATCATTATAATTTCACTCTTGTCTAAATTTTCACACCCTAATTTTTTTATCGCATACTCAAAAAAATCTTTGAATTTGGCTTACTCACTCCAACCTCTTCTGAAACAATAATTTCATCAATATATTCACTAATTTTTGAATTTTCTATTCTAGAATGTTGAACTTCTTTAATACCATTTGTCACAATCGCCACTTTGTACTTAGATTTTATATACTTACATAATTCCACCGCACCATCAAATAAATAAGTCCCTCACCTAATCTATCTAAATACCCTTGACTAAATTTTTTTCAGCATCATATTCAAGTCCAACTTTCTCAAACAATTGCTTAAATCTCTCTACCCTCAAATTTTTTACTTGTAATATTCCCTTTCTCCAATTCCGACCACAAAAAAACTATTAATCTTCTTGTACTCTTCCTTTATTGAAAAAAATATTCCTCTTCAGAATTTCTTTCAAAAAACAAAAATCTTTCAAAAAACCTTTCTCATCGCATGTTTTTCAGACTTTTCATAATCAAATAAAGTATCATCTGCATCTATTAATACAACTCTATACATTTTCCCTCTTTTCTTTTCTAAAAAAATTTTTTTCATTTTCTATTTTAATTCCATCTGTACAATCTCTCAAAAAAATAAAAATAGAATTAACAATTTCATTATATCCAATTTTTCCACTTTTTATCAATCTTTTTTTGAAAAATAAAAAAATACGCCTTCAACCTGTTTTTACCACAAGTATCTAGCGTATTTCACAAATTTATTTTATTTTTTTTAACATTTTTTTTCTTGTAAGAATTTCAATGCCTTGTCAACATTAGCTTCCTTACCTTGTTCTGGCACATATTCAATATATTTAACAACATTATTTTCATCAACAATCATCAATGCTCTCGTTAACAATCCACTTTCTTTCATTAAAAGTCCATTTTGTGCTCCAAATTGATGATATTTGTAATCAGAAACTGCTTTAATTCCATTTATATCATTTGCTGTACAAAATCTTTCTTGTGCAAATGGAGTATCCACAGTAACTGAATAAAATTTAACATTTGGATATTTAGCTGCTGCTGTATTCAACATTTTTGTTTGTAACGAACAAACTTTCGTATCCAATGAAGGTGCTGTATAAATAACTTTTATTGCTTTGTCTGCTAAAATATTCTTTTCTTCCAATTTACTATTTACTGTTAATGGAACACCTTTTAACGTATCTCCAACTTTTGTTTCTTTCCCAACAATTGTAACAGGATTTCCTCCCATAGTTATTTTTAAATTGTTGTCAGCTTTTAAAGTATCCAAATATTGAGTGTACTCTTTTGGAACTCCTGCTGGAGCTGCTGAAACTTCTTTTTTTGAACCACAAGAAACCATAATTCCTAGTAATCCTGTAATCAACAATAATTTCTTCATAATCTTAAACACAACTTTTTCGTTGTGTCCTCCTTTCAACCTAACAATTCTCTACTTTAAATAAATTTCCCTATTCAATCTATTAAAAACTAACAGATTTTTTTAAGGGGACATTTGTATATAATAATATCAAATTTTTTTAGATTAATGTCTATCTTTTTTTGATTTTTTTGAACTTTTTCTTTCTTTTTGAAGAACCTTTATCTGGTTTTTTTGTTTAATTTCTTATCTGATTTTTTTGTCTGATGACTTTCTTTTTCTTCTTCCACCAGATTTTTTTACCACTTGAATTTCCACCAGTGCTATTTGCTTTTTTTCTACTAATGGTTTTGAATCTTTCTTAGAATTTAAAGCTCTAATAATAAATTCTGCTTCTTGTAAAAGGTACTGTTATGAATGAATATTTATCCATAATCTTAATATCTTTAACTTTTTCTTCCAGGTGTTTTAGCTTTTTTTATTCAATAAATCTAACAATCTACCAGCGTTATAACCATCTTTAGAACCTAACGCAATGAATAATCTAGTTTTATCATCAATTTTAACTTTTACATTTTCAATTTCATTATAATTTTCAGGCAAGAATTCGTCTTCATAAACATGTCTTAACACAGAAGCTAAAACTTCTTGTGGATTTCTTCCTTCCAATAATTCAGTCGCTAATTGATCATATGCATTATGGTCGTTTTCTTTAATAATTTCATCCACGTAAGCAATTAACGCTTCTTTTTTCGCATTTAAGATTTCTTCTACATTTGGTATATTTTCTCTCTTAATGTCTGTTTTTGTAATTCTTTTAATTTGTGCTAATTTACTAGCTTCTCTAGGTGTTACAAATGTAATTGCAATACCTTTTTGTCCAGCTCTTCCAGTTCTTCCAATTCTATGAACATAAGACTCTGCCTCTTGTGGTATCGAATAATTAATTACATGTGTCAAATTACTTACATCTATTCCTCTTGCTGCAACATCTGTCGCTACTAATATTGTAAGCACTTTTTTCTTAAATAAATCCAATGCTTTTTGTCTCAATCCTTGAGTAATGTCTCCGTGAATACATTCAGCATCGTAATTTCTAGCTTTCAATCTATTTGTTACATCATCAACTTCAGATTTTGTTCTACAGAAAACAATTCCATAAAAATCTTGTTCATAATCTAAAACTCTTGATAATGCTTCAAATTTATCTTCTTGTTTTACTTCATAATAAATTTGTTCTGTCAAGTTAGTTGTCAATTCTTTTTTTTCTCAACTTTTTAACATTTTGTAGTTAACCATAAATCTTTTTGCAATATCCAAAATAGCTTTAGGCATTGTTGCTGAGAAGAATAACATTTTTTTCTCGTCATTTGTTTTTTCTAATATTAATTCGATATCTTCAAGAAATCCCATATTAAGCATTTCATCCGCTTCATCCAATACGAAATAATCTAAGTTATCAACTTTTAAAATTTTCTTTCTCATTAGGTCCATAACTCTTCCAGGCGTTCCAACTACAATATCTACACCCTTTTTCAAGTTTTTTATTTGCTGCTCAATAGAAGCTCCTCCATACACAGCCAATACTTTTATATCTTTTTCACCTTTTAATGAATAAATTTCATCTGCAACCTGATTTGCCAATTCTCTTGTTGGAGCTAAAATCAATGCTTTTACTGTTTTATCCGCATCTATTGTTTCCAATATCGGTATACTAAACGCTGCAGTTTTTCCTGTTCCTGTTTGCGCTTGTCCTATTAAATGTGTTCTTTCTTTTAATAATTCTGGTATTACTAATCTTTGTATTTCACTTGGTTCTTCAAATCCTTTTTTACTCAATGCATTAAGTAATTCTGTACTCAATCCTAAATCTTCAAATTTTTGCATTCTTTCCTTTTACCTTCCTTTTTTTACTAATACAAACTATTATATCATACTTTTCATTTTTTTCTGCTTGATTATTTTTTTATTTTTTTTCAATTTATTTCATTAATCAAAAAAATATTTTTTTATTATTTCCACTCATTTTCTCTAAAGAAGGTAAAAGTCTTTATCAATCTTATTTTCCCACTATCTCCATAATTTTTTTCAACACTCTTGCACTTGGATCGTCTACATCGCATCCTTCCCACTCTTTATTCGGCATCCAGAAATCTTTTATCCATTCAGCTTTATTTGGGATAAAATTTTTCAAAAAATATCTCTATACAGTAGTGATTCTTTTGTAAATGGTGTTCTATATGGATATTTAGTCTACTGCATTTTTCAAGTCTTCATCAGTATATTTTTCCTCTGCATATTCTTTCAAATAATCAACCATCGAATGTCCTACTGCATCACTGAAACGCTGCTTTTTCTCTATACAAAATGCTATCTGGCAAGTAGTCTAATCCTTCAAATGCTTTTCTCAATAAATATTTTCCTTTATTATATTTATTCATTTTTTTCTCAGGATTCACACTCATAACATAATCTACAAAATCCAAGTCACCAAACGGAACTCTTGCTTCTAATGAATTTGCAGCAATAACTCTATCAGCTCTCAATACATCATACATATACAATTCTCTAATTCTTTTTTGAGATTCTTTTTGAAATTCTTCAGGTATCGGTGCAAAATCTGTATATTTGTAACCAAATATTTCATCACTCACTTCTCCTGTCATAAGCACTTTCAAATCAGTGTTTTCATGAATATATTTACACACTAAATACATTCCAATACTAGCTCTTATTGTTGTAATATCCCATGTTTCCAAGTGCCAAATTACTTTTTCCAACGAATCCAAAACGTCTTTTTTTGTCATAATTACTTCCGTATGCTCCGTTCCTAAAAAATCTGCCACTTCTTTCGCATATCTCAAGTCAATCGGATCTGTTTCCATCCCAATTGCAAAAGTTTTTATTGGTTTATCCAAAAATTTTTGAGAAACTGCACAAACCAACGAAGAATCCAATCCACCACTCAACAAAAATCCCAATGGTGCATCTGAATGCAATCTCTTTATTATCCCTTTTTCCAATTTTTCTCTAATTTTAGAAGTTATCGTATCCAAATCTTCATCAATAATTCTTTTTGGATCCGCCAAATCATTGTACAAATGAAATTCTCCATCTTTGTAATAATGACCTGGAGGGAACGGAAATACTTCATCACAAAATTCTATTAAACCTTTAGCTTCTGATGAAATGCGATTCCACCAGTTTCTTTATCATATCCATAAAACATTGGTCTTATACCAATTGGATCTCTTCCAGCCATTATTTCACCAGTTTCTCCATCAAATAAAACTAAAGCAAATTCAGCATCCAACATCTTCAACATAATTTCAAATCCAAATTTTTCATAAAGCGGAATAAGTACTTCACAATCACTTTCTGACTTAAATTCAAACTCATCCCTCAACAATTCCCTCAATTCCAAGAAATTATAAATCTCCCCATTACAAATCAATTTTTTCCCATCTCTTTCAAACGGTTGATTTCCTTTTGCTGACAAATCCATAATCGATAATCTATGAAATCCCCAAATCCCATCTTCTTCTTTGATTGTTTGGTTATCAGGCCCTCTATGAAAAATATTGTCATAACTTTTTTTAAACATTTCCTTATTAATTTTTTGTTTTGATGCAAATACAAATCCACACATACTAATTTCTCTCTTTATTTCTCTTAAAATTTTTCGTAATTATACAACTGCTAAACAAAGAAAAAAACCGCAATCTCTAAAAAAATTGCGGGTATTAAAATATACATTTTATGAATTAAGTATGTTACAAACTTGTCAAAACAAATTTACAATTAATGTTTTTCATAATTACAATGTACGGAAATGCCTTTTCATGCACTCGATACCCGCCAATACTAACGTAATTGGATCACGTCTCAGTCTACTAAAAATTTCTTTTTATTGATTTAATTCATTTTATTTAAAACTTTTTTTATAATTTATATTAAATCTCTCATTTCTAAAAGAAATTCTTTCGGTGAGCAACTCCAGAGTGTTCTTCACTAATTACTCCATTGTTAGACTTCCACCATCTCTAACTCGCTCTTAACTTCTGTAAAAAGCTACTCTCTCTATCACAGTCTTTTTCATCTATTTAGCTTTATTATGAACTTATATTATCATAAAAAAATCATAAATGTAAAATATATTATTATTACATAATCATTTATAATATTTATAGTTTTAACAATTTATATTATTTTTCAAAAAAATTCTGTTGCTAATTCTTTCAAGAAATAAACATCTGACACTCCACAAAGTTCCCTTGCTGAGTGCATTGCAAGCATAGGTATTCCAACGTCTATTCCATCAATTTCTAAGTGAGTTGAAGAAATAGGTCCTATTGTACTTCCTCCTAATTCATTTGACTCATTTACAAACGGCTGTATTTTTAATATCTGTTCCATCAATTATTTGTTTTATTACAGAAGTTGAAAAATCCGTCTGAAGTATATTTTTGTCTAGCACTGATTTTTACTGAAATACCTTCATTAATTCTACCTCTGCTTGTAGGATCCGTTTTGATTCATATGTGCAGGATGTGCTGCATGTGCTGCATCTGCCGATAACATAAATGATCCACTTAACATTCTCAAGAAATTCTCTCTCGTATAACCTAATCCTAACACTATTCTTTCCAATGTATGTATTAAATAATTTGAATCTGCCCCTTGTTTTGTCGCACTTCCAATTTCTTCATTATCAAAAGCCACAAAAACGTTTATTTGTTTTTGATTATGCTCACTTTCCACCAATCCTAAAAGTCCTGCATAAACTGAAACTAAATTATCGATTCTTGGTGCTGAAATAAATTCTTCATTTGCCCCCAAAAGACATCCTTTTTCAGTATTGTAAACATACAAATCAAAATCCAAAACATCTTCTTTTTTCAAATTAATTTTATCAAAAATATAATTTAATAAAAAAGTTGTCTTTTTCAAATGTTTCATTCATTAATCCAATTACTGGCAACACATCTTTTTGTCTGTCAATTTTTACCCCATTATTAACATCCCTGTTTTGATGTATTGCTAAATTTGGTATTGTCATTAGTGGCTCATCAAATTTTATAGCAACTGTTCTTGGAAAAAACGGATCATTTGTTCTAAGAATAACTCTTCCTGCGATTGAAAGTGGTCTGTCAAACCATGTACTTAAAATTGGTCCCCCATAAACTTCCGTATTCAATCGAATTATATTCTCTGTAATCATCTCAGGATTTGGTTTTATTCTGAAACAAGGCGAATCTGTATGTGATCCAAATATTTTAAACCCTCTCGACAAATCTACGTCTTTCCCCACTGTAAACGCAATTATCGCAGAATTTGATTGTTTTACAAAATATTGACCCCCTTTTTTCAATTTCCACTCTTCTCTCGGATTCAATCTTTGAAATCCATTTTCTTCCAAAATATCTGATGAATTTTTTACTGCATGATAGGCACTTGGACTGTCATCGATAAATTCAATTACTTCTCTAGCAAAACTTTTGATTTCTAAATCTATAAATCTTTTTTTTGTATTTGCTGCATTTCTTCATTCGTGTGTATCATTTTCATCCCTCTCTTTCCAAAAATTCAACTCTATTTACTAAAAAAATATACGTTTTTCAATTTTTTTGTGTCTCTTACTTTGATAAAAGTATACCTTGAAAAATCTTAAATTTCAATAGATTGAAACCAAATTAAATGTTTTTTTAATAAATCTCAGAAAATTTACCAATTAAATAATCAATATAATATGATGAATCAAATTCTTTTTCCAGTCATGTCTTTTTATTATTTCTTTTTGGTGTTTTTGTTTTTCCCAAATTGATGAATATTGTTTTTTTAAAAATTTCATTTATTCTACTGAATTCTCCATTTTTTTAATTCATCTAAAATATTTACTTTTTTTGTTAATTGTATCGTAAATTTGTGCAGAATAAGCACTTCCTAGCGCATATGAAGGAAAAATATCCAAATAATCCTGAAGCCCAGTGAACATCTTGTAAAATTCCTTTTGAATAAGTTTCTGGTCTAATTCCTAAATATTTTTTTCATATTTATCTGCCCAAGCTTTCTGCCAATTCATCTACATCAACTTCCTTATCCAAGTCACTAAAAATCTCTTTTTCAAGCTCATATCTTATCAAAATATGAATCGGATACGTCAATTCATCAGCTTCAATTCTAATAAACGACTCTTCAACTTCATTTGCTAGAATATACAAATCTTCAGCAGTTATCCCATTTTTTGACAATATTCCATCAAAAACTTTTTCAATTTTTGGATAAAGAAAACTTAAAAATTCTCGACTTCTTCCAAACATATTTTCATAAATTCTCGATTGTGATTCATGAATTCCCATTGAAGTTCCATTTCCTAAAATCGTATTAGAAATCTCGTCTGTGATGTGTTGTTCATACAAAGCATGTCCACCTTCATGAATTGTTGAATAAACTGAACTCAATAAATTATTCTCATAGTAATGCGTCGTAATTCTAACATCTTTATTTCCCATATCAGTAGTAAACGGATGCTCACTTTCCTTCAAAATACCTCTCTCAAAATCAAATTTCATTACATCTAGAATCTCTTTAGATAGCTCTTTCTGCTTTTTGAATATCAAATTTCAATGATTTAAATTTTTTTTCTTTTTTTCTTCATCTAAAACTTTTTTTCTCGCTCTTAACAATTTTCTTAATCAATGGCGACAATTCAGTTCTTACCTTCTCAAAAAAATTCATCCAATTCCACAACAGTCATTTCTGGCTCATAATCGTCCAAAAAGCGTATTGTATGGATGCCCTTCATATCCCCTCAATTTAATAAATTTCTTATTATATTCTATAATTTTGCTTCAAATAATCCTTAAAAATCTCATAATTATTTTTCATTTTTAGCTCTCTCCCAAACCCTTGAAGCTACTAAAACAATCTCTGAATATTTTTGATAATCTTCTTTGGGTATTTTTTTCATTTTTTTCAAACGTCTCTTTTTTTATCTCTTGAATAATTTTTCTATCTAATTCATTCAAATCATTCTCATCAACCGAATAAACAAGTTCCTTAAACTCATCATTTATTACAGTCGAATAACTTTCTCCCGACAAATAATTAAGTGTCTTAGACTTTTTCTCAATTGCCATTCTAGGTGCCTCTGTTTCAAATCCCAATTTAATAACGTTATCGCGTCATCAAATGCTGCTTTTTTTCTCTAATATTTCTTTAATTTTTCTTCATTTTTTTCGTTCATTTTTTTCCTCCTCAAATTTCCTTTTTATACAGAATACTTTTTATTATATCACATTAATTTATTTTTTTGTAACGGACAAAAAGAAAATAATATGTTATAATAAATTATGTAAAAATCATTTTTTTAATTGGGAGGAATATATATGTCATATCAAACGATTATTGTTGGAATTGCTGGTGGAACTGGATCTGGTAAAACTAGCGTGACTAAGGCGATTATCGAAGATTTAGAAAAGAAAGGAATTCATTCAATTTTACTGGAACAGGATTCTTACTATAAAAGAAATGATCACTTGACTTATGAGGAAAGAGTGGGATTGAATTATGACCACCCTGATGCAATTGATTTTAACTTGTTAGAAGAGCATATTTTATCTTTGAAAAATGGAAAATCTATTGAAAAGCCGATTTATGATTTCCAAGTTCATAATAGAGTTAATGAGACAGAACACATTGAACCTGCGAATTTAATAATTGTAGAAGGAATTTTAGTTCTTGCTATACCGAAAATTCGTGATTTATTTGATGCGAAAATTTTCGTTGATACGGATGATGATGAGAGATTGCTGAGAAGGATTGAGAGAGATTTGCATGAACGTGCGAGAAGTTTTGAAAGTATAAAAAATCAATATATAAATACAGTAAAACCAATGCACTTAGAATTTGTTGAGCCTTCAAAAAGATACGCAGATGTTATTATTCCTAGAGGAAAAGATAATAAAGGTTGGAATAAAAAAATGGTTGCAAGTCGTCTTAGATATTTGTTTAATCATTTAGAAAAAAAATAAAAAATTAAGTTTAATTTGAGAGGAGAAATATTTTTATGAAAAATAGTTGTAATTGGTGGTGGAGCAGCAGGAATGATGTTTTCCACTCAATATAAAAAAAGCAAATCCTGATGATGAAGTTTTTTTGTTTGAAAAATCTTCATATGTTGCTTGGGCTGGTTGTCCAACACCTTATTTTATTGCTGATGAATTGAAAAAAAGTGATGTTTTACACGGAACGCCTGAAGACTTTATAAAAAGAGGAGTTAATGTAAAAATTCATCATAAAGTTACTGGGATTGACTTTCAAAATAAGACTTTGAATGTTGAAGGAGAAGAAATAAACGGAGTTTTTGGTTATGATAAACTTGTGATTGCTGTTGGAGCAAAATCGTTTATTCCAAATATTTCTGGATATTCTAAAGATTTGACTAATGTTTTCACACTTTCTCATGCAGAAGAGGCTTTTAAAATTAAAGATTATCTTACTGAAAATAAAGATAAATTGAAAAAAGCTGTGGTTGTTGGAGCTGGATTTATTGGGCTTGAAACTGCAGAAGCCTTTAATAAAAAAGGATTAAATGTGACAATTATTGAAAAGGCTGGAGAAATTTTACCTTCGTTTTTCTGAAAAAAATTGAAAGCTGGGGTTTATAAAGAAATTGAAAAATCGAGGAATTTCTTTGAAGTTGAATGCTGGTGTTACTGAAATTGTTTCACAAGATGGAAAAGCAAGTGCTGTAAAATTAGATAATGGAGAAATAATTGATTTCGATATTGCATTATTTAGTATTGGAATTACTCCTAATATTGATTTTTATTCCTAAAAAAATTTAAAAAACTGACCAAGGAAAAAAATTGTTGTAAATGATAAATTCGAGACTAATTTACCTGATGTTTATGCAATTGGAGATTGTATATTTAACAAATTCTATAAAACAGATAGAAATCTTTATGCACCGTTTGGGAGATGTCGCTAATAAACACGGAATGATGTTGGCGAAATACTTGTCTGGAAAAAATATTAGCTGGAAAGGATTGTTAAGATCTTTTGCAACTTCATTTTATGATATTAAATTGGCACAAACTGGATTAACACTGAAAGAAGCGTTAGATTTAGGATATAATGCAGATGTTGTTGAAATGCATGCAATGTATAAAAATTCTGGATTTGAGGATTCTATTCCTGGAAAAGTTGAAGTTGTTTATGATAAAGATAAAAAAGTGTTGTTGGGTGGAAGTATGGTTGGAGCTCAAGCTGTTGCTCAATTTATCGACCAAATTGCGATTGTTACAACTTTAGAAACACCTATTGAAAAATTTATCGAAATTGATTTTGCTTATTCACCTACAAATGCGAGTGTTTGGAATCCATTGTTGGTAGTTTATAGAAAAAGTTATTAAATAATTTTTTTAAGCAGTTTTACTATAATTAAATAAAATTACGAATAATCTTAAAAAAATACAATAAATAGGAGGAAGTTCTGTGAAAATTAAATTGAAAAAGATTAAAAAAATGTTCAGCATAATAAAAGATTTAGAATAAATTATCAGATTTTTTTATGTTTCTCGCCATTTATAGTTTTGCAACATCACTACTTGATTTGCATGGCGATATCAGTATTTCCAAAAAAATCCTATTTTAGAATTTATCGATTTTTCGATTTATTTAATTTTTGCTATCGATTACATAGTTCGGTTTATTTTTGCAAAATACAAAGCTAATTTTATAGAAAAATAATATTCCTGATTTAATCTCGATTATTCCATATTACTCGATTTTTTTAGACTATTTAGAATATTTAAAATCAGAAAATTCATGAAAACTTTTTCGATATCTAAAAACTTTCTAAACTTTATTTATTCGTAAAAAAACATACAAAAAAATCAAAAAAATTCTTAAAATTGAATGGTTTGATTTATTTATTGATGATGGCTGCACTTGGAATTCTTATTTCTGCTCTTATTATTTCTTATGTAGAAAAAAATGAAATATGGAGACAGTTTATGGTGGGCCTTTGTTACAGCAACAACCGTTGGATATGGAGATATTTCGCCAAGAACTCATGTTGGTAGATTTGTAGCGATTTTTCCTTATGCTTATTGGAGTTGGAACTTTTGGAATGATTACAGGTACTGTCACAACCTATTTTTTTAAACAAACAAAAATGAGTTTGTACCTGATGATGATTTAGAAAAAAATTTATTTTAAAAATCCGAAAAATTATAGCGATTCTGAAAAAAAGGAAATTATCACTTTTATAGATTTTTTTAAAAATCTAAACGAGAAAAAAATAATAAAAATTGTGGGCAATTTGAAAGTGTTAGAAATTTATATTTTTCAATATTAAAAAAATGAAGCTGTTAATGAAATTAAAAGATGTAACGAATAACTCGATTATAATCGATTCTAAAAGGCGTATAAACTTGAGAAAAGAAAAAAATTGAAAAAAATTGGAACAATTTTCTACTTTGACTGATGATGAAATTGATGAGAGTTTGTAAAAGGAAATACGGGGGATGTTGAAGATGGAGATTAAGTAGTAATTTTTTTGGGATTTGAGGGAATTTAAAAATCAGGATGATGGGGTGGCATCCTGATTTATTAGATTTTAAATTTACACAAAAATTTTGTACTTTTTTTAAAACTCTTATTTATTCATTAAATTTTTCTATAATTAAATGTAAATTTTGTTCTCTTATAAAAATATGTTACTCTTTCATGACACAATAAAAAAACAGTAGAGAAATATAATAAAATCATTAATAAAAATAAATAAATATTTTCTAGTTTTAGATAAATTTATCATAAAAAAATATAAATTAAAAAAATACAACTATGTAAAAAAATAAAAAAACTTCAAATCTACAAAAAGTACACTTTTCTTAATAAAAAAATATAAATAAAATGTAACTAAATAAATTTGAGAAAAAAATTTATTTCCATCATTATTTCTAAAATAATCAATAATTATTAAATAAACAGGCAATAGTACTAATTTTTTTCTACATTATTTATGTTATTATTTGTACTTATTATAAATATAATCCCAATAACTATTAATATTAAAGTTATTTTTTTAAAATCCTTTTCCTCTCCATGCTCCTCCTAATTTCCAATATCTATTAATAACATCTCGTCGAAAATTAATAATTTTTGTTCTGTCTTGTCCACTATAAGTTAAATCCAAAATCTATTTAGCTTCTAAAATTATCAATTCTTTTGGACTCTTATTCAATACTTCACATCCATCTTTTTTCACAACAACATCGTCTTCGATTCTAACTCCACCCCATCCGTCAAAATAAAGTCCTGGCTCAATAGTTACAATCATATTTTCCTTCAATTCAATTTGTGACATTTTTGATAAATATGGTAATTCGTGAATTTCTATTCCAATTCCATGACCTAATCCGTGACCAAATGCTTCTCCTAATCCTTTTTCTGTAAAGAAGTTTCTTACAACAGTATCCACTTCATCTGATCTCATTCCAGCTTTAACAGTATTTATTCCTAATAATTGACTTTCTAAAACAGTGTTATAGATTTCTTTGTGTCTTTCTGTGATATTATTTCCATAATAAACTGTTCTTGTGATGTCAGAAACATATCCGTCATAATATGCTCCAAAATCCATTGTAATAAATTCATCTTTTTGAATTTTTTTGTCACTCGCTACACCATGTGGCATCGCACTTCTGTACCCACTAGCCAAAATAGTATCAAACGATCTATCTTCAGCACCTAATTTTCTTTGAACATATTCCATATATCCAGCCAATTCTTTTTCAGAAACACCTTCTTTAATCACTTTCAAAACTTCAGAAAATGCAGTATCACTTATTTCAATTGCTTTTTTTATAGTTTCAATTTCTTCATTAGTTTTAACCATTCTCTCAAAAATCAATTTTTCTCCAACAGGCACTAAATCAGCTTTAAAAATCCCTTTTATTGTTTGATATAAAGAAAAAGTCACATCCTTATCCTCAAATCCAACAGTTTTCAATCCTAATTTTTCAATATATTCTCCAACAGTTTGCAATGAACCTCTTGTCACTTCTACAAATTCAAATCCCATTGGTGTCACTTGTTTTTCAGCTTGAGTTCTATATCTAAAATCCGAGAAGAAATAGTTCCCTTTTTTTGTAACCAAAGCCACTCCAGTAGTTCCTGTAAATCCAGCAAAAATATCTCAAATTATACAAATTTGTCAAAAAAATTCCATCAATATTTAATTCATTCAATATTCTTTCTAATTTATCTGTTCTTTTAGTCATCTTCTATTCTCCAATCTTAATTTTGTTTTTGATTTATTTCATTTACTATTTTAACGCTATTTTCATCTAAAATCAAATATTTTTTTATTTTTTTATTTTTTTCCCCTTTTTTATAATTTCAACTATTCCCAAAATTGCCGAAATAACGTATCCTAAAAATCCTAAAACAGGTATCTCATTTATTTTAGGCGGTATTCCAGATAATACAACTATCGAAGAAGCTATTAACAACGAAGCAATAATTATCGCAACAACCAATCTATCCAATATTTTTAACAACTCTTTAAATCCCGTAACTTCATGTTTATGTTTCAATTCCCCATTCAATATTTTTTGCGATATATTCCTCAAATCTTCTGGCAACGACAACCAGCTTTCAGACACTTGCGTAATTTTCTTAGTCCCTTTTTCAAAAATATATTTTGGATTCATTCTTTCTCGCAAAATCCTTTTCGCATAAGGTTCTAGCGTCTTCATAATATCTAAACTTGGGTCCAAATGCCTTCCAATTCCTTCAATCTGTCCCACACCTTTCACTAAAAGATAAATATCCTCTGGCAAAATTACTTGATTTTTATTAAGAATAACTCTAACTTTCTCAAAAATATCTCCAATACTTATCTCACTCAATGCATTCCCATCAACTAAATACACAATTTCTGTTAATTCCCTCTCTAATTGTCTCTCATCGGGAACATTGTATTTAACAGCCAGCTCTTTTATCGTATCTATAGCTTTTTTCACATCCTTTTGTATAAAATGCAACAATAAGTTTTCAAGTAATTCCTTATCTTGCGGATACAAAGTCCCCATCGCACCAAAATCAATAAATACAATTTTCCCTTCTGGCGTCATAAAAATATTCCCTGGATGCGGATCAGCATGAAAAAATCCATATTTTAATACTTGCTGTATATACAAATCCAATCCTACTCTTGCCACTTCACTAGGAAAAAATCCACATTTTTCAATTTTTTCCTTATCTGTTATTTTAAATCCCTTTATAAACTCCATACAAAGAATATTATCATTCGACAACTCTCTATACGGAACTGGAACATGTATTCGTTTATCATTTTTAAAAATTATTTGCAAATTTTTTTCCATATTGCTTAATTCATTTCTAAACGACAATTCTTTTCGTAATCGAATTCCCAAAACTATTAATAATATAAGAAACATTCATCTTTTTAATTTCTTCATTCGTTCTCTCAAAAATACGCTGCTAAATCCCTCATCATTGATAAATCAGACGCTACAATCTCCTTTATCCCTTCTCTTCTAACTTTAATTACAACTTCTGTTCCATCTTTCAAAATACCTTTATACACTTGCCCCATCGAAGCCGAAGCCATTGGCGTTTCATCAATCTCTTTAAAATATTCTAATGGCTCTATATTCAATTCTGCCTTTATTTTTGCATAAATATCTATTTTCTCTGGCTCAACATCATCTTGCAATTTTTGAAATTCTGCAATAATATCTTCTGGAAAAATATCCGTTCTATTACTGCACATTTGCCCTAATTTAACATAAGTAGGCCCCAAATCCTGCATCGCTAAACGGATTCTCTCAGGAAAAGATGTCTCCCTTATATTTTCCAATCGCTTACTATTTTTTGCAAGCCTATTCGGAATAAATCTCTCCATGCCAGTTCTATCAAAAAGTTCCTCAAAACCATATTTTAAAAGAACATCCGACAACTTTTTCATTCTTTTTATTCTATCTATAACTTCCATTTTTTAACCTTCTTTATTTATAGTTTTTGTAATATTCGATTACCATTTCTGCACATTTTATGCCATCAACTGCTGCAGACATTATTCCACCTGCATATCCAGCACCTTCTCCACACGGAATAATCCCTTCAATATTAGCAAAAAACTCCTCATTTCTAGGAATTTTTACTGGCGAAGAACTTCTACTTTCCACCCCTGACAAAACAGCATCATAGTTTCCAAACCCTTTAATTTTCTTATCCATCGCTAATATTCCTTCCTTTAAAGCCGAATTTATAAACTCTGGAAACAACAAATTTCAAGTCTGCAAATCTATATCCTCTAAAATAACTAGGCTTAACCTTCCCTAATTTTGTAGAAACTCTATTTTGCAAATAATCTCCAAACAACTGAATTGGTGCCTTATAATCACTTCCTCCAAGCTCAAACGCCTTCTCCTCTAATCTTCGCTGAAACTCAACCCCAGCCATTACATCTTCCCCATCAAAATCCTCAGGAAACACATTTACCAAAACAGCCGAATTTGAATTTTCTAAATCCCTCTTAGAATAACTCATCCCATTCACTACAAGCCTTCCAATTTCACTCGCTGCAGGAACAACCACTCCTCCAGGACACATACAAAATGTATAAACTCCTCTACCATTACTAGCCTTCGCATTTAACTTATATTCTGCAGTCGGCAATTTATCAGCAAATTTACCATATTGAGAATGATTTATCATCGCTTGTTTATGCTCAATTCTTACACCAACAGAAAAAATCTTTCTTTCCATATGAATATTTTTCTCATTCAACATATAAAAAGTATCTCTCGCACTATGCCCAATAGCCAAAATCGCCACATCTGTTTCAATTTCATAACTCGGATTTTTTTCAATTTCCCCGTTTTCCACTCTTTTCATAGCCTCTTCACTAACATCCTCAATCTCAACACTAGTTAATTTCTTATTCTCATCATATTTCACAGAAACTAATTTTTGGCTAAATCTATATTCTCCCCCTAAACTCTCAATTTTCTCTCTTATCCTTCTCATAATCCCAATCAATTTATCTGTCCCAACATGGGGTTTCGACATATACGCAATCTTTTTCTCTGCTCCAGCCTTTATAAATTCCTCATAAACCTTCTGCATCCTAAAATTATTCGTATTAGTATTCAATTTCCCATCAGAAAAAGTCCCAGCTCCACCTTCTCCAAACTGCACATTCGAATATTTTTTCAAATTTCCAGTCTTAAAAAAATCATAAACATCTTTTTCTCTCTCATCAACACTTTTCCCCTGCTCAATAATTATTGGCTTCAACCCAGCTTCTGCCAAAATCAATCCAGCAAAAACTCCAGAAGGCCCAGTTCCAACCACAACAGGACGTTTTTCTGTCTTAATATTTTCCAAAATTTCTGTTTTATAAATCTTTCTTTTCTATCTCTCTAACATTTTTAATACCTTCATATTTTTTTCTCATTAACCAATTCCACATCCACAGAATACACATAAATCACATTATTCTTATTTCTCGCATCAATCGCTTGTCCTGCAATTTCAAAACTCAAAATTTCACTCTTCAAAATTTTATACAATTTACAGACAACCGCTTTTTAAATCATTAATATTATGTTTCACTGGCATTTTTTTATATTCGTTATTCTTAACATATTTTCCCTCTCATTTTCTCTAATTAATTTACCATAAAAATTTTTTTATAAATCTTCTACAAAGCAAAAAAATCATAAATTTATTTTCTTCATAAATCAAATAAAAAAACGAGTTAATGCAACTCGTTCCCATATTTTTGAACTTTTATTTAAATAAACTTATCACACATAAGATGCCGCTGTCATAATTGCTGCAGCTATCAATACTCCTAGCGTAATATAAATAAATGATCTTTTTCTCTCAAATTGAAGCAACGCTGCAATTAATGCACCCGTCCAAGCACCTGTCCCTGGAAACGGAATAGCCACAAATAACATAAGCCCTATAAATTCTCCAGTTGCAAGACCTTCGCTACGTTTTTTTGCACGATTTTCAATTTTTTCAATAAATTTCACTAAAATATTATGTTTTTTCATAAATTCAAACGCTTTTACCGAAAACAAAAGAATAAACGGCACTGGAAGCAAATTCCCTACAATTGACACAATCATATTCAAATACCAAGGCAACCCAATCGCCGCTCCAACAGGTATCGCTCCACGAAGCTCAACAACAGGTAACATCGATATTAAAAATATCCCAAACATCTTATTCAAAAGCGGTGCTCCCAATAAACTCACTTTTATAAATTCATTAAAAGATTTCATATTTTCCCTTTCTCGTAATTTTTTTCTAATTATCAATTCTTTTGATTCGTAGATTAATTTCTCAAAAAAATTTCTATCAAATAATCTTTAATTTACAATTACCTTTTATAAAAAAATCAAATTTTTTTCTATAAATCTCTTCCAAATATTTTTCTTTATTATATCATACGAAAAAATACTTCAATTTTTTTATTTTACCCTTCCATTAATTCAAAAACATCTTATTAATATCCTCTTCTATTTCTTCTTGCATCAAAAATAATTTTGAGTAAACTTGCTCATAATTTTCTACAAATTCAACTTCTACTTTATCCAAAAATATCTTTATTCACAGAACTGACACTACTTTTTATCACCTTCAGGAACAAAAAAATTTTTTTTTATTCCAAATTTATAAGCTTCTTCAATTTTTAAATTTACTGCTCCCACAGGTAAAATTTCTCCTAAAATACTCAATTCTCCAGTAAAAGCTATATCTTGTCGTATTTTCACTTGATTCAACGCAGAAAGTATTGATGTTGCAATAGCCATTCCAGCTGAAATAATATCTTTTTGAATGGAATTTTCGCTTAAATGAACATGAATATCATATTCTCTATAAAAAAATTAGGATTTTTCAAATGAAATCTTGCACTTTTTGTTCTTAAATATGTTATCGCTACCATTATCTCTTCTTTCATAGTTTGTGAAATATTCCCAGTTACTATTATTTCCCTCTTCCAGGCATAATAACAGTTTGAATAGGTATAACTCTTCCTCCAAAAGGAGATAAAGCAATTCCCATCACTTTTCCTATTTGTGACCCACTAGTTGCCACATTTATCGGTATTTTTTTGGAATTTTTTTAGTGCTAATAAACGAATCAATATTTTTTTAAAGTTATTTCAGGAGTTTTCTTTCTTTCTAGTGTATTTTTAGTAATTTTTTTCCATAAATTTTCATCAAAATTATATTCAATTTTTCTAACACCAGACTCACTAGTATAATTTTCAATAATATATCTTAAAAACATCGTCATCAAAAAGTTAATCCTGATCCTATTTTTTTATTTATACTTGGAACCATATATCTTTTTGCAATCTGAACCTTTTCCTCCAAAGTATAACTATCCAAATAAATGATTTCCATTCTACTTTTTAGTGGCTCAGAAACTCTACTCATATCATTTGCTGTAGCTATAAACAACACATTTGACAAATCGTATTCTAATTCCAAAAACTCATCCCTAAATCTCTTTTTTTGATCTGGATCTAAAATTTCAAGCAAAACACCTTCTATATCTCCTTCTGTCTTTTCTCCATAATTTTATCAACTTCATCTAATAAAATTAGAGGATTATCACAACCAAATTTTGCCAACGTTTTCATAATTCTTCCAGGAGCTGATGAATTGTATCCTTTTGTAAGTCCTGTCAATTCAAACGTCGTTGTTACACCACTCAAAGAAATCTTCTCAAATTTTCTTCCCAAAGCTTCAGCTATTGATTCAGCAATTGAAGTTTTTCCTGTTCCAGCTGGACCTGCCAAACACAATATAACTGGCATTTTTCGATTAGTATTTTTCATAAAAAAACGTATTGCTAAATTTTCTAGAATAGTTTCTTTTTATACTTTCCATTCCAAAATGTCTTTCATTTCAAAATCCTTCTTACTTCACCAATATTAATTTTCTTTTCTTTAAGGTGTCTTTTTCCAATCAAGACGTTTAATGAATTCAAGGCATCTTTTCCATTTTTTTCTAAAACCTGCTTTCTTCAAAATTTTTCTTCATCAGAACAAAATTCAAAAATATTCTTTTATTTTAGCTTTTATTGCTTTCACTCGTATCTAATTTTTTTAATATCTTCAAATCTTAATTCTGATCTGTTTTCTTCTAATTCTTCGTTGTTTTTCAAATCTTCTTTAGCCATATTTCCCCTATATTTTTTTAAATTATGAATTTATTTTTACAACATGATTTTTTTAGAAAATTTTAATAAAAAAACTTCTAATTATTTTTTTGAAATGTTTCTCAAGAACCTCCTTAAATTCCTGAATTTATATGATCATTAATTTGTTTTTGCATTGTCTTTTAATATGTTTTTGTCGTTTTATTATTATACCACATGCATACCTCTTTGTAAACAAATTTTTAATCAAATCTTCTAAAAAATACTGTTTATTAATCTATAAATGTACTATAATGGCTGCAATAAAAGGAGGAATTTATAGAAAGAAATGTTAAAGGAAAATTGGAAATTATTGAATTTTTAAAATGTTTTACAGAAAAAACGACTGAATTTAATAATGAAATTAAATTAGTGAATAAACTAAATGATAAAATGAAATTCCTTATAACAACTAAACACAAATATGATAAAAGAATTGATAAGTTACAAAAAATTTATGATTTAAAAGTGAAAATACAAATTATCAATCGATATTCAAAGAATTTTACTTCATTCTTTTTATATTTCCTTTTAATTTATCATTGATTTAAAGGTTTACAACCATTGAGTAGGAAGCGAAGTTGTGGATAAAGGAAAATCATTGGTTTTGATCTGGTACAGTGAAAATAACATTAAAGATAAACGTGTTATTCAAGGAGAAGTGTGCGGAAAATAATAAAACTTGATGATGGCGGAACTTTAATATTGAATAATAATTTTCAAGTGCAGTGACACAAATAAAAATTAGTGATTTTGGTAACATTTAGTTCCAAAGCAAGCAAAGACTGTACCAATGATTTTGCATGTTTCATATTTTTTATGGTGTGGCACAATTGAACACGAATTTTACAGAATTCCACCTGATGAAAATGAAAAATTGTTAATCGACTAATGTCGAATGAAAAAATTTAAAAACAATAAGAAAATCAGTTTTGCAATTTTGAAAACTGTTAAATCGTTGACTTGTTTCCGATAATTTCTTGTTCGAGCATTATTTTAGAAACGTGATTTTTTAATCTGTTTTTGGAAGATCTGAAAAAAAGATATGACAACAATCTTCTATTTTTTCAAATTCTTAATAAGTTTTTATGTACTTTGATTCTTTCTGAAATGTACAAATTTTACAAGACTAATGGCCAATTATATAAACACAAGTTCTTCCATTGATGAACCTCTTGATTTGAAAAAAAAATATTCTGATCAAAATACTATAATCATGAAGAAAATAATTTTGTAACATTTATTCAAGCTCGTGCCCAGACCAAGCCCACTGTAAGTCCATACCACCTCATAAACATCTAAAAATTTCACCAGCAAAAGTATAGCCCTTAACTTTTTTTCGATTCTAAAGTTTCGAGGGTTAATTTCTTTTAAAAGGTATTCCACCCGCTGTAACTTGAGCTGCTTTAAAAACCATTCGTATCTATCACATCCACTCTATACTTTTTTTAAAACAGTGCACATACTTCTTAGTTCCTTTTCTGTCAACATATTTATCATCTTTGACAATTTCTCAATTCCAGATGCTTTTGACAAAAACTGTCCCAATTTTTTATTAATCATTCCATTAAAATATTGTTCCATCGTCAAATCACCCAATATATTTTTACGTTTTCTTAAAATTTCCAACAACTCGTTATACTCAAATTTTGGCATAAAATCAATTTCAAGCTCCACTTTCTTATGAATCGGATACACAAACGAAATATTAAAAATCACATTTCCTGAAACTCCATATTCTGTAAATAACAACTCCCCATCATAAGTACAAATTTTATTCCCATCACCATAAGCCGTAACTTTCGTATCTAATTTAATTCCTCGAAGTCCTTTAACTTGATAATCTTTAGTTTTCAACTGAACAATCGTCGGAACCAACTTTGTAATTGAATGTCCAAAACTTTTTGCCAACTCATATCCAGATCCATTCGACCCTAATTCTGTGTAAGTCTGTCCACCAGTAGCTAAAATCACTCTACTTCCTTCCACAACTTTTTTATCTTCAGAATAAATCTTAAATTTAAAATCCTTTTTCAATTTTTTTCTCACATAGAAATCAGTCAACGTAGTGATTCCCAATTTTTCAGCACAAAATCTTAATCCATCAACAACCGAAGCCGCCTGACCACTCAAAGGATAAACTCTCCCCCTAGTTTCCTCATTACAAATTAACCCAATTTCATTTTCAAAAAAATCAATAGTATCAGTCACCGTAAACTTCTCAAACACATTCTCAATTAAATCCACATTTTTCCCCATCGCAAAATAATTCGAAATCCCAGCTCTAACATTGGTCATATTACAACGTCCATTTCCTGTAACCAAAACCTTTTTTAAGCACTCTTTCTTTTCGCTCCAAAATAATTACATCTTTCCCATTTTTCTTAGCAGTAATCGCTGCTATTAATCCTGATGCACCACCACCAATTATTATTACATCCGCTTTCATTATACCTACTTTCTATTTTTTTCATATTCTCAAACTTCATTAATATTTTCTCATTATACCACATTTCTAAACATTCCTAAACCTTTTTAATTTTTTTCTTTTTCTAAATATTTTAATAATAAATCAAAAAAATTCAATTTGAAAGTTTTTTTCTTAAAATTTCAAAAATTCTGTTTCTATTTTTTTAAAAATAAAAAAAGTGTGAACCTTAGTAATCTCAGTTTTATTTTACCAAAAATTAGACTCACACTTATAAAAAAACAATATATTTAAAAAAACGAGCCGTGTGCTCGTTTCTTGTATGAAAGAAGTCTAAATGTAGAGATGGGGCGTCTCTTTTTAGACGAATATATATTACCACATTTCACTTTTTATGTCAACACTTTTTTTATTGAAATTTTTTTCATTTTTTTCATTTTTATATATTTTTTTATTTACTATTAATATAACTTTCACAAACTTATTATTTAACAATATTTATAACTTTATTTGTAATAATTACAATTTTTAATATACTATCATAATTTTTGAAAAAAATATATTTTTTTCAAATATTATTTCGACTTTAAAATTTTTTTGTCTTATTTCTCAAAAATTTTTCTAATAAAAAAATATCCATTCTATAACGAAATTTTTTTTAAATAACACCTGCTATATAAATTTTTTTCTTTATTTTTTTTAATAATCCTATATCGAATTTAAAAACTAATTTTTTTCATAAGTACTTTTTTTATTTATTTATGTTTAGAATAAATCATTTAAGTCAATAAAAATAGGCAAATATAAGAATTTTTATAAAGTAAAATAAATTTTTCTTTATTATTCAAAAGTTTCTATTTAATATTTTTAATTAGTTTGAAACCTTTTTTTATTTTTTTCATAGATTTGAAAAAAATTTTTTTTATTTATTTCATAGGTTTTTGAGATTTGTGAAAATGATTAAAAAAATCACCCTTTAAACATTGATTTTTAAAGGTTTAATAAAAGATTTCCTTTTTTTAATTTTTTTATCCTTTTTAGAAATGTTCGTTATCATATTTTTTTCTAATAATTTAGCTTTAAAACTATATTTTCAAACTATTTTGATAAAATAAACTAAGTATAATTTTAGTAATATAAATTAAAAAGGCTCTGAATTTTTCAGAACCTTTTTATAATAACTATTCAACAACAAATAACCATTCTTTAGATAATTCGTGATCTCCATTAATAACTTTTTCATATTCACCTTTTAACAATTCATAGAATTTACCAGGTTTTGGTTCAGCATGGAAGTCTAATTGTCCAATTGGTCTTTGGTCTAATGATTCAGCATAAGTGATTTTCATTGCTGTTCCTGTTACTAACAATTCATCTGCTGTAAATACCATTGATCTGTCAATTTTTCCACGGTTGATTTTGTATCCGTTGTATTCTAATAATTCTAATGCTGATCTTACTGTAATTCCTTCAAGTGCTGCATTTCCTGTATCAGGAATAATTACTTGATCTCTGTAGATTAATACAATATTTGCAACAGAAACTTCTACTACATTTCCTGCATCATCAAACATTAATGCATCATCATAACCATTTCTTTGAGCGTCACTTGTAGCTAGGGAATGAATTGATGTAAGATCCACCTGCTTTTTGCTTTTAGTTGGGATAGATGAATCGTTATATTTTCTATAAGTTGAACTCATCAATCTTAATCCACCTTTTTGTACTTACATAATCTGCAAGTGGCAACATATAAATTGCTAAATCAAAATCAAGTCCTGCTTTTTTTAGGGTGATAATCTTGGTTCTTTACAGAAAATGAACGGTCTCATATAGAAATCTTCTTTAATATCGTTCTTTTTTTAACTAATTCAGTTACGATATTTTTGAAATTCATCCCATTCCATGAAAAAAATTCAAAACCTAACATTTTTTTGAAGCTGTCATAAGTCTTTTATAGTGATCTTCCAATCTAAAAAAATTGCTACTTTTCCCATTTCTGTAGTATCCTCTAACTCCACCGAAAACAAGTTGTTCCATATTGTAAACTGTGAGTTGCAATACTTACTGTTGCTTTCTCAAATTCTACTATTTCTTTATTGAAATATGCATATTTCATAAATTCAGTTTTACCTGCCATTAAATTTACCTCCAATATTTACATAACACTTATTATTTTTACTATTTAATTCTATCACTTTAGAGTAAATTAGTAAAATTTATTATATAAATGGTAGTATTTATTTTTATAAATATTAAATTTCTTATTTTATTTTTTTCGTTTTTATCTCTCCACCACCGATTAATTCATCGTTTTAAATAAAATACAATATGCTGACCTTCAGAATTTTCATGTGTTTTTTCATTAAACTTGAAAAAAAGTAAATCCTCTTTCAAAATTAATTTTCCCTTCAGTCCTTTCGATGAAAATCTTGGTCTTGCAATAATTTCCTTATCAAGCAACTCTTCTATTTTTGTAATACAACTTATAGTTAATCACTTCAATTTCATCTATTAGCAATTTTTCAAAATCTCCAACGACAATTTCGTTAGTTTCTGGTCGAATTTCTGAAACGAAAAAAGGTTTTCCTAAATTAAGTCCCAAGCCACGTCGCTGACCAATCGTATAAAATTGATATCCTATATGCTGACCTACTACATTTCCATCTTTATCTACAAAATTTCCCTTTTTGACTTCATCGCCAAGAACCTTTTGTAAATATGGAATATAACCATTTGGTGCAAAACAAATTCCTTGGCTGTCTGGCTTGTTATGTGTATGAATTCCGTGTTGTCGAGCGATTTCTCTAACTTGTGGTTTTTCATATTCTGATAGCGGAAATAAAAATCTCTCAACAATATCTTTATCAAGTCTGTAAAGCATATACGACTGATCTTTTCGATTTTCCTTGTCCCACATAAGAAGTCCATTCATACTTTTTTTCGAATAATGCCCAGTTGAAATATATTTTATCCCCATTTTATCTGCAAATTCTACTAATTTCTTAATCTTTCACTTTCTCATCACAAATCACGCAAGGCGATGGAGTTTTCCCTTCATTGTACATTTTCACGAAATATTCCATTACCTCTTTTTTAAATTCATCTACAACATTTATCACATAATGTGGAATCCCCAAATTATAGCAAGTATATCTCGCATCATTTATATCATCTAGTGAACAACATGTTTTACCAGGATTTTCTGACAATTCATCTGGCAAATGTTTCAATGTAACTCCTATCACTTCATATCCTTGTTTGCTGCAACAATAATGCTGCTACCGAACTATCTATTCCTCCACTCATTCCAACTACTACTTTTTTTATTTTTTTCATTTTTACCTTTTCTCAAAATATAAAAATTTTTAGTCTATTTTACCACACTTCTTGAGAAATTTCATTTTTTTATTAATCGTTATTTTTTTATTTTATAAATTTCAAAAAAATATTTGACTTTTCATATTACTATATGGTAATATAAATTTACGATATAGTAATATTTTTATGTGAATATATTATCATATAGTAATAATTTTTGTAAAGGAGGAAAATACTATGAAATCAAACTCTGGATTTTATATAAGCAGAATAAAACAAGTAAATACTAGACTTTTGAATAAATTTTTGGCACAAAAAAATATAACAGCGTTTAATGGGAGAACAAGGTCGAATTTTGCATGTACTTTGGGAAAATGATGGGATTAGTAATAGAGAATTGTCGAAAAAAATCTGGTCTTGCTATGAGTTCACTTACAACGATGCTTGAACGGATGGAAGAAAAAAAATTATTGATACGAAAATTTTGTCCGACTGATAAACGGAAAAGTTTTAATTTTTTTAACGGATTATGCTAAATCTTTGAAAAAGTGAATATGATGAAATTTCTGACAAAAATGACTGAAATCTCTTTTGAAGGAATTTCAGATGAGGAGAGATTGGCTTTTGAGACGACTTTAGAAAAAAGTTTTGTATAATTTTGAAAAAAAGCTGAACAGGAAATTTAATAAAAAAATAATTTAAAAATACTGAACAAAATTTGAAATTTATAAAATTTATAAAAAAATTTATTTGGTATTTAACTGGAGGTAAATGAATGATAGAATTTATCAATGTTGGAATGACTTATCCAAATGGGAATGTTGGATTAAAAAAATATAAACTTGACTATAAAGGAGTCTGAAATTACGGTTTTTTTATTGGACCGTCTGGGGAGCAGGGAAAAACTACGCTTTTGAAAAATGATTAATCGGTTGGAGGATAATACGACTGGGGAAGTGAAAAATTAATGGGAAAAAAATGTGAAGGATTACAATATTCACAAAAATGCGTTGGGATATTGGATATGCTTTTGCAGCAAGTGGCACTTTTTTTCCGCATATGACGGTTGAAGAAAAATATTGCGATTGTGCCTGAATTGAAAAAAATGGAAGAAAGAAAAAAATTGATGCGAGAATTAATGAGTTATTAAATATGGTTGGACTTGAGCCTGAAAAATATCGAAAGAGAAACCCTTCGGAATTGTCTGGTGGAGAAGCACAAAGAGTTGGAATTGCAAGAGCTCTAGCTGCTGATCCAAAAATTATTTTGATGGACGAACCATTTAGTGCATTAGATCCCATCACTCGTGCAAATTTACAGGAAGATGTGAAAAAACTTCAGAAACAAATTCACAAAACAATTGTTTTTGTAACTCACGACATTGAGGAAGCATTTTTATTGGGGGATAAAATTTGCATTATTCAAGATGGCGAATTAATTCAATCTGGAACGAAACACGAAATAATATCAAATCCTAAAAAAATGATTTTTGTGAAAAAAATTTATAGCTTTTTAAAAAGAAAGAAGGTGAAATTTATGAATAAATTAATTTTGACTTTTTTTAGAGAAAAAAAGACGAACTTTTTAGTGGAATTGTGGAGCATATTCAAATTTCTTTTTATTGCACTAATAATCGCTCTAATTATCGCCATTCCACTAGGAATTTATTTGAGCTATCACAAAAAATTAGCAAATATCGTTATTGCGATTAACGGCGTTATTCAAACTATACCGTCTTTAGCAATTTTAGCACTTCTAATTCCTATTGTTGGAATTGGGAGAAAACCTGCTATAATCGCCTTAATACTTTATGCTCTGCTTCCAATTTTACATAATACTTACACTGGGATTACTGGCGTGGATCCAATGTATATGGTAACTTCAAGAGCTTTAGGAATGAATAAATTTCAGCAACTTTCAAAAGTTCAGCTTCCACTGGCTATGCCTGTAATAATGACAGGAGTTAGAACGGCTGCAGTTTTGATTATTGGGACTGCCACATTGGCTTCACTTGTTGGAGCTGGAGGGCTTGGAAAACTGATTTTGCTCGGTCTTGATAGAAATAATAACTATTTGATTTTGTTAGGAGCAATTCCTGCTGCTTTACTTGCGATTTTATTCGATTTCATCTTTTAAGCAATTGGAAAAAAATTGAGTATCAAAAAAATATTAATTTTTCCTAATTTTAATCACATTTGCGTGTCTTTTTGGGTCAATTAGCAGTTTTAATAATACAAAAAAGACAAATTGATAATTTCTGGAAAAACTTGGTTCTGAGCCAGAAATATTGATAAATATGTATAAAATTTTGATTGAAGAAAATAGTAAAATTGGCGTTGAGTTAAAACCTGGACTTGGAAAAAACTTCATTCGTATTCAATGCTTTGAAAAAAATGGGAATATTGATATTTATCCTGAATTTTCAGGAACTGCCGTTTTTCACTTTCTTGAATGAAACTCCTGTGAATAACAATGCTGAAGATGTGTTTTAATCAAGCACAAAAAGGAATGGAAACTAAATTTAAAATGGTTATGTTAAAACCTATGAAATATAATAATACTTATGCAATCGCTGTTAGCAAGAAATTTGCCAATGAAAATAATTTGAAGACGATTTCTGATTTGGCGAGAGTGAAGGATAAGATAAAAGCTGGATTTACAAGAGAATTTAATGACCGTGAAGATGGTTATCCTGGACTTAAAAAATTGTATCAGTTTGAAATTCCGAATATTAAAGAGTTTGAGCCAAAACTTCGTTATGTTGCTGTTCAAAGTGGCGATATTAATTTGGTTGACGCATATTCTACTGATCCTGAACTTGCTCAATATAATATGGTTATTTTAAAGGATGATAAGCATTTATTTCCAGCCATATCAAGGTTCTCCAATGATGCGTGAAGAAACTTTAAAAAAATATCCTGAATTGAAAAAGATTTTGGAAAAATTGAGTGGAAAAATTTCAGATGAAGAAATGTCGACAATGAATTATCGTGTTTCTGTGAAAGGTGAGAAAGCGGAAGATGTTGCTAGAGAATATTTGAGAAATGCTGGGAATTATTAAAAAAATAAATATAAAATGTAAAAAAATACAAAAAGTTGACATCCATCAATTAATTAAGTAAAATAATATTAATTCAATATTTTTTTATTTTGTGATTAATCTTATTATTTTGAGTTTAGCTACAATAATTTTGTACATAAAAATTATAATAAGTAATGACAATTTTATAAAATATAAAAAAATTTAAAAAGGAGGTCACTGGTGAAATCTTTAATAAAAAAATAGTGCAATTTATATTAAATGAAATTATTGAACTCGTTCTTTCAATTTGGACATTTTTAATGGGAGTTGGATTTTATGTAATTCTGCCAATTTTAACTTTTTTTGCTCTTCTTGCTCTTGTTATTGGAAAAAAATTGGAATGGAATTATCGGAATTGTGCTTTTTCTCTTTTTGTTGCTTGTTTAATTTTGGGGATTATTAAACTTCTTCAAATAATTTTAAATTTTATTGTGGGGATTCTTTTTGAATGAAAGGGGAGAAAAATAAAAGAATTTATAAAAACATATGAGCAATGGTATGAAAATTCAATAAACCAAGAATACGAAAGAAGACGAAGAGCTCAAGAAGAATACCAACGACAGCAACAACAAGAATATCAACGAAAAACAAAACGAAAAACAACGTTTTTGGGACGAACAATACAAAAAAATGGCAAGATAAAGAATATTCGAATTCGAGACAAGAATATTCAAAAACAACAGCAACAATCTCGACAACAATATGAAAGACAAAACAACAATAATTCTCGTTTCAAGTATCAAAAATACAAATGATGGTGGAATTATTCAAAAAAATTTGAAAAAAATATCTTGATGTTTTAGAAATTGATAAAAATGGAGAAATTACTGAAAGGATTATACATAAAGCATTCTTAAAGAAAAATGAAAGTTGTTCACCCTGATAAGAATCTTGATAAAGATACTACTGCTCAAGCTCAAGAACTAAAAAGCAATGGAAGATTTCTTGAAGGCACAACTTGAATATTATTTAATGCAAAGGAGAAAAAAAGACAATGATTATAAAAAAATTATAAATATATAAATTTAGCTTATACAGCTGGATTCCTAATTTTTTTAGCTTGTGTTTGTATACCAATTTTTTTTAAAAACTTGGAATATTTGTCACTGGAATTTGGTTTATATTTTTCTTTTTTTATTACTTTTAGTTCAGATATTTGTGAAAAAAACAATTCAAAAAGAACTCAATAAAAGAATGTCGAAAAATTCCAGTACCTAAAAAAATCAAATTTTTAAATGGAGAAGAAATAGGAATATCGGATATGCTTTTACAGATTTATCGAAAGGAACAATTTGGATTTGCAGTACACAAACAAAATTTGAATTACACATATATTTTTCTTTCAGAGTTGAAGATAGTCGATGAATCTTTTGGAAAAAAATCCATTTTAGAAGAACTTCAAATACAATACGTGAAAAATGAACTTCGAGAGTTTGTAATCTATCATTATTAATCTTTTTTTAAATATATAAATTTAATCTATAAAAAGAGTGTTCGTAATTTTTTTAAAAAAACTAACACTCTCTAATCTTTAAATATTAATCAAACTTATACTAAATATATTACTAAAAAAATTATATCTCTTTTAATATTTTATAGAAACAATTCTTTTTAACTTCACAGCTTCTCCATCTTCTGTATTCATCCCAACAAATTCAAAAATCTTTTTGGTAATAATCTTCGAAGTCTATCAATAGAATTTCCCATTGCATATCCTTTTCCGACCATTGTAAGCATTTCAAAAGTCATTTTCACCATCACCAAAAGCTACTGCATCTTTTAATTCTATTCCTTCTTTTTCTAATAGAAATTTTGCTGCTGCCCCTTTATTGGCTCCTTTTGCCATAATTTCCATACAATAATCATTAACAAATATAACATTTACAGCATCTGTCACTTTTAAAATAGCCTTTTCTAATTTTATTAACTGCTCATGTTCTCCAATATAAAAATATTTTTAATATATCCAAATTTTTTTAATTCATCTTTAGGAATCTCTTTAAAAAAACAACTTTTTACATCTCTCGAAATTCTATCATATACTTTTTGAGCTGTTCCTTTTGTAATAATCCAGTCATTTCCTGAAAAATATGTTTAAATGTGAATCTTTTGGCAATATTTTCATAATCTAAGTCCAATATCGCTTCTGCTGTTTCTTTTTGATAATCCTTTTTCATAAATCATTTTTTTCCTTCTGCATCAAAAAAATTCTTGCACCATTTGCCGCTATAATCGGAATTTTTACATCTAGTTGTTCTGTTATGTATCCAATTTGATCATAACTTCTACCCGAAAGCAATATAAAAATTTATTCCTTTATTTATTATTTCTTTTTATGACATCTTTAGTAAATTTTGTAACATGATGACCTCTACTTAGTAAAGTTCCATCTAAATCACTAATAACAGCTTTATACATGTATTCCCTTTCTTATTTCTTTTATTTAATTATTTTTGAAATTTTTAATTTTTTTTATATTTTTTTATAAATCAAATAATTCTCTTAATTTTTTTGCCATTCCATCATCAGCATTACTTTCAATAACTTCCGTATCTGTCAATTTCTCAAGCAACAAATAAATTGAATTTCCCATTGCAAAATCCAAGTCCAGTTTCCGTTATCAGTTCATAATCATTCAATCCATCTCCAAATGAAACTGCATCCTCTAATGTCAATCCATCTCTTTTTAACACAACTTCAGCTGCTTTTTGCCTTATCACAATTTGCAGGGAAAAACTTCCAAACTTCCTTCATTTGCAAATAAAAGACTTATATTTTCTTCTCCAACTATTCTTTTTATCTCATTCTCAAGTTCTAACAATTCATCATGATTTTTCTCCAAGAAAAAAATATTTTTTTGTAAAATCATTCTTTTTAAACTCTTCAGGAGTAATTTGTTTTGGATATCTAGTTCTATCAGGCTTTTTATTGTAAAAAAATATTCTCGCAAATCTTCAGTAACAAACCAATTTGGTCCAGAATATCCAGTTATAATTATATCTTTTTCCAAACGACTTATAATCAATATTCAAAACTTTATCTAAATATTCTCGCTTCAAATTATTTTGCAAAAAAATTTTTATTCCCATTTTCATCAAAAAAACAACTGATCCATGTGAAGTAATCAATGGGACTTTTACACCAAGCTCATCCATTGCTTCTTTTTGCTCTAAATAATTTCTTCCAGTTGCAATATAAAACTTTATCCCTTTTTTTAATAATAATTCTACCGTTTCTCTAGTAAAATCACTTACTTTTATGTTCTGCATTCAAAAGTGTTCCATCCAAATCACTTACAACAGCTTTTAAACATTTTATTATCTCCTTCTTTCGTAGCTAATTATTATTTTACTCTCACATCATTATAACACATTTTTACATTATAAAAAAAGGAGGAAAAAAATTTCCTCCACTTAAAAATCTAATTTTTAATGTTTCAAACAAGATTTAAAAAAATTTTATCAAATATTTTAATATTTCCCTATAATTTTTCCAAATATTCCGAAAGCGAAGTAGCTTTACGCCCTAAAACCTTCTCAATATCATTAGAAATTCCAGATTGTTCACCTTGAGCGATCGCAGTATAAGTCGAAACCCAAGAATCATATTCCCATTGCTCAGCCTTCCAAATTTTACGACTTTCGTAAGCTTCTTCCACAGTTTCATCAATATACTTAATTTCTTTTCCAAAATATTCGCTCACAATTTTTACGATTTCATTCATTGTCAATTCTTCAGGCCCTGTCATATTCAAAGTTTGATTTTCCCATTTTTCTGGATTTTCCAAAATTTTTTAGCAACAACTTCCGAAACATCTGAACGAACTACAACAGAAACTTTCCCATTCTCAGCAGGTCCTTTTATTTCTCCATATTCTCTACACATATCCACAAAGAAATCTGCATAAAAATTATCTCTCAAAAATGTATATTTAAACCCTTTTTCTTTAATATACTCTTCAGTTGCATAATGATCTCTTCCCAATGTAAATACAGAATTTTTTGAAGCATTGTAAAACGAAAGATACACAATGTGCGAAACTTTTGCCATTTTAGCCGCATCAATAAAATCCTTATGTTGCTGAACACGGTTAGGATTTTCCGAACCAGACACCATAAAAAGAACATCAATTCCCTCTAGCGCTTTCACAGTTTCTTCTGATTTATCATAACTCGACTTAAAAACATTAGAAAATCCCATTTTTTCAGCCTTTTCTTTATTTCTAGCCAAGTTTCTAACTTCTATTCCATTTTTCTTACATAATTTTGAAACAATTCCACCTAAATGTCCTGTCACTCCAGTTACTGCAATTTTAGTCATTTTCAATATCGCCTCTTATTCTCAATTTATCACGTAATCTAATAAATACATCTTTATTTTCTTCTATTTTTTCAAACAAAATATCCATTGAGATTTTTCTTATTTTTTTTCCAAAAAATCCCCCACTTTTTATAAAAATTATTTACCCTTTTACAACAACATTAACCAATTTATTTGGTACAACAATCACTTTCACAACTTCTTTTCCATCAATAAATTTCTTAGCCTTTTTCTGATTCAAACGCAAGTTTTTCAGCGTTATCTTTTGAAATACCAATTTGAGCTGAAACCATGTCTCTAACTTTTCCGTTTACTTGGATTACCAAATTGAAAGTATGATCTTTTGTCAATTCTTCGTCATATTTTGGCCATTCTTCTTCAAAAGTAAATGTTTTATTTCCTAAATAAGCCCACAATTCATCAGCTACATGTGGTGCAAATGGTGCGATTAACAAGATTGTTTTTTCCAATACTTCACGCCAGATTTTTTTGCTTTCTGAAGATATATTGTCTTTATCAATTACTTCTTGCTTGTAAGTCGTCATGTCGTTTAACAATTCCATAACAGCTGCAATTGCGGTATTGAAGTGGAAATCATCTTCGATGCTTTCTGTAACTTTTTTAACTGTTTGATGCAATTTCTTTTGAATTTCTTCATCTTTTTGATTTCTATTTTTTAATTCAACTCCATAGTGATTTGCTGATTTCGCATTATGGTCAGAAAATTCTGCAGTTCCAGAAACCAACAAATACAATCTGTTTATAAATCTATATGCCCCTGCAAGTCCGTTCATGTTCCATTCCAATTCTTTTTCAGGCGGTGCAGCAAATAATGTAAACACTCTTGAAGAGTCGGCTCCATATTCTTTCACGATTTCTTCAGGATCAACTCCATTATTTTTCGATTTACTCATTTTTTCTACTTTTGTAACTAATTCTTCCCCTGTTTCAATCGAGAACGCTTTTCCATCTTTAAATTCAGCTTCTCTTGGGAATAAGTATCTTCTCTCATTTTGCGAATAGAATGAAGGCCCTAAAACCATTCCTTGCGTCAACAATTTTTTAAACGGCTCATTTGTATCAACATATCCCAAATCTCTAAGTGATTTATGGAAAAATCTCGCATAAAGCAAATGCATTACCGCATGTTCAATTCCACCAATATATTGATTTACAGGTGTCCAAGCATCTGCGTCCGCTTTTTCAAATGGCTTATCCGCATTATGAGAATCCAAATATCTCAAATAGTACCAAGACGAGTCAACGAAAGTATCCATCGTATCAGTTTCTCTTCTACCTTTTTTCCCATTCGGCAAAATCACATCCTTAAACTCTTCCGAAGTTTCAAGCGGATTCCCTTTCCCATTAAATTCAATATCAGTAGGAAGTTTCACAGGCAAGTTTTCTTCTTCTTCCAAGTAAATATTCCCATCTTCATCATAAATCACAGGAATCGGAGTTCCCCAATATCTTTGTCTACTAATCAACCAATCATGAAGTCTATAATTTACCGTTTTCTTACCAAGCCCAATTTTTTCCAATTTTTCAGTAATTTTCTCTTTTGCTTCATTACTATTTAATCCGTTAAATTCTTCTGAATTCACTAATACTCCTGGAACTGTTAAAGCATTTTCCAATTTTTCAACAGAAACTTCTTCTAAATTTCCATTTTTGTCAACAGGATTTACAACAATTTTCAAATCCAAGTTATATTTCTTAGCAAATTGAAAATCTCTTTCATCATGTGCAGGCACCGCCATAACAGCTCCTGTCCCATAATCCATCAACACATAATTTGCAACCCACAACTGCACTTTTTCTCCATTTACAGGATTAATCACATAAAGTCCAGAAAATACTCCTTCTTTTTCCTTATCTTCTGCTGTACGAGCGATTTTATCCTCATTTCTCATCGCTTCAACTTTTTCTCTAATACTAGGATTTTCCTTTAAAATAACTTCCTCAACTAATGGATGTTCAGGTGCAACAGTTGCATAAGTAACTCCATAAAGTGTATCAGGTCTTGTTGTAAACACAGAAATTACAACTTCTCCCTTGTCATTCAATTTCAAATGCGTATGTCCATTATTTTCAAATTTGTAATCTAAAATAAAGTCAACTTCAGATCCAGTTGATTTTCCAATCCAGTTTTTTTGCATAGTTAAAACTTGTTCAGGCCAATGTCCTCTAAGTTCTTCATGCCCTGTAAGCAATTCTTCAGCATAATCAGTTATTTTAAAATACCATTGCGACAATTCCTTTTGAATAACATCAGTTTTACTATGTCTCCAGCATTTCCCATCTTCAACTTGTTCATTCGCCAAAACCGTATTACAATCAGGACACCAGTTTACAAAAGATTTTTTCTTATAAACCAATCCTTTTTTATACATTTCAATAAAGAATTTTTGATTCCATTTGTAATACTCTGGAGTGTAAGTGCTAAGTTCTCTATCCCAATCATAAGAAAGACCCATAAGTTTCAACTGTCTTCTCATATTGTCAATGTTCGCTTTAGTCCATTTTCCAGGATGAGCTCCCATGATCAATCGCCGCATTTTTCCGCAGGTAACCCAAAAACTATCCCATCCAAATGGATGCAACACATTAAACCCTTTTCATTTTTCTTATATCTAGCAATCGCATCACCAATCGCATAATTTCTCAAATGCCCAACATGCAATTTCCCTGACGGATATGCAAACATC